>Ga0196980_1000190_pt1 | contig 17550 bp, 18 predicted proteins | sample S3_1013CmetaG_FD_155486 | JGI IMG/M metagenome (GOLD analysis project Ga0196980, IMG submission 155486) | Soil microbial communities from Anza Borrego desert, Southern California, United States - S3_10-13C | ecosystem: Environmental > Terrestrial > Soil > Desert | place: USA: California... | reverse complement strand
CGGATGCCTGTCGAGAATAGCTCGTCCTGCAAATTTCAGCTCTTCATTGTTCGTGATGCAAATCTCTCCATTTTGAAGGAGGGCCGGCCCTCCACCAACCGCGGTTTGCATTTTCCATTTTCTAAGGCGGCACCCTCCCTTGCAGCCATGTATCGCGTGAGCCAGCGTGAAGCGCGCCGATGAATCACGGTGGGGCTGGACCGGACACTGAACCGCGTAGGCATGCCGCAAACTCGAGTCCGTGAAAACCCACGCAACATCTGCCCGGCGGCCCGATGTAAGCCCGATTGCGCTCGTGAGCGGGTGCCGGAAAGTAAACGTATCCCTTCCCCGACCTGCGATGGAATGCACATTATAGCTGAGAAGCCTGTGGTCGCGCAGGACAACATTGAGGTTCCGGTTCGTCTCGAAAGAAAAAAATGTGCAGTTCACCACCGCGAGCGGCTTTCCGTTTTTTTCGAAAAATGCGCGCGGCTGCAACCTTCGGCCCATGCTGGTATCGGCCGTAAACTCCAGCTTTCGGTCGTCCAGTCGGGCCGACATGTAATATGCGCGTGAAGGTTTTTGATCCAGGGAATCATTGCTAAAATAAACATGCACCGAAGCAGGAAGAGGTCCAAAAGCCGAATCCACGTTTTTCCACCGGATCTGGCAGACCGCGGGGATGGGCACAAGGAACAAACAAAAAATCTTCAGCGCGGCTTGGCTCATGCAGTTAATTCGGAAATCAGTCGAACGTTTTTTTCACATGGCGCTCGCTGTGATATGAAGAGCGAACCAACGGGCCGCTTTCAACGTATTCGATCCCCAGTTCCAGTCCGAGCCGGCGGAACTCGTCGAACTCATCCGGATGCACGAACCGCTGAACCGGCAAATGTTTTTTTGTGGGCTGCAGGTATTGCCCGATCGTGACCACGTCGCAGCCGTTATCGCGCAGATCGCAAAGTGTCTGGATCACCTCCTCCCGGGTTTCTCCCAGGCCGAGCATGATACCGCTTTTCGTACGCATGCCGCCCTGCTTCAAAATGCGGATCACTTCCATGCTGCGCCAGTATTTCGCCTGGATCCGCACCTGTCGCGTCAGCCTTTCCACGGTTTCGATATTGTGGCTGACCACATCCGGGGCCACATCCATGATCCGTTGAATATCTTCTTTTTTCCCCTTAAAGTCCGGGATCAGCGTTTCCAACGTAGTATCCGGGTTCAGCGCTTTTACGGCGCGGATTGTCTGTTGCCAGATAATGGAACCTCCATCAGGAAGCTCATCGCGGTCCACGGAAGTGATCACTGCGTGCTTCACTTTCATCAGGTGAATTGCTTCGGCGACGCGTTGCGGCTCGTCCCAGTCGACCGCTCCGGGTCGGCCCGTAGCTACGGCGCAGAACCCGCAGCTGCGCGTACATACATTTCCCAGGATCATGAACGTGGCCGTTCCCGCACCCCAGCACTCACCCATGTTGGGACAATTGCCGCTCTCGCAAATGGTGTGCAGCTTGTGTGTGTCTACCAGGTGCCGCACATGCCGGTAATTTTCGCCGATGGGGAGCTTCACCCGAAGCCAGTCGGGCTTTTTCGGCTTGATTTCGGAAATCGCTATATCGGATGGGCGCGTCACGCGGCAAAACTAGTGCAGTTACCTGCGCCGGCCAAACAGGAGGGCGATATATCCCTGGAAGAAAAAGCGTTTGTCTCTTTGGTCAAACATGATCTCGATCTTGTTGCCGTATGCCTCTACGCTGAGTCCTGCTTCCACCCCGGAGACAACTTCGTTGAACCGGCCGTAATCGAAACGCAGGGCCAGCTTTGCAAATCCGCCCGGTCGCAGTTTCATTTCGCCCCACCCCTTACCAAAGCCGCCCCCGCCGACGATCGTGCGACCCAAAAAAAGTGCGCTGTCTTCCGGGGTGTACTTGATTACGCGCGTGTTTCCCGAGGGATCCTGGGCCTCTACATAATAAGGACGGAGCAGTCCGAGAGCCAGCCCGCCGTTGTACACAGCAGATACTGCTACACCATTCTTGTTACCCTTTTGTCCCAAAATGTACTGTTGCCCGATTCCCAGGGTGACCTGATAGAAATGATTGATCTTGCCGTAGATGTACGGATTGCCTAAGAAATTTCCTCCGTTCGGAAGCTTCTCTTCCTTCTGGTGCTTGATCTCCGTGATATCGAGCCGGTAGATGGTGGTTTTCCGGTTCGTGATCAGTCGTCCGTATTCGAAAAACCCGCCGTAGCCATTGGTGCGCAGCTGAATGCCGAACACACTTTGTTTGTTATAAATGAGAACCCCTTCTTCCGCCTGCCGAATGAGCGCGTTCACCTTCTGCCGACGCACTTCCTGGCGTTCTTCGCGCCTGTCAACACGGCGGGTGCGCGAGGAGCTGGTATCCTGGGCGGTGGAAGAAATTACAATCGAAAGAAGAATAAGGCAGAGAACCGCTTTGTTCACGTGACTGACTTTGATGATTGCTGAAGCCGCTATGCTTGGCACTTAAACGTAAATTTAGGCCAAATTATGATAATGACATCTTCCGTGCGGTACGACGGTGCGCTGCGTACCACGTGTATCCATCTTAACAGCGGCAACAGCATAGAAACGGACGCCCCGTTGGACAATCATGGTCGTGGGGAGCGCTTCTCGCCCACCGACCTGATGGCGACCAGCCTCGCAACCTGCATGATCACGGTGATGGGAATCCGGGCGCGGAACAGCCTTGGCTTCGATCTGGACGGAATTTCAATTGATGTAAAGAAAATCATGAAATCCGATCCCCGCCGGGTGGGCGCCATAGAGCTCTATTTTGCAATTCCGGAACATCTCCGCGGATTAGACGCAAACACAAGAAAAGTCTTGAAAGACGTGGGCGAAGGTTGTCCCGTCATGCTCAGCATTCATCCCGAAATAGAAGTAACCGTGGATTGGGGCGACTGGTCTTAATCAGCAATCCGTTTGTCGTCGGCTTTTAGTATCGAAGCTCCGACAGCGCACTCGAGGCATCTCTTGTGATCGCAGTATTCTTTTTTCAATTCGATGAGCGCCTGCGAATCGAAAGCGCATTTATTTTCGATGCCAAGCTGCTCGAAGCACCGCGTGATGTGGTTGGTCTCTGGCGGCAGCTCCTGCAGCCACGTCAGTGCTTTCTCGATACAGGATGTTTTCTCATGGTATTTACCGTAGGCAAACAAAAGCGGGCATATCGTATTAATTAGAATGTTGTTCACCATTCCCGTTCCTATTCCTTTTTTTCGAAATCGGGCGGCAACTCCCGGGTGGTAATGTTGCTCCCAGTAGTTGTCCGGTGAGGCCTCCAGCAGCGCGCGAATTTCTCTCACTGTTTGCATCACCAGCACCTGGGAAAATAGCCCGGCTGATCGCGCGATTAGCGCGGCGAGCTGCGCCAGGCGGATCGTCGGGAAATTTCCCGGCCGCATTCGAAAAAATTTTATTCGTGCATGGACCGGTTTCAGGCGGTACTTGGTTTTCAGGAACCGGAACTCGCGCCGCAGCACGTGGAGGTATTCATCCTGCGAATTAAAGAGGGACAGTCCTTCTGTCAGCAATCCACCCTGTCCAAGGAGCAGCGCTTCCACCTGTCGTGGTTGGTCACGGTGCCGGGCCAGCAGGCTGACCGGCAGCGAGCGGGCCACACTTTCGAACGCTTCCGTGTTTGCGTCCATCCCAAAACTGCGGGCAAGCATCCACCAGAAGGTTTCCTCCCAATGGTAATTGTTTTCAACAAGAAAAGATGCCGCGACGCCGGCACGGCGCGTCAAACGTTCCGCCGCAAGCCGGTCCTTCCAGCATTTCCACCTCAATGCGCCGGGCAGCTGGATTTGTTGTCCGCACGGGATCTGTCCCGCCGAATTCATCAATTCTTCGTAACGACCCAGCAATAGTTTCGAAACACGGGGTCTCAACTCGAGCAGCGGCAATCCGTCCACTGTGGCACCGTCGTCTTCCCAGACCACATGAAGAATAACGTTGCGATAGTTGGGATCATCTGAATGTTTGTGCCGGTGCCAGCCGGATGTGCAAGTGTGCAGCTCGATCGCGCCGGCCCAGGTGGTGCTGCCAATGCGAACCCGCGCGCCGGAAAAATCCGGGCCCTGTTCACGATTCAGCTTTCCCGGATGCAGGATGATCAAGGGGTCACCCGATTGCGTGATGAGGCCGCGGTTATTGAAGTGCTGGAATTGCCAGATGTACTGCAGCAGTCTTTCGGTCATAATGACCATCGCAATCTAAGAGCATCGGGTTCCCGCCCGGTAGTGCAGTTTCGCCTGTAACCCGGGTTTTTCTCACCTCAGTTCATGTTTTTCAGCGCGCGTACGACGCGACTTACGGGGAGGCCCATGACGTTGTAAAAATCTCCGTCAACCCGGCGAATACCGACGACCCCAATCCATTCCTGAATAGCATAGGCGCCTGCCTTATCGTACGGCTTGTATTTATCGACGTAAAACTCGATCTCCTGCTGTGTCAGGCCGTGAAACAGCACTTCCGTTTTGTCGGAAAACGCAATTTCCTCATCCCCGCGCCGGATTACAACACCCGTGATGACGTTGTGCTTTTCTCCCGAAAGGGCCATCAGGATCGTGATCGCTTCTTCCCGGTGTACCGGTTTGCCAATAATGTTTCCATTCAGTTCGACGATGGTATCTGCGGCAAGAATGATCTCTTCCTTTCCTGCGCGTGCCTGCGCCTCGAGCGCTTTATTGCGGGCGATATAAATAGCTATTTCCTCGGGGCTCAATCCGGGAGGAAAATGTTCGTCGGTTTGGACGGCGAGTACTTCGAAGGGGACCTCTGCCCATTCCAGCAACTGTTTTCTTCTTGGCGATTGCGAGGCAAGTATGATTTTTTTCATAAACGAACACAAAAAAACAGCATCGACACGATACCGGTAAGCATCACCAGCTTCATGATATTGCTGAGACGGTGAAATGCCGCCGGCGTTTGCGAACGGAAAAGAGTAGCGAGTACATAACCGAGCGGCGCCAGGATGAGCCCGACGCTGTAAACAACAGGTTCCCACCAGCCGAACTGAAGCACGTAAAACTGGACCAGGACTAAAAGCGCGATCAGCACTATGAGCCAGACTGCGGTGTATACTTTGGTGGCGTGCATACCCCAGACCAGGGGCATGGTGCGGCAACCGTACCGCGCGTCGCCCGGCATGTCTTCAAGGTCCTTGATCGCCTCGCGCACCAGCGAGCTGATGAACGCGAAGCCGGCATACAAAAAAGCAAGTCGGAAGAATTTGTCGTGCAGTTCGCGACCCAGGCCGAAGGCATCGGCCAGGGATAGTTTGGAAAAAAAGATCACGAGGATTGTCCAGGCGCTGAGCAACGAAATGACGATGTTGCCCACCAGGAGCTGCCGTTTGAAGCTGGTCGAATAAAACCAGAGCAGGGCCATACACGCCATGTTGGCGAGCACCAGATACCACTTTTCCCGGAGCGGGAGCGCCAGCATCGTGAACAGCAGTCCGAGGCTGTTGAGCATAAAATGCCAGGCAATCGCCCAGCGCCTGTGGATGATCTTGTCCACGACCAGTTTCCCCGGCTTGTTCACCTCGTCTATATTGACGTCGAAATAATCATTGATGATATACCCGGCGGCGGCGATGCAGACGGAGGCGAGCAGCAGGAAGGTGAAGCCAAGCCGGTCTCCATCCGGAATTTCGTTTGCGTAAAGGGGTGTGTAAATGCAGAACTGGAACAACAACTGGGCAAGTACTATGAACAGCAGGTTGGGAAGGCGCACCAGCTTCAGGAATGCTGCGATCAGTCGCATCATCAAATTTGCGGAAAATTACGCATTAGATATTCCGTTACTTCTGGTTGTCGCGCCATTCATAGACCCAGGCGCTTTGTATCATTTCCAGGTGGCCTTCGTTGCATTCCTCCCTTTTTCCCGAGAAGCCGGGGATCTGGAGTACCCATTCAATGAGGTCGGTAAAACGGATCCGATAGATCTTTCCTTCGTTGAACTCATCGCCGAAGCGCTCGTACAGCTTCTGCGCAATGTCCTCGTAGTCGTTCCAGTGTATCGGGGGTTCAAAATGGCTCATCGGTAATAATTGAAGTGTCAGTCTGATTCATATTCTTGCTTACTCACCCAAAAACTGCGTCTGGTCGGGAATGGTCACCTCGATCGCGCCTTCTCCTTCCAGCAGGAGCGACTGGCAGCCCAGTCTTGAATTCAGCCTGGGGTTTACTGCGCGATCGATGTAATCCTCTTCACGGTCCGTTATTTCATCAATGTACTCCATCCCTTTTTCGACATACACGTGGCAGGTGGTACAGGCGCATACGCCGCCGCAATTGTGATGGAGCTCGATATCGTTTTTCAGCGCCAGCTCCAGTAACGATTGTCCCGGGTCTACGGCTTCCAGGGTAAGCGGCTCCAGTCCTTTTTGCTCAAAATTGAATTTTACCGAATACATCCTTTCATTTTTCCGGCTGCAAAATTATCTGAAATCGAACGAAAGGACTTACTGGATTGGGAAATGCTTAGCCCTGCCGTATGCTTTCCGTGAAAACCTGGTAAATTTTTTTCAGCCGCGGATGAGCGTTCAGTATTTCCAGGTGCTTCCTGACCGTGTCGTCGTCGTGCCGCACTGCGGGACCGGTTTGCAGCGCAGCCGGCGAATATTGCCTGAGCCGCGTAATCGTTTCTTCGATCAGCGGGAGCAAATGACGGAATTCAAGCCCCTCTTTTCTGCAATAATCCTCAGCAAGCGCAAACAAATGATTGGTGAAATTATTAACTGTCACCGCGGCAACATGCAACCGTGACCGGTGGTCCTCGTCAATTTCTTTTGCCTGCCTGCCGGAAATACTGAATGCCAGCTTCTCGAGCCTCCGCCGCGCAAGGGCATCGCTGCCCTGGAAAAAAATGGGAATTTCGGGGATCACGGTCATATCGCGGCGCAGTGATTGCAGAGGATAAAAAACTCCGTGGTGGGGAGTTACCGCCGCCAGCACATTCATAGACACCGAGGCCGCCGTATGGGCCACGACCCGATCGGGCAGCTGCAGGTCCTTCGCCACTTCCTTTACCTGGTCGTCGGGAACCGCAATCAGGTACACGTCGGCCGAGCGGTTGATCGCACTGAGATAATTGGTGGAGACGGTATCCCACTCGTACGCGAGTTCGCTTGCGGCGGACGCGTTTCTGCCCACAATTTGCAGGATGTGGTGGCCCGCCGCGATGAATTTTCGGCCCAGTACAGCCGCCACATTTCCCGAACCAATAAGGACCAAATCCATTTTACTCTGAATTGCGTATGAAATTAGTGTAAAATAATTCGAGCCTGTGGGAATCGCTGCCCCGATATTTGCATTCTTATTCCTGGCATTCGGACAGTGCCGGTTCGCTGTGGGCAACGAAAATCAACTGCAATACCTCGCGCTCGGGGATTCTTACACGATCGGGGAATCTGTGCCCGTCGCCGCAAATTTTCCCAACCAGGCCGCGCGTCTGTTACGGGCGGAGGGGCTTCCCTTCGCGGATCCCCGGATCGTGGCGAAAACCGGCTGGACCACCGACGAGCTGCGTTCGGCCATCGAAGAGGCGGCAACGCATGACCCCTTTCTGACGAAATATGAACTGGTCACTCTCCTCATTGGAGTGAACGACCAGTACCGCGGCCGGCCGGTGAGCGAGTATGAAGGTGAATTCCGCGAACTATTGCAACGCTCTATCCAGTTTGCAGGCGGCGACAAGGGACACGTAATCGTGCTGTCCATCCCGGACTGGGGTGTGACTCCGTTTGCTGAAGGCCGGGACCGGCAGCGGATCGCGAATGAAATTGATGAATACAACCGTGCGAACGCCGTTATCTCGTCGGAAATGGATGTTCATTATCTGAGCATCACACACTGGACACGTGAGGCCGGGAACGAACAAAGCCTGCTTGCTGCAGATGGATTGCATCCTTCCGGCAAAGAATACGCACGCTGGGCGGGAAAAATCACGGGGCTTGTTGTTTCAATGTACAGACCAGCGAGGTGAAAATCCCTTTCTCCGGAAATTCCTTATTCTTGCTTTAACTTGCCGCGCCTGCCGAAACAACGCGAACCCAGGCCGCGCCTCCCGGAACCTGACGAAGTGCAGCCTGTTAGGTGAAGCGATGCCGGATCGCATCAGCACCGTAAGAAAACTGCTTCGGGGCAAACAGAGCTTGCAACAGCAAGACATAATATAATATGGAGTAACCGACATGCCGAAGAACCTGTTGATAGTCGAGAGCCCTGCGAAAGCGAAGACCATTGAAAAGATACTTGGGAAGGACTTTGAGGTCAAAAGCTGCTACGGGCATATCCGCGACCTGGAGAAGGCGGGCATGGGAATCAACATTGGGAAAAAGTACGAGCCTTCTTACATCGTTCCTCCCGACAAGGAAAAAGTGGTAGCTGACCTCCGCCGGCTTGCAAAAAAATCGGATGAAGTCTGGCTGGCGACGGACGAAGACCGCGAGGGTGAAGCGATCAGCTGGCATCTCTGCGAGGTGCTTGGCCTGGATCCGAAACAAACCAAACGCATCGTTTTCCACGAGATCACAAAGCCCGCGATCCTGGAAGCTATCGAGAACCCGAGGACGGTGGATATGAACCTGGTGAACGCGCAACAGGCCAGGCGCATCCTGGACCGGATCGTGGGGTTCGAGCTGAGTCCCGTGCTCTGGCGGAAAATCAGCATGCGGAATAACCTAAGCGCCGGGCGGGTGCAGAGCGTCGCGGTGCGACTCATTGCAGAACGTGAGCGCGAGATCAACGCTTTCACTCCGACGAGCCAGTTCCGGCTGGAAGCGCAATTCGCACCGCGCGATGAATCAGGAAAAACTTTTCAGTTCAAGGCGGAAGGCGGCCGTTATTCTGGCGCAGAAGAAGCCGAAAAGTTTCTTAAGTCCTGCATCGGCGCTACCTACACAGTCGTGGATGTGCAGGTGAAGCCGGGCAAGCGTTCCCCCGCCCCGCCTTTTACCACCTCCACCCTCCAGCAGGAAGCATCCCGGAAGCTCGGATATGGCGTTGCCCGCACGATGCTGATCGCGCAGAAACTGTACGAGAACGGGCACATTACTTACATGCGAACCGACAGCGTGAATCTCAGCAACACTGCCCTGGGAGATATTACGCGGACTGTGAAAAGCCTCTACGGTGAGCAGTACCACCAGTTTCGGACCTTTCGCAACCGGAGCGCATCCGCGCAGGAAGCACACGAAGCCATCCGCCCAACTTACATGAGCAACACTACGGTACAGGAGACGGACTGGAAAAAACTGTACGAGCTGATCTGGAAAAGGACCATGGCTTCGCAAATGGCTGATGCGGAGCTGGAAAAAACCGTAGCGAAGATCGAGATCTCCACCAACCGCGAACAGCTTACGGCTACCGGGGAAGTACTGAAATTCGACGGGTTTCTGAAAGTGTACCGTGAGGACCGCGACGACGACGAAACAGAAGACGAAACCCAGGAAGGGATGTTGCCTCCGCTTGCGGTCGGACAGCAGGTTCCGCTCAGCCACATGAAAGCAACGGAACGCTTCAGCCGGCCGCTTCCGCGCTACACCGAAGCTTCCCTCGTTAAAAAACTTGAAGAACTCGGGATCGGCCGGCCTTCGACATACGCGCCCACCATCTCCACGATACTTAAACGGGGCTACGTCGAAAAGAGGGAAAAGGAAGGCACCAAACGTACGCTTCGCGTCTTCGTACTGAAAAACGACCGGGTGGTGCCTGATGTGGAGCAGGAAATCACGGGCGCAGAGAAAGGAAAGTTGTTTCCCACCGACCTGGGCCTGGTAGTGACGGATTTCCTGAACAAATACTTTGATGATATCATGGATTATGGGTTTACGGCGCGCATCGAAGAGGAGTTTGACGAAGTGGCCGAGGGAAAGATGAAATGGAACCAGATGATCGATGACTTCTACCTCCCTTTCAAGAAAGATGTTGAAAAGACAATTGAAACGGCAGAACGCGCGAAAGGGGAACGCGAGCTCGGACTGGACCCGGACTCCGGCAAGCCGGTCGTGGCGCGCATGGGGCGCTACGGGCCCATGGTGCAGATCGGAAGCGCGGAAGAAGAGGAAAAACCAAGATTTGCCAAGCTTAACCCCGGTCAGAGCATCGAGACCATTACGCTGGAGCAGGCATTGCAGCTATTTCGGCAGCAGGATACGCTCGGCCGGTACGAGGGCCGCGACATTTCCGTAGGCGTTGGCCGTTACGGCCCGTATGTGAAATGGGGCGAGGAATTCATTTCTATTCCGCGCGGTACCGAGGTCGCGTCGGTAACGCTGGAAAAGGCGGTCCAGCTCATCCAGCAGAAAGTCAGAGCCGACGCACCCGTAGGATATTATGAAGGGAAGCCCATCACCAAAGGCCGCGGGCGTTTTGGGCCTTACCTGAAATGGAATAACATTTTCGTTAACGTTCCGAAACGGTACAATTTCGAGGCGCTAACCCAGCAGGAAATGGAAGAGCTTATCGGCGCGAAAGTGGAAAAAGAAAGCCAGCGCTATATCCTGCAGTGGCCCGAAGAAAAAATTTCCGTCGAAAATGCCCGGTGGGGACCTGTAATCCGTTTTGGGAAAAAGATCGTTAAAATTCCCCGCAAACCGGACGACGGCAAATACACGCCCGAAGAGCTGAAAAATATTTCACTCGAACAGGCAAAACAGTGGATCGCAGCGGAGATTCCGGGTGCGTTTGCGAAAAAAGAGAAGAAGACCGCTGCGAAGAAAAGAGCCGCCCCGCGGAAAAAGAAATAACCAGGCTGATGAAACGTTCCTACTGGGAAAAGATCGCACCCTCCTATTCCGACGAGATCTTCGATGTGCTGGCCCACGACAGGAAGGCCATTATCCGGAAAACAATCAGGCAGTTTGCCGACCCCGCCAAAACGGTCATGGATATCGGATGCGCCATCGGCAAATGGCTCCCCGTGCTGTCGCCGATATTCAAAAAGGTATATGCAATCGATATCTCCGCCCGCAACCTCGAAATTGCGAAGGGTCTGCACGCCGGCCTGCCGAATATCGAATATCGTCGCGTGAACATGTCCGCCCGGGCAAAGCTTCCCGCCTGCGATGTGGCGATTTGCATCAATGCGATCCTGACTCCTTCGGTAAAAGAGCGCACTGCTTTTTTTCGTGCCCTCCCCCGTTGTCTCAAGAAGAACGGGTCACTGATTCTGACGGTTCCTTCGCTCGAGTCGTACATGCTTGCCAGCATTATTTCCCACCAGTGGAAGATCGATCGCGAAATCCTGCACCGCGAACTTTCAACGCGCCGCGTGCGATCCAGCTGGAAACACATCAGGCAGGGAAATGCGGAGATCGACGATGTGGCCACCAAGCATTATTTGAAGGAAGAACTCCAGCTTTTGCTCAGCCGCGAGAATCTGGTCACCGAAGAATTCCGGAAAATCGAATACGGATGGGACACCGAATTCCGCAAGCCACCCAAATGGCTGCAAGAACCCCGGCCCTGGGACTGGATGGTCGTCGCCCGCAAAAAATAACTTCGGCTTACATTTTGCCTTTCCATTTTTAGCAGTCTTTCCCCAGTTGTGGAAAATTTTCACTGCACTTATTCGTTTGTAACATGGAATTTTAATCAACCGAATGCCGCCACATGGAAACCAACAATGAAATAGCCGCCCTGCTGCATCTCATTGATGATCCCGACCAGGAAGTTTTTGACGTCGTGTCGCAGAAGATCGTGGATTACGGAAAACCCATCATCCCCAACCTGGAGCATTTATGGGAAACAACTCCGGATGAAGCTACGCAGGAACGTATCGAGCTTCTTATTCACCGGCTTCATTATCGCGATCTCGCCGAAGACCTCCGGCAATGGAGTGTTTCAGGCCACCACGATCTGATGCTCGGCGCGCTTCTCGTCAGTAAATTTCATTACCCCGACCTGGCTACCACGCCCGTGCTGCAGGAAATTGAAAAGATCCGGCGCAACATCTGGCTCGAACTGAATAATTACCTCACTCCGCTCGAGCAGATTAATATCGTCACCAGTATTTTGTACAGTTACTATGGACTTAAGGGAGGTGAAATCAATTACAAGGAAACGAACGAGTTCCTCCTCCATAAAACGCTGGAGACAAAACGGGGAAACCAGATCAGCAACGGAATCCTGTATATTCTTTTGTGTGAACTGCTCGACATACCCGTAAAAGCAATCCACATACCGAAACAGTTTATCGTAGCTTATTTCCGCCCCGGGTATTCCCAGGAAGATCTTCCGAACCCGTCGAACAAGATTGAATTCTTCATCGACCCCAGCTCGGGACAGGTATTCACGCACCAGGATGTGGAAAGTTATTTCCGGAGAATCTCCGTTCCGCCCGTCGGCACCTATTTCAAGCCACTCTCGAACAAGAAAGTGATTCAGCAGCTTCTGGAAGAATTCAGCAAGTGCTTCGACAACGACAAGGACCGGCTCAAACTGAGCGAGCTCCAGGACCTCGCCCGGCTGCTCGACTGATCAGAGCGTCAGGTTCCATCCGTCACGGTACTCTCGCCTCACAAACTGGTTCGCTTCGTCAAAATTCGTCACCTTCATGTTTTGCGCGTCCCATAACAGTTTCTTGCGTCCGAGGTATTTATCATCCCAGCCCGTAAGATTCGGGTTTCGCAGCATCCAGCTCCGGATGGCCAAATTTCCCATGAGAATGCTCTCCGTGAAAGGTCCCGCAAATTCGAACGGAGAACTGGTTTCGGCTTTTCCATACCCTGCGATGCAGGCATTCACCCACTGCAGGTAGTGACCTTCCGGCACGCGTTTGATTTTTTCTTTCGGCATCCGCTTTTCCTGCATGAGCCGCGTGGGAAGCAGCCTCGGATTCGCGCCGTAACAATCGAGCAGCAGTTTCCCGCGGCGCCCAATGAAAAGTACGCCGCCGTCCCAGTTTCCAAACGGCTCTCCGGGCAGCAGTTCTTCAGGTCGCTCGGGCAGCAGCCCGCCGTCATACCAGGAAACGCGAATGCTCCCCTTTCCCTTTCTGCGCGGGTAATTGAGGTGGATGATGGAAGCGGCCGGAGCGCTTTCGGCGTAATTCGCTTCCGCCCACATGTCTTTCCAGGTGTTCACTACGCTGCATTCCGCAGAATCCGGGTAATCGATCGGCAGAATGCGGAAAATCGGGTCCATGATGTGGCAGGCCATGTCGCCGAGGGCACCGGTACCGAATGCCCACCACCCACGCCAGTTGAACGGGTGGTAGACGGGGTTATACTCCACATATTTCGCGGGACCGAGCCAGCCATCCCAGTCAAGCCCGGGCGGCACGTCATATTTTCCCGACGGCGTGGGCAAACCCTGCGGCCAAACGGGACGATTGGTCCAGGCATGCGCTTCGAGCACTCTGCCTATTAATCCCCCGTCGATCATCTCCTTGGCACGACGCACCCCATCGCCGGAACCTCCCTGGTTGCCCATCTGCGTGACCACTTTGTATTTCTTCACTGCCTGGGTGAGGATCCGCGCCTCGTAAATATCATGTGTGAGCGGCTTCTGCGTATAAACGTGTTTGCCGAGCTGCATCGCCGCGAGCGTGGCTACGGCGTGGGTGTTGTCCGGCGTCGATATGGAGCAGGCGTCAATGTGGTTCTTCTCTTTCTCCAGCATCACACGAAAATCCCGGTAATACGATGCACGAGGGAAGCGCTCCCTCGATTTCGCGGCCTGCCGGTCGTCCACATCGCAGAGCGCGACGATATTCACGTTTGGACTTTTGGCAAATTCCACCAGGTCCCCGCCTCCCTTTCCTCCCACGCCAATACCGGCAATGTTCAATTTATCGCTCGGCGCCACGTATCCGCGGCCGAGAACATGCCTCGGAACGATGAAAAAAGCAGTGCCCGTAATCGCAGCATTTCGTATGAATCGCCGCCGGGAAGAGGATCCAGGCTTGTTTTCCTCAGGCATAAGAAAATTTTCAGTTAAGATAGGGAAGTTTAAATTGCTGCCGCAATATGCAAATCACCTGGAGCGATTTCGAAAAAATTGATATCCGCGTCGGGACCATCGTCGCCGCGAGGGAATTTGCACGCGCCCGAAAACCCTCCTATCAGCTCGATATTGATTTCGGTCCTGAATTGGGACTGCGCCGCTCTTCTGCACAGATTACCGCCCATTACAGCACGACGGATTTGATCAACAGGCAGGTGATTGCCGTTGTGAATTTTGCGCCGAAGAATATTGCAGGCTTCATGAGCGAGTGCCTGGTACTGGGCGTATACGACGATCGCAATGACATAATTTTATTGACTCCCGACAAACCCGTGGGCAACGGCAGGAAGATCGGATAGCCCGATGGCTGACAGCGTCACTACATACTACCACTCTCCGCTTGGGCTCCTGAGGCTCACGGGTACTGCCGATTTTATCTCTGAGATTTCCTTCTTTGATAAGGTGGAGAAGGCGGAATCACGAAAAAAAAATCTTCCGCCCCTGCTCATTCAGTGTATCGAGGAGTTAATACAATATTTTCACGGTCAGCGGCGACAGTTCACTGTGCCGGTGAACCAGGCGGGAACTCCGTTTCAAAAATCAGTATGGAGTGAGCTGATGTCCATTCCGTTCGGAAAAACGGTAAATTACCTCGAGCTGGCTCGCCGCACCGGCGACATCAAAGCGACCCGCGCGGTTGCGAGTGCCAACGCTAAAAACAGCGTCGCAATCATTGTGCCCTGCCACCGCGTAATTGGAGTGAACCGCGAGCTTGTCGGCTACATGGGCGGCATCTGGAGAAAGAAATGGCTGCTGGAGCACGAGGCACGGCTGGCTTACGGCGTACAAACGCTTTTCTAGCAAAAAAAGAATCAGGAGACCAGTTCGGTGCCGGAAAAGGCGAACGGAAGCAAGTTTGAGGCGGACGGAAAAACAAGAACCTTTCCCTCCATGCCTCCGAGAATCAGCCGGATCGGCTGGTGCAGCCGTGTTTCAAACTCCGCAAGTGTCTGGCGGCACATTCCGCACGGCGAAATGGGATGGTCACTCTTCGCCAGTTTGCTGGCATAGGTAACGGCTACGGCATCAATCGGTTCCCCGGGGTATAGGTTTGCTGCTGAACCAAGCAGCACCCGTTCCGCGCAAATGCCCACCGGGTAAGATGCGTTTTCCTGGTTCGTGCCCACGACGATTTTTCCGTTATGCATCCGCGCTACCGCTGCGACGTGAAAATTGGAATAGGGTGCGTAGGCCTGGATGGTGCGGCCGCGAGCTTCCCGCAACAGTGCCGCATCAGCCTCCGGTAGCTCGCTGATGTCTTCATACACCTCGTAGTTCAGTTCCAGTCGTTGCTGCTTCATACTTTAAGCTAAACATTTACCTGCGAAACGGCAAAAACCCCTCCGAAGAGGGGCTTGATCATTTTACAGTCTTAAAAAGTCGCTTCCAGCGGGGCCCGTTTTCCCAGCTGAACCAAATCAGCCATGCCTTTCCCACGATCCGGTCTTCGGGAACAAAACCCCAATAACGGCTGTCCTGCGAACCCTGGCGGTTGTCGCCCATCATCCAGTAATAGTCCATCTTGAATGTGTAATCCGTCACCGGTCGGCCGTTAAGAAAAAACTGCCCGCCGCGTTTCTGGAAGTCGTTCTGCTCATAGACCCGGATGACCCGTTCATACAAACTATAGGATGTATCGTTGAGTTGTACAGTCGCTCCTTTTTTCGGAATCCAGAGAGGCCCGAAATTCTCGCGGCTCCAACGGTGAATGTTGTCGTAAGGAAACACGCCGCCATACCCCACCTGGTAATTCGTGTCGACGGCAATGGAAACTGCCAGCCCGCTTTGGAGCATCTTTTCCCTGGCGTTCGCGGTGAGAAACATACTGTATTCGTTCTGCCGTTTGCCGGTGTACCCGTAGTCGCCCCTGTCGAAATCCAGTTCATACTCTTCTTTCATAATGTCCTGGTCAAGGGCCTGGCCGCTCGTGACAACAATGTAATGCATCTGGGCATGCGGCGGGAGGGGCTGCAACTGTCCATTTGTATAGACCATCCCCCCACGGATCTCGATCGTGTCGCCGGCCACGCCGACGCAGCGCTTGATGTAGTTATCGGTCTTGTCAGGTGGATGCACTACGATCGGGTAGTTCACCGGGTCGTTCAGTACCATCATGTCGTCGCGCGAGCCCATTTTGGCGCGGCGCACGACATCGTAATAGGGATTAGCCGATTCAAAGTCTCTGTGATGGATTACCGTGTCGCCCGCAGGAAAATTAAACACCACCACGTCATTGCGCTTCGGTTTCCCCGCGAACCAGCGGATATAAGGAAGCTTGATTGCTTCAGTATAGGATTTCCATTTGGTACCGGGAATGTAATTATGAATGAACGGGATCGAAAGTGGCGTATTTGGGATCCGCGGGCCATAGCTGAACTTGCTTACAAAAAGAAAATCCCGCACGAGTAGTGTTTTTTCCATCGAAGGGGAAGGGATCGTGTAGGCTTCGAAGACGAAGGTGCGGATAAGCGTAGCTGCCACAATTGCGAAGATGGCTGCGTCCACCCATTCCCTCCAGCTTCTTTTCTTATGCTTTTTCACTCCCTCACGGCCGGTGAAGCGCGGGTCTACCCTGTACGCGAGCCAGGGAAAATAAAATGGCGCCAGCAACGCCGCCATGGTATGTTCGCCGAATGAAAACCGCCCGAACCCTTTTGCAAATTCAATAAAGATTCCGGGAGTAATGAACCACCCTACCACCGGGATGAACTGCCAGAACACCCAGTGCTTCGGCCGTTGCACCAGCTCCTGCATCACCCAGGTATTGTAAAACGGAACATAGGCCTTCCATGCCGGAGCCCCCGCCTTCACGAAAAGCTTTGCGAGTCCAAAGGAAGGAAGAATGACCAGAAGAACGCTGATGAGATAAACAATGAACAGGTGTTCGAGGGGCATGCGCCTTGGTTTAAGCGGACAAAATTATCATTATTATTTGCCTGTCAAAATTTCCGGATTCAAAGTTTTGCTAAGGATTCACTTGGGTAAAACGTAGGTTTTGACATCTTCCACCGTAATGCTTTTACCCGACAGAATGACGAGGCGCTCCACTACATTGCGCAGCTCGCGGATATTACCCGTCCAATCATAATCCTGCAGGAGCCCGATCGCTTCCTCATCAATTTCCTTTCGTGCAATGCCGTACTCGTTGCAGATATCCTTGAGAAATTCAGCCACGAGCAGCGGGATATCATCCGGGCGTTCGTTGAGTGAAGGAACGTGGATGAGGATCACGCTGAGCCTGTGGTAAAGGTCGAGCCGGAAGGTCTTGTTCTCCACTTCCCTAAGCAGGTCCTTGTTGGTGGCTGCTATTACGCGCACGTCCACGCTGATGTCCTTATCGGCGCCAACCCGGGTAATCTTTCCCTCCTGCAACGCCCGCAACACCTTTGCCTGGGCATTCGCGCTCATGTCGCCGATCTCGTCGAGAAAAAGCGTTCCGCCGTTCGCCTGCTCAAATTTGCCAATGCGTTGCTTTATCGCGGAGGTGAACGAGCCTTTCTCGTGCCC
>Ga0196980_1000186_pt1 | contig 17701 bp, 14 predicted proteins | sample S3_1013CmetaG_FD_155486 | JGI IMG/M metagenome (GOLD analysis project Ga0196980, IMG submission 155486) | Soil microbial communities from Anza Borrego desert, Southern California, United States - S3_10-13C | ecosystem: Environmental > Terrestrial > Soil > Desert | place: USA: California... | reverse complement strand
TCCGCCCACAGGCAGATTCCGGGGGAGAAAAAGCCCGGTCAAAGTGATCGAAAACCCGCTGTTCCGCCCGAAAAAAATCGCTCGGGGATGGGTAAGGGAGAATATGGGGGAGTTTTTCACCATCCTGCTAACGCCTTTCAGCCCGTAAAGGATGTTCTTCACTCAAGCATTGGCGCGCCGTGGAGCGCATTTTCTTTAATCAAAAACTCAAGAAATGCAATTACGAATAATAGGCGGCTTCAGCTGATTAACACCTTCCACTGCGGGCCGATATTCTTTGTACATGCTGAAGGCGCGCTGAAGCGGTACGATGAAAACAAAACGAAGAACCGTAGGCTGGGTTGCAGCGATTGCGAAAACCCAGCTAATCCGCGTCCCAAAGAGCTGGGTTTCGTTCCTCAACCCAGCCTACACTGCTACACTGCGTGCCAAAGCTTCGCCGACGTGCGGATCGCCCGTACGTCCGCGTGCGGTCCGACGTGCTCCGTGCCTCAGCGCATCCCATGGTCCTGGCTCGTCCCTAAAATTAGAGGGACACGCGGGCTTTCGAAGTGATCAATACGACAGTCCGCCCGTGCACCGAATCAAGCCGAGGCCAGTGCTCGGATTTCCCACAAAACCGTCTCGATCTCTTCGGGTGAAGCGACAATGCTCGGTGCAAGACGGGCATGGGATTTCCCGTAAGGCGTCTTGGTCATGATGATCTTGCGCGCGAGCAGGCGTTGAGCCACCTCTTCGGGACGCATTCCTTCGATGTCGAAACAGATCAGCCCCGAGGATAGGCGATTGGTCCTGGGGGTATAGAGCTTCACGCCTTTCATCCCGGCCAAGCCTTCTTTGCATTGCTCGTTCAGCGCATAGGTTCGTTCCGCGATCCGCTTGCGGCCGATGTGGCGATGAAACCGAAACGCGTCCGCCATGGCCCATTGGTGTTCGAACGGCTTGAAGCCGCCGGCCGTCATCCGGGTAGCGGTCGTGGGGCCCATGGGAAGATGGTTTTCTCTCCACGACGCCCACAGGTCGTCGGCGATAAAGCTGGGAATGGTCGGCCGCATCCGCGCCCAAGCCGATTTGCGCGCCCAAACGATCCCGGTACCCCGTGGCCCGAAGATCCATTTGTGGGTTCCGGAAATGAAAATATCGCATCCCAGGTCCGCCACATCGATGTCTTCCACGCCGAAGCCGTGGACTCCGTCGACGATCAAGAGCACACGGTCGTTTTCATCGCGTCCCCGGTTGATATCCCCGACGGCATCGGCGATGGCGCGGACCGGCAGTTTCACGCCGCTGGCCGAGTGCACCCAGGTGATGCCGAGCGTCCGGGTGTTGGGGCGAATGTTTTTGCGGATGCGGGAGACGATCCCGTCTTCCGAGATCGCGTCGAAGCGGTCGAACAAGGCGATTTTCCTCACCGATGCGCCGGTCCGTTCGGCCGCGAAGCGGATGGATTCGTGATGCGAATAGAAATCGTGCACGGTGGCCAGCATTTCCTGGCCCGGTTCCAGCATCAGGCCGTTGTAGACCAGGCCCAGCCCCATGGTCGTGCTGTCGGTCAGCGCGATATCTTCCGCCCGGCCGCCCACATAGTCCGCGATGGTTGCTCTGACCTCCCGATCGAGATAGGGAATATCGGTGTTCGCCAGTCCGACTACGCTATGCGGGCCGAAAACGGCGGGATCGACCGTCAATACGGGATTGGCATCGATGGCGCGGCGGTATTTTTCTATCGCCTCGCGCACCGGACGGGGATGGGAGGAAGTATAAAAGGGTGCGAGATGGATGTAGTCGCGGGTCAAATCGAATTGATCGCGCACTGCGGACCAGTCCTCCAAGCCGGTAGCCGGTTGGCGGGCCGCAGTATCGGGAGCGGAACGGCAGGCCGCCAGAGCGCTCGCCGCGAGCGTAGCGCCGGCATGGGCAATGAATTGACGACGAGTAATCGACATGAGGTCCTCCTGATAGTTTGGAAACGCAAACCGGGATAACGGCTTGGGTTTTTCCATAAAGCCGGTCTACTGCCATTAGACAGACCGCGGCGAAGTCGCTGTCCACTTCCCCAGCTTTTCGAAGCATCTTGTCGAGCTCTCCGGCGCGGCGTTTTTTCACCGCGGGCTAGCTGAGCGGACAGGGCGGAAAGGCAACCGGTTTGTGAACGCGTCAAACCGGCCATTTTCCGGGGAACAAGGGCGTCTTGCACAAACAGCCGTTGATGAAAGATGCACCAAATTAATCTACAGAGGAGTAGACTTTATGCATTTCAAAGCTGAAATGGCGGAGCGCCTGGAAGTCAAGGAGCATAGGTCATGGCCGAAACCATCCCAGATATCGTCTGTTCTGCCCGTAAAGCAGAACAAACCATGCGGATGCAAGCCGAGCGGCTACGCATCGTTCAGGACCAGGCCCCCGTCGGCATCTGTGAGATCGATCTGGAGGGCCATTATCAGCGGGTCAACGACCGTTTCTGCGAGATCACCGGTTATCCGCGCGAAGAGCTGCTCGCCAAATGTTTCCAGGACATCACTCATCCCGATGATGTCGCCTCCGATGTCGAAGCCTACCGGCATCAGGCGCAAAAAGATTTCCCCTATCGTATAGAAAAACGTTACATCCACAAGGCCGGGCACACGGTATGGATCGAGCTCAATGGGTATATTGTTCGCGACGAGCAAGGCCAACCGCTCTTCGGAGTCGGCATCGTTCAGGACATTACCGAGCGCAAACAGGCAGAAGCCGCGCTACGCGAGGCCGACCAGCGCAAAGACGAGTTCCTCGCCATGCTCGCCCACGAACTCCGCAATCCCTTGGCGCCCATCCGCAATGCCGTCGCGATCATGCACCGGCTCGATGGCGCCGACCCAAAGCTACACTGGGCGAGAGAAGTCATTGCCCGACAAGTCAATCACCTAACGCGACTGGTCGACGATCTGCTGGATGTGTCGCGCATCGTGCAGGGAAAGTTGACGCTGCAAAAAACGCCCGAGGATGTCGCCACCCTGATCGAGCATGCCGTTGAAGCCAGCCGGCCCTTCATCGAGCTTCGCCACCACACCCTCACGGTTTTCGTATCTCCTGAACCCATGAGAGTAAACGGGGATGGCGTACGTTTGACGCAAGTCGTCGCAAACCTGCTCGATAATGCCGCCAAGTACACGCCGGAAGGCGGCCAGATCTGGTTGACCGTGACGCGGGAGAAGGGCGAAGTGGTTATTTCCGTGCGGGATACCGGCGAGGGCATTACGGAGTCGTTACTGCCACACCTGTTCGACCTTTTCATTCAAGCCGAACGCACCCTGGATCGCTCCAAAGGCGGCTTAGGGTTGGGTTTGACCATTGTGCGGAACATTGTGCGAATGCATGGCGGGCGAGTGGAAGTGAACAGTCAAGGCCACGGTAAAGGCAGTGAATTTGTGGTGCGCTTGCCGTTGCTGGCTTGAGTTCCCATTGTCTTAACGACAATGGGAACGCTGTTTAAGGTGGTTTTTCTTTTACAGGATTGTAGGCTGGGTTGTAGCGATAGCGAAAACCCAGCTAATCCGCGTCTCAAAAAAGCTGGGTTTCGTTCCTCAACCCAGCCTACTGCTTACTATAGTGTTCTCTTCCCCGGCGACTCAGCTTACCGGTAATACCGCCCGAACCGGTTCTCCAGAAAATCTTCCAGCCGGAAGCTCTCCTGCGTCACGAAGCCCCGGTAGCGTTCGGCCTGGTTCAATACCTGATCGACGATGGCGCACAGAGCGGCTGAGGTGGTTACCTGGATGGCCGACCACAGCTTCCCGAATATCGTCCGCGGGTAGATTTTTTTAACGTAGTTCTCCTCGTACAGTTCGCCGCGCTGTTTGCCGCTGACTGAGACATAAATCAGCACCACGTCTTGCACGGTCTTCGGGATCGCGTCTTCGAGGATGCGTTTGAGGGTTTCCCGATCTTTGTTGAGCTTGAGATCGCGCATCAGGAAGTGAATTTTTTCGCAGTGGCCGGGATAGCGCAGCGTTTTGTAGTTCAGCGTCTTGACCTTGCCGATGTAGGTGTCGGCCAGGGTGCCGAGGCCGCCCGAGGTGTTGAAGGCTTCGTAGAGCAGCCCGTCGATCTCGATGGTTTCATAGCCTTCCAGCGGCATCAGGACGGCTTCGTGACCGTCCTCCAGCCCATAACAGATGTTGCCGTATTCGTTGATCAACCCATCGGTGGACCAGGTGAGCGAGTATTTCAGGACGTTGCTCGGATGCACCGGCAGTGCGCCGACCCGCAGCTTGACGGTGTCCAGCTCGTCGAAGTGTCCCATCAGGTCATTGGCCACGATGTTGATGAAGCCGGGCGCCAGGCCGCACTGCGGAACGAAAGCGGTCTCCGCGCCCAGGCTGAGGTTCTGGATATAACGGGTAACGGCGACGTCTTCGGTAAGATCGAAATAATGCAGGCCCGACTCGCGGGCATACTCGGCTACGAGCGGGTTGCAGTAATACGGCAGCGCGGAGATGATCGCCTCGCACGAATAATCCGACGACAGGCAGTGGCGAAGCCGGCTCCCGTGGATCGCATCCAGGGCAATCGTCGTCACGTTTTGCCGATCGATATCCTCGGTGGCCCGCTTCAGGGCGTTTTCATCGCGATCGGCCAGATGAACGATATAGTCGCCGGCTCGGGAAAGGAGACCCGCTATCAAAGAGCCGATAGTGCCGGCGCCCAGGACGAATACGTGCCGCATGACTTTTTTCTCCATGACTGAGGCGAATTCCCTTTCTCCAAGGTCATAGCATCTGCCCGAGTCCCCTCCTTCGGCAGGGACAAAGCCGTTACGTTAAGGAAGCTCTGATTAAGTCCTTCGACAAGCTCAGGACGAACGGTAACCTATGGATTCCGTTCGTGGTGAGCCCTTCGGCTCGGCTCAGGACAGGCTTGTCGAACCATGAGCGGAATCTACTTGTTCAGCGCTTTCTTAAGATCTCTCTCCCTCTCTCCGGGGGCGCTAGTAATCCGTAGGATGCGGTGAGTTTCACTGACCGCATCGATCGCGGAGGTCATACCGATCTATGCCGGCCACTCCCTATCCGGCTCCTTACGGACGGTTTCGTGGTGTAAAACGGCCGTCCTGCCGATTTGCCGTTCGTAACCGTATCCTGTCGGTTAGGCAGCCGTCTGAACCGAAGTGCGAATGACATGGGCCGCCTGTTCCGGCAGGAAGTAGTTATAGATTGGCGCGGAATGGAGCGGATTGTCCGCCTCATAAGGAATGTCGTAGAGCGCGAAGAATCGCTCGGCCAGCTCGGGGCTCATTTCGCGGCGCGACAAAAGCTCCAGGAGCTTGGCGTTTTCGATGACGGTTTCCAGTTCCGCGCCGTGAGTCCTCAAGGCCTCCCGGATCCGTTCCGGAATATCCCGGTTGCGTTCGGGGCGAGTGAACACCTGCAGCAACAGCCGATCAGTGTAATCGCCCGTCGGGGTCATGATGCCGACGCCTTCCGCCTCCATGGTATGCATCAGCTTCGAGAGGCCGACCGCGACGCGCCGGCCCTCTTCGAACCGCGTGGCCCGGATCGCCAGATGATGCGCGGTGTAGCCGTAAACGTGGTTCCAGTGCTGGATGATTTGGGTAGGGTTATCGGCATCCGACTGATCGATGAACAGCCGCAGCACCTGGCCGTTTTCCAGGATCTTGTAGAGCAGGTAGGCGTTCCAGCCGTCCTCGAACTGATAGAAATCTTCGCCCTCGACCTGCGAGGGCACATAGCCGTGACGGCGGCGCAGATTCTCCACCACCCGCTCCGCATCGCCGTGGGCCGACGAGCCGCAACGGATCGCCAGATGATCGAAATGGACCGTCCAGCCGAGGCGCGGCGCGATCTTCAGCAAGGTCAGATCGGCCTGGCTGTAGAGCAGCGATTCGATGGCCTTGACCGCCACATAAACATCGAACTGGCCGACCCAGCCGCCAATCAGCTTCGCGTCGGCATCGGTCAGAAAGCTCCGGGCACGGGTCAGCACGCCGTCCATAAACTCGCGGGCATAAGGGTCCACATGCTCGCACGCGCCCGGCAGATCCTCTTCGAACGGTTTGGACTGCCGAGCTTCACGATAGGCTGTCAGCAGCTCATCGACGGATCTTATCCCATGAAAATAATGGCCGGCGGTCATCGGCTGCGGTTCCGCCTCGAAAGGCGTCAGATCGATGCTGGCCATCCGGCCGTCGGGACGCGGCACCAGCAGCTTGGCGGGATGGTCGGGATGGGCGCGGAGAGTGGTCGGACCGGCGAGTACCTCGCGGACCAAGGTGCGGGCAAAGTCATCATGGATATCGGACATGTCGAAACCTCGCTGCCTTTGTGACAACCCTGAGTAGACGGAATGATAACGGTTCCCCAGCATGCGGCTCTCGGACTGATCGGCAAGACCGCCGGCGGGCACGCCGAACGCCTGAAGGATCGCGGCGCACGAAAAAGCGGCATAAACCACTATTGTCCTTCGACGCGGCTTAAGGACAGGTTTATTCCGGCTTACCTCAATTAGACAAGTAAGCCCTCGGAAGGTTGAAGGTTTTCGGTCTCTGAACCTCTCCCTGTCGCCTCGAATCTAACCGGAACGAGCGCTTTTGCTTCGCAAACTCGGAAACGCCCATGCACACTCACGACAACGCCTCCTGGGATCGGCTGTTCGAGACTTTGCATCTTCAGGACGCCAATATCGGCAGTTATGCAGCCTACGAGGGATGGCTGGAAACCCGCGACGCTCCGCTTCTGACTTCCTACAATCCGGCTAACGGCGAGCCGATCGCGGAGGTTACGCTGTGTTCTGAAGCTCAGTACGAAATCGTGCTGGAAGATGCCCGGAAAGCCTTCGAGGAATGGCGGCTGGTCCCGGCACCCCAACGCGGGGAACTCGTCCGCCGGATCGGCGATGCCCTGCGTGAGCACAAGGATGCCTTGGGCAGTCTGGTGGCTCTGGAAATGGGCAAGATCAAGGCGGAAGGGGACGGCGAGGTGCAGGAGATGATCGACATGGCCGACTACGCCGTCGGATTGTCGCGCATGCTGTACGGCATCACAATGGCTTCCGAGCGCCCCGAGCACCGCCTCTACGAGCAGTGGCATCCCCTGGGGCCGGTGGGCGTCATCACCGGTTTCAATTTCCCGGTGGCGGTTTGGTCCTGGAATGCGTTTGTCGCGGCGGTGTGCGGCGATACGGTGATTTGGAAGCCTTCCCCCAAAACGCCTCTGTGCACCGTCGCGGTCCAGCACCTGTGCGATCGAGTCGCGGCGGAGATGGGGTATCCGGGCATCTTTTCCAGCTTCTTGCCGGAAAATCCGGAACTGCTCGATCGTTTCGTCCGCGATAGGCGATTGCCCTTGATCTCCTTCACCGGTTCCACGGCGGTGGGCCGCGAGGTGGCAGTGAAAGTCGCCGAGCGTTTGGGGCGGAGTCTTCTGGAGCTGTCCGGCAACAATGCCGTTATTGTCGACGAAACCGCCGACCTGAATCTCGCGCTCCGGGCCATCGTGTTCGGCGCCGTGGGCACGGCCGGCCAGCGCTGCACCAGCATTCGCCGGCTGATCGTCCATGAGAGCATCTATGACGAGCTAATCGACCGCTTGATCCGGGCCTACGGCCAAGTGCGGATCGGCGATCCTCTGGATCCTTCGACCCTCATGGGCCCCCTTATCGACCCGTCGGCCGTCGAGACCTACCGTAAAGCCGTCGATGCGGCACGACGCCAGGGCGGCGAGGTGCTCTACGGCGGGCGGGTGCTCGATCGGCCTGGCTGCTTCGTCGAGCCGACCTTGATCCGGGCGGAAAACCATTGGGACATCGTTCAACGGGAAACCTTCGCTCCGATCCTCTATGTAATGACATTCCGCCGCCTGGAAGAGGCGATTGCGCTGCAGAATGACGTCTCGCTAGGACTGTCTTCGGCGCTGTTCACCTTGAATCTCAGATCGGCCGAGCGGTTCTTGTCGGCTTCCGGTAGTGACTGCGGGATTGCCAATATCAATGTCGGCACGTCGGGCGCGGAAATCGGCGGAGCCTTCGGCGGCGAGAAGGACACCGGCGGCGGTCGCGAAGCGGGATCGGATGCCTGGAAGATGTATATGCGGCGGCAGACCAATACCATCAACTGGGGCGAAGCGCTGCCGCTGGCGCAGGGCATCTCGTTCTTCGCATTGGATGCCGGGTAGACGAGGCGCGATGAAAAAACGCGCCACCGGCACCGTTTCGTAGCCCTTCGTCGCGCCAGAGCCGTTTTTGTTTGCATGTCAGGATTAATGGCAATATGACCTCGGTGTGGGAGCCGTAAATCAAGCCCGTAACCGCGTTAACGATGCTTTTCAGGCACCCACGCGATAATGCGGAGAGGCGCACCGCTGCCGCCTTCGATCTTCATCGGCAAGGCTACCACCACGGCGCCCGTTGCCGGCAATTCGCCGAGCCGGGCAAGGTTTTCGAAGATCGGAATGTGTTTTTCAGAGAAGAGCCGATGGGTCTCGAAATGCGATGACTGCCCGTAATCGATGCTCGCCGTGTCCAATCCGACGGCTCTGATGCGGCGCCGTTCGGCCAGCCAGCGAGCAGCCTCGGGGTCCAATCCGGGAAAATGGAGTTTCGCCACCGCCGCCTCGCCCCGCTCGGCGGTGCCCAAATACCTGACCGGATCCGGCCAAAACCGGTCGTAGCCCGTTCGCAGCAACACGATTGCCTGATCGGGTATCGGTCCGTGGCTTTTTTCCCAGCCGGCAAGATCGTCGAGGCTCACCCGGTAATCGGGATTTTCTATGGCTTTGGACGATACGTCGATCACGACCGCGGGACCCATCAGCCGGTCGAGCGGAACCCGGTCGACCGTGAGTCCGTTTGCGGAAAAGTGATTCGGGGCATCGAGATGCGTGCCGCCATGTTCCGCTGCCCGGAACTCATAGGCTTCGTAATGAAAGCCCTTGTCGGTGGTCCCGACAAACACCGGCTCCAAACGAAAAGGCGTCGCCGTCGGCCAGTAAACGGTCGCGGCAGAAAACGAATGAGTGAGGTCCACCCACCGACCGGAGGACCATGGGCTCGGCTGTAACGCGCAACCCGCCGCCAAGACCAGCAGAGCCGCCAGCATGGCCAGACGTTTCCGGCACTTCGCCAAGGAGGTGTCGAGGTTAAACCGGCATCGAACGGGAAAGCGCACGGCTCAGCACCTCGATGATCGTTTCAGGTATTCGAACGCCGTCCCGAGATTGGCCTGAGTCCATCCCAAGGGCACGTGATCGTTGGGGACATAAGCCCCGTTGGCGGAATCTTCGATGTAGTACGCTTCAGGACATTGTCCCCCGCCCAGAGCGAAATTCTCCGGCGTGATTTGCGCCAGCGAGCGGTTGAAATAATGGATTTGCCGTTGCAAATCGTCGCTCCGGCCAGTTTTGAGATATCGCCGGCCGTAAATGACGGACATGATGGGATCGAAAAGGCACCACTGCGCCTCGGTGCCGGGCTTCATGAGCTTATCGCGGCGCTCCAGGTCGGTGCTGAAATCGACCGTACGCTCCTCCTCCCGCAGCAATTTCTTGTAATCCGCGCACCAGTAGGAATCGTCCAAATAGCGTTTGATGCCGTATTCGCCTTGCAGGTCTTGCCGGATCAGATCCAAGATTCGGTCGGCTTCCGCGCCCGAAACAGCTTCGGTGGGGTAAATCAAGAATAACAGCGCGGCATCCGCCAACCGCTCCGGCGGAGATTCGTACGGCAGGAAACGAGCGAGCTGTTCTCGGCCCCTGGCAATGAGTTCGTCCAGTCGCGCCGGGGTGACTTTCTTTCCGGCATAGCGGAACACGGGAGCAGGTTGGCGCAAAAGAAACCGGCGCATCTGTTCCAAGGCGGCTACCACGACGCCGATGCTGGAGCTTTCGATCTTGGGGGTTTCCTCCCAATGGCCGCTGTCGCGATCGTGCCAGTATTCGACGCTTTCGAAATAAAACGGGAACAACGCAAAAACGTCGCAGTCCTCTTCGGTCAGCCGATATTCGCCCCGGTTCGCCAGCAGGAATACCATCCACAGCGCATAACCGAGGGCATCGTTCTGGGCATGCGCCCAGGTCTCGTCGATCTCCTCCAGGGCATTGCCGTCGAAACGGATATGCGGCCGCTGCATCGGGTCGTTCTTGTCCGATTTTCCTTCGATGATGTCGATGAAGCGGGCCCGATGTTGGTCGAAGTAATTCCGCAATGTGGCCAGGGTGGTGCGCGCGATCGAATGGCGGCCGATCTCCATCTGATAATGGGTCATCATGATGGTGTCGCGTATCCAGGTATAGCCATACCCGAGAAAGGACACGACCCGGTCGGCGGTCACCGCGGAATAAAGCCCGTTCGGCTTGACGTTCAACTCGAGCGTGCCGTGTTCCGCGAAGAAGTCCGCTAGGGCCGCTAAGTCATTCGGCCCGTAGGACGGCTTTAGCAACGCCTTCAGGCGGGAATTCCGCGGCGTCATCGGGCCGGTCGTTTATTGGCGGTTGGATAGCGGTGCTCATATTCGAAAGCGGCCTGCATGAAGGTATCCATCCTTTTGCTCCATTGGTCGATGATAAATGGTCGATGCGGAAGCAACCCGTTTATCGTCCCTGGTCCGTCTTGGACAGTGGCTGGGTGACAGCGATGCCGCAATGATTCTCGAGGTTCGTCGTCCCCGAGGCAACCGATTTTACAACCGCTGCCCTTTCGCGCTGTCAGCCGTTCGATGTCTGAGAATCCGGCTCAGGCGAGAGGTCTTTTTGGATCAAATACAAAATGCTGGCAAAAACCTGTAGCAAGACGCCGCTGATCGACAGCGCGAACCAGGCGAAAACGACGAAGCCGTAGTGCAAGGGCGCTACGAACACCTCTTCCATGAACCAGAAGGTGTGACCCCATTCGTTGTAACCGACGTTCGGCAAAAGCGTGAACGGACCGACCACGGAGAACAGATAGGGCACGGACAGTCCTTTGGCGAAATACGGCAGGCGCGTCTTCGCATACAGAAAAGCCCCCCAGCCCGTAATGATGTAAACGGGGTAGGTCATATAGAACACGATGATGTGATTGGGGGTAAAGTCGGTGTCGCGCACCACCGTTTGGTGCCAAGTCGCATCCTGTTCGGTGAAGAAGCTCGTTCCCCAGTAGAAGGCCCACCCGTATGCCGCCAGCCAGATCAGGTGCGTCATGTTCCGGCGCAGCTCTTCGCGAGGGGTCAGTGTCACGACATTGCGATCGCGGGTTTTCCATAACAGTTCCCGCAAGGCTTCGCCTTTCGCCCTGGACAGCACCGTCTCGGTGTCCATGAAGTGAGCCCAGTAATTCTCCAAGTTGCGATCCCGGCTTTTCCACAGCCAGCCCCACAGGAGAGCGGCCACGATCGTTTCCAACATGATTTCCGCGTAAAAGAGATTCATCCAGTAGGTCTCGAACTCCGGCGCGAAAGCGTCGAGCCCGGTCGACCACGCGTAAGCCCCCTCGTACCAGCGAGCCGATAGGTATAGCGCTGCAAAGCCCGCCAACACGAGCGCCAGACGCTTCCAACTGAACAATGGCGGTTCTTTCTCGGCGATATCTGAAGTTCCGGGTTGAATCGACGTGGACACAAGCCACCTCTATGGCAGGTCGAAAGCCCATTCATTGGACTTCCGACATTCGAAAAACGCTCCTGAACTTATAACGCTTTCAGCACCACGAGAGAAATATCGTCATCGAAGGACTTGCTTTGGCAAAACCTTCCGAGTTCGTCGACGACAATCTGGATCAGCTCTTGAGGGGATGCGTGAGCGTGCGCGATAACAAGTTCGCACAGACGGGACTCGCCGAAAAATTCCCCTTGTTTATTCCGGGCTTCGGTAATCCCATCGGTATAAAGAAGCACCATATCGCCCTCGCTCAAGGAGAGCGTTTTCTCTTCGAACGTCACCCCTTTCTTAACGCCTAAAATGAGCCCCTCGGCATCCAGTTCCGTGCAATTCCGCTTGCCTTTGCGCAGCAACAGCGGACGATTGTGTCCCGCATTGGCATAGTGGATCCGCCGGGTGTCCGAATGGTAGCTCAGGTAGAACATGGAGATAAAAAAGCTGGCCCGGTTCAGATCCTCGAACAGGAGATCGTTCAAGACCGACAAGGTTCTTTTGGCGCCGTGGCGAAGCCTGGCCTGGCCTTTTGCCATCCAATCGGCTCCCATCTTCAACGTGCTGCGGGTCTCGGCCATGATCAGCGCCGCACCCACCGAGTGCCCGGACACATCGGCGATCACGATATCGACCCCTTCTTCCGTGGCGAAATAGTCGAAATAATCGCCGCCGACATGGACGGCCGGCAGGCAATACCCCGCCACCTGAGCGCCTTCCATCCGCAGCGGAACGCTCGGCAAGAGGGATAGCTGGATCTGCCTTGCGATTTCCATTTCGTGACGCTCCTCTTCGATGCGCCGCAATGCCGTGACATCGGTCTGCGTGCCGATGAAGTGTGTTACCTTGCCGTGATCGTCCCTGACCGGCGAGATGAATAACTCGTTCCAAAACGGCGTGCCGTCCTTGCGGTAATTCTTCAGCGTCAGATGGCAATCGCGCTCTTCGCGCAAGGCTTTCCGAATCTCCTCGATCGCCTTCGGATCGGTCTCCGGACCTTGCAGGAAGCGGGGATTCCACCCGATCACCTCATCCGGGCTGCGCCCCGACATCTGAATGAACGCGGGATTGGCGTAGATGATGGGATTCCCCGGCTGGTGGGGATCGGTGATGATGACGCCCACGCGGGACGCCTCGATGGCGCGGTCCCTAAGCCTTAGGGCATCCTCGAAGCGTTTGCGTTCGGTCACGTCGTGATCCACCCCGCGCCACTTCAGCAAGCGGCCCCGGTTATCGAAGAGCGGGATGCCGGTCGATTCGGTGAACACTTCACGGCCGTCTTTGTGCCGGTACCGATTGATCAAGCGAAAGAAAGGTTCCTCCCGAGCGATCAGCTCCGATGCCAGCACTGCAGAGTGTTCCCGGTCTTCCGGGAAAAAGAGCTCGTAATAGGGTATTCCAATGATTTCCTCGGCGTTGTAACCGAGAATGCTTTTCACCGCGGCACTGGAATAGCTATAGCGGCCTTTCGCATCCTGCTCCCAGATCCACTCGCAAGTCATATCGACGATCTGGCGGAACCGGGCCTCGCTTTCCCGCAAGGACTCCTCGGCGACCTTGCTTTCGGTAATGTCCTCGATCATATCGATGGCGAATTGAAGTTCGCCACTGTATCCGTAGGTCCCGGAAACGATCTTGTGGACCCAGACCACCGTGCCGTTTTTCCGGATGAAGCGCTTGTCCAGACTGTAGTCCTTGTATTTCCCTTCGACCAAGCCCTTAAACCGTTGCATGCTGATCTCGAGATCGTCCGGATAGCTGAAATCCATGATGACTCGGCCGTGCAGTTCCTCGGCGCTAAAACCCAGCATCTCCTGCAGGGCGATGTTGCATTCCCGGATCCGTCCGTTCCTGTCCAAAAGTGCGATGCCGATCCCGGCTCGTTCAAAAATCGCCCGAAACCGGCCTTCACTTTCCCTGAGAGCGATTTCGGTGAGCTTGCGTTCGGCGATCTCCGCATGCAGGGTCGCTTTGGCTGCTGTAAGCTCCAAGGTCTGTGTCTTCGCCTGCTTTTCCAACTCGAGGTGACACCTGCGCAACGCGTCCTCGCTTTGGCTCATTTCGGCGATGGCTCGCTCCTTTTCGCGGTAGATCTCGGTCAGGCGCTTATTGGTCCGCTCCAAACTCTCATTGAGCAGGCGCATACGGGTTATGGCGTCGTCAAAGCTGCGCGACGTCCTTTCGAAGGGTGCCAGCGCCTCTCGAAAGAACACCTCCGCCTGCACTTCGTTATCGACGTCTTCCGAAGGCGCTATGGCTTGGGCCGAAAGGTCCGCCAGCGCTTTATGATGAATCGCGGCTAAAGCCGAGAGGCTCAGGTTCTCCTCAATTGCCCTTCGTCCCAACCGATAAGCCCGCAGCAAAGGATTTCCTTCCACGCCGGCCAAATAGTCCCGCAATGCCGCCGCGTATTGCGCTGCAAGCTCACGCTCGACCGTCTCGTCATTCATTGTCTGTCTCCAAGACGCAGCCAATGGCAATAGCCGGGAAAACGCTGCGTCTTTACGGGACGAAAATACGGTTCGCCCGGCTTATTGGACTCGCGAACCGCTGCTCAATTCAATCCGCACCGCCGCAAGTCGGCTAGCTTCGCGCCATCCATCGGCTGCAGCCTACCGCACCCATTTCTTCATCGTCACGGTCGTGCCTTTCCCGACTTCGGACACGATGTCGAACTCGTCCATCAACCGCTTGGCGCCCGCCAGCCCCAGCCCGGCTCCCCCGCTCGTCGAATAGCCATCCTGCATGGCCAGATTGATATTGGGAATACCCGGCCCATCGTCACGGGCCACGATGGCGATGCCTTGCGCGCCGTTCTTTTGAATCTTGCTCAGAATGACTTCCCCCTTTCCGGCATATTGAAGGATGTTGAGCGCCACCTCCGAGATGGCCATGGCGATGAAACTTTGTTCGACCGACCAGAAGCCCAGCTCCGCCGCCAATAATCGCGCCTGCTGCCGAGCGATCAGGATTTGCGTTTCCGAATCAATGGGTATACGTATTCCGTCGGTCATGAACGCGCCTGTCCGTTAGCAGCCTCATTCGTATATAGTGTGAAGCGCTCCTATGGTTCTCTCCGGTCTGGCAAATAAGTGCCTGACGATTCGGATTATCTTCCGCTATTCCTTCCGCTTGGCAATATCGGCGTGCTCCGGCTAATCGCGGAAATTGCATCGATTGTTCCCATACGCTGAAAGAAATGATGAAAAAGCGTGATGTCCCTGTGGATCATTCGACTATATCGACCACACCGCGGAAACGTGCGCTGCACCCGAAGGCGAGCTCTCGGTGCCGTGTGGTCTTGACCTGGAGAGGTGCGCGGATACTCTGGCCATTCGGGCATCCGCCGATCAATCTTGGTGATCCATCCGCCCCGAGATGAAGTCCCTTACCGGCGCGGATCCCGCGGACGTACGTTCTATCCACGGGCGATCAGCGCCGCCAAGATAACCCCGGCAATTACGTTTCCGCCGATGCTGACGATAAGCTCCCGCGCGAAAAAGGCCTGCGGCTGCATCTTGCCGAGCTTGGGATTCTTGTGCTTGGCCGTTATCTCGACGGTTCCGGCGGAAATATTTTGTGCGATGGTCCGGACCCGCTCGATGACCTCCGTCTCGGTATGCAGGGCGGGATGATATTTGATCAGAAAGGTGCCCGTGGTGATGTTCGGTTCGGCATGGTAGATCCCCTTCGCCTGGAGGAGGTTTTGCTTGAGCAACTCGGCCAAAGTCCGCTTGTTTCTGATTATCGGCACCCGAATACGGATTCGGGCCGGAACCTTATTGTGAACGATGGCAATCGTCTCGGGCATCGCACGCCTCCCAATCCAGGGTGAAAAATCAAAGGCTTTTTTCAAAGTGCTTTGATCTTTCAGACACGAAAACGCGTGAAGAATGCCGCAAGATGCTTTGGGGTCTTTTGATACCGGTCCGCCTTGGCGGCGATTGGCTCACGGCCTATTGCTCTTATGAGCAAACTTCCGCGGCCCGATCGGCATCGGTTAACGGCGCACCGGTGGACGATTTCTTGTGGGAGGGATACACCACGTTAGCGTGGGTGCGGCACACCTAATAGAGGAGCGCTAAATTCTCGGTTGGCAGACACTCGTCATTTGAGCAGTCGGACGTCTGCTCGACATAAAAAAAGCCGGGGCCTTCAAACCCCGGCTTTTTAAGCGCGCGTGGCGCGAACAGGCGTTCATTGTTGGTCCTTATCGTCTACCCGGTCGTAGTTTTTCAGGCAGAACCCGATGGATCCGCCGGTAGTGCCGAAAAATACCAGTGCCAAGAATATTTCAACGCTCGTCATCGCGATCTCCCATGGTTGATGTACATCTAGTTAGTATCAGTATCGTCGCGATTGTTCCTTTTGTTTAATAATGATTTCTTATGAATAAGATCAGATAGTTTAATTAAATTTCATAAATGCACTATTAGTTTCGTTATTGATTCTTTAAAGTAAACAATTCAACCGCAAGCACCCCATAGCCATTGGGTTCAAACAGCCGGTGAATTTAGAACCCTGACGGGTTGAATGATCAGAGCGCGGGATTAAAGCGGTCAAAGAGCAAGCAAGAGGCCAGGCTTTCATTTTTCTGCCCGGCCCCTTCCGGACAATCCTGTTGGCTACTCACCCGGAAAACTGCACAAATACCAACGACTTGGCCGTTCAACTTCTAACTTTTACAGCACCCGAATATCAAATACGTTCATCTTGTTGGCGGCTTGTTCGATCGAGCTTGTTCTTCGAATTTATGCCCGTGTTTCAGAATCTCGTCGACGATCTGTTCCGCGGTCTTCCGGATATCCTTTTCCGTTGCGTTCTTCTCCATGACAAATCTGGCAGCCGCCACGTATGGATTCATCGTTACGATCGCGCCCGGAATCTTCTTAGGATCCTCGACGGTTCCAAACACGATGAACGGAGCTCGCGGATCAGTGCCGGCCAGATCGCTGATGCCGACCTGAACGTCCATGCTGGTCGCGCCGCGGCCGAAGCCGATTACGGCACGCTTGATCCGGTTGCCCTCGTCCACTTCGGTGAATACGCCCTGCAGCAGCCAGCCATCGTGCGGCAGCGTCGTCCCCGGACGGGGCAGCCGCCGTGCGGCAAAGCCCTTGTCCTCTAAGCTCGTTATGAGGCTTCGGGCCATGGCGTCGACGATTTTTCGGGCCTGATCGGCAGGGTTCTGACGGGCCATGCGATGCGGTAATCGCTGCCCTAATTGCCCCAACACGCCTTGTCCTCGTCGACCGGGCAAAATACCCCGGACACCTTCGTCGCTTTCAATGTGCTGCACATCGAGAGCGAAGTCGCTGACATAAATCGTTCGCGGCACCTCGGCCGGCCACTGGCCTTTAAGCTGTTCGTCACGGATTTCGATGCCGCCTGGCATGTTCCGGGAACCAGTGCCTCGGTTGGTTTGGCAGCCGGTGTTCAGGACCATGCAGAGCGCAAGGCAAATAAGGCAGGAAATGGAGTTTCGGTTTGCCATGGGATGATCTCGTCTTGATCGGCTGTTGCTCCGCGTCATGTCCGAGCAGTCCTTAAAAAATGAGGGAGATCCGTTCAAAAGCCCATAGTGCCGCCAGCGAGCCGATGACGTACGCGGGAATCAGTTTGCCGGCCTTTCCCAAGCGTCGCGGGAATCGTACAAGAACAAGCCACAAGACCAGGATCAGTCCGACGAAAAGGATTTGCCCCAATTCGATTCCCATATTGAAGGAAAGCAATGCGATGGGAATTTCACCGGCGGGCAGCCCCACCTCCGCCAATGCGCCCGCGAACCCGAGGCCATGCAGCAATCCGAACGCCAGCGCCATGGTCCAGGGCATGCGCCATAATCCGCTCGCTCCTCCTTCCGTCTGGCGGGTAATCTCCACGGCCACGACAAAGATGCTAACCCGCATATTTCACCATTCCACTCGGCGCTTCCCCGCAAAGTCGGAAACATAGCTTGGTTAGGGCCAAACGGCGGCCAATGGGTGCGATTTGGGGCCAAGGCGTGAAGAATGGGCAGATTTCCCCCTACCCCCGGAGCGTCAACGTGCCGGGGACGCACTCGGTGGCGGCTATCCGGAAGCGAA
>Ga0196980_1000184_pt1 | contig 18014 bp, 10 predicted proteins | sample S3_1013CmetaG_FD_155486 | JGI IMG/M metagenome (GOLD analysis project Ga0196980, IMG submission 155486) | Soil microbial communities from Anza Borrego desert, Southern California, United States - S3_10-13C | ecosystem: Environmental > Terrestrial > Soil > Desert | place: USA: California... | reverse complement strand
AACACACAACCTGGGCCTGGATTTCGGGTTCAAAGAGTCGAAGTTCCGCCTGTCGGGAAGCCTTTTCGACCAGCGGGGCGTGGTGCCGAACAACGATTATCTGCGCTATACGTTCCGGATCTCCAACACCACAAAATTCTGGAAAGGGAAATTTGAGCTGATTCCCTCATTTGCATACACGCGGTCTGAAAATGACAAGGTTCAGCGCAGCGCGGGCGGCTACCTGCTCGGACTGCTGATCTGGCCACAGACGAATGACCTTCGCCAGTTTGAAAATGTGCAGACCGGCGACAAGATTGATTTGTACGAACTGAACTCGGCCATCGGAGAGTATGACAATCCGCTGTGGAACGTGAACCGCAACAAGGGCCGCGACGAGCTTTCCCGCCAGACTTATACACTGGGTGTAAACCTGAATCCGTTTGACTGGCTGGGGTTCACAGGCCGGTTTGGATACGACACTTATGACCAAACGGGATTTTTGTTCTTCCATCCCCAGTCATTTTACATGTCGAGCCTTTCGGTGGGCGGATCGCTGGATAATTATTGGCGCCACTATACGGGCTACAACCACACCATCACCACCACCCTGAAGAAAACCGTTTTGAAAAATCTGAACCTGCGTTTGATGGGTGGAACGATGTGGCAGGATTATAAGACGGAAATGTGGGCAGTTTACGGAACGGGAATCGTGGACTCCGTGGGCCAGGTGAATAATGCTGCTGGAAACGGACGCATGTACAAAACAATTAACGGAACGCCTACTATTCTCTCCGAAAAGGATCTCCAGGCGCTGCTCGGTAGCTATATGGACAGCACCGTAACCCGGGTAAACACGCGCCTGCGGCTTAACCGCAACAAGTTTGGGATGCCGAACTTCGTGCAAACCCGGCAGCTCGCATATTTCGGGGAATTTGCAGTCAGCTTCAAGAACCTCGCATTCCTGAATTATACCCATCGCTTTGAAGAAGCATCCACGCTGCCCAAAAAGAACCGGCGATACAACTACCCCGGGGTGAGCCTGAGCATCATCATGAGCGATATTTTCCCGACGCTGAAGACGGGCGACCTGCTGAGCTACTGGAAAATCCGCACCTCGCTTGCGAATACCGCGAGGTTGAACTCGCCTTATTCTACCCAGTCAGTTTTCGTGGATAACCAGGCCAGCGGAGGTGGATATACGTACGGGTTCTTTAACAACAACGCCGAATTGGAGCCGGAAAAGCAGAGCACCTACGAGGCCGGTATGGAATTCCGGATGTTTAAGAACCGGTTGAATTTCGAAGTGACTTATTATAACACCCTCAACAAAGGGCAGATCATCGAGAATTTCCGCCTCAGCTACGGAACCGGCTTTGTGCTGAATACCCAAAACGCAGGCTCCACGAGGAACAAGGGCATCGAGATGACGGTCAACTACGGAGTGATGCGCCAGAAGAACCTTAATTGGGATATGCAGTTCAACTTCAACCGCATGCGGAACAGGGTCGTGAAACTTCCCCCGAGCGTGCAGGAGTATTACATTGCCGACACCTGGCTGTATACGGCTCGCGGCGGGTTAAAGCTCAATGGGCCCACCACTTCCCTTACGGGCTCAACTTACCTCCGTAACAATGCCGGCCAGATCCTGATCAACCCGTCGAACGGGTTGCCGATCTCAAGCGGCGGAGTATACAGCGTGATTGGGGACAGGAATCCGGACTTCTCGCTGGGCTGGTCGAACAGTGTGCGCTGGAAGAACTGGAAGTTGAGCATGCTCTGGGATCTCAAAGTCGGTGGCGATATCTTCAACGGAACGAATCTGTTCCTGTCCGTGAATGGAGTCAGCAAGTTCACGGCTGACCGGTACCGTCCGCGGGTGATCCAGGGGGTGCTGAACGATGGTTTGCAGAACAGCGGCAACCCTACGCCAAACACCATCGTCGTTATTCCGGCGTTTAATGATGCATATTATTCGGCGCTCCCGGATGAGGAATTTGTCGAGCGGGACGTGAACTGGTTCCGCCTGCGCGACATCACGGTCAGCTACAGCTTCCCCAAGGACTGGATCCGCGCGGTGAAGAATCTCAGCGCCTTCATCACGGGCAACGATCTGGTCGTCTTAACGAACTACAGCGGTGCGGACCCGGCGATCAATGGAAATACGGCGGGTGGACGCGGCGTGGGTGCTTTCGGTTACGATTACGGCACGCTGCCGGCGCCACTGAGCGTGAATTTCGGATTAAAGGCCTCCTTCTAAAATTCAAAATGGAATCAACATGAAAAGCATCATAAAAATTCTATCAGTAACTGCCGTCACGGGAAGCCTGTTGTTTTTAGGCGGGTGCACGAAAAAAATAGATGAATCATTTGCCAACCCGAATGCTCCCGTCCGGGTACCGATCGAAACCATCCTTCCGGGTGTGCAGGCCGGCATGGTGGTCTTCCATTCGGCCAACGGAACCCTGTACGGCATCCAGCGCGACGCGCAGCACATAGGAAAATTCATTCAGAACTGGGCGACGAATTCAACAGGCAACCGCCAGGACATGATGGGCGATTTTTACGGTACCACCGCACCCGACAACATGGGGGATATCTGGGCTATGCTTTACTACGGGCATGGTCAAAATGTATCCCGCATCATCCAGTGGGGCACCGAAGAAAAGAAATGGGACTACGTGGGCGTCGCTTATGCGATCCGTGCCTGGGGCTTCATGACCACAACAGACGTAACGGATGACATCATCTATCGCGAAGCCTTTCGTCCGGAGCAGCTCATATTTAAATATGATCCGCAGCAGGATGTGTACGAAGGGGTCATCGGCCTTTGTCACACCGCGCTTGACTTTCTTTCAAGAACGGGCGACAGCGTCAGCCAGTCAAACCTCAACCGCGGCGACAGCTACATGAACGGCGGCGACGTGAACAAGTGGAAAAAGTTCGTTTATGCTGTACTCGCAAAAACGTACCACCGGTATACGAACAAATCTGCACAGTACAAGCCGGACTCCGTGATCAAATACTGCGACCTGGCAATGCAGACCAACGCCGAGAATACCAATTTGCGCTGGTCCAACGCAGGCGGTGCAGGAACGTATAGCTTCTACAGCCCCTTCCGCGGAAATATTGGAACCTTCCGCCAGACCCGCTTCATTGCCGATCTGATGTCGGGGTTGAACGGGCAATTCCCGACGGGCACAGTGGATCCAAGGGCTCCTTACATCATCCGTGAAAACCCGAATGGTACGTACAAAGGCATACGCCCGAACAGAGGGACTGATGGATTGCCGACAGCAGATCAGCCGCACAATTTTTGGGGCGGACTTTTCTCCAGCACAACCGGAAGCGATGCAACGGCACGCTACGTTTTTCGCAACAACCCGGTATGGCCTATCATCAGCGCAGCCGAGATGAAGTTTGTAAAAGCAGAAGCGCTGTGGCGCAAAGGGGATAAGCCCGGTGCGCTCACTGCCTATGTGCAGGGTATTAACCTGAATTTCGACCAGCTCATCAGCGATTACGAAGAGAATGTGCCTGTATCGCGACGCATCACACCGGCTTCCCGCGCAGCGTACCTGGCGAATCCGTTCGTGGTGCCGACCGCCAACAACCTGACGCTCTCGCACATCATGCTTCAGAAGTACATTGCGCTGTACGGCTGGGGCGTTGTGGAGACCTGGGTGGACATGCGAAGGTATCATTACAACGGCGACCCGGATCCGGTGACGGGCTACCCGGTATACCGGGACTTCGTGCCGCCGAGCGGAAGCGATCTGTTCGCGAACAATTTCGGAAAGCTGATTTACCGGCAGCGGCCGCGATTCAACTCGGAATACCTCTACAACGTGGATGAGCTGAACCGCCTGGGCGCCTTCGCACCGGATTATATTACGAAAGAACCCTGGTTCTCTAAACCCGAATAACCACTTTTTGAAAATTGACGTTTATGAAATTATTCAGATTATACGCGATCTTGCTTGTTGGGTTCGGCGGGGTATTGACTTCCTGCGAGAAAACCTTCGACAGTAAGTTCGCGACGCAAAGTGATCTCAGCAACAGCAGCGTGGTGCAGGTTTATATGGCGATGGTGAATGCGAGCAGGAATTACGTGTATGTAAACGCGAAACCGGTAACCGGGGCGCTGATGTCGAGTGGAAGTGTATTTCCCACCACCGGCTACGGCTTCAATGTGCCCGGTGGATTGCATGCCTTCCTGGTGCGGGACACGTCCAGTACCACTACTCAGGCCACCCTTTCCTTTTCGGAAAATCTGCAGGCTTCGAAGAACTACACGATTTTTATTTACGACACCATTACATCGCCCAAACAGAAGACCGTGAACACGAACATTGTAGTGCCGTCTGATACCACGGCGAGGCTGCGGTTTGCCAATTTCGTGTACAACCCTTCGGCGCTGCCTACCGGATTTGATATTTTTTCCGTAAAAAGAAACGCAGTCATATTCTCGAACGTCCGGGAAACAGAAGTCACAGAGTTTATTCCTTTTGCGGCAGCGGTAACAGATACCTTTTACATCCGCCCGACGGGAAGCGGGACAAACCTGCAAAACCGCACGGTTTCCGGAACCCCGCCGGTGACCAGCTACAGCAACATCCAGGCGATCCTCACTCCTACCCGCAAGCGCAGCTATACGCTCGTCTTCCGCGGCAGCTGGAGGAACGACCTGAATGGTTCCAGTACGGTTCGAGCGCTGTCGATATTTGCAAATTATTAAACGGCCGCCGGAATGGTAAAATGCCCCGCCAACGCGGGGCATTTTTTTGTGTCCCTGTGCGTTGTGTCAACCACCGCATTACCTGATTGGTTCGTGTCCGCACGAACCAACAACGGTGCACAGCAACCCCGTAAATCTCTCATATAACTCCCACAGACCTTTCAAAAAAGCGAAATCCTTTTCATCACGGTCATAATACTTTGCCGAAGAGTACGCGTAGTCGCAGGGACGCTTTGCCACGGGATTGTTATGGATATATTTCAGTTTTTGCAGACCCATTCGTCTGTTGTGCAGCCGGATCGCCAGTGAGTCCCTGCGCCAACAAAAGCATATACCTCCACCTTTCCCAGACCGCTCAAATAAACCAGAGAGTCAACGATGATCTTTCGGCAATCCTCTCGAGATAATAACTTTTGCCCTTTATTGATTGCAGCGCTCCAAAAAACTACCTCTCCGACTGTATGTAAGATTTCCGCTTCACGCCGGAAATCGGTTTAGATACTTGTGCAGCCAACCGTCGCAATGAATCCACTTTCCCCCCTCGTTCGTGTAGACACGAACCAGGGCAGCAGAGCACGAGCAGAGCACGAACGAGAAATATGAAACTCACGATCCCCCAAAAAACAGATACGCCAGGGTTATCGAAGTGAGGATACCGACCAAATCCGCGAGCAGCATTGCTCCAACCGAATACCGGGTGTTGCGGATGCCGACCGCCCCGAAGTAAACCGCAATCACATAGAAAGTGGTATCCGAAGACCCGCGGAAAATTCCGGCGAGCCGGCTGGCAAAAGAATCCGGACCGGTGATCTTCATTGTGTCGATCATCATGGCCCGCGCTCCGCTGCCGCTGAGGGGCTTGAGCACAGCAGTAGGTAAACCGTCCACAAACCGGGTGTCGGTACCGAGAGCGGCAAATAATCCGCGCAATCCGTCCATCAACGCATCAAAGGCGCCGCTGGTACGCAGCATGCTGATCGCAACGAGCAATCCGACGAGGTAGGGAATAATCCGGACGGCGGTTTCAAAGCCTCCTTTCGCCCCCTCGATGAAGGCGTCGAAGACGTGCACCTTCTTGTACACGGCTCCGAGGACAATTAAAAAAAGAATGGCCAGCAAAATTCCGTTCCCCAGCAACCCGGAAAATACCTGGACCCGTTCCACGTTCATCGTGGTGATAAAATAAACCAACAGCGCAACGAGAGCCGAAATGCCGCCGATCCATGCCAGGATCACCGGCTGGAACAAATTGATGCGCTGCTTGAACGAAACGATGATCATGGCCGCCATTGTGGCCGCAAACGTGGCGATCATACAGGGGAGAAAAATATCCGTTGGATTTGAAGCTTTGAGCGCCAGCCGGTCGGCGATTATTGTAACCGGAATGAGCGTCAGCCCCGAGGCATGCAGGCTCAGGAACATCACCTGTGCGTTCGACGCCCGGTCACGGCTGGGGTTCAGCTCCTGCAGGCTTTCCATGGCCTTGATGCCAAAAGGGGTGGCCGCATTGTCCAGCCCGAGCAGGTTCGCGGAAAAATTCATCATCATGTGCCCATGTGCGGGATGCCCCCTGGGCACGTCAGGAAAAAGCCGCGAAAAAAAAGGTCCGATGATGCGCGAAAGAAAGCGAATGCCCCCGGCCCTTTCGGCAATGTTCATGAAGCCCATGAACAGCGTCATGATCCCAATCAGGCTGATGCTGATGTTGACCGCAGATCTGCAGGTCTCGAAAATGCCGTCTACCGGTCGCATGGCGATTGTGCGCGCATGCCGGTATGTATAAACGGTAGCTTCCGGCGCGATCTGCTTCAGCCGCCGCACGGTATCAGATGCCGGATCATCCGTTATGATGTATCGAGCCTCGCTGATCGTTTCTTTCGGCTCGAATCCGCCGCGCCTTATGTCAGACACAAATGCCTCGCGTGCAGCGATCGTTGTATCGCCATCTACAGCCCCCGTCATCACATAATAATACTTGTCGTCTGCTTTCCCCGTAACCATGCGATTGAAAATCGTCTCGTTTCCATTGAAGATCCAGTGATAGGCAGCGACGGTCACGGCAATGATGATGAAGGCAGTCCAGATCCGACTTAAAGCCACGGTTTCTGAATTGAGGTTTTAGGTTTTCTTGTTTCCGTTTTGGGTTACCTTTGCGCGCCGTTTCGACAAGCGGCTAAAAATACGATTAAACTTTTTTCCCTAAACCCGAAACCCTTCAGCTTAAATGGCGCTTCAGGCAGGTATCGTAGGATTGCCCAACGTCGGAAAATCCACCCTCTTCAATGCGGTTTGCAGCACCGCCCGCGCGCAGGCAAGCAATTACCGCTTCTGCACCATTGATCCCAATATAGGGCTGGTCGACGTTCCTGACCCCCGGCTGTATGAGCTTGCGCGGCTTGTGAATCCGCGCCGTGTGGTACCTACGCAAATTGAGATCGTGGACATCGCGGGACTGGTAAAAGGCGCCAGCAAGGGCGAAGGTCTCGGCAACAAATTCCTGGCAAACATCCGGGAAGTGGATGCTGTTATTCACGTGGTACGCTGCTTCGAAGATGAGAACATCCTGCGTGAGGAAGGCCCAATCAACCCGGTCAGCGATAAGGAAATCATCGACACCGAGCTGCAGTTAAAAGACCTCGAAAGCGTGGAAAAAAAGATCGCCCGTAACGAAAAGCAGGTCCGTATTGACCCGAAACTGAAGCCAGAACTTGATGTGCTCATGCTTTGCAGGCAGCACCTCGAGCAGGGCCGCAGCATCCGCAGCCTCGGGCTTTCACGCGAACAGAAAACTGCGGTTGCTGATCTTTTTCTCCTCACCGATAAACCGGTACTGTACGTTGCGAACGTGGACGAAGCTTCCATGCACACAGGCAACCGTTTTTCGGCCGCTTTGCATGCGGCCATCCGTGAGGAAGAGGCGGAGATGATTGTAATGAACAATTCGATCGAAGAGCAGATCGCGTCCCTGGATCCGGCCGACAGGCAACTGTTCATGGACGAATACGGCATGAAGGAACCAGCGCTGGATCGTCTCATTCATTCGGCTTACCGGCTGCTGGGTCTGTATACCTTTTTTACCGCCGGCGAGCAGGAAGTGCGTGCCTGGACCATCCAAAAGGGCTGGAAAGCTCCGCAGGCTGCCGGCGTAATCCACACCGATTTCGAAAAAGGTTTTATCCGCGCAGAGGTGATCAGCTATAACGATTATGTGACCTATGGCTCCGAAGCGGCCTGCCGCGACGCGGGAAAATTACGGATCGAGGGAAAGGAATATGTGGTGCAGGACGGGGACGTAATGCACTTCCGTTTCAACGTTTGATTGTTCAGAAGAGCGCTGTGATCGCCGCACGCCCCAGGTGTACTGTTCGCACCTGCCCTGATTTCCGCCCATCATACTGGAAACTCAGCTCCAGGTTGTTCAGGAGCCGTTTGGTAAAGCTCAGGTTCCACAAAAAGTTTTGTCCCGGCAACAATCCTTCAAGCATGATGTAACTTACCGTGGTGTTGGTTGGAAAATGGAAGTCAATATTGTTGAAAATGAAGCGTCCCGTGAGCGAGCTGTTCTGAAGAAGATTATACTTTGATTCCACCTGTAAGGAATGGGAGAAAGATTTTTCGCCCCCGTACTCCGGCCGGTTGGTACGTGCGTCCAGCCGGTAGCTGCCCACAACCCGGAAAGACGTTCCGCGGATCCAGGTCATCTGCGGCTCCACGTTATAAATTCTCAGGTAATAGTTTCGATTGCCAAATTGCGGAGTGAACAAGGCATTGGAACCGAGCTTTCCGTTCAACATCAGCAGAACAGCGGAAGATACATTCCAGCGGAGCTTCATCAGCCAGTCGTTCAGCTTGCGGCTCTCGTATCCATATGTCAGCAATGATTTCCCATTGTTGCGCAGGTTGCTGAAATCAATTCCCCATTTGCTGTGATACCGGTTGAATGAAAGGGTGTTTAAAAAAGTATTGCCCACGACCACGAGCGCAGTATCGGTAACATCGTAGCGGAACGGGTTAAACTCGAAACTTCCCTGCGCAATGGATTTCTTGTTGATCTGCAGCGAGGTGGCCAGGTTGAGGCGGGCCACGAACGAGCGGAACCCTTTCAGGTCCGAACGGTTCAACACGGACCTCGGCTGGATATTCAGGCTGTAATTGAAGGTGATGTAATTCGCTTTTATGAATTCATTAGTAGGCGTCAAAATGCGGATGAACCGTGCCTGGTCGGGGAAAGCTGCCAGTTCAAATTCATTCAATTGCTGCACGCCATCGTTGTTGTAGTCGATCCACGCGTATTGCCCTGTCGCCGGCGGCACCTCGAGATACGCAAAGTCCCTCCGTTGTTCCTGGCCGGCGCCGACTTCGTACAGCAGATTCCCCGTCAGCAGGCCCTTCCACTCATTCATTACGTACTCGGCACGTCCGAGGATCGTTTCATCAGCCTTTTGTCGCGACACCGATTCATTACTAATCTGCAGTTTCCGGAACGTAGCATTCAGGTAAAACTGCCGGCGTGAATTTGCCAGCAGCTCTGTCTGCAGGTTCAGATTGTAACTTGTCTCCCCCCGTACCAGCTGCTTCTGAACCGGGTATTTGTCGGTGCGTGTGAAAAAACTGAGCCCATAGCGATCCTTCCGGCTTTCGTCGGAGCGGAGATAGAGTACGTAGGAGTCATACGAAAATGAAAGCGGCGTGAGCGTATCTGTTGGCTGAAAACGAGTGGTATTTTTTTCAGCCGCGTATTTGAATCCCACGCGCCAGTTTCGGGGGCTTCCAAGCTGCCGGCTGATATCCACTACCGGCCGTAGAAATATGCCGCGGTTGGAGCTGCTGGAGAAACTGGTCAGCACCAGCTGACTTGTTACACTCCAATTCTTCCATTCCAGGAATTGCGCCAGCTGATTCTGGATACCCCTGTAGCGGTCACTGCGGCTGTAGTTCATGAACTGGTAGGTGACGCTGTTACGATCCCCAAACCGGAGCCCGGTGCCGGCCCTGACAATATTTTCCGTCGTCGCAGGCAGGATCAGCGGCAGGCCCCATTCGCGACCGAACTCCACAGCCCGCAACCGTTCCAGGGGCCGGAAACGTTGATTCACGTGCTCGTAGTCCAATGAAGCATGCCATTGAAGCTTCTTTTGTGCGTTCAGCATGGCGCTGTGGTTCAGCTGAATCTTCCCCGCCCAGCCCCGGTCGTCGCTATTATGTTTGGTCGAAAACGTGTTCACGTCATTCTTGCTCGTAGCCCACTCGGCACGAAGGCCCGTACCTGGTTTCAGGCTGTAGTCGGCCGAAACGCTCACGAGCTGCTGCTTCTTCGGCGTTATCAGCACCTGCGCCGGCTCAAACTGACCCTGCTTCACCCCCGCGATGGGATAAACAAAGCGGTAAACCTTCCCGTTGGCACCGTTGAAATCCGGAACATAATTTCCATTTCCCTGCCCTACATCCACGAATGAAAGCTGGTATTTCGCAAGCGCGGGATCAGTAGAATACCGGTAAAATGAGTCCACGCCGGGCGTTGGATCATAAACTTTTTCGTAAAGAATTTTTCCGGCGGCAAAAGTATCCAGCGTGGCAGAAGGGTAAAAAGCCTTATGAACGCTGTCGCCCAGCTCCGCGAGGAAGCGGACCTGTTTTGCGTCGAGCTCCTGGTTGATCTGCGAATGCTTCGCGTCGTTATTGTTGAATATACCCACGCGCAGCTTCAGCTTTTTGTCGACCTCGAATTCCTGCCATCCGAAAATGTTTGCATTGAGGTAATTCCTGTCAGCATATTCGAACTCCACCTGGATCCGGCTGTCCTTCGTGATCATCCGGCGCGGCGTAAAGGTGACTTCGGCGGAATTGTAATTGATGACGTAATCCTGATCTTCCCCGCGCTGGAGCAGCTCGCCATCCAAAAAAATCCGCTCGGTGTTGGCCAGCACGATGAAGAAAAACTCGTTGTTGGCGCCTCGCAGCCGATAGGGCCCCTGGTTGCCTTCCAGGGCGGGAATGATGTTTCGTGTAAACTTTCCTTTCGCAATGGAGCCGCTCACCAGCGTCTTCGAATACAGACCCGGAGAAACAGCGCCCGACGTTTGAAAGGAAATTCCCTGGAGCCGTTTATAAAAATTCAGAAAATAGCTGTCTGTCTGACGGATGTCGATGTCTCCCAGGTTAAGTTGCCAGCGTTTTTTTCGAAATTGCAAGTACACCTGGTCGAATTCGTTGAGCTGTTGCGTAGTGCCGTCGGGCTGGATCGGGATATTGTTGTCCGTAATCGCTGCCTGCAGCTCTATGCTGTCACCCAGCATGCCGCTGAGCTGCATGTTAAGTGTTGAATTTACCACTGCGTCCTGGCTGTTCCCGAATCCCACCTGCCTGCCAAAGCTTCCCTCCGCCTTCAGTCCGCCAAAATCAAATATCCCGCGCGCGCGGTTGTCGGCGCCGGCGTTGATATCGAACGGCTTCACATAAAAATTATTCATCACGCTGTCGTAGCTCATTCGCTGCGTTGCGGGGTTTAAGCGAAAAGGAAATACGCGGAACCGCACCGTCACGCTGTCCACCTGAGGTTTTCGAATCCACCAGAGCAGGGCGCTCACTTCATCGACTGCGTAATCGAGTGACGGGATGCCGTCCACACTCAGCGTGTTGGGAATGATGCTGCGAGCATCGAGCCGCAGCGTATCAGCAACCGACACTGTCTTTACGCGCAGATTGGAAGCGGGGACGACAGGTAGCTGGGCCGAGCTCCAGAGGGTCAGCATGAGCAGGTACGACAGAAGTGATATCCGGAACGGATGGCTCAATAGGCTAAATTAATCAAACCGCGCGGCGTTTCAGGACTGCAGCAATTCGAACAAAATGCCTCAAATTTGCAGTTAATATGTTACCCAGGCATGAAGATCCGGAACGCAATGTTTAGACGACTGTTCTTCAGTACCCTGTTGGCAATCGCCCTTCATTCATCGCTGCCTGCTCAATATTCGAACAACTGGTACTTTGGATTCAGCGCGGCCATCAGTTTCACACCGCAGGGGAACACTCCCCTGCCCTATGAGCTTTCGAACAGCGCGATGACCGCGCTCGAAGGCTGCGCGAGCGTGAGCGACGCGAATGGGAGTCTTCTCCTCTACACAAATGGAGAAACGGTATACAACAAATTTCACCAGGTAATGCCGGGCGGTACCGGCCTGATGGGCCACGTTTCTTCGTTCCAGAGCTGCGTGATCGTGCCGATGCCCAACACCGACAACATATTTTACATTTTCACCGCAGATGCTTTTGAAAATAATTACGCGAATGGATACACCTACTCGGTGGTGGACACCCGGGCGAATGGCGGCAACGGCCAGGTGCTTGTGAAAAACCAGCAGCTCAACCAACCCGGAACCGAGCGGCTGACCGCAGCCCGTCACCGGAACGGAGTAGATGTATGGGTGATCACGAATGAGCTCAACTCGAACCGGTTTTACGCCTACCTCATCACCTGCAGCGGGATACAGGCCGCGCCGGTGATTTCCGACGTCGGCGACGTTCTGGACCAGCACCAGGACATGCCTTTTGGCGCGATGAAAGTGAGTCCCGACGGCACTCAATTGTGCCAGACGCATTTTCCCGAGCTGGACGCGCCGGCGAATGATAATTTCTTCCAGATTTTCGATTTCGACAACGCGACCGGGGTTTTGTCCAATCCGAAAAAGATCACCGTACCTGGCAACCGCTACCACGTTTGCGAGTATTCGCCGGATTCCCGCTTTCTGTATGTTACAAAAGTGCAGCGAAACGAGATTGACCAGTTCGAAGCGAAGCTTCCCGACGCTGTGTCCATCGCGCAGTCACGCGTGAGCATCCCGGCCGAGAGCGGATTCTTCGGTTTGCAGGCCGCACCGGACAACAAGATCTACGGCACCCACATGTCGCCGTACCTCACGGTTATCCACGATCCCAATATAAAAGGACCAGGATGCAACCTCGAGCTCGACAAGATGGCTCTTTCGCGGCATCCCGGCATCAGCCTTCCCCAATTCGTGAACGACCTTGCCGTGAACCAGGTGATGCAATACACCATCCTCGACAGCTGCCAGGGGAGAGTGCAGTTCGACGCAGTCACCAACATGCCCGGCCCGCTGACATATTTATGGGACTTCGGGGACGGCACTACGTCCGGCATCAAAAATCCGGTACATACCTTCCCCACGAGCAGCGATTATTACGTCGTACGTCTGCGCATCACTTCCCCTTCGGTTTGTGGTTACATAGATCGGTCCCTGAACGTTTTGCCCGGCGGACTCGACATCAATCCCGGTTTTGATTTCGTGGTGCGTTGCGACTCAGGTTATGTCCGGTTCGTTAATACGGCGACCGTGCCCCCGGGCGGCGGCGCACAATGGCTATGGGATTTCGGAGATGGCAGCACTTCGACTGACAAAGACCCGGTTCACGTGTATCCCGCGCGGAATACATACCCCGTAAAATTAAAGATCAGCACCAGTCCTGCCTGTCTTGACGACTCGATAACGAGGTCGGTATTTGTGGACAGGCTGGATATCCAGGCTTCCCCCGATCAGACGATCGACCTGGGACAGTCGGTGCAATTGTTTGTGAATGGCGGAGGCACTCGTTTCCAGTGGACCCCGTCGACAGGGCTCAGCAATCCATCCATTCCCGATCCCGTGGCGCAGCCGGAAGATGACATATCCTACATAGTGACCGCTTCAACAGAAGCGGGCTGCGTGGACCGTGACACAGTGTTTATTAAAGTGATTGCTGCGGACAGCATTCTTGTTCCGGGGGCTTTCACGCCCAACAACGACGGTCTGAACGATATCATCCGGCCCTACGTGGGGCCTCGGTATACACTGAAAGAGTTCAGCGTATACAATCGCTGGGGACAGCTCATGTTTACCACCAGCCAGAGAGGCGCTGGATGGAACGGAAAAAGAAGCGGTGTTTTCCAGGATACCGGGGTCTACATCTGGGTAGTGAAGGCGCTACGGGGCCCGGCCGAGATCCGGCGAAAAGGAAGTTTCGTTCTCATCCGTTAAATTGCTTAAGCAAAACACTTCATATGAGAACCAAAACCCTCTTCCTGATTACCACGCTGCTGGCAGCAACAAGCGGTTTCGGCCAGAATGGTGAAAACACCGGCAAAAGCAACAACATCGGGTTCGGCATCAGCGTGCCCATCGGGGATTTCTCCGATACCCACAGCTTTGGCCTCGGCCTCAACTATTCCTGGAGCAATCACCGGTACGGAAAGATGACGGCGCGGCCCGCTGATCCGATCGGCTTCACTTTCAATGCCGGGGTGGACTATTATTTCGGGAAAAAAGAAACGGTCAACATGTATACCTACGACTACCCCGGGTATACCTACATCCATGCGTACGGCGGCATCATGCACAACCCCTGTACGAACGGATTTCTGGAGCTGACTGCCGGCCCCGTGCTGGGACTTTGGGATGGAAATTCCGAATTTGGATTTGGGGTGAATCTCGGCGGCAGCTTCGGGATCTGCCGCAGCATGGGCATCAACCCGTTCTTCACCTTAATGAAGCACAGCGACAGCGACCCGATCTATACATTCGGGACCCGCATTCATTATAGTTTCTGATTATTCAGAAGCCGAGAGCCCGGCCCTCATGTACTCGAGGTTGAGCCGCGCGATGTTGGTTATCGAAATTTCCTTCGGGCATACCGCCTCGCAGGCTTGCGTATTGGTGCAGGCGCCGAATCCTTCTTTGTCCGCCTGGGCTACCATGTTCAGTACACGGGTTTTTCGCTCGGGTTCGCCCTGAGGCAGTAAAGCCAGGTGAGAAACCTTTGCGGCGACGAAGAGCATGGCGGACGAGTTTTTGCAGGCAGCCACGCAGGCTCCACACGCAATGCACGCTGCGGCAGCAAAAGATTTGTCGGCCTGTTCTTTTTCTACGGGGATTGCGTTCGCGTCCACTGCATTTCCTGTATTGACCGAGATATATCCGCCTGCCTGGATGATGCGGTCGAAGGCGCTCCGGTCCACAACCAGGTCTTTGATCACGGGAAATGCTTTTGCTCTCCAAGGTTCCACCACAATCGTATCCCCGTCGCGGTAGGCACGCATGTGCAGTTGACAGACAGTATTCGCGTGCCAGGGACCGTGCGGACGCCCGTTGATATACATGGAACACATGCCACAGATGCCTTCGCGGCAATCGTGATCGAAAGCTATTGGATCCCGACCTTCCCTGATCAGCCGTTCGTTCAGCACGTCAAACATTTCGAGAAAGGACATTTCGGAAGAGATGTTCTCTACATGGTACGTTTCAAACCGACCCTGTGTGCTGCTGTTCTTCTGGCGCCAGACGTTCAGCGTGAGATTCATCGTGTAGGGTTCCATATGGCTCAATTAGTCAGAATAATTATTTGTACGAACGCTGGGTGGGTTGTACCACATCGTATTGCAGCTGCTCGCGGTGCAGTTTCCATTCTCCCTCGCCTTTCCATTCCCACGCGGCGGCGTACATGAATCCGTCGTCGTCGCGCAGCGCCTCTCCGTCGGGAGTCTGGTATTCCTCGCGGAAATGACCGCCGCAGCTTTCTTCCCTGTGCAAGGCATCAATGCACATCAACTCACCGAGTTCGATGAAGTCTGCCACGCGTCCGGCCTTGTCCAGCTCCGGGTTCATTTCGTTTACTTCGCCCGGGACGCGCACGTCTTCCCAAAATGATTTCTTCAGTTCTCGAATCTCTTCAATGGCCTGCTTTAGTCCTTCTGCATTGCGCGACATCCCGCACTTATCCCACATGATCTTTCCCAGCCGTTTGTGGAAGCTCTCGACCGTTTGCTTGCCGCGAATGTTCATGAGGCGCGTGATCCGGTTCGTCACCACCGCCTCCGCTTCCTCGAAGGCAGGATGGGTGATTGGGAGCGCCGGATTGCGGATCTCGCCGGAGAGATAACTCCCAATTGTGTAAGGAATGACAAAATATCCGTCGGCGAGCCCCTGCATCAACGCCGATGCCCCCAGCCTATTCGCGCCGTGATCGGAGAAATTGGCCTCACCCAGGACATAAAGTCCCGGGATGGTACTCATTAACTCATAATCCACCCATAACCCTCCCATCGTATAATGCACCGCCGGATAGATCCGCATCGGCTGCTCGTACGGATTTTCGCCCGTGATCTTTTCATACATGTCGAAGAGGTTCCCGTATTTTTCCTTCACCACGTCGCGGCCGAGCCGGACAATGAGCTCCTCGCTGGTATCGCCGATGCCTCGCTTCCCGATCTCGGTTCGGCCATAACGCTTGAATGCGTCGGCGAAGTCGAGGTACACCGCCTGCCTGGATGTTCCTACGCCGAAACCGGCATCGCAACGCTCTTTGGCAGCCCTCGAGGCCACGTCGCGAGGCACCAGGTTTCCAAACGCAGGATATCTTCTTTCCAGGTAGTAGTCTCTTTCTTCTTCCGGGATCTCAGTCGGCTTGCGGGAATCGCCTGCATTTTTTGGAACCCAGATGCGACCATCGTTCCGAAGCGATTCCGACATGAGGGTCAGCTTCGACTGGTGATCTCCTGAAACCGGAATGCAGGTGGGATGTATCTGCGTGAAACACGGATTTCCAAACCAGGCTCCCTGCTTGTGTGCCTTCCAGATTGCAGTAACGTTGGAACCCATTGCATTCGTGGAGAGATAAAATACATTTCCGTATCCTCCGGTGCACAGCAGTACCGCGTGGCCGAAATACCGCTCCAGCTCGCCTGTGATGAGGTTCCGGCAGATGATACCTCTTGCTTTGCCATCCACGATCACGAGCTCCAGCATTTCGTGCCGTGAGAACATAGTCACGCTTCCGAGGGCCACCTGCCGCTGAAGAGCCTGGTAGGCGCCGATGAGCAACTGCTGACCCGTTTGGCCTGCCGCGTAAAAGGTTCGCTGTACCTGCGTGCCGCCGAAGGAGCGATTGCTCAAAAGTCCGCCGTACTCGCGCGCGAAAGGGACGCCCTGTGCTACGCACTGATCAATGATATTGACACTCACTTCCGCGAGACGGTGAACATTTGCTTCGCGCGCACGGTAATCTCCGCCCTTCACCGTATCATAAAACAATCGAAAAACCGAATCTCCATCGTTCTGGTAGTTCTTGGCCGCATTGATTCCACCCTGCGCCGCGATGGAGTGGGCGCGACGTGCCGAATCCTGGAAACAAAAAGCTTTTACTTTATAACCGAGCTCGCCGAGCGAAGCGGCCGCGGAAGCTCCTGCCAGACCCGTTCCCACAACAATGATCTCCAGCCTCCGCTTATTGGCGGGATTGACGAGCTTGCAGTGTCCCTTGTAAAACGTCCATTTTTTTTCAAGCGGCCCTTCAGGAATTTTCGCGTCAAGCATGGTAACTGATTACTGAATATTTTGTTTTCGACCGATGGGCTAGTTATCGTACCCGATCCATCCCAGGTGAATGCTCACCGGCATCAGCGCGAATAACAGCGGCACGATGACCGAAAATGCCGCGCCGGTAGCCTGCACCAACCGAATGTATTTTGGATTACTAAGACCAATTGTCCGGAATGCGCTCTGAAATCCATGCAGCAGGTGCCAGGCAAGGGAAATGCAGCCCACCACGTACAGAATCACTATCCAGGGATTCTGAAACACTTCTACCATTCGCCCGAATAGGTCATGCACTTCGTAGCGATAGCTTCCAGGCGACAATCCCGCCTCGTAAGCAACGGGCGGCAGGCCGGTGACCCTCGACGGGACCCAAAAATGCGAGATGTGCATTACCAGAAAAAGGAACAGCAGCGTTCCGAGGAGGCCCATCGATTTACTGTACCAGGTGCTCCCGCGCGCTCCCATCGGAACCCGGTAGTTTATGCCGCGGCGCGCCTTGTTTTGCACAGCCAGCACCCAGCCCTGAATGATGTGGATGAGAAATCCGATAAAAAGTCCGATCTCAAGCAGCCGGATCAGCCACCCGTTGCCCATCCAGTAGGCTGCCTTGTTGAACATTCGTCCGTTGTCGTCCGGATTGAAGATCGTAAGGTCGTAATAAATACAGGAATTCAGGCTAACATGGATCACCAGGAAAAGAATCAAAAACAAACCCGTCAACGCCATCACCCACTTTTTGCCGATCGAAGAAGTCAAGAGTCCTGACCATTTCATAAGCAGGAAAGATTACAGAGCAAGGCCGAAACGTTTCCACAAAAGTACTATCGGAACGGGAAAGGCTGAAAAGTTTCTGCGAGAAAGTAGCGATAGGAAAAAGATCAGGCTTTCAGTCGCGCCGTAAGCTCGTTGTCGATTTTCTTGAACAGGTGAAA
>Ga0196980_1000182_pt1 | contig 18170 bp, 39 predicted proteins | sample S3_1013CmetaG_FD_155486 | JGI IMG/M metagenome (GOLD analysis project Ga0196980, IMG submission 155486) | Soil microbial communities from Anza Borrego desert, Southern California, United States - S3_10-13C | ecosystem: Environmental > Terrestrial > Soil > Desert | place: USA: California... | reverse complement strand
TCACACCACGCTTCTCTGCCGCCGCTGCGGGCAAGTCTACAAGGTGCCGCTCGGGGCGGAGAAGTATGGCCCGTGGCTTTGCTACGTGGTGGTGGCGCCGGCCCCAGCGGAGCTGGGCAAGGGACATGAGGTGCGCTGCTGGACACTCAACGTGTGGAGGGGATGATGACGATGAAGGCCGACCCTGGTCGCCGGGCCGTATTTGAGTGCCTAGTGCTCCAGGGTATGTGGGTGCTGATCCTGTGCGCCTTCGGGGCGCAACCAAGAAAGCAGGCCGCCAACTTCGCGTCGGGCGCTCTCGCCTATTGCGATGAGCATGGCCCCGGTGACCCGCAATACCGCCGCGACGTATCGTTCGCGATACTACCATAGGGAGGGGATGATGGACGAATTGATTTTCGGCATTGCCGGTTTCGTGGTGGTTGCCGTGCTGGCCATCAGCGGCGGCATGGCCTTCGATTACATAGCGTGCTCCTCGAAAGCTCGCGCCATGCACATCCCCTACACTTGGGGACCGATGCAGGGCTGCATCGTCGAGGTGAAGGGCGCCTATGTGCCGATCGACAACGTCGGGGTACGGACGATCGATGAGGTGCGGCCGTGAGTAAGCGGGACGCCATCAAGGCGCTGGCGCTGATGCTCGCCGCCGTGCCCGGCGTCATCCTCGGCATCCTCTTATGGCCGTCGGTTCTCGGCTTTATCGCCGTTGGCAATAAGATCAAGGCCTTTATGGAGCGCACCAAATGAGCATTGAGGAGGTCGTCGTCCCCGCCGGCAAGTGCTGCGAGTGCGGCCACGAGACCAATCGCGCCACCGGCGTCGACGGGCGCGGCGAGCCCAGCCCCGGCGACTTTTCGCTGTGCGTCGGCTGCGCCTCGCTCAACGTCTTCGGCGCGGACCTCAAGGTGCGGGCGCCGACCGAGGAGGAGATACTCAAGGCCGCCGCCGACCCGGAGGTGCAGCGCGCCCGGCGGCTGCTTCAGCGCATCCCCAAGGAAATGCGCACGCCGGAGACCGCGGAAGCGAAGGCTGCCCGGGAGGCCGAGGAAAAGGCGGCCATGGCGCGAATGACCCGCTACACAAACGCCATCGAGACGGCGATCGAGGCCACGATCCCCAAGATCGAGGGCACCACCGAGGTGCAGCTGGAGCACGAGATGCTCGCCGCCCTCGCTGCAATCTCGGCGCGCTGGGTGGCGCTGTTCACCCACCTGGAAGGCCACGACTCCTCGCTCGACGCTTTCAAGCGCGCCTTTGCCGGCAGCCTCAAGGATAGCCGCAAGCTGGCGGCTGGGCGCTACCCCAAGGCGCCCGGCGCCAAGCAACAGGACACCGGCGACTGCGACTGCGTCTTCTGCACGCTCCGCCGCAAGATGGGAGGCTGACATGCGCCGCGCTTCAATCGTTGCCGGCCTTGCTGCCGCGCTGCTCAACGAGCCGGCGCGCGGGGTGCGCCATCCGCTGGCGAGCCTGCCGCGGCGCACGCCGAGGGAAGAACCACCCCCGCCGCCGAGCATCTCCGAACAGGAGATCGCCGCTATCAAGTCCGCCGCCGATCAACGGGCGCTGGAGAAGGCCGCGGCGAAGCGCGCCAAGAAACTGGCGAAGCAGGCGCGGCTCAATAAATCCCAGCGTCAGCGCGACCTCGCCAGCATCTCGATCGATGCCATCGTCGACGACACGATCTATGACCACAACGTGCATCAGCGGGTGCGGCGCCGTGATTTGCACAAATGACAGCAACGAGTTTCGAAAACCCGGTTTAATTGAACAACTCGCGCCACGCTTAATCCGCTGGCGCCAACCGACGCAAAGGCCACTCCGATGGAACGCAGGACCGGCAGCACACAGCTAAAGTACGACAAGGCGAAGCGCACCATCGTCGCCGTGACCGACAATCTTACGCTGTGCCGCGCTTGCACATCGTCGGTCAGCAAGGATTGGACGTACTGCCCATATTGTGGCGCGCAAGAGCGCGTCGAAAACACCGAACAATAGGCCGGGCATGGGACGGAGCAACTACGATAGGGACCGCGAAGCCAGAGCGCGCGAGCTAGACCCGGAGGCGTGGACGCTGCCCATGAGCCGCGAGAAAGATTTGCGTCGTCTGAAAGCGCGTGACGCAGCGAACCGAGAAGCAATCCGCAACTGTCAAAAATAGGCCGCCCATTTTGACCGACCTCCTCCCCCGCTCGCGGCTGATCAAGGTCGAGTGCTTCGTGGCGCTGCCGTGCGATGCGACGAAAGCCGAGATCGACGAGTGGGCCTGCCACCATCTCGGCCACGGCTGCATGGGCGCTCTGAATCCGCTGAGCGAGTTCGAGCTGGAGAGCGCCAGCCCGCCGGTGCTCACCGATGAGCCCCCGCATATGTACTTGCACGAGGAGGTCATTCGCGAGGGCGAGAAGATCATCACCCGCAGCTACGTGCGCCCCGTGCCCTTCGCAGGCAAGTCGAGCTTAGAGCAGATCGAGCGGCTGATCATGGAGAAACGCCGGCCATGAACATCACCGAAAAAGCCCTCTGGCGCGCCGAGCGCGAATTGGCGCTGTGCAAGCACTTTAATGGGCTGACGCCCGCCGAGCTAGAGCGCCTTGCCTACCTCGCCGAGGAAATGTGCGAGGCGGGCCAGATCATTGGCAAGATACTGCGCCACGGGTACGAGAGTCACGACCCGACGAAGTCGTCGGCGATCACCAATCGCCATATGCTGCTAGCCGAAGTGGGCGACGTGCTGCGCGCCATCCGCATGCTGGGAGACGCGGGCGATCTCGACAAGGAGCGGCTTGCCAAAATGGCCGAACGGCCAGCGCCGGACAAATACATGCACCATCAGAGAGGATGACCATGGCCACCGATCGCCTGCTGCAATTCTTCGCCTACGAGCACCTGCCGCCGCATCTGCGAGAAGTGTCAAAGCCGTTCGGCATGCTCGCCCAGCTGATCGTCGACACGCTGCCGAGCAATCCTGAGAGAACGGTCGGGCTGCGCAAGCTGCTCGAAGCCAAGGACTGCGCCGTGCGCGCGGTCCTCTACAAGGAGCCGGGCCAATGAGAGCCCGCCTTCTCTGCGAGAAACCCGACGAGATCGAGTTCACCTTAAAGCTCATCGGCCCAGCGCGAGAGTTCGAGGCGCTGCGCGATATGCTGAAAGAGGCGAACCTCGACCGCAAGCACCCGGCCTCGGCGGTCTGCCAGCAGCTCGATGAGTTGCTGGCGCAGGCGCGCCGCATCTACTGGCCGAGTGAGGATAAACAGCCATGAACGCCCACGATTTCCGCAACCTCCTCGCCATCCTCTGGAACCTCGACTACGAGGACCTCAAGGACGTGTTCCCCGACATCGAGGACTACGCCACCTTCAAAACCAACCCCTGGTACTACACGCTGAAGCTCGACGACGAGCGCCTGCAGAAGCTGTGGGCGATCGTCGAGGCCCGGCAGTCGCGCGGCCGCGCCGGCTACGGCGTGCCGGAGAAAGGGCTGCGCGTCGTCGAGGGAGGCAAGCGCTGATGTGCCAGTACGGACCACCTGCCTCCCAGCGGCCGTGCCAGTCCTCGGACAACGTCTATGTGCCGCCCGAGGAGCGTAGCGGCGCCGCGCATCGCATCGCCGAGATTATCAAGGTCGACACCGGCCACGTCATCCCGACGGCGGTGATCGAGGCGCTCATCGCCGGCCCGCACTGGGAGCGGTTGCAACGGCTCGCCCACTTGGTGCACGGGAGACGCTATTGACCCTCGACGAGAAGGCTCGCGAGATCGCCCACAAGAACGCCCGACGTTGCTCTGGAGGTCAAGCACAGGGCGACGACAGCGTCCGCTGGCATTCGGAAATCTGCGACCGCCTCGCCGCCGATATTGTCGAGGGTCTGCGCTGGGCCTACGAGCGTGGCTACGCCGAGCGCGACGCGCCCGTTTCTGCTATCTTGGCGACGAACGATTCGGGGGACTGATCCATGGCCACAACGCAGTTTGTCTTCGGCAACGAGGCGGCCCTTGCTGCGGCCTTGAAGGGCAAGCTGATCGAGAAGCAGTCGATCACCGCGACGGAATCGAAGACGCCCTCCGGCACCGCCGGCGCCACGACCGCGGCAGCGCCCGACGATGGCGGCCAGTGCCTGTGCCGTGTGTCGACCGATACGCAGGTCTATGTGTCGTTCGGCTCGGCGCCCAATGCCGGCACCGATGCCATCCGCTTCCTGCTGCCGGTCGGTGCTACCGAAGTGTTCGCCGTCAACCCCGGCGACAAGGCTTCCGTCATCACCCAGGCCTAGAGCGCACCTGCCGAATCGGCTTAGCCTGCCCGCGATTTCTGACGGGGGCAGCATGGCCGGCTTCAATCGCAACGGCGAGTTCCACGCCATCTACGGGAAGGCCGACGTCGTCGCCCCCAACGGCAAGTGGCGGGAGACCATCTTTTTCGACGCCGCCCGGCAGGACGCCATCGCCGCTTTCCACAACGAAGCCAAGCGCCAGCGCACCTCGGTTGCCTCCCACATTGACGACGAAGACTGGATGGTCCAAGAATACCACCGGCAAGGGCGTCTGGTTTTTCTTTTCCAAAAGCAGATGCAGGTGCGCACGCAGAGCGCCATCGTCACCGGCCAGGACCGGGTCGGCGGCGGGCTGCAGTGGGCAACCAAATATCACTGGGTTCCCATCGCACTCGGGAGCCGCGAATTGACCGATTTGATGCTGCGCGGCCTGTGGCCGGCGACCATTATCACGCCGGAGATCACCGACCGAGACAAGCAGCTGGCTGTAATGCGCGCCCGCATGGCGGGGGCCAATACCTCTGGGGCACCAAATTGAACCGACGGGGCTTCCTCGCATTCCTGGGCTTAGGCGCCGCCGCTGCGGTCGGCGCCAAGGTCGTGACGCTGGAGGCGGCGGCCGAGCCGGCGATGACCGCGGATGAAGTAAAACTCGCCCAGGCACTCTACTACAGCAAACTCACCCTGCCGGAGCCGAAGCTCGCCCCCGGCGCCGTCAACTGGGTCGACGAGCAGCATATCAGCCCGCCGCTCATCGGGCCGAAGGCCGGCGATTGGTTCCACAATACCGGGACGGGCAAGCTCTATACCTTTAACGGCGACAGCTGGGTCGTGACCGCCAGCGGAGGCCGCCATGGGTAATCCCGATCCGGCCGACCTCACCATGCGCGGCTATCTGGGCGGCTTATTGTTGATCGCCGGGCTGGTCATCGCCGGCCTCGCTCTGGTGGGCACGCTGCCATGATCGAGATCGCCCCCGACCTCTATGTCGGCAACCAAGCGAACTACGAGGCGCTCGGCCTGACGCATGTCGAGTGCAAGCTCGATCGCGAGTGGGCGGTCGTCCACGCCTGCAAGGAGCCGCACCACCGGGAGATGCTCCGCTACACGGGCAAAGCGGCGCCCAAGGATCATCCCGAGTACCTGTTCGGCTACCGCGGCAACCGGCTGATCTTGAACCTCGTCGACGTCGATGATCCGAAGTTCGTGGCACCCGAGCTGGTCGACGCGGCGATGAGCTTCATCCGTGAGAACCTGCGTGCTGGGCGCAAGGTGCTGATCCACTGCAATCAAGGGCGCTCGCGCTCGCCGGTGCTGGCCATGCTGTTCTTGGCGCCGCTGATGGGCGGCGACGGCTCTTTCGAGGATGGCGAAGATCGCTTCCGCATCCTTTATCCGCACTACGACCCCGCGCGCGGCATGCGCGAATATGCAAAAGCCAACTGGGCTCGCTACCGGCTGCCTCTGGCCGCGTAGCGAGCCCGAATTTCTTTGGGGGACCTGAAGGGGCCTTGGCCTTACGCGGCACTCTACACGGCCAAGGCTCCCTTCAGGGTTTAGCGCTAATAGAGGGCATTTTTCGACGGTTCCCGGCGCGGGGGGCCACTGGGAACCGGAGCGCTATGGCCTACAACAAGCGGGGCGGCGCTTCGGTTCCTGGTGGCGAATTAAAAAGTGGCGGGGCTTTTGACCTGGGGTGTTCAAAGCCGCCGCCACTTGTGGATGAGATCAGTTGGCAAGAGCGCATCCACGCGACAAGAGATAGCCCGCCCGCATGGCTTTTGCTAGGCTGGGGCGAGTTGAGTTTTAGACCTGGGAGACTAAGCACATGAAGCAGTACATCTTGACCATGGACCATAAGGGCCATAGCTCGGAGGCCTTCAACAAGGCCGACGCCGTGGGCCTCGCCGAGGTCGAAAAGCGCTTCGCCGAGCTGCGCAAGCGCGGCGTCATCGTCGCCCTGGAGGGTGGCAAGATCGAGGTCGGCGCCGACGGCACGGTGACGGCGCCCGGCGCCCGCGCCACCCGCGTCCTCAACAAGTATGACCCGAACATCGAGGTGATGCGCTTCCAGCCGCACCTCGTCGGCGGCTAGAGCCTTTCCCCCGTCAACGGCAAGGGAGCGGGTCGGCCTAAAAAGTCGGCCCGCTGCACTTTGTGCCGCACCCGCAGGATACGCTGGATCATCTGCGCCATCACGTGCGTGGCCATTTCCAGCGCGCGTGGCGGCAGATGCTGTTGGCGGACAACGCCCCGGCCGAGGCCCCGTGGATTACCGAGCTGCGCGAGGAGATCAACAACGAGAATGATGAGCTGTGGCTGACGGTCGCGTTCTCGACCAACTACCGCTATCGGATCGTCTTGGACTATGGCCTAACCCGTGATCTGCGCCGTCTCTGCGCCGGCGGCGCGCGGGGTGCTATCCAGCCGCTGATCTATGAGGAGTGGGGCCGCGCCCAGCTCGACTACGACGTCGAGATGGCCACCAAGGCGATCCGCGAGGAGCTGTACGAGGCCCGCCGCGCCGGCGCCTCGCCGGATTGGATTATGGAGATCGACGGGCGGCTGCTGGATGCCATGCGCCGTGCCCGCGAGCATCATGCCGGCCAGCAAGTCCAGCGCTGGGAGCCGGCGGTCATGGGCGTCGACATGGCCCGCGGCGACGACCGCATGGTCATGGTTTATGGCGGGGCCCGGGGCGGTCGCGGACGACGGCAGTTGGCCTATGAGCGGATGTTGCAGGTCGATGACGCAGCGGTGCGCCGGTACGTCGATGGCGCGTGGAACACCGATTATGCCAAGACGGATGCCGACCGCAAAGCCGCCGAGAAGCGGGGCATGGACCTGCTGCTGGCCGAGCTGTCTCCCGCCCAGCGCCAGATGTATGAGCGCACCAAGAGCTTCTATGTGAAGGGCGGTGCCACCGGCACCCTCTACCTCATCAAGCACGGCACGCATCTCAACGTCTTCGAGTGCGATAAGAAGGGCAAGCCGGTGCAGGGCCGCTGCTTCCTCCCCGCCGGCGGCCTCGTCACCGGCGACGTGCTCCTTGCCCAGAAAACGGCCCTGGAGCTGTTCGAGACGGAGGCGCTCAAGGTCGCGCACCCGTTCAGGGTGGGGCATACGGATTTCGTCGCCCACGGGGCGCGGATCGACTTCATCGCCTATGACGAGGCCGCGCAAATCGCCCCGGAGGCGTGGGCGTTTGCAGCGCGGGCGGATGTGGGGCTGGCGGTGCAGCGTGGCCCAGATCGCGCCCCGACCGCCACCGAGGTGGCTAGGCGCAACGCCGATTGGGTGCGGGAGGCGGCGCCGGCCGTCCGCGATCACCTCAACCGCATCGTCCAGGACGCGCTGCAGCGAATCGGGCAGATTGCAACCCCAGCCGAGACGCCAGATGGGGATAACGCCGATGGCCGAGCAGCTGACCCTCCCGCTACGTGATCCGCGCCCGCTCTATCGCCGTCTCCTCGACTGGCTGCTCTACTTCCCCAATTCCCTCGCTTGAGCCGAATCGGCTAGTTTCCTGAGCGGGAACACTGAGGCCGCCCCAGGCAGGGAAGCGGCGGAATGTGCCCCGTGCGGGAGCTTGAGGGGATCATGAGCACGAGCCAGCAGATCAAGGAGGCCCCCGTAGGGGCGATTTTCGTGCATGCCTCGCCCGGGTACGCACGCGATCTGGCCCAGAAATACGAGCGGACCGACATCGACGTGATCCCACCCGAGCGGCTAGAGCACCCCGAGCGCTATTTGGGCATGCACATCACCGGGCTCATCGTCAATGAGGGCCTGAAGCTCACCACCAAGCAGCAGCGCGGCCTCGACCGGCTGAAGCCCTACGTGGGGAGGGTGTGATGGGCCCATATTGCATCGAGTTGGTCATGGGGGGGCTGCATGCCGGGGCGATAGCGGCGCTGCTGTGGGGCAACTCGGCGATCAGCACCATAGGGGCGCTGCAACAGGGTCTCGATCCGCTGCCGGCGGAAGGCCGGCGGTGCTTGGCGCGCCCCGACGTGCACGCAAAGCTGATCGCCAGCGATGAGCTAAATGGCCACGCATCCGGCATATCCTGGGAGAAAGACAGCGACGGCCGCCTGCCGCAGGGGGTGGCAGCGCTGGCATGGCATGACGAGGTGATCTACCCAGGCCACGATCTACTGCAGCGCTCGCGCGGCATTGTGGTGGTGGTGGACCTCTGTCACCTGAATGGGGAGAGAGGTGGCTAAGAGGCCTGTGAAGAAGCGGAAATCCGCACCGGCTTCGCCCGCTCCGCCCGCACCGGAGACGGGTGAGGCGGTTGCAGCGACCCCCGAGGCTGCCTCCCCGGTGGGATCGCTCCCGCGTACTAAGAAGCCCGTTCCGGCCCATATTAAGGCGGCCGTCGAGCGGGCTGAGGCCAGGGCGGCAGGGAAGGACCCCTACGCCCTGCCACCGGCCACTGAGGATGTCGCAGTCGACCCGGCGACAGCGCGTGCCATAGAGGCTCCGCGAGCCTTGCCAGGAGAGCCGGCAGGGCATGGGCCAGCGGTGCTCGCCGCCCTCGATCGCGTCGTCGAGATGCCGCCCGATGATCACGACGACAAGCCCCATGATGACCTCGCTGTCGAGGCCGATGGCAGCATCCGCCGCGGCGGTCGGCCCACGTTGTACCGGCCCGAGTTCGTCGAGATCGTCCGCCAAATGGCGGCCGACGACTGCACGGATGAACAAATTGCCAAAGTCTTGGGCGTTGGCCTCAGAACCCTGGAACGCTGGAAAGCGGAACAAATGGAGTTTCGGCGGGCCTTCGTCATGGGTGAGCGCATGATGCTGGAGAACGTCAAGCGCGCCCACTATCTGCGCGCCGTCGGCTTCTCGGTTCCGAGCGAGGTGATCAAGGTCAAAGACGGCGTCGTCACCCGGGTAAAGACGCTTGAATACTACCCACCCGATGTCACGGCGCAGAAGAACATCCTCGCCAACAAGGACCCGGAAAACTGGCAGCGCGACGGCGAACATCAGCCGCAGTCCGGGGGCGGCGAGCGCCAGCTCACCGATCTCGCCCGCCGCTTGGCGCTGCTGTTCCAGATGGCGCTCGGCCAAAAGCAGGCGCAGCCCGGCGATGAGGCGAAGATGATCGAGGGAGAGGCGGCATGAAAATGACCCGCGAGGAGGCGCTGCGCGAGGCCCTCGACATTACCCCGATTGGCGCCGAGGTCATCGCCTGCGTCGGCAAGCCGACTTGTCTGCTGCAGGATGCCGAGGCTGACGCGGCGCAAGCAGCCGGCTGTCCGCTTTGTCAGCGCTTCATCATTCAACCGGACGGCTCCGCCAAGGCCGCCCCTAGCGCGAAAGCGAATTGAGCATGGCTAGACCTAAGCAGCTCGACATCGTCGAGGCCGTCAAGGAGAGCTACGGCCGCAACGATCCCGAGCATGTCGACCTGTCGGCGCGCGAGGACGTCATCGCCGGCGTCGCCTCGGTCGCGGAGGAAGTGCACCTGTGGGAGCACAATGGCAAGCGCTACATCGTCATGCCGGTGCTGGCGACGATCAAAGCCGACGGGCTTCTGCATCGCTTAGGCCAAGGCCTCGCCCGCATTCTCGGCTTACGCTTCTTCAACAAGATCGAGCCGGAAGGCGGGGCCACACCGCAAAAGGCCTATCGGCAAGGCCGCGCCGACAAACACTTCAAGGCCGACGTCACCGTCGAAGTGAAGAAAGGTTCCAAGCTCGTCTACGCCATGAGCAAGGAAGACGTCGCCAAGCTGAAGCGCATGGCCGAGGGCCTCGATCTCGTGAGCCCGAGCGACGCCGCCAAGTTCCGCGAGCGGGTGCAGAAGCAATGCAAGGCCTTCGCCTCGCCGGCCCGCAAGTTCGGGGTGGTCGCGGCACGGGCGCATGCCGAGGCGTATCTCAAGCAGGTGGGCGGGGCTGTGTAAAAGGGCCGTTTTGCGTGGCCATTGGCGTTGCAGCCCCCTACAATAGCGGGCGCTGGAACCTCCGGGGGAGAAAGCCCAGCGCCCTGGTGCCCGTAGGTTTGGAGGGGACGGGAGGGCTTACGGGCACTGGGGCCAGCTTATACGCTTTCGCAGCTAAGTTGCATGCGATGTGTGCGAAGGGTTAAAAACCCACGATCGAGCGGCCAAGGCTGCGTGCTCAGTCGATGCGTGGGGCGGGTCACCTTAACGAGCTTGGTGGCCCGCGTTCGGCTTAAGCGAAAGCCGCGAATCATGGCATCTCATGCCTGGGGATAACTCTGGGCACAACGGCGATGCACCTCGGCCAGCTCGGCGGCGCGCAACTGTCGATCGAAGCAGCCATGCAGCTGCTCGAAGGCATGACGCCTGCTCAGATCAAGGAGGTCGAGCAGCTTGTCGACGAGCACACCGCCGACATGCGCTGGGTGCCCAATCCCGGCCCGCAGACCACCGCCTACTACTGCGACGCCGATCAGGTGCTCTACGGTGGGCAGGCCGGCGGTGGCAAATCCCAGCTCCTCGTCGGCAAGGCCCTGCAGCGCCATAAGCGCTCGCTCATCCTGCGCCGGCAGAACATCGAGGTGCCCTACCTCGTTGACTGCGTCGAGGAAATCCTCGGCCACCGCGACGGCTTCAACGGCCAGGAGAAGCGCTGGCACCTGCCGGGCGATCAGCTGATCATCTTCGGCGGCTGTCAGCACCCGGGAGACGAACGCAAGTACAAGGGCGAGCCGAAGGATTTCATCGGCATCGACGAAGCTTCCGAGTTCGCCGAAAGCCAGATCGACTACGTCATTCAGTGGCTGCGCTCGCCCGATCCCAAGCAGCGGGTGCAGCTGTTGCTCGCCACCAATCCGCCCGACGGCATCAAAGGCCAGTGGGTGACGCGCTGGTTTGCGCCGTGGGTCGATCCCGATCATCCGCTCTATCCGCAGCCGTCGGGGAAAATCCTCTACTTCAAGCGCGCGGCCGCCGACGTCGGCATGGGCAACGAGTTCGAGTGGTCCGATGAACCGTTCGAAATCTATGATCCGCGCACCGGGCGCACCACGCGGGCCTTGACCCGCACCTTCATCCGCTCGACGCTCGAAGACAACCCCGATTACGCGCGCACCGACTACGCCGACCGCATGGCTCAGGGCTCGGAGGAAAACCGCGCCCGCTATGAGCGCGGCGAGTTCGTCGTCGAGCCGGAGGACCACGAGTATCAGGTGATCCCGACCCGCTGGGTGCGCCTCGCCCAGGAGCGCTGGAAGGCCGCCGAGCGGGAGCTGCCCGGCCCGCCGCTCAATATGGCGATGACGGCCATGGGCTGCGATATTGCCATGGGCGGCAAGGACCGCTTCATCATCGCCAAGCGCTGGGGCGAGTGGTACGACGTGCTGTCGACCAAGCCCGGCAAGGAGACGCCGACGCCCAATGCCGGCGCCGGGTTCATTCTCTCCGAGCAGCGCGACGGCGCCCAGATCAACATCGACATGGGCGGCGGCTACGGCTCCGGCGTGCTCGCCTTCCTCAAAGCCAACGGTCGCGTCGCCGTTTATGGCTTCGTCCCGTCGGGCTCGTCGATGGGCAAGTCGGCTTGCAAAAAATACAAGTTCCGCAACTTGCGCGCCGAGGCCTACTGGCGCTTCCGCGAAGCGCTCGATCCCGACGGGCCCTATCGCATCTGCCTGCCGCCGGACCCTGAATTAAAGCAGGAGCTGTGCACCCACCGACGGCGTGAGCTGGGCCCGGGCGGCATGATCACCATCCAGGAAAAGAGCGAGGTCATCGACGACATCGGCCGCTCGCCCGACAAGGCCGACGCCGTGGTCATCGCGTGGTTCACCGGGCGCCAGCGCCATGTGCAGTCGGGCGGGGCTTATCCGCGCGCGCCCGGCAGCCCAGGCGGCCCAGCGCTGCAGACCCGCACCAATCAGGACCACCGCTCGGCGAAGCGCGACCGCTACACGGCGCGCGGGAGCAACGGCCCCAATCGAACCGACAGCGAGCAAGGATAGAGGAGAAAGCCAGATGGGTGGCATATCGAGCGTTTTTTCCAAGCCGAAACCGGCGACGATCATTCAGGCCGCAGCGCCCTCCTCCGAGGTGACAACGCCGACGCCGCTCCCCGACAAGAACAGCTACGGGGCGCGCGAGGCTGCCGCCCGCAAGATTGCCGAGGCGAGCGAAGAAGGCACCGCCTCGCGCGATACGCAGCTCACCGTCTCCAAGCTCGGGGACGTCGCCAAGGCGTATCGGCGCTTTGGGGCGTCGGGCGGATCGAGCGGCACTTCACCCACGATCATCGGCTAAGGGAGGGGTGTGGCATGGCTTCGCTCAGTCCCACAGTTGCTGCTAAGCGCGGGGCCCGCAGCGGGGCCCGTGGCTGGTTGACGCCCAATGCTGACGCCGGTCCGGCGCGTGGCTGGCTCGGAACCACCGGCGCCGTTGCCCGCCGGGGTCCTGCCCAGCCGCAACTACCAGAGGCGGGAGCGGCGGCGCTTCGTCCAAAGCCGTTGCGGGGCATGCAGACGCCCTACGGGTCGACGACCAGTAGCGAGCCGGAGCTGCCCACCATCATCGGTTAATGAGCCGCGCTAATTAGAGGGTCGAAAATGGTCGGCATCATCACCGCGCCTGCCTCGTATCTGGGGCCCAGCGAGACAGCGACGGAGCTGTGCCGCCTTTCCAGCCTGCGCTTTGAAAAGAAGGCGCAGCTCGATACGCTGTGGCAGACGATCGCCGAGGAGGTCAATCCGTTCCGCGCCACCTTCACCACAACGCGCATGGACGGCGATGAATATACCCGCGATCTCTACGAATCGACGCCCTGCCAGAACCGCCGCGACCTCGCCTATGCGATGGGCGCCCTCACCCGTCCCGACGATCGGCAGTGGTTCGACTACAAGGCGCAGGATGCCGAGCGCAATACCGAGGCGGCCAAGGCGTGGTTCGCCCGCCAGCGCGACAAGCAGCGCACCCTGCTCTACAACCGCGACTCGAATTTCCAGCGCGCCATGCACACCGGCGATTCTGACTTCGTGTCGTTCGGCAACGCCGTGCACTCCCATACCGAGGACCCGAAGCGCAACCGCCTCGTTATCTATGACAGCCACCACCTGCGCGACTGCGCTTGGGGCGAGGACAAGCAGCGGCGCGTCAACGAGATGCACCGCAAGTTCCGCGTCGCTTTGTGCAACTGGGCCGCCTGCTTCCCTGGCGTGAAGATGCCGCGCCAGTACGAAGACATCATGAAAAAGAACAACCGGCACGAAGTGGAAATCCGCCACCTGTGTTTCCCGGCCGGCCACTTCGAGTGCTACCAGCCGAAGGTGCGCTCCAACTCGCGGCGTTTCTCCTCGCTGTACCTCGACCCCGTTCACAACCTCATTCTCGGCGAGGGCGGCTACACGTGGTTCCCCTATACGGTGCGCCGCTGGCTGCTCGACGACGATAGTCCCTATGCGCATTCGCCGGCGGCGATGCTCGGCCTCATCGACGCGCGCCTCTTGCAGAGCCAAGCCCGCGTCATCCTCGAAGCCGGCGAGCGGGTGGTCGATCCGCCGATGATCGCCCGCGCCGAGGGCGTGCTCGGCAGGGTCAACAACTACCCGGGCTACGTCAACTGGGTGGATGCCAACTACGACGAAAAGAACGGCGAGGCGCTGCGGGCGCTCGACACCAAGGCCAACATCCCGCTCGGCCTGGAAATGAAGATGGACACGCGGCAAATCCTCGCCGCGGCGTGGTTCATCAACAAGCTCAACCTGCCGCCCGAGAAGGACATGACGGCCTTCGAGGTCAACGAGCGCATCTCCGAATACATCCGCTCCATCGGCCCGGCGGTGAAGCCGTTTGAGACCGACAATGCGGCGATCCTCGACGTGTCGTTCGCGATGAACCTGTCGCTCAAGAACTTCGGGCCCCTGGAGGAAGTGCCGCCGGAGCTGCGCGGCGCCGACGTCACCTATGAGTTCGATGGCCCGATCCAGATGGCCTACAAGCGCCAGGAGTTCATGAAGGCGAAGGAGGCGATCGGCTTCCTCGGCGAGGTCCTCGAAGCGACGCAGGATGCGAGCCTGCAGGCGGTGGCCAACCGCAAGCGCATCGTGCGCGACGGCATCGAGGCGCTGGGCGTCAAGCCCGAGTGGCTGACCTCAGAGGAGGAGCTGGCGGAGCTGAGCGCCCAGGCGGCGGCGAAAGAGGCCCAAATGCAACAGGTGCAGGAGGCCGACGTCATGTTGGCCGGTGCGCACTCTGCAGCTGAGCTTGTGCCGAAGATCGCCGCGGCGAATCAGGCTATGCCTCAAATCTCGAAGGGAATGGGGGGCGGCGGGCCGCCGAGCCTCTATCCGTCCGAGGAGGGGCTAGACACTGGTGGAACGGCAGCGGCCGCGTAACGAGGCGCCACCGGCGCCGCGCCCGGCCGCCGGGCGACCCCAGCCCGTCAACATCCCGACGGGATGGCAGCCCAAGCGTGAAGCGTGGATGCCGCTGCCGCCGGAGCCGCACTTGCCGGCGCCGTGGGACGATGCCGATGCCGAGGCCTTCAAGCGTCTCAATCTCGGCACGGCGAGCCCGGAGCAGCAGCAGCGGGCGATGCACTGGTTGGTGTTCGCGTCGGGGTTCACGGGGCCGAGCTACGTGCCGGGCGATCCATACGCCGCCGGGCACGGCGAAGGCAAGCGGTGGCTCATGATTCAAATCGACCGGATGATCCGGTCACGATTCCGCGGGCAGGCGGATAGCGAGCAGGGGTAGAAATGGACGGGTCTCAGGGTGGCAGCGAGCCGGAACGCTTTACCGATCTGCGGGTGGCGATCACCCGCGAGCTGGAGAAACTGGTGCCCGTGGTCGTCAATCGGGTGTTCGAGACTCTCACCCGCTACGCCGACCCGGATAAGCCGTTCGTCACCGCCCCCCATCACGTGCGCGACGCTATTGACCACGAGCTGGTGAAGCTCGGGGAGGGCGACGTCGACCTCGATGCACTCAAGGAGTTCCTTGCCGGGGAGGGGGTGCCGGCTGACGCGGTCGACGCCATTGTCATCGCTGGGCGCAACCGCGAGCGCGACTACGTCTGGGCCCGGCCCGAAGCAGAGCTGATTCGCCGGCGCCTCGACGGAGAGCTTCCGTCCCTGCAGCACGGTTACGGCAGCCTGCCGTATGAGCCGGGCCTCTACATTGCCGGTGAGCACCTGCCTGAGCACGTGCTGCGCCACATCAAGGGCTGGGATCGCTTTAAGAAGACGACGGGGGCAGAATGATCGACAAATTCAACTTCTTCAAGGCCAACTGGGAGAACGATGATGGCGGGGCGGGTGCGGCTGGGGCCGCCGGCGATCAAGGAGCCGGGGCTGGCGGAGAGAATAAGAACGCAGGTGCGGACGTGGGCAAAGGCGGTGAAGGCGGAGCAGCCGCTGCTGCCGCCGCTGCCGCCGGAGACGGCAAAGGCGCTGGCGGAGACGCTGACAAAGGCGGAGCAGCAGGCGCTGCGGCCGGCGAAGGCAAAGACGGCAAGGGCGCCGCGGGTCAAGCCGGCGAGGCTGGGGCAGGGGATAAAGGCGACGCCGGCAAAGGCGGCGAAGCCAAGCTCGGGCCGGACGGCAAGCCCATCGTCGGCGAAGGTGATTCCGATAAGCAGGGCAAGGACGGCAAAGACGACAAAGTAAAGCCCGACTGGGCCTCCGAAAAGGCGGAGCTGCTCGCCCTCTATGCGGCCGACCTGCAGCCGAAGATCAAGGCGGTGCTCGACAAGTATTCAACCAAGGCCGACGCCGTCCGCGCGCTGGCCGCGGCGGACGTCAAGATTTCCGAGCAGGGCGAGCTGATCAAGGGCATGGTCAAGGTGCCCGGCAAGGACGCCAAGCCGGAGGAGGTCGCCGCCTTCCGCAAGGCGATCGGCGTGCCGGAGAGCCCCGACAAGTACGAGATCGAGCGTCCGAAGGATTTTCAGCCGACCGAGCTGGACACAGCCTTCGAGAAGATGACGCGCGAGATCGCCCACGCCAACAACATTACCCCTGACCAGTTGAAGGCGCTGGTCAAGCTCGACCAGCAGCGCGCCGAGATGGTGCAGCAGCACCTGGACGAAGCCGCCAAGCAGGCCAAGCGCGCCTCGGAGGACGAGCTGCGCCTGCACTTCGGCGTCAAGCGCTTCGACCCGATGATCGAGATGGTCGAGCGCTTCTGGGAAAAGCAGATTCTGCCCCACTTCGGCGACGACAAGGACTCCGCCGCCTCGCTGATGCGCACGCAGCTGGCCGACGGGCGCGTACTTGGCGCCCATCCGGGCTTCATCAAGGCACTGGCCCAGCTGGCCATGCAGTTCGAGGACTCGGGCGCCTTCGTCGACGGCGAGCCGATGTCGGGCGAGGCGATCAGCTCGAAGATCACCGAGCTGAAGAAGCTGGTCGGGACCGACGCCTACACCAACGAGGTGGCTACCAAGCTCAGCAACCTGTTGGCGCAGCAGGAGCGGCTGAAAGGTAAGGCGGCATGAAGAACAAGGCGCCGTGCTGGCCGTGGGAGTTGGACATTGACGATTGGGATTGGTGGAACGGGTCCATATGAGCGTCAAATCGTTCATCGACTGGTGGGATGGGGTCAACGCTTTCATGGGCGTTGGCCCGCCCAACCCTGAGCAGTGGGCGAAGATCAAGGACCGCGTCGAGGCGCTGCGCGTCGCGTCGCCCGAGTTGCCGACGGTTGCCCGGCCGACCGCCTCGGCGGCGCCGACCCAGCTCGACTGGCGCACCAACGCGCGCGCCTGGGACACCATGTTCGTCGACGTGCTGATGACCGAGCACGGCTGCGACGGCGAAACGGCCATCGAAGGCCTCAAAGAGAAGGGCCTCGACAAGAGCTGCGATCCGCGGGTCGTGGCGGGGGACGTTGCACGCAAGTGGATGGGGTGACCTAAAACCTGGGGGACTGCCGATGTCGATGATCAAGCTCGTCTTCGTGGCCTGCTCGCTGATCTCACCGCCCGGTGCCAAGGCGCCGTGCAAGGAAGTCTCTCTCACCATGATCCCGACGCAGGCCTACGGGGTCATCGGCGCTCCGCAATACAACAGCACCGGCGTTGACGCCAAATACAAGCCCGGGCCGCGCATCGGCCTGCCGCATAGCGGGGTCACCGCCTACTTCGAAGGCGAGCAGTTCAACGCCGTCAACTGCCAGCGCAACGGCGAGTTCGAGATCGCCAAGTGGGCGATCCAGCAGGATGGCAGGTTCTCGATCAAGCGTGGCTTCCGCTGCGTGCCCGAGAACGAGATGGCGAAGGTCGACCTATGAGCGCCGCACAAGCCATCGCCATGGCTGCCGCCTACGGGCTCGGCATCTGGGTGTTCTGGAGGCAAGGCCCGCTCGTCGCCCTGACGTGGCCGGTGAGCGTGGCGCTGCTGATGGTGATGAGCCAGTCATGATTGCCTACATGGGGCCGACGCTCTGTGACTGCACCTGTGGCTGCTGCCGCTGCCAGGGAACCACGTCGGTGCGGCAGACGGTGATTACCAGCTACCGCGAGTCGTCCGAGGTTATGTACGTGCCGTCGGCGGCGCTCTCCAACAAGATGAACCGTCACGAGCGGCGTCGCTACGCAGCCACTGGCAAGCTGCCGGATGCAAAAAATTTCAAGCCCCACTGGCGGCGGTGAGGAGAATCACTTTATGCACAGCCCTGTGGACAACGTCGCCGCCGGCGTCACGGTCACCAAGATGGTTATGACGGTCTCGATCATTCGTCGCTTCGAGAACGGACAGATCATCGACGAGGTCGTAGCGCTCGGGCCAGTCGCAGCACGGCAAGCACTAGCCGCGATGCAAGCCAAAGAGGCGGCGGTGAAGGACCAACTCGGTCGGGTCTGATCACGACCTTGAGGCCGCCGTAGTAGTAGCCGTCGCTTCGACGGTCGAACAGTGAGCGTAGTCGGCGGAATTCCATCGCCGATA
>Ga0196980_1000178_pt1 | contig 18267 bp, 15 predicted proteins | sample S3_1013CmetaG_FD_155486 | JGI IMG/M metagenome (GOLD analysis project Ga0196980, IMG submission 155486) | Soil microbial communities from Anza Borrego desert, Southern California, United States - S3_10-13C | ecosystem: Environmental > Terrestrial > Soil > Desert | place: USA: California... | reverse complement strand
GCGTCGCCGACATGATAGGTAAGGCTTCCCACACCCGGGATGAAGTGGAGCATGTTCGCGATGAATATGAAAAGGAAGAGCGTCATGAGCAGAGGAAAGTACTTGCGCGCATGTTCGCGGCTCCCGAGGATCTGCGCGACGAAATCGTAGACATACTCGAACATCATCTCGAAGAGAAGCTGCAGACGGGTCGGGATGAGTCGCGTATTGCGACCGATGACGATTCCAACGATAAGAAGGAACGCGATCGTGAGGTAGCTCGTGACGAGGGTGTTGGTTATCGGGATGCCGAGGAAGGTACCCAGTTTCTCCGCCGCAAGAGCGACGTGAATGCCGCCCTCATGAGCGGCTCCCGCAGCGTGCCCCGCTGCCTCGACTGCATGCTCTTCGACTGCCATCGGCGAAACTATAGCACAGTTGAGCCATTCATCCACTCTTTAATGGTCGTCGCGACCGCTTTCTCGGAACCCGTAAAACTGTGGTCGGCCCTGGGAATCGTACGGATGCCGAAGCGCGTGGAATGCGTATGCTTCACGAACCACGCTTCGATCTGGATCGCCTTCCTGTCGGCATATTCATCCTTGCCTGCAAGAAGCACTAACGTGGGGACGATCAAGGATTCGTAGGTTTTTGGTTTCTTATCGGGATCGATATAGGAAAATATCTCTTCCTTACTTTCAGGCGTATACAGCGAGAGAAAGCGCTGTGCGTCTTCCCAGGTGCCGGGCACGATCTCATTTTTTTTCCCTTTCTTTATCAGCGCGTGCGCCGCTTTCGTGAGCTTCGTCAATCGCCTTTTTTCATCCACGTGCTTCGCACCGGCATAGTCACTCATCGGTGCAAGCAGAATGACGCCGGCGATTTTCTTTTCGTTGCCCTTGCGTGATGCGTAGTAAACGGATTTCTGCGAACCGGTCGAGTGGCCCACGAGGAAAATCTGCTTTGCACCCTGCTTTTTCGCGAAATTGATGGCGCCCTGGATATCGTCGACGCAGTCGGTGAATACTTCGTGCGCGCCGCCGGCAAGTACGTATTCCATCCCGCCTTTCTTCCGCGGATTGATCTTACGTACGCGCGTCACCGTCGTTGCTCCTCTATTACTGAACGTCATCACTGCCGTATCCTTGTCGACGAGTTTCTCGACGATACCGAGTTTCGAGAATGCGGAGCTGGAGAGTCCGTGCACCCATATGATCGCCTTCTTCGGCTTCGCTGGTCCGAACCACAGGCCGTTCAAGAGGAACTTCTTCGGCGTTTGTATTTCAATGATGTGCGCGGGGCGCATATTTATGTCCCTTCCTGCCAGCCGGCGAGATACTTCTCCTGCTTCGGAGTCAACGTGTCCATCTTCGTGTCCATCGAGGCGAGCTTTACGCTCGCAACCATGTTTTCGATCTCTTCGGGGACGTCGTAGACGCCGGGAGCGACTTTGTCTTTGGCGATCCACGCGGAAGCAAGTGCTTGCGTCGCGAAGCTCATGTCCATGACGGATGCCGGATGACCTTCTGCAGCCGCGAGATTCACGAGACGGCCATCGGCGAGAAGATAGATCGTTTTCTTTCCGATCTTGTAGGCGTCGACATTCTTGCGCACCTGCTTCTCGACTTTCGAAGCGAGCGACTTCAGATCGCCGATGTTGATCTCGACATCGAAGTGGCCCGAGTTGCAGACCATCGCACCGTCTTTCATCACTTTGAAATGCTTTTTCACGAGAATGTCGGTGTTGCCGGTCACGGTGCAGAAAAGATCTCCTACAGCAGCGGCCTCATCCATTGGCATGACGCGGAAACCGTCCATGACGGCTTCCAAGGCTTTCACCGGATCGATTTCCGTCACGATGACATTCGCACCCATGCCGCGTGCGCGCATCGCGAAGCCTTTGCCGCACCAGCCATAGCCGGCGGTGACGACCGTCTTCCCTGCGATGAGGATGTCGGTCGCGCGGATGATGCCGTCGAGCGTCGATTGGCCCGTGCCGTAACGATTGTCGAACATGTTCTTCGTCTTCGCGTCGTTGACCGCGACGATCGGGAACTTAAGCGCACCTTCCTTGTGCATCGCGCGCAAACGGATGACACCCGTCGTCGTCTCCTCTGTGCCGCCGAGCATCTTCGGGATGAGTTCCTTGTACTTCGTGTGGATAGTGGAGACGAGGTCCGCGCCGTCGTCCATGGTGAGCTGCGGCTTCTTGGAAATCACGGCTTCGATGTGCGAGAAGAACGTCTTCGTATCCTCGCCTTTCTTTGCGAAGACCGGGATGCCGTAGTGGTGCGTAAGAGCGGCAGCAACGTCATCCTGCGTGGAGAGCGGATTCGATGCGCAGAGGTACACTTCGGCTCCGCCCGCTTTGAGCGTACGGACGAGATTCGCGGTCTCTGCCGTGACGTGGAGGCACGCCGCCAAAACTTTCCCTTTGAACGGCTTTTCTTTCGCGAATTTCTCGCGGACTTTCTGTAATACCGGCATGTCTCTATCCGCCCATTCGATACGCTTCACTCCCATGGGAGCGAGCGACTTGTCTTTGATGTCTGATTGCATCGCACGAGTATACCGGTCGCGCCGATGAAAACAAAGACCCCGTCTCGCAAGAGACGGGGTCAAGTAAAGATCAGCGTTCGCACCATTCACGGGCATTTTGGAACATCCGCAGCCACGGCGATGCGACAAGCGTACCGTTCAGATGCTCCGGCATCCACGCCCACTGCCACAGTTTGAAGCAGCGTTCCGGATGCGGCATCATTGCCAAGTGCCTACCGTCGGCGGAGGTGAGCGCCGCAAACCCGAAAGGAGAACCATTCGGATTGTACGGATACATCTCCGTCTCGAAGCCTTCCGGATCGAGATACACGATCGGCGCGCATCCCGTCTTCCGTATCTCAGACGCGTGGTCTTCGATCGGAAAATGGAAACGCCCTTCGCCGTGTGCGACCCAGATACCGAGGCGGGAATGTGCCATCCCTCGCAAGAAGACCGACGAGCTCGGCCGGATCTCCACGTTCACCCATCGCGATTCGAAACGTCGCGAGAGATTGTGCGTAAGAAGCGGCTTTGCATCATCCTCGTACTCCGGAAACAACACGCCGAGCTGCGCCATGAGCTGACACCCATTGCACACCCCGAGCGAAATCGTGTCCTTCCTTGCGAAGAATGTGTCGAACATCTCTTTCACGCGCGGATTGAAGCGAATTCCTGCCGCCCAACCCTTCGCGCTGCCGAAGACGTCGGCGAACGAGAATCCACCCGGAAACACCACGAAGCGGGCATCTTCGAACGAGCGCACGCGCCCGTCGAGGAGGTCCTGCATGTTGATGTCCCACGGCTCGAATCCCGCTTCGTAACACGCTGCGGCCATCTCGCGATCGCCGTTGGTACCTTCCTCGCGGATGATGAGCGCCTTCGGGTACTGGCGTGAGTCGGTATGCACGGGAGAAAACGAAACGCGATAATCGAGAATCGTTTCGTTGCCGAAACTCTTCTCTTCTTCGCGAACCGTACTCTCGTCTGCCTGCTCCATCTCGAGCCGGGTACTCGTCGCTTCCCACATACGCCGTAGATCCGCGAGATTCGCGTGCCACAGGGTTGTAGGCCCCTGCTGCACGAGTACACGACGGCTATAGTATGCGCTCGTGACGCCGATGATCTCGAAGCGGCCTTTGAGTCCGTCGAGCACCTTCTCGATCTCATAGAGATCATGAGGATAGATCTCGAGCACCAGGCCGGGACGCTCATGGAAGAGCGCCTGCGACCAGTGCACGTCATCGGGAATCCTGATTTGCGCCGCACGGTTACCCGCAAGGCACATCTCAACGATCGTCGTAATGAGTCCGCCGTCGCTCACATCATGGCACGCCGCGATGAGACCACGCCGCATCAGTTCTTGGACCGTCCTGAAGATAGAACCAAGAATCGAAGAGTCCGCATCCGCACATTCATCGCCGAGCATGCCCAGCGCCTGCGCAAAAGCGGATCCGCCAAGCCCCAAGCCTGAGCCAAGGTCGAGATATCCGATGAACGAGTTAGCACGTTTGAAATCAGGCGTGCACTTCTTCGTGATATCCGGAACAGGCGCGTAGCCAAGAATGACCAGCTGCCCGGGCGAGACGATGAGCTCCGTCCCGACTTTTGCCGCCATCGAGAGGCTGTCTTTGCCTCCATCCGGGGCGATGCCGAGCTTCGTCATCATCTCACTCATGGCTTTCGCGGCATCGTAGAGCAGCGCTCCCTGTCCCGGGAGCTTAGCCGCCCACATCCAGTTCGCCCGACACTTGATGTCTTCGAGCTTACTGATACAGACACCCGCCATGTTCGTAAGCATTTCTGCCACGGACAAACGAGCACCCCTTGCAGGATCGATGAGCATCTTGAGCGGCTGTTCGCCGATCGTCGATACCGCACCGCTGTGCCCGAAGTAGCCATCGGCTGTCACCGACGCGTCGGCAACAGGAAGCTGCATCGGACCCACACATTGCTGCTGGGCCACGAGCCCCGTCACCGACCGATCCACCTTCCTCGTGAGGAACCCTTTCGAGCCCACACTCAGTTGGCGGAACACCATCTCGAGCGCTTTCTCCATCGTCAGATCTTCTGGGATGACGAGCGGTTCGAGCTTGCGAGGCAGGTGTTCGGAGGGAAACGTCTTCTGCGGCATTTCGGAGAGAATGTCTTTGAGCGAAAGGTGTACGGGAACGCTTCCGTCTCGGGAATCCGTCACGACTACGTTGCCGTCGCCAGTGATTTCTCCCAGGACTTCGCAGTTCACGCGCTCTCGCTCGCAGATGGCTTGGAATTCCTCAAGACGTTCGGGCCGTATGAGGAGCCCGTAGCCTTCCTGGTATTCCGCGACCCAGATCTCAAGGACCGACATTGTCGAATCCCCGAGATTGATCTTCCGAATATCCACTCGTCCTCCGGCCGGTTCCATCAACTCAGTGATGACGTTGCTGGGACCGCCGGCGCCTTGGTCGTGAATGCTTTCGATGGGATTGAGAGACCCCATCTCCGCGCATGCTTGGATGACGCGATTGACGCGATTCTCCATCTCTGCATTGCCGCGCTGAACCGATTTGAAGTCCAACTCGGCATCGCTCGCGCCGCCGAGCATGCTCGACGCACTTCCACCGCCGACGCCGATCCGATACGCCGGACCGCCGATCCGCACGATGCACATACCCTTTTCCGGCGCTTTCTTCGTGAGGTTCACATCGAGGATTCGTCCAACGCCGGCACTGTAAAGCACTGGTTTCGTAAATTCCCGATGCGTGCCTTCGACGATCTGGCCGAACGACCGGCAGAACCCGCCCAAGAGCGGTTCGCCGATCTTATTGCCATAGTCGGAAACGCCGTTGCTGCCTTTCACGAGAATATCCAGCGCCGAAGCGTATGGATATTCTGCAGGCACACGGCTTTCTTCGCCGGGAATGTCGTGCGTCGGAAGATGTAGATTCCCGACGCAATACCCGGCAAGTCCACTATGCACAAGCGCGCCTCGACCGACCGCGCGATTGTCGCGGATGCGTCCGCCGGAGCCGGTTTCGGCTCCCGGGAACGGTGCGACCATCGTCGGATGGTTGTGCGTCTCCGCCGTCGCACTGATGTGCTGGAGGACCCGCTTGATCGTGAATGACGACGGTGCTTCCGGCGTCACACGCACGAAGATCGACACGTCAGTGCCATAGATAACACCGGCGTTGTCATGGAATGCGACCAGGCTGTTACCGGGATTGCGCTTCCAGGCCTCTTGCACGATATCCATCAGCGTCTCTGGCATTTCCGTGCCATCGATCTTCTGGATGCCGCGGAAGAACCAATGCCGCGAGTGCTCCGAGTTGGCGTTGCCGAGCTGGAAGCACTCGACGATGGTGGGGTTGCGGCCGAGCTTTTGAAAGAGACTCGTGTAGTAACCGATGTCCCACTCGTCCATGCCGAGGCCTTCTTTCTTGTTAGCCTCGCGCAATGCGTCTTCGCCACGTTCCATGATGTCGACGTCCCATATGCCTTCCGGCACAAGGCCCGTCTTAAACGTGGTAAGTGGCTTCTCGTAGATCATCTGCGTCATGCGGTCTACACCCGCACGCATTTCGCGCGCGAGATCAGTTGCCGCAGCGATGACACGAATCGACGATTCAACGCGATCGGCACTGACGCCACTCGCGGCAAGTATCTGCCGTGCGTTAGAGGAAAATGGTGTCTCCATCGCGACGCGCGGACCGATCTCAAGAATGGCTGCGCCGGGAAACATCGTCGAACGGCTGCTCCGACCTTCTTCTTCAAGAAGGAATCGGATGACCGCCTCCGCATGCTCCGAAACCTCGGCCATCTCGAAGTAGTAACACTCTTCGACGGCCATCTGAGGTTCCGGTCGTTTGTAGAATGTATGCAGCTTTTTCATGGCTGCACCTCCTTTCTGGTTAGTGTGAATGAGCTAAACACCGCCTAACGGCGGCCTGGCAGCACCGTATCACCTCCTGACCCCCTTCTCAATCAAAAGTCGATCACCTCCCCGTAGGTATCATGATAGCGCGTCTTCAGTTCTTCCAGGGTAAAACGATGATCCTGCGTGCCTACTTTCTCGACGCAGAATGCAGCAACGACGCTTGCCAGCTGCGCGCACTTCGGCGGCTCCCATCCGAGCTGCAATCCTTTGAGGTAGCCGGCTCGATATGCATCCCCTGCGCCGGTTGGATCCTTTACGTCGTTCACTTTCGCTGCTTTCACTCGCGCCTCGCCGTCTTTCGTAATGACGCGCGCGCCATCACCACCGAGCGTGACGATAAGAACTTTTGCGTGCTTTACGACTTCTGATTCGTCCCAGCCAGTCGCCGTTTTTATCTGTGAGAATTCGTAATCATTGCAAAAGACGGCCTCTGCACCATTCATGCCGTTGCGCAGTTCGTCGGCCGTCAGCGACGGAATCACCTGCCCCGGGTCGAAGCAGAATCGCACGCCGTTGCCATGATAGAGCTCCGGGAACGCGCGGATATCGTCGAGGCATCCGGGCGCGATGATGGCCAGCGAGTCTTGTATCGGTTTCCATTCGCCATATTGCGTACCGTTCGCGCCCGGATGGAATGCGGCGATCTGATTGTCGGCTTTGTCGGTAACGATGTATGCGAACGCCGTTGGCTTGTCGTTCGCAATGTGGATGCTTTCGATCGGAACACCGATCTCTTCCAGATGTTTCTTATACCACTCGAAATCGTTCCCTGCCGTCGCAATTATCGAAGGCTTCTCGCCGAGAAGCGCGAGGTTGTACGCGATGTTCCCTGCCGTTCCACCGAAATGCTCGGCGTGATCGGGAACGAAGAAGCTGACATTGATGTTATGGAGCTTGTCTGCGAGGAAGTAATCCTTGAACAACCCCGGCATGTTCATGATGTGGTCGTAGGCCAGGGAGCCGGAAACGTAGATGTGTGACATTGGACGTTAGTATACGAGCCGCTGTAGTACTTGCTAAATGTATTATTTATGATATAATGGTGATAGTACGGAGTATATGCCCCCTCAGACAAGCAGGAGACACCACGATGGACGAACTCGCGAAGAGACGATTCGATCGGCTCGCAGATATCATCGGCAAGAACCTCGACCAGTACAATGAGGGTCTAGTGATCCTCAGCAGGTCGATACTGACCCTCAAAGCAACTCTCGAAGCGTACATGGATGGCTTGGAGCGTGTCGCAAACGACACTGAGCAGTACGAGAAAATCAAGGAGATGCGGGCGGAGTTGGAGCGGGTCTGGCAGAACTTCAATGCCGACACAGCGATGCCTGCTATCGAGGCTGTGCTCCCCGATATCGGAAAGGTAGCGGAATCGATCGGAGTACTAGTCAACGCGATTCCTGTCAAGAAAGACGACGACACGACGATCTGATGCAGAAGAAGGTCGCCCGCTATTCGGGCGGCCTTTTTGATACTTTGAAATATCACGACACATCGGCTATGATACGGCAACGGTCCTTCTTAGGACTCGACCGGCCTTATCGTCTAGCGGCTAGGACACATCCTTCTCAAGGATGGAACCGGGGTTCGATTCCCCGTAAGGTCACCAATTTAGTGTTTTCAGCATCGTTCGTCTGATTGAGCTCATAAACCAAGGACATTTTCTTGGTTCCAAACTTTTTGCCGTCAAACAGTACTTTTTCGGGAAATACCTGATTTTGGAACCGCAGACGATGGGCGGGCTGATCTTTCAGTGTCAGCCACGTTTTTGCCGTATCCCTAACGAAACGGAAGCAGTAATCCAATGCTTCCTCCATGCTAAATTCTTCAATCTTATTCTGAGCTCGTAACGCTTCCTTTTCAGCTATCTTAAGATTTATCAAATTCTTTTGTTCTAAAAATTCATCATCCTCATATTTGCCGGCTCTATGCAGATCAAAAACCCGCAGACGTTCCTCCTTGAGAATATTGATTTCTTTTTCAATACGCGCCCCTTCGCTTCCAAGATGTTTATAGTTTTTCTTCCAGACATCGACCACTATAGCTTTGAATAACTTTTCATATTTCCTGTTCGGAGTGATGGATTGAAGAAGTTCTATAAACTCCTGTTCAAGCGCTTCTTTGGGAACTGACATTGCAGCTGAGCAATCTTGTTTATGGTGGTGATAATAGGAGTATTTAACTCCTCCGCGACCAGTGGATGCACTTCCAGTTAGGGACTTCCCACAATGAGTACATATAGCAAATCTGCGCAAAGGAAACTCTGCATTCTCTTTCTGGCGAGCACCAGAATGAAATCTGGCTTTATTCCTGGGCTGGCACTTCCAGAAAAGTTCCTCCTCAATAATAGGAGCGAACTGCGCTTTAATTTCGAGACCAAACCCCTTTATAAGGCCATAATAAATGGGGTTGCGAATGATTTTTTCCATTAACTGCATGCATGGTTTCCTCCCATGGCTTGTTCGCATGCCGTTTTCACTCATGAATTTGGCAAGAGATCGAAAGCTGTGCGTTCCTTTCGCATACTCTTCAAAAATCATTCGGATATGGGGCGCAGTTTCGTCATCGACAATTAAATTGCCACCTTTTGAAATACGCTTATAGCCAATTGGCGGCTTCCAGACCCATTCTCCTCGCTTAAATTTCTCTATCATCCCACTTCGGCTTCGATTTGATCGAACGTTATTATCAAATTCTGCGAATACGGCAAGCATACCCTCCATTGCTTTTCCTACAGGATCGTCGGTAATGGGCTCCGATACAGACCGTAATTCTGTACCGTATTTTTTTAATAACGCACGTGCCGCGAAGTGATCAGATTGCGATCGGGTGAAGCGATCTACTTTATGGACAATGAAAAAACTCACAGGTGTCTTTTTGTTTGTGCAAAAAGCAAGCGCTTTTTGAAACTCGGTACGATTGGCTGTTTTTGCTGACTCTCCTTCTTCGATAAAAGTGGCAAGTATTTCGATGCCTTCACGTTCAGCGAATTCATTACACAATCGTTCTTGCATGCCCAGGCTTGTGCCAGAAACTTGTTCCACAGAAGAAACCCTGACATAGATTATTCCAGTCTTTTGAACGCGGGTTTCCATAGCTAAATACTAGAGCCTGATTGTGGAGAGGGGAATAACCCAACGGGACATTTGGAAACATTCTTTTTGGAGTAGTACACCTCAAAGCCAAGCTGGGCTACTTCGTATAGATTGTCCCGTAATTCGATCAAGTCGGCCTCGCTCAAGTCAGAAAGACTAGGATCAATTTTCAGCATTTCCTCGACCGAGATCATCTATTAATGATACGCATGGCATTCCACATCTTTTCGTGTCGTAATATTTTTGAGCTCTTCTCGGTGTTCTTTTCGGTGCGTTTGCCAGTTTTCACTGCATTTATCACTGCATTCTGTGTTTTTGACTGTGTTTTTGTGCTTTTGGGCGCTGGTTAGGTTGGGGTCATGTGAACATGCCCAATTACACACCTTCTTGCCCTTTCTGAGGCTTTTGAAAGGCCTTATGGCCATGTTATCGTCACCGGTACAACTGAATATTGGATGACCTAAACCGTCGCTTACGGCGGCATGGTCGCAAATCCCGCTAGAGATTAAAGGACTCCCAGTCAGAGTCACTCTAGCGGGTCATATCTGGAAACGGGTATGGGCTTTGGCCGAAAGGTCAGGCCGCGATGGCTGGGAGCCTTTTGATTACCGCCATCGCGTTTTAAAAACCCGCTAGAGTTCCTATTATGTTTGTAGTCTTTATCCTCGGATGCCTTATTCTAGGTCTCGTTTTAGCTTTTGTTCTGGCTCCAATAATCGTGATACAGAACGCGAGTAAGTTAAAAGAAATGCGTCGGATAGTCTCAGAATTTGAAGCATTGCCCCAAGAGCGAAGGGAGCAAAGTAGAATGGAATATAAGCGCAAGTTGACCGAAATAAAGTCTCAGATTAGCGCCGCTGACAAGAGCGCAACTGAAAAGGCTCGAGATTTAATATCAATAATCTAACCTATCTATTTCTGGGGTCTTTTCGCAAATTCTTCTTCGAACTTTCGAAAAATTTCAGGCGTAAGACAATATTCCCGAATGCGTTTCTCTTGCTTGCTGCTTATAGTATTTTGCGACCCCTTATAATTCATTAGACGTATTTCAGGAAACGAAAATCTGGCATTGATACGCTTATCTCTGTGAATTACATGGAAGTGTCGTCCATGATCATCACTGAACACGCGCAGCTCGAATGGACCGATTTTCGAGACTATCCCGCGCAATAGAGGTCCCCTCCATCGAAGAGCGTCCTTATATCGCTCTTCAAGCTCTCGCTCCATCGTATCTTCCTCGCTATAAAGGTATTCACTAAATTCGTCATTGGACTCCTCAAGTATTTGCCAAATTCCATGCGCTGTTGAAGCTGCAGGGCCGAATAGGTAACTATCCCACGGACCCTCTTTAGAAAGACCGTCTTTGACATTTCGTCTCTTCTCGATTTCTTGGGAAGCAGCATTATAGTTTCTCAGATCTTCCTCGTACTGCGTGATGATTTCTTCCATTCGTGAATGACGAAAGACAATTTCAGGATTGACCCCTTCTTCTGGTTCAAATTCATCCACAATCAAAGGTATGAAAATACAATGATCCTCTCTATTTTCGCCTGTGATTTTAATATTTATCCTGCCCTGAGACCGCTCCAAGAAACCAACGTTAATCCAATCAAACTGGAACGTCTTTTCAAAAAATACAGAACCCATTAATCGAGATAACCATCCTATTTCTGGAAGAGGAATACCGGTGCCAATGAATGTTTGACCGTCGCTATCAATGAACTCGATCGAAAGATCACCTCGGTACCAACCCCATTCGGTTTTAAGCCATGAGAGCGGGACAATTCCGCGCACTTTGAAAGTGGCACCGATTTTGGCGTAAGGTCTAGGTTCAATAATGTGAATATTCTTTGACATTCGTTCTAGGTATCTAATTTTCCTTGGCTTTCCGCGAGGTCGGTGTAAGCAATGGACATTCAAACCCCAAGGACTCAAACGGGCAATGCTGTTCACACGGCCGTTTATGCTCATCATCAGATGTTCCTCTTCGGAGGTTAAGCGCGCCGGAATGCTTCTGCTTTAGCAGCTCCTGTTCGACGTTATATTCAGCTATGACTGCAAATTGAGGATGTACCTGAAAAAGAATGAAGTCATTCTTGTCCTTACTAGTCCTTCCCAGAATAAAGACCGGGCAGACGGCATTGCCGCCTCGCAACGCATCTGTGATTGCGGGAAGAGAAGGAACGCTTGCACCTGTTTGCAGGTGACACAGGATAGTGGTTTTGGCATCGTAAGCCTTGTCTGGGCAAAGCTTCGTTCGACGTAAGAATGCGGCAATATCTTCGTATTGGTTGGGCATAAAACCGACGATTTCGACGTCCTGCGTCTCAAACAGGCGAGGTTGTCCCTCGATCCTCTTTCCAGCATGGCCGGTTCGTACATCTGGGGAACGTTCGGTATCAGGGACGGGCTGGATCCAGAAGCGTTCTTTGGTTGCGTGCTGCATGCCGATCAGAGAAAAGGCGCTTGCCAACATCTCCTCTGCCTTGCGAAATTCTTTAGTTTTCTTTTGCTCAGGCGGTAATGGAGATAGGTGCGCTCCGAAATGCACAATTACGTTAGACGGCGCGTACCAGATTGTATCTGCCAGCCAATATGTCTTCGTTGTGTCGTTTCCGGTCATTCAGGCACTTTCGCATTTTTGTATTTGGAAGTAAAACAGCATGCTTCCAAGATTTGTTAAAATCCCATTCCTATGGCATAGTATGTATGTCAGCTGAGCTGACTCTGCACGATACCTCGTCGCATTGGTATCAAGGCAATCATGCCGGGCAGAAGACAAAGGAGTATCAAATGCGCACACGCTACGTGTACATTCACAACCTTGCCAAGAACATCGCGGGTAATTTGGGGATCAACCCCAAAGATTTTACCCCCGACGGTTCGTTGCCCGCGGTACTTTTCAAAAAGTATTATGGGGACGTACTGAATGCTCTGAGTCGCTTCAGCGATGAGGCGAAAGGCAAAATAGTGTCTTGCGCACGACCGCACGACGAAGACTGGCGGACAACGTCGCTCTACGATGTCTTCCAGGAGGAACTTGATCTCAAGGAGGAGGGCTATGTGATCATGTCTATTCTCGCGGCAGGAACTATTATCGCCGCGATCGCAGACAATGTTTACAAGGCCCACGGCATACGACCCTCCGTGGGAAGCAGGCTTCCGGTTCGCGCGAGCGTCTAGTTCTTCGCTCAGAAGGCCACCGACATACTTGTCGGTGGCCTTTTCTAATCCCTAAAGGCAGGCTTCTTCTGGTCTATATAACGAGCAAATCCTTGTTATTGTTCGCATTATCGAATTCTTGCCCGAAAAGAAACCACCAATTTAGTTCCGATACAAGCTGGTTCCAATTCTGTCCCACTTGGGTCACACAATTCTTACCCCTCTTGAATTGACATTAAGAGGGAAAACAGCAGTATTCCGTAAGACCGCACCAATGCGGCAGAAAGGAGGCAGGATGCTTGAGCCTTTAAGTTTCAAGAGCGGTTGGCTGGTCATCGAGAAGTCCGCGATAGATCCATTGGGGCCCGATGTCCTACGCTTCTGCATGATCAAGGGCGTGAAGAAAGAAATCCACATCCCTCATGCGTATCGCGGAGAATTCGGCGACTTGATGGTGCGGGTGTTTCGTACCGCCGAGAAGCTCACGATCGGAGAAGGAATCATCAAGCCTCATGACGCGGGCATACGTATGCTTTCGAGGAACGATTCGCGCATAAGCACTCTGAAGATTCGGATCATACGAAGTATCGAGAATGATCTCGTCGAACTCATATTCATCCCCCACGGAGAATAAAAACGGCCAGACGCAGAAGCGACTGGCCGTTTTGCTTATCTCACTTTCCAATCAGGATCCATACGGACCAGCAATTCCTCGGCGCGCATCGGCTCTTGCATGAGCTCGAAGACCGCTTTCTCCAAGCGCATCGATTGCGAACCCTTGATGAGGATGACGGTGTTCTTATCGATATCGGCTTCGATCTCCTTCGCGGCGCGGACGCTCTCGCCTTGCTCGTATTCGCGTATCTGCATATCTGGCATACCGATGCTGAGCGCCGCCTCCCCCATTGTCTTGGCCCGGAAGCCGACGGTGATCAACAGGTCAGTGCATTTCTTCGCGTGTTCGCCTACCTGCTTATGCGCTTCGCTCGAGTAACGCCCCAATTCGAGCATGTCGCCAAGAATCGCGATCTTCTTCTTGAATCCTTTCAATTCCTTCAGCGTATCGAGCGCCGACATGACCGCGGCAGGCGAAGAATTATAGGTGTCGTCGATGAGAAGGCTGCCGCGTACACCGTCGATGAGACGCATACGGCCCGGCGGCGGTGCCCACTTGACCAAAGCGTCCGCGGCAGCCTCCTGGGCGACGCCCGCGACCTCAGCTACGGCGAGCGCTGCAAGTGCAGAATAGATGCGCGGTTTCCCCAGAGCGCCGAAAACGGATACCTCGATGCGAGCGCCGGAGTGTTCGCTATAAAAATGCATGCCGACCGGGCGCTTATCTTGATACTGAATGCCCGCGTCGGCCGCAACGAACGAATTGTGTCCCCCGAAGCCAAAGCTCGTGGCGACGGATTTGAATTCCTCGTAGATCTGCTGCGTATGCACATCGTCGCCGTTCACAATGAGGATGCCGTCGTGCTTCATGTGTTCCGCTAATCTTTTCTTTTCCTGCGCGAGCGCATGCGGCGAATTGAAAAATTCGACATGGACCGGAATATCCGGAATCGAAGTGATAACAGCAACATCCGGCTGCAGCCAACGCGCGATAGAACGGATATCCCCCGGCCTATCCGCGCCCACTTCCAAGACAAGCCAGTCAGGGTACGGCTCGCGCGTCGCAACCGCGATAAAGCCTTTGATGATATTCGTAAGCCAGCGCCACGGGGAACCCCAGCCGCTTTCCAATCCCAGGATCGTGAGCGGGAGACCGAGTTCCGAGTTGTAGCTCTTCTCGCTTTTGCGGACGAATTTCCCGTTCTGCGAGAGAACGCAGAATATCGCGTCCTTAGTGGTCGTCTTCCCCGCGCTGCCGGTCACCGCGATGATCTTCGGCTGGTGTCGACGTAACAGGAATTTCGCCTGAGCAGTGAGGATAGCGACCACGATCCTTTTGAAGAAAGTATGCATAGCCGCGTGCGATGTGGGTATTGTACTCGACGTACGAACCTTTTCGGTACTTGTGCCCTGTGCATTTTCGCTCTATGGTTCCGGCAGGAGGTGTGTCATGGATATCAGCAACCTGAAGATCGGCGCAACCTTGATGTGCATCGTGTATAAGGAGTCCAATGAATCCCTCATCGGGAAGACCGCGGACGGCATGATCCTTTCGTTCGACTGGTCAGCCGCCAACATCAAGGAGGGCGACGAGGGATATTTCATACGGAAAACCCGTGGACGATACGTATTCGTCACCAAGAAAGTGTCGCTACCGTAAGCGAACTTGAGCCTCGCGAATGCGAGGCTCTTGGTTTATCAGCACATCACGAATCGCCCCAATCGATTCGGGTATGAGGTGACACTTCATAATTAGGATTTATATATATGATACTTGTTTGGTACTTGATACCTGCTACTTGATACTTCCTGATCAACGATCGGGGGGAATGTCGTAGTAGTTGATGAGGAATCGAGCGAGTTCGTCGAAGGGGCGCGCAAGCGTGCGCGAAGCGTACATCTCGCCGTGCGGCTCGACGGCATACAGAAGCACGATGAATTTCGGATCGTGCGCCGGGAAGTAGCCGAAGAACGAATGCAGATACCGATCGGTGTAGTAGCCCCCTCCGCCCGGATTCGCGATCTGTGCGGTGCCGGTCTTCGCGGCGATGGAATAATGTTCCTGTTTCAGCGCGCCTTCGAGAAGCGCGTCGTCATACACCTTCACGAGCATGTTAGTCACCGTCTCCGCGGTCTCAGGTTTCAAGACCTGCACCTCGTCGGGCGTCGCGAATTTCCGCTCGATGCCGGCGGTCGTCCGGATGGCGGTGCGCAAATGCGGCTCCGGCAGTTTCCCTTCGTTCGCCAAGGCGCCGAGCGCGCGGATCATCTCGATGGGCGTGACCGCGATCGATTGGCCGAACGATGCGGACGCGTAATCGACATCCGCAGCGCCCTGCACGAAGAGGTTGTCGATATTACCCGCGAGCTCACCCGGCAGATCGATGCCGGTCTCTTCGCCGAGGCCGAACTTCTTGATGTATTCAGCGAATTTCTGTCCGCCCATCTGGTCGACGACGTAGGAGACGCCGGTGTTGAGCGATTGCGACAAGACTTCCTGCATATCGACGACGCCCCGGCCTTTGAAATCGAAATTGCAGAGTTTGTAGCCGGTCTTCGTGATGCAGCCGCGATCGTTGTAGGTCGTCTTCGGCGAGACGGCACCAGCATCGATGCCTGCTGCCATCGTGAGCGGCTTCACGATGGAACCCATCTCATACCGGTTCTCGACGATGGGATTCGAGAACATGCGCGCATCCTCCACCAAGTTGTAGCGATTGGGGTCAAACGAGGGATTCACCGCCATCGCGATAATCTCCCCGCTTTTCGGATCCATGACGATGCCGCCGGCAAGTTTCGGACTATAGGTATCCATGACTCCCTGCAACGTCGTCTCGAGTTGGCGCTGCGCCGATGGCTCGAGCGAGGTGATGATGCTTCCTTTCTGCTCGGACGGGCTCGCGACCAGTGCGCGCACGTTGGAGAAGATCTCCGCGAACGGATTCACGTACAGGCCGCCGTCATCGTGGCGGAGCGTATCTTCGTAGTAGCTCTCGAGCCCGTAGACTCCGACGCGCGAATCGCCTTTGTAGCCGACGAATCCGAGCGCATTCGCGGCAAGCGAACCCGCCGGGTAGAAGCGCCACTCGTCGCGCACCGTGATGACACCCGGCAGGTCCTCGCGACGTACGGCTGCAGCCTCATCATCGGTGAGCTTGAACGCGACTTCCTCGTAGGGATCGTCTTTTTTCGCCGCGCTCGTGAGAAATCTGTCTTCATCGATACTCGCTGCAGCAGAGAGCTGTGAATATGCTTTCTCCGGCTCCTCGATGTTCTTCGGTGTTATGGCGACACGCCATCCGTTCTGCATCACAGCCGCAGCAACGCGCTCGCCGTCTTTCTTCGTGAAGAAAATGTCTCCACGATCCGGCATTTCGCCGGCGGCTTCCATGTATTGACCGGAAGCTTGTCGCAAATATTCTTCACCATGGACGATTTGTATGAAATAGAGACGCACTAGAAGAAGAATGGCGGCGATGATGGCGAAAAGGGACAGCACACGTACCCTAAGAACAAATCGTGCGCGCATACCGTATTATAAATTCGAAACCGGAATATCGAAATACGAAACACATGACAAGTTTTCAATCACGAAACCCCAAACCGAGGTGTTTGGAGCTTGATTTTTCATATTTGGAATTTGTTTCGAATTTAGTGCCTCGTGCTTCGGATTTGCGTGGCTATAGGCCGCGCACTTCCTGTGCGGAACCGACTGCCCCCGGACGACGAACGAACGACGTCTCGAGCGTCTCCGTCATCCCCAGCTGTACCGCCAGGGCGGGCGTTACGTTCTTGGAAAGCTCGAAATACTCCTGCTCGAGGAGGCCGACTTCGCTCTGCAACGTGTCGCTTGCGGCGATAGCCTCCTTGTGCGCTATGACATTCACGATGGAAAGCGAGACGAAATATGCGTAGCCGACGACGGAAAGACCGATGGCCAAAAAAAGCATGTGCAGAAGATATTGCTCGCCCGCAAAGGCGTGGACTCGTATGAAAATGTGGTTATCTCGTTTGTGCATAGCTGGTTTCCCTGCAGCCTGTCTTAAAGAACTGGTTAAAGAACAATCAAAGTTTCTGAATGACCCGAAGTTTGGCGCTTCGCGAACGCGGATTCGCTTTCACCTCGTCGGCGCCTGGTTTAATGGGCGATTTGGTGATGCGCTCCGCATTCCCGCTTTCGGCCCATTCGAGGAACATCCGCTTCACTTCCCTATCCTCGACCGAATGGAACGTGATCACCGCGAGCCTGCCACTTGGCGCGAGCTTGTGGAATGCTCCTGTAAGTCCCTCTTTCATGGCCCCCATCTCGTCGTTGACGGCGATACGCAATGCTTGGAACGTCTTCGTCGCTGGATGCAGGCGACCTTTCCTATAGAAAGGAGGCACGGACCCGCGTACGATCTCCGCTAGTTCTTTCGACGTCGTGATCGGCTTTTTCTTGCGAGCCGCGACGATTCCTCGTGCGATCCCGCGAGAGTAGCGTTCCTCACCCCAGCCATAGATGACATCGGAGAGCGATTCCTCCTTCCACGTGTTCACCACCTTTTCGGCGGTGAGTGTGTCTTCGGTAGGTGCCGCGACGTATGTCATGAGAAGCGGTTCATCCTGCAGGAACGAGAAGCCTCGCCCTGCCGTCAGTTGAAACCCGCTCCAGCCGAGATCGAAGAGGGCTTTCGTAAGTTGCGGAATCCTAAGTTTGCTTAGATACGATTCCGCATTCCTGAAATTGCCTTCGACGAGGTGCACGGTGGCCACTGTCTCCTTTAGAGCTTCCCTAGCGCGGCCTATGGCAGCCGCGTCGGCATCGATGCCGATGAACACTCCTTTGGTGCCGAGTTGGTGCACGATTTCGCGTGCATGCCCCGCGCCGCCCAGCGTCCCATCCAAGACGATATCGTCCGGACGAATGGCTAAGCACTCGATCACTTCATGTAAAAGAACAGGCCGATGCCCCCC
>Ga0196980_1000174_pt1 | contig 18634 bp, 14 predicted proteins | sample S3_1013CmetaG_FD_155486 | JGI IMG/M metagenome (GOLD analysis project Ga0196980, IMG submission 155486) | Soil microbial communities from Anza Borrego desert, Southern California, United States - S3_10-13C | ecosystem: Environmental > Terrestrial > Soil > Desert | place: USA: California... | reverse complement strand
AATCGGAGCGCCTTTCGTTTGAGATTGCGCAGAAGATACAGACCGAAATGACCTTCCCGGGCCAGATCCGGGTCACCGTCATCAGGGAAAAACGCGCGGTAAACGTTGCCCGCTAGGGAATTAGCGGCTCCGAAATTCGTGCTGCGCATTTCGTTTTGTACCGCAAAAAGTCCTACCTTTGCCGTCCGCAAATCAGAGGTTATGAACGCTGTCAAATACGTGCACGAACAACTCACAGGGGCAAAAAACTTTCCCGCATTCAAGCCGGGTGATAACATCACCGTTAACTATAAGATCGTCGAAGGAAACAAGGAAAGGATCCAGTCCTTCAAAGGAGATGTCATAAAAAGGCAGGGAACAGGCGAAACAGCCACATTTACTGTTCGCAAGATTTCCGACGGGGTGGGCGTAGAACGCGTGTTTCCGTACTTTTCGCCGAACATCGAATCCATCGTGCTCAACAAGACCGGTCATGTCCGCAGAGCGAAGCTCTTTTATCAGCGCAAGCGAAGCGGCAAGAGCGCGCGCATCCGGGAAAAGAGAATGGCGACAGAGACCGTCGCAGCAGCGGCAGAATAAATTGCAAACTTGCCGGAACCTCTGCATGGCGGGGCTTTTTGTTAGCCTGCGCTCCCGGGTCTTTCCCGACAGTATTAGTATCTTTGTAGCCTAATCTGCATATTATGTTACAACCCGTTCTTCTGGGCATGATAGGAACCAACGAGATCATCATTATCCTCGTGATCGTCCTGCTGCTGTTTGGCGGCCGCAAGATCCCCGAGCTGATGCGTGGGCTGGGCAGGGGCGTTCGTGAATTCAACGACGCAAAACAGAATGTAAAAAGGGAAATTGAAGAAAGCACCGGCGACATCAAAAACTCGGTGAAAGAATAATTGCTGCCCTTTCCATTTCAATAGCCAGGAGTTGTTTTCTTTCTCTTCCATTCACCGCTACCACTCGGAGCTGAGGGAAGGCAGTTTGAGCTGCGTGCAGGCGGTAATGCATTACCTGGACCTCATTCATAATAATTCTCATCTCAACGCATTTACAGAAGTTTTTGCCGAAGAAGCGATTCAACAAGCAGAGGCTCTCGATGCCTCACGCGGGGCGGGGGAGCCCATGGGCCGGCTGCATGGGGTGGTGGTGGGAATCAAGGACGTGATTTGTTATGCAGGTCACCGGGTCACCGCGGGTTCCGGCATGCTGCGAAACTTCACTGCTGTGTATTCGGCGACCGTTGTCGAAAGATTGCTTGCCGAGGGCGCCATTGTGATCGGAAGCCTGAACTGCGACGAGTTTGCAATGGGTTCAACCAATGAGAACTCCGTGCACGGTCCTGTGAGGAACGCGTTCGATAACAGCCGGGTTTCAGGGGGCTCTTCCGGAGGCTCCGCCGTTGGCGTGCAGGCCGGATTGTGCATGGTCTCGCTCGGTTCGGATACCGGTGGATCCGTACGGTTGCCCGCCAGCTACTGCGGTGTCGTAGGCTTTAAGCCCAGCTACGGAAGAGTATCGCGACATGGATTGATCGCTTACGCCTCCTCATTCGATCAGGTGGGAATTTTTGCAAAATCGATTCCCGATGTGGCGCGGGTACTCGAAGTGATTGCCGGTCACGATGAATTCGACAGCACGGTTTCCAGGCTACCCGTACCGGAATACAACAACGGCGGTGCGAGCAAAAAATTTCGCTTTGCCTGCTTTGCCGATGCCCTCTCCCACCCTGCGCTCGATAGTGAAATACGGAAAGCAATTGAAAACACGCTCGGGCAACTGCGCGAGCAGGGTCACGCCGTGCAGTTGGTTTCATTTAGCCTGCTTGATTACATCGTTCCTGCCTATTATGTGTTGACTACGGCTGAAGCATCGTCGAATTTGGCGCGCTACGACGGCGTACGTTTTGGATACCGCAGCCCTGCGCCGGTTAGTGAGCTGTCGGAATGGTACAAACACACCCGGTCGGAAGGCTTCGGGCAGGAAGTAAAACGCCGGATCCTCCTGGGCACTTTCGTGCTGAGCACCGGATTTTATGATGCATACTTCACGCGCGCCCAGCGGGTGCGCACACTGGTCGCGCAACAGATGAATGAGATATGGAACGAATTTGATTTTGTGCTCATGCCAACGGCAACCTCAACCGCGCCGCTTCTGGGAGATAAGAATGAAGATCCTGTTACAACGTACCTGAGCGATATCTTTACTGTAGTCGCGAACCTGACAGGCATTCCGGCCGTTTCACTACCGCTTTATCGCCACAGCAACGACATGCCTTTCGGACTGCAAATAATGGCAAGACAGTTTAATGAGCTATCTTTACTTCGAGTTTCTGAATTGATGTTCAAGCCCTCATCCGTCCCCTGAAACTGACGCCCCAGTAGCGGGATTTTAACGAATTGGACGTTTAAGCGAACCGGATTGGCATAATTTCTGGCAACCCCGGGCGTCCTAAAAAAATCGAGCATGAACATAAGAAGAAAACACAATTTATTTGCCATCATCCTGGTGGCGCTCACTCTTCCCACCCAGGCCCGGGAACAGCAGGAAACATTAAAAACCCGCTTTGCCGCGGAATCGGATACGACAATCAAGGGAGATTCGCTGGCGCGTCCCATTGTTGACCTGAAGCAGGGTTTCCGCGATTTATTTCTTGTTAACGCCGAACGCGGTGAAATCAATGTGGGTGAGCTGAATCCAATGGCGGTCAGCTTTGTCCAGGATTATATCCAGAAACACGGTAAGACGATGGAAGATATGAAAGACTGGGGCCGTCCTTACTTCGATATGATGGACCAGATCCTCGGGAAATACGGGCTTCCGAAGGAATTGAAATATCTCGCCGTGATCGAATCCCACCTGAAAGCGGGATCGCGGTCGTGGGCCGGTGCTGTAGGTCCGTGGCAATTCATGCCCGGCACTGCGCGCCTCTACGGTTTGAGAGTAGGAAAGCGTTATGATGAGCGAACCGATTACTATAAGAGCACCGTGGCCGCTTCCCGTTACCTGTCCGCGCTTTTTTCGATTTATGGTGACTGGCTGCTGGTAGTTGCTGCTTACAACGGCGGACCGGGAAATGTAAATGAAGCGATCCGCAGATCGGGAAGCCGTGATTTCTGGAAGCTGCAGAATTATCTGCCCACTGAGTCTAAGAATCACGTAAAAAAATTCATCGCCACGCATTACATCATGGAGGGACAGGGCGGCGTGACTACGGTAACCCGGTCGGAAATGAACAAGCTGCTCATTAATCCCGTTGCACCCGGCCAGCTTACCACCGAGGAGATCGCAGACTCGAAGGCGCACAATATATCGCGCGGATTCAGCTCGGTGATCATCACCAAGCATATCAACATGGATATCGTAACGTTCAACCGGTACAATCCCGAGTTCGACGCGCAGCTCGGTCTGCACGGCAAATACGAACTGCGCCTCCCGATCGAGAAGATGAACCTGTTCGTAGCTAAGCGGGAAGTAATCTTTAGCGAGTCGCTGCAGTTCCTGGCCAGCTCACCCGTTTCACCGGGCAAATAATGAATAACCAAGCCTGAACTATTCTTCTCCAAACACTTTTCTGATTGCCTGGGCTTTCAGCATGCATTCTTCCCATTCCAGCTCGGGGTCGCTGTAATGAGTGATCCCCGAGCCGGCCTGGAAGGAAAGGTAGCCGCTTTTTTCATTGTACATAATGCTCCGGATGACTACATTCAGATCGAAGTCTCCCTGTGGGGATATATAGCCCAGCGCGCCGGAGAAAATGCCCCGTGCGGTCTTTTCATACTCTTCGATGAGCTGCATCACCCGACGTTTCGGCGCGCCGGTCATCGAGCCCATCGGAAAGCAGGCACTGATGATGTCTCTCATATCAATTCCCTTCCGCACCATACCACTTACCGTGGAAATCATCTGGTGAACCTGCGGAAAAGAATAGATTCCGTAAAGTTCGTCTACCCGCACACTACCTTCTTCGCACACCCGCGAGAAATCGTTCCGAACCAGGTCCACCACCATTACATTCTCCGCTTGTTCCTTCTGGCTTTCCCGCAGCCGCTTCTTTCTGACTATGTCTTCCTCGGCTACCGCGCTTCGCTTCGCGGTTCCCTTGACCGGTTGCGACACGATCCGTTCGCCTTCTTTTTTTAAGAATCGTTCAGGGCTTGCGCAAATCAGCCAGCAGTGCCCGACGCGGTAGAGCGCCGAAAATGGATTTGGGGAAACAGCGCTCAGTTTCCGGTATGTTGCCGCCGGATCGATCTGGACATTCTCCGCGAAGAATTCCTGGCAGAAATTGATCTCGTAACAATCGCCGCGGTGAATGTGCTCCTTCAACCGGCGGATTATCGATAAATATTCCCCGCGGGAAATCCGGGGTTGAAAACGAATTGCAGGTGATTCCGGAAGCATGGAAACACTGGCCTCAATTTCTCTGAAAACCGCTGATGGATCGGAAGCGCAAATCCGCATGCTGTCTTCACCGATTTCGAGCAGAATCTGCGGCTCGAAAAAAAACAGCTCGGGAAAACCGACGCGATCGGAACGCTTCGAACTCAGGCTGTGAATCCGGTCCTTGAGTTCATAATTCAAATGCCCGAACAGCCAGGAGCCCTGGCGCTCCCTCAGAAATTGCGACAACCCCTCCCAACCCTGCGATGCTGCCCCGCGGATTCCGGCAGCCACAAGGCACTCCACCGAATGCGGCTCGTACCGGTAGCTGTGATTGTCCAGAAAACAAAAAGTGTCGAACCGCTTGAGCCAGTTCAACACTTTTGTTTTTGTTTGCTGCGGGTCAGTAAGTGAAAAGCTGCAGTTAGTTTGGGTTGTGTTCACTTAGCGAACCGTATGCTCTGTTAATAATCGTCTTCGTCGTCATCGTCATAGCTTTTGTCGCCAAACAGATCTTTGAATTCATCGTCCTCGAACCGGAAATCATCATCCTCCTCACCGGCAACGCGCTTGCCGCCTTTCTTGGCTTTCGATTTGGGTATGTCGAATTCTTCAAAGTCGGGATCCCAGTTGTCTTCCTCTTCCGGTTTTTCCCAATCGTCAAGTTCCTCTACCCCCGAGTCGTCATCATCGTCGTCCTCATCGTCAGCAGCTTTCGACGACGCCAGCTTACCCTTCTTTGCAGTGGCCTTCACACTTTCTTCTTCAGGTTTTTCATCCTCTTCCTCTTCGTCCTCCATTTTGCTCCTGGGTTTGGAAGTAGGTTTTTTGGCGGCGGCTTTTCCAGGAATACCATTCTTCCCCGCGGATCTTTTTTCCTTATCAGATTTTGAGGCCATAGTCTAAAAGGATTAGCTGCTGTAAAATTTGAACGAAGTTTTTAAATCGCAAAAAAAATTTTCGATCCTTTTTTGCGTCTCAGGTTTCCCGTTTTTCCGGGGAGGAAATCAGTTTACCCCGAGAATCTGTTCCCTGCCGGGACCATTGGAGATGTGGGAAATACCAATGCCAAGATAATCACTTATGAAGCCGATATAGGATTTCATTTTTTCCGGCAGGTCGGAATAATCCTTCATTTCCGACGTCGGCTGGTTCCAGCCCGGAAATTTTTTGTAAACTGGTTCCGGCTTCAGCCGTTCCATCTGGTACGGGACGTCGGTGGTATCCTTGCCATTCACGCGGTACTTAGTGCAAACCTCCAGCTCGCCGAATCCGTCGAGCACGTCAACTTTGGTCATGACAATTCCGGTCACGCCGTTGATCATGCACGCGAAACGCAGCGCTACCAGGTCAATCCATCCACACCGCCGGGGACGCCCGGTGGTGGCGCCATACTCGTTGCCCACCCGGCGAAGCTCTTCGCCCGTGGCGTTGTCGAGCTCAGTAGGAAAGGGTCCGCCGCCGACGCGCGTGCAATACGCCTTTGTAACGCCGATGACCGACCGGATTTTCTGAGGCGCAACTCCCAGTCCGCTGCACACTCCGGCGGAAATGGTATTGGATGAGGTAACATACGGAAAAGTACCGAAATCAATGTCCAGCATGCTTCCCTGTGCTCCCTCGGCAAGCACTTTTTTTCCTGAGCTGATGTGCTCGTTGATGAAATATTCTCCGTTCACAATGTTCATGCGCCGCAGGAATTCCGCCGCCTCAAAAAATTCTTCCTCCCACGCCCCGATGTCTTCCGTGAAACCAAAATTGTCCAGCAGCTTCTGGTGTTTCAGCCGAAGCTTGATGTATGCGGTCGTGAAATTTTTATCGAGCAGGTCACCAACCCGTATCCCGTTGCGTCCCGTCTTGTCCATGTAGGTGGGAGCTATGCCCTTCAGCGTGGACCCGATCTTCTGGTTGCCTTTGGATAATTCGGCGGCGCGGTCCAGGGCGCGGTGTGTCGGCAGGATCAAATGCGTGCGTTCGGAAATGAAAAGATTCTTTCGAAGATCCACTCCAAAGGACGACACGATGTCGTATTCTTTCTTAAGAGTAACGGCGTCGAGCACTACGCCGTTTCCAATAAGGTTAACTGCCTTGTTGTGAAATACCCCGGAAGGTATCTGGTGGAGAACCACCTTTTGTCCATCGATGTAAAGTGTATGTCCGGCATTGGGACCGCCCTGGAAGCGGGCGATGAGATCATAATGCCGCGCGAAAAAGTCAACAATCTTTCCTTTTCCCTCGTCGCCCCACTGGAGGCCGAGAATAACGTCAACCATTGGATTATTTGAGATTTGCCAGTATTGCCGGCCCGGCAAAATTACGGGTTCAAACGAGCGGAAAGACCACAACTGCAATCAAACCCCAACTACCTGATAAGGGTTACCGTGCCCTGTTTCCGTATGTTGTTTCCATCAATGGTTACTGCTTCGGCAATCCAGACAAATACACCTGTGGCCTGCTCCTTTCCCGTGATCGTGCCGTCCCACCCCTCATGCAGACGTGTTGTGGAAAATACCAGCTGCCCCCATCGATTATAAACACGGAAGTACTTCAGGGTTTGAATTCCTACAGGGAAAGGCGTCAGACGGTCATTTCTTCCATCGCCATTGGGGGTGAACGCGGTTGGAATATAAATATCAGGTCCCTTGTAGACCCGGACCCTCACGTATCCTTCTCCCTGGCAGCCCGCCGGAGTCGTCATTGTGACACGGTAAACCACCACATCGCCGACAGCGCCGATTGTGACGTAAGGATTGGAAACGTTCGGGTCGCTGAGACCCGTGGCGGGCGACCAGAAATAGCTGAAGTTCGGATTTGGAAAATTGCCGCTCGCACTCAGCTGGAACCGGTCGCCGGTGTGCGCCACTGTATCAAACGGGAGGGTATTGACCTTGAGCGGGGGCGTCACATCGATGGTCACGGTATCTGCGATAAGCGACGGACATCCATTCGCGTCCACTACAGAAAGCGTGTATGTGATCGTCCGGGCGGGCCGGCTTACCGGGTTGGCAACTGAAGCGCTGCTGAGGTAGGTGGTCGGCGACCAGCTGTATTGTGCGCCTCCGGTACCCTGCAGCTGGTAGCTCTGGCCGTAACAAATAGAAACGCCGGGGCCTGCGTCGGGAACAGGTGCGGAACTCACAGTGACAACCAGTGTATCATTTGCATTGCAGCGGCCGAGTGTAGCCGTAACAATGTACTGGGTAGTGACGGAAGGACTCGCGACCGGGTTAGAAATGCTGGTGCTGCTCAATCCCGTCGCCGGTGTCCAGGCAAACACAGTCGCGTTGGTATTGAGGCTGAGCTGCGCCGAGCCCCCTTCGCAAATGGTCACGTCCGGTTGCGGAGTCATGGTCATGTTGTTCGTCATTCCTACAGTCGCGGAGAATGAATAATTGCAGTTCCTGTTGTCACGAACCGTGATCGTGTACGATCCGGGCGCGACATTGAAGACATTGGAAGGCTGGAAATTCACGCCATCGACGGAATACTCATAATTCCCATTGCCTCCCGTCGCATTTACCGTGATCCTGCCATCGTTGCCACCGTCGCAGCTTGCGTTTGCCGTATTTGAATTCGCGGTCAGCGCCGCCGGTTCTGTCACCGAAACCGTGCGTGAAATAGTGCAGCCGTTCACATCCCGGATCAGAACGGTATAATTGCCTGCGGCCACGGTAAAGCTGCTTCCGCTCTGCCAGTTCGCGCCACCGTCAATAGAATACTGATAACCGGGTACACCGCCGCCAGCCGCCACGTTGATCACACCGTTGCTTTGACCATTGCACACAGCAGGAATGCTGCTGACCGTCGCCGTCACCGGAGTTGGTTCATTTACTGAAATCGAAAGCGAACCCTGGCAACCGTTCCCTTCGCGGAAATAAACAGTATAATTACCGGCTGCCAGTCCGGTAAATACATTGCTGCTTTGCCAGTTCGTTCCGTCCAGCGAATATTCGAACGGCGGATCCCCGACTGAAGGCTGCGTTACGGTTATGGACCCCGTGTTGCCGCCATTGCAGAGCACATCACCCGCGGTGGCAGTCGTACTGAGATTTGGTCCCGCTACCACCACTACGCTGATTGGGTTGCTTACGCATCCCACCGCATCGGCGACCACAACGGTATGCGAACCGGCAGGCACGCCGGTAAATGTGAAAGGCGCCGGTCCCGACTGCGGCGGACCCCCGTTGAGTGAATAGGTGTACGGCGCGGTGCCGGAAGTAGGCGAAACGATAATCGTGCCGTTGCTGGCGCCGTTGCAGCTCGTAGCTCCTGCCACCGTCAGCGCGTTCAGCACGGGACCCGCGGCCACCACAATGTTATTGATGGTAACGCTGCACCCGTAATTATCAGTGATAACCACAGTATGCGTGCCGGCTGGAACATTGGTGAACGTATAGGGATTGCTTCCCGACTGCGGACTTCCGCCGTTTAGCGTGAATGTAAACGGAGCTGTGCCGGCAGTTGCATTGACTGTAACGGAACCATTGTTCACGGAAGGACAGGACGTCGGCGCGGTGGTGGCGTTACCGGCAGGTCCCGGGCCGGCGGCCACAATTACAGTGATCGGAGGCGTGACACATCCTGTGCTGGTTTCGGAAACAACGATTGTGTGGCTCCCTGCAGAAACATTGCTGAAGGTAAAAGGCAGTGAACCGGGTACCGGAGCTCCACCGTCGAGAGAAAAACTGTAGGGCCCCGTGCCGCTTGCGCTGGTAATTGTGATGGTACCATTGTTTGTTCCTGCGCACGCGGTGCCCGTGGACGTAGCCACTGCGGTGAGTGCCGGACCCGCCGCCACATTAACCGAAATCGGCGCCGTCGCGCAGCCGGAAGAAAGATCCGTTACCACCACGGTATGATTGCCCGGGGAAACATTACTGAATGTAAAGGGAATGGTCCCAGGCACGGCGGCTCCCCCGTCAAGTGAAAACGTGTAGGGACCCGCGCCGCTTGCCGAACCGATGACAATGGTGCCATTATTGGCCGCCGGACAGGATGTAGCCGTAGTGGATGCTGTAGCAGTGATCGAATTCTGCACTACGGTAACGTTGACCGTCGTGGAACAGGTACCGCTGGCATCGGTGATCTGAATGCTGTGCGGCCCTGCGGACACATTATTGAAAGTATAAGGACTCGGCCCGACTACCGGCGTTCCTCCATCGAGTATGTACGTGAATGGACTAGTGCCTCCGGACACCGTGATCGTGATGCTGCCTGTGGGAGCGATACAGCCGGTGTTCGTTGCGGTTGCGGCGGCATTCAGAGCATTCACACGGTTTACCTGGATGGTATCCGAACTGATCAGTTGGTTGCCGGGATTAGCGCAGTCGGAAAAAATTGTTCTGACAACATAGGTGTTGTTTCCCGGCGGTGGGCAAAAATTCTGGTAGCGGATATCGAGCATTCCGGGCACTGTGGTGAGCGTGTCGGCTGTCGCTACCAAAGTTCCACTGAGAGTAAAGAGCTGTGAACTGACAAACCGTGAACTAGCCCCCGAAGGAGTAAAGCGATGGGCTTCATTGTTCGCCGACCATTGGGCGGGGTTTCTGCCGGGAACGGGGACGGCCTTGGTCCAGTCCCAGTTCTGAATTCCCATAATAGCGCGACCCGAACTCGTGCTCGCAGTACACAGTGATTTTTGTTCCGTAAATATTTCCACAATACCCGTCGACTCGTACAACACCATTTGAAAAGTATTGGGAAAAGATGCGCCGCAGGAACCACCATAAATGCCTACCTGGTAATAACTCACAATTACCCTTCTGCACGGCGCCGTGCCTTCCACCCTCCATTCAATCTTTCTGTTTGGCGGACTAGCGCCCGCCGTTGGATCCAGATCGGAGAAGTTTCCCATGATCGAGGAGCGCGGGTAATATGGACCGGCCCTCGTGCATTGTCCGCCGCCTCCGGAACCCGGAATCGCCGGACTTGATGCGCTGATGTTGTAACCATTATCACAGGGCGCCTGGTTACTCAAATCGAAAGTCATAACCCCATTAGAACCGACAACAAAAGCGTTAAATACCGAATCATAAAAACAAAAGCCGAAAGGAATATTAATGACATTACTGAACTCATCGTCCGTGTACAAAATCGTCAGTTCGTTTCCACCGGGTGTGCTGTAGGGATAAGGATTGTATGGAATCGTGGTTAACGTGTAATCCGAGGAAGATTTCAGGTGCGGAACACGGAAAGTCAGCGTGGAGCAGGTCTGGTTGCAGCTCAGGTTGATAATAGTGCCGTTGATGTTCGTGGGAACGCAGCTTTGGCCGAAACCCGCCGAAACTGCCGCGGAACAAACGAGGAAGAGGAAAGTCCGAATCGATTTCGACATAATCAGCAGATCAGTTCCCGCGCAGAATTTGGTTGAAAAGGAGGAAACAAGATAAGGATTTATCGACGAAAAAGGTCAGGAAATGTCTTCTGTATCGTAGCGTTCCACCGCCTCGATACCCGGGAGTTCTTTGAGGTTTTGTACCAGGTTGTCCAGCTCCTCCTTGTCGTGCACGTAGAGCTTAATGTTGCCTTCAAAAAGACCCTGCTTTGCCTCTATCGTAAGAGCCGCGATATTGATTTTCAGCTCGCCGGAGATCAGGTTGGTGATCTTGTTCACGACTCCCACATCGTCCATGCCGATGATGCGGATACCAGTGAGGAAAGAGATCTCCTTGTTTCTCGCCCATTTCGTCTTTACCACGCGGTGGCCGTATTGCGCCAGGAGCTTCGCCGAATTGGGACAGTTGGTGCGATGTATAGTCAGCCCCTTCCCGGTGGTGATGAAACCAAACACGTCGTCGCCGGGGATGGGCTTGCAGCAATTTGCGAGGTGATAAACGATCCGGTCGCTGCTCTCCCCGAAAATGATCAGTTCCTTATCCTTGCGCGCCGCCACCTGGTGGTGGGGAATGTATTCGGGCTTTCCCTCCTGGACGGGCCGGACCGGTTTCGGCGCTTCGATGCGGTCGCCAATCACCTTGAATTCCTTGAGATCTTTCAGGTCAATATTTTTGACCGCGATCGCGTAAAACAGATCCACATTCGAAGGCAGCTTGTACCACTGCACCAGCTCGTCGATATTGTGCTGGTTGAGCGCCGCCCCTACTCCTTCCAGCTTTCGCTGCAGGGTATACTTCCCTTCATCGGCTACCTTTTTCTTTTCTTCCTTCAGCGCGTCCCGGATCCTGCCTTTCGCCTTGGAAGTGACCACGAATGTGAGCCAGTCTTCCGAAGGTTTTTGCTTGTTGCTCGTAATGATCTCCACCTGGTCGCCGCTGCGCAGTTTGTGGCTGATGGGCACGAGCTTGTGATTCACTTTAGCTCCGATCGTTTTTACCCCGATGGCGGTGTGGATCGCGAAGGCGAAATCCAGCGCGGGTCGATCCGACGGGAAGCATTTCACGTCGCCCTTCGGCGTGTACACATAGATCTCCTCGGCGAGAAAGCTGGTCTTGAAGTCCTGCAGAAAATCGACGCTGTCGGTGTCCTGATTTGAGATCACCTCCCGGATCTGGTGAAACCATTTGTCGAAGCGGCTCTCATCCGCGGTATCTTCTTTGTATTTCCAGTGCGCCGCCAGGCCTTTCTCGGCGATCTCGTTCATCCGGCGCGTGCGGATCTGCACCTCCACCCACCGCCCCTGCGGTCCCATCACCGTGGTGTGCAGCGCCTCGTACCCGTTCGACTTTGGATTGCTCAACCAGTCGCGCAGGCGTTCCGGCGACGGCGTGTATTCATCCGTGATCATTGAATAGACCTTCCAGCAATCCTCCTTTTCGCGATCGGCGGGGGAATCCAAAATGACACGGATCGCGAAAAGATCGTAAACCTCGTCAAAGGCCACCCCCTTTTTCTTCATTTTGGTCCAGATCGAGTGAATGCTCTTCGGCCGCCCAAAGATTTCCGCGGTAAAATTTCCCTTATCCAGCTTTTCCTTGATCGGACGGATGAATTCATTGATGTACCGCGTGCGTTCCCTCTTGGTTTCGGCAAGTTTTTGTGCGATCTCCTTGTAAATGTCCGGCTCCATGTATTTCATCGCCAGGTCTTCCATCTCCGTTTTGATGGTGTACAGACCCATGCGGTGCGCCAGCGGGGCGTATACATAAACCGTTTCCGAAGAGATCTTGAGCTGCTTTTCCCGCTTCATGCTGTCCAGCGTGCGCATGTTGTGCAGCCTGTCGGCAAGCTTGATAAGAATCACGCGCGGGTCATCCGTGAGGGTGAGAAGGATTTTCTTGAAATTCTCCGCCTGCTGTGAAGCATTGACGTCGATAACGTTCGCGATTTTCGTCAGTCCGTCTACGATCCGCGCTATCTCGCTGCCAAATTGCCGCTCCACGTCATCAATGGAAATGTCAGTGTCCTCAACCGTATCGTGCAGCAGCGAACAGATCGTGGATCGTACCCCGAGGCCGATCTCCTCCACGCAGATTTTCGCCACCGCCAGCGGATGCAGGATGTAGGGTTCGCCGCTTTTCCGGCGCATCGTCTTGTGCGCATCCACGGCCATCTCGAAGGCGTTGCGGATAAGGTCTTTGTCGCCCGGTTTCAGCTTCGACTTGAGGGAACGCAAAAGAGACCTGTACTCCCTAAGGATCAGCTTCTTTTCCTGCTCTTCGTTGAGATTGTATCTGGGCGCCTGCGCTACCGTCTCCATCTGAAAGGATATAGGGACGAATTTACTGAATTTCGAGGGCGGGGACAATGGAGACACAACGCGGGGCTCGCTCCAAAGTCAACTTAACATTTTCTGCTTCCTTCGGGAGCGACTGGAACATCCCTGAATTAACTTTTCATTGTCGCACCCACATTAGAGAATACAATGATACGCGCCCTCTTCACGCGCAAAAAATGCGCTACCTTTGCAACCCTTTTCCATGAGGCCAGGGCTAAGCAACCCCGGCTTCCGGTACCGGATGTGGTGGAATTGGCAGACACGTCAGACTTAGGATCTGATGCCGAAAGGCGTGGGGGTTCGAGTCCCTCCATCCGGACAGTCCGCGAAGCGGATAAATCAATACAATGGCGACAGTTACAAAAGAAAACATCGGGTTGCTTCACGAAAAACTAACCCTGAAGCTTGAAAAGGCGGATTACCTGCCTTCGTTTGAAAAAACTCTTAAGGATTACAGCAAACGCGCGAACATTCCCGGCTTTCGAAAGGGTCAGGTTCCTGCGGGACTAATCCGCAAAATGTACGGTTCGTCGCTTTTCGCGGATGAGGTGCTGCGGTCCGTTGACCGCGCGCTGGGAAATTACCTTGAATCCGACCAGCTTGGCATTTTTGGGCAGCCGCTGCCGCTGGATCTCGATATGCGTCAGCTCGACGTAAACAATCCCGGCGAATACACGTTTCATTTCGAAATCGGCATGAAGCCGCAATTCACACTTCCCGATCTCGGCAAAGCTCCCGTCACACGGTACCGCGTTGAAGTGACCGATGAGATGGTCAACAGCGAGGTGGACCGGTTGCAGAGCCGTGCCGGTTCGGTGAAGGAAATGGAGCAGGTAGGGTCCGGGGAAAATGTGCTGAACGTACTTTTCATCGAGACAGATACAGAGGGAAATGAGATTCCCGATGGAGTAAAAAAAGAGAATTCGGTCCTCGTCAGATACTTCACGCCTGAATTTCAGCCGCGCCTGATGGGTCTTAAACCCCAGGATTCTGTAATTCTGCGCCCGAACGACGCTTTCCTGGAAAAAGAACGCGAAGCAGTTTTGGCGGACCTGGAGGTGGCCGATCGTGCGGGGGGCGGTGATAGGTATTTCAAAATGGTGATCACCCGGATTGCTCAGGTAGAAAAGCGCGAGCTCAATGAAAAGTTCTTCCAGGAGGTTTTCCCGGGTGTAACGACACCTCACGAATTCCGCGAGCGCATTCGCAGCGAGATACAAACGTACTGGGACGGGCGGGCGCGCAACCAGATTCACGATCAGATTTTTCATTACCTGGTGGATCACACCCCCATCGACCTTCCGGAAACATTCCTAAAAAAATGGCTGCGCACCCAGGGCGATGGTGAAAAAGGTGCCATGAAATCGGAAGAGCAGGCGGAAAAAGATTATCCATCTTTCAGCAGCCAGCTGCGTTGGACACTGATCACCGACCAGGTGGTTCGCGAAGCCGGCATTCAGGTAACGCGCGACGAAGTCCGCGAACATTTCCGGCGGCAGCTGATGGGCTATATGGGAAATGCGCTTGGCGACGATCAGGCCTGGCTCAATGATTATTTGGAAAAAATGATGCGAACGCCCAAGCATGCGGACGAGGCTGTCCGGCGGATTGAAACAGAGAAGATTTTTCTCTGGGCGGAAAGCCAGGTACGGCCAACCGATCAAACTATAAATGCTGAAGAATTCTCCCGGATTCTGGAAGCCCACCAACATCATCATCATTGATGTTTATGCCAATTCGTCCGGTCGTTGCTCTGGCAATTGCTGCATTTGCCGTTATTTTGGCAATTGGACGGATATTTGATAGCTCAAACTACCTGACAGCTAAACACCCAGAAATCTCAGCGTATGCAATCTGAATTTGAAAAGTACGCCGTCAAACATCGCGGCATATCCAGCAACACGCTTCATGGATATGAACAGCATCTGGTGACGGGGCTTACTCCGAATATAATTGAGGAACGTCCGATGAATGTGGCAGTGATGGATGTATACAGCCGCCTCATGATGGACCGTATTATTTTCCTCGGATACCCCATCAATGATGAAGTCGCGAATATCGTGACCGCGCAGCTGCTCTTTCTCGATTCGACGGATCGCACCCGCGATATCAATATGTACATCAACAGCCCGGGCGGAAGTGTTTACTCGGGTCTCGGTGTTTACGATACCATGCAGTACGTGACTCCCGACGTGGCCACGATCTGTATCGGCATGGCAGCCTCCATGGCCTGCGTGCTGCTCGGTGCCGGATCCAAGGGAAAGCGGGCTGCTTTGAAACACGCCCGCATCATGATGCACCAGCCCACCGGATCCATCGGCGGACAGGCAAGTGACATTGAGATCACGGTCAACGAGATCCGCAAACTCAAAAGAGAATTGTATGAGGTGGTGAATTTTCATACGGGCCGGCCGGTTGAGCAGATCGAGCGCGACTTTGACCGGGATCACTGGATGACGGCAAGCGCCGCAAAGGATTATGGCCTCGTCGACGAAGTGCTGGTGACCAACCCCAAAAAACAAAAGAAAGATTCCAATTAATTCAAGGATTATGGCTCGCAGATATTTTCACTACGACAGCAGCCTGCCCAAAGGCTGGAAAGCCGATGACGAAGAAGAAGAAGAAGAAGAAAAGGAAGAGCGTCCGAACAGCGACCTGATGATGTTCCGGAAAAAGCTTGAAAAGTATTTTTACGAAACCCGCAGTGTGCATCTTTGGGGACCGGTGGACGACAAGAGCGCGAAAGACGTGGTGAGCAAGCTGCTCCTGCTGGATGCCGACAGGCCGGGAGAAGAAATTCGCTTTTACATCAACAGTCCCGGTGGTGTCGTAAGCGCCGGAATGGTGATCTACGATACGATGCAGATGATCAAAAGCCCCGTCAGCACGATCTGCATGGGACTTGCTGCGTCGATGGGCAGCATTCTGCTGAGCGGCGGAGAAAAAGGGAAGCGACGCATCTTTCCCCATGGCGAAGTGATGATTCACCAGCCTTCGCTGGGGGGATACATCCGTGGCGTAAGCTCCGACCTTGAGATCCAGGCGGAACAGACCAGGCGTGTAAAGGACATGGGGGCCAAAATACTTGCGGAGAATTGTGGGAAGACCGTGGAGCAAATCATCCGGGATTTCGATAGGGATTACTGGATGGAAGCAAAGGCTGCTGTAGAATACGGAATCGTGGACGAAATTATCAACAAGCTCTAAGCCTCTGATAGTAAGTCGCTAAGCTGCAAAGCACTCCTTAATATTTGGCAAAATCATTGATATTCAGAGAAAAAAAACCATTCTAGTCAGGATGGTTTTATAATTTTACAGTTGGCAAATCCGCTGCTCTAGTTTATTCGGTCATGGCAAAAAATCCCCTTCATTGCTCGTTTTGTGGACGCAGCCGCGATGAGGTCAAGATCCTGATCGCGGGACAGGAAGGTCATATTTGCGAGAACTGCGTGGAACACGCACGGGAAATCATCGAACAGGAGCTGATCGTCCGCGAAGATAAAGCTCCCTCCTCGTTTAAGCTTACAGTCAAAAAACCGGTAGAGATCAAGAAATTCCTTGATGAATACGTGATCGGGCAGGACGAAGCGAAAAAAGTTTTGGCGGTCGCGGTCTACAACCATTACAAGAGACTCCAGCAGAAATCGGCCGAAAGCGCCCAGAACGACGTGGAGATTGAAAAGAGCAACATCATTATGGTGGGCGAAACCGGTACCGGGAAAACCCTCCTTGCAAAAAGCATCGCGCGGATGCTTAACGTGCCCTTCACCATCGTGGACGCCACGGTATTCACGGAAGCCGGGTATGTTGGTGAAGATGTGGAAAGTATTCTGACCCGCCTGCTGCAGGTTTGCAACTACGACGTTACTGCCGCCGAGCGCGGCATCGTCTATATTGACGAAATTGACAAAATTGCGCGCAAGGGAGACAATCCCTCAATCACGCGCGACGTGAGCGGCGAAGGTGTACAGCAGGGGATGCTCAAGCTGCTCGAAGGAACGGATGTGCTCGTGCCTCCGCAGGGAGGTCGCAAGCATCCCGAACAAAAGCTTATAAAGATTAACACGCAGAACATTCTTTTCATCTGCGGGGGCGCCTTCGACGGAATTGACAAGATCATCGCCCGCAGGGTACAGACGAATACTATTGGCTTCAACGTGGATAAGGAGGAGCAGGAGATCCGCAAAAAGAACCTGCTGCATTATGTGAACGCGCAGGACCTGAAAGCGTTTGGCCTCATACCCGAGCTGCTGGGTCGATTGCCCGTGGTGACCCATCTCGATCCGCTGGACGCGTCTACGCTCCGGGCTATTTTGACCGAGCCGAAGAACGCTCTGGTGAAACAGTACAAAAAACTTTTCGAGCTCGAAGGCATTCAGCTGACGATCGAGAACGACGTACTGGATTTCATGGTGGAAAAAGCCATGGAATACAAGCTCGGTGCCCGCGGCCTGCGCAGCATTTGCGAAGGCATTCTTACCGACGCCATGTTTGAGTTGCCTTCCGCGCGCCAGTCGCAGTTTACGCTGGACATGGAGTACGCAAAGCGGAAGTTCGACAAGAGCAAGCTCAGCCTGTTGAAAGTGGCCTGAGCCGGCAGCCGCATAATTTCATAATATTGTTGCCCCTGATCAATGATCAGGGGTTTTGTTTCTAAAAAATAAAGTATGCAGGAGCTCATCGAAAGATTGAAGGCAGAGGCCGGTCTGACGGACGAACAAGCCAGGAAGGCCATTGAAGCTGTAAAAAACTTTGTCGTTGAAAAATATCCAATGCTCGAGGGAGCCGTGAACAATGTGTTCTCCGGCGACTGAAATCAGCGGGTTGGTATTCGAAAAAAAATCCCGGCCGCAGCCGGGATGGAATTAATGGGTACTCATTTATTGGTTTTTCGGCCGTCCTCCTTAGTAGAAACAGGGGTGGACTCCTCTTAAACTCTTTTTGCACTTAGCTGCAGCCGCCCTGGTTGCCGCAATTCAGGCATTTATAACACGTACCGCTGCGCATCATGATATGTCCGCAGACATTGCAGGCAGGTGCATCGCTCTGCATGTTCCTGGCAGCCGCGCTCAGCGAATCCTGGGCCACTTCGGCGCGCAGTTTTGTTCCCTTTACTCCCGAAGGCTGAGGAACGAGCCCGCCCGCCGAGCCTATGATACGCACACTCGACAGTTCCTGCTGCTCGGTGTCGTTCGCGTACTCGAGGTTGGAGGGAATTTCGTCCCAGTCATCGGCGCCGGTATTCATTACCTCAGGCTTGTCGATCACGTGTACGAGGTCCGTTCTTCCCAGATACTCGTAACCGAGGACGCGGAAGATGAAATCCACAATGGAAGTCGTGGACTTGATGTTAGGATGCTCCACGAACCCGGACGGATCGAACTTGGTGAACGCGAACTTGTCTACAAATTCCTCGAGGGGAACACCGTACTGCAAACCAATCGAGATCGCGATGGCGAAACAGTTCATCATGCTTCGCATCGTGGCCCCTTCTTTGGCCATGTCGATGAAAATCTCACCCAGTGTGCCGTCGCCGTACTCGCCGGTGCGCAGAAAGATCGCCTGGCCGTTCATCTTCGCTTT
>Ga0196980_1000173_pt1 | contig 18967 bp, 10 predicted proteins | sample S3_1013CmetaG_FD_155486 | JGI IMG/M metagenome (GOLD analysis project Ga0196980, IMG submission 155486) | Soil microbial communities from Anza Borrego desert, Southern California, United States - S3_10-13C | ecosystem: Environmental > Terrestrial > Soil > Desert | place: USA: California... | reverse complement strand
AACGTCCGGTCAAAAGATGCTTCCGGCAGTTGGACATTGACTCACAGCATGCCCGTAATTATCGGCACAACCGGAACTTCAAACGTCGTTCAGGCGGAATATTTCTTCGATACTGATCCGGGATTCGGTTTGGCAACACAGGTTCCGATCACCCCGGGAGCGGACGTCGCCACAACTTTCGCGGCAGACGTTTCAAGCCTTTCACCGGGCATCCATACTTTTAACATGCGCACGCGCGATGCGACTGGAGGCTGGAGTCTTACTCAGGCCCTTGCATTCGCCAAGATCAATGGATCCGCTCCGGACCTCACCGATATTGAATATTACTTCGACACGGATCCGGGCTTTGGCAATGGAATGGCTGTCGCGTTCACGCCGGGAACCCTGGTGAATACCGCCGTCACCGCTGATGTCTCTGCACTCACGCCAGGCCTGCACACATTGTTTATTCGCGCGAAGGATGCCGCTGGCAGCTGGAGCGTCCTTCAGAGCCACGCATTCCTAATCAGGAAGGATATTTCGAACATTGTCGCTTTCGAATACGCAATCGACACAGATCCGGGCGTGGGCAATGGCACCATCGTGAACGTCACCGCGACGCCAACCCTTTCGCAACCGGTTCTCATCCCGCTGAACAGCGTTTTGGAAGGACCTCATAAGATATTTTTCCGGACAAAAACCGCAAACGGAGCCTGGAGCCTTACGCAAACATTGGAGGTCGACGTTTGTAACGTCGACGTTGTTGCGCCCACCGTCACGAACATTACTACAAACAGCTTTCGAATTCACTGGGATTCGGTCGCTACCGCCACATCTTACAGGCTTGATGTGTCAGCAGACAGCTTCGCTTCGTTTGTCGCGGGTTATGAAGACCTCCAGGTCAACGACACCACGGTGCTTGTCAGCGGCCTGATGGCGGATGTCAATTACCAATTCCGGTTAAGAACGCAGGGCTATTGCTTATCAGTCAATTCAGACACCTTGTCTGTAACGACCTACGGTAAGACGCACCCGCTCGACTCTGCGATCCTTGTTCAGCTATACAACAACACTGGAGGTGCAACGTGGGTCAACGCAGCGAACTGGATGAGCGCGCCGGCTGCGTCCTGGCATGGCATCACGGTGGATGGAACGCGCGTGCGGAGCATCGTGCTGCCATCGAATGGATTGACCGGCAACATGCCGGCATCGCTGGCCGACCTGGATAGCCTCAACACACTTGACGTAAGCGGGAACCAGCTCACAGGTGTTCCCAACCTCAGTGCAATAACCGATCTCGGAACCTTGAATGTAGCCAATAACCGACTGACGTTTGAAGATCTGGAGCCGAACGCAGGGGTCCCGGACTTCACATATTCACCACAGGCTCTTGTCGGCGCTGAAGATACGCTTGTCTATAATGAGGGAGATACCATTATTGTATCCCGAACTGTGGGCGGGACGGCCAACGTTTACCAATGGCAGATCAACACCGGCGACGTCGCCGGCCAGACGACAAATACCCTGAACAAAATTGCTACACTCGACGACAATGGCTCGTGGAGATTGCGGGTCACCAATACAACCATCACCGGCCTGGAGCTGTTCACTGCCCCGGTCACGATCACGGTGCTTCAGCTCGGTATCAAAGGTGATTCACTTGCACTGGTCTCATTGTACAATTCTACCGGTGGGCCCGCCTGGACAACGAGGACCAACTGGCTGACTGGTAATGTTGCGACATGGCATGGTGTAACCGTTGATGGAACGGATGTGATCGGGCTCGACCTCTCGGGCAATAACCTCCAGGGTGTTCCCAATGACTCACTGGCAAGGCTTTTTGATATCAAGACAATCGATCTTTCCAATAATAAGCTTACGGGCTTACCGGACCTGACCGGCCTGGATTCACTCGGGTCTCTTGACGTATCCGGCAACCGTCTCCAGTTTGCGCCCCTCGAATTGAACATGGGCATTACGAACTTTACGTATGCGAATCAGCAACCCATTGGCGTGCCGGACAGCGTATTTGTGCAGGTGCACGCCCCTTACTCCATGAATGCAGTCGTAAGCGGGGCGAACAATTCATATCAGTGGAAGTTTGAAGGCACATCTATTCCGGATGGAACATTGTCATCTTTCGAGATTGCTGAAGCGGGGCGTAGTGACATGGGCGAATATCTTTGCGAGATCACTAATAGCCTGGTGCCAGGACTTACGATCACAACCGCGCCCTTAACAGTGTTTGTCGTGGCCGATATGACGGGTAAACTGTACGCTACCGCTGGCGAGGCTGCGACTGCGGGGACCGTAACCTTGTTCCGAATTACCGGCACAGGAGGGTATGATACACTGTTAAAGAAGGACATAACAAATACCGGCGATTATCTCTTTGAAGACATAGTCCTTGATGAATATCAGATTTTGGGTTTTGCCGACAGGGACGTTTATCCCCGGGCGCTCCCTACCTATTACACCAACACACTATATTGGGAGGAAGCTGATACTGTGTTTCTCGAAGACAATACAACGGGACTCGACATTATCACTCAGCTCGAACCAACCGGCCAGCCAACCGGGCAAGGCGTGATCAGTGGCACCGTGATAGACAATGACCATCCGCACCCGCATCCCGACGGCAGGACGAACGCGCCAAAACGCGTAAAAAATGCTGCGGTCAGCGCGCGGAAAGTTGAAAGCACCGGACGCGGGAAAGAGGAAGTGCTGACACTTGCCGTCTACGGGTTTACCGACGAGAACGGGGAGTTTGAGTTTACCAACCTGCCGCAGGCCGAATACAGGATGAACGTTCAATACCCCGGATTCCCGATGGACGAAACATCCACGATCGATATTACCGTAGGATCGGCGCTGGAAGCCGAGAAGAAGATTGAAGCGGAAGTCGCTGAAGGCAAGATCGCGGTGCGTGTTTTGGTAGTAACGAGTATCTGGTCTCTTGAAAATTATCCGGCCGAAGTGTTTCCCAACCCGGCAAAATCTCTTGCACGCATCCGGTTTAAAGGACCCGCGGCAAACCGAAATATCCAAATGACCGACGTTACCAGCCGGAGTATCTTGCAACAGAATGCCAACGCGGCAGAGGTGACGCTCGATCTGAGCAATTTAGCCGACGGGATCTACCTGATCAACATTGAGGAGGATGGTGTGAGGAAGAAAACCCTAAGGCTCGAGATCCATTGACAAAACCGGCCCCGCATGAGCGGACTATATAAAAAAGGACAGGCGTGAACCTGTCCTTTTGTTTTGGTGCAATAAAGATTGCCATCACATGTTTTCCATTGCATTTTTCAGTTTCGCGATCTGCGATCTCCGGAATTCTTCAAAACTTTTTGTGACGGTCGAATCGCTTTTGATAAAATCTGCCAGATGTTGGTGCGCCGCCGAGGTGTGCCTGCTTAGGATCGAATCCAGTTTTTCGGGTTTCCGGAAGACCATATAGTAGAAGTAGTCATTGGGTTGTGTCCGCTGTTCCAGTGCCGCCACCTGCGACTTCTCTTCCGCCGAATACACACTGTCGCGGGACATCGCGTAAAATTGTGAGACAATATTCCAGTCAGTTCCCTGGATCTGTTGCTTAATGCCAGACTGATCCAGTTCTTTAAGAGCAAGGGCGAACTGAGTTGTTTCATAAAACGCCGTATCGCAGAATATCGAAATCAGGGAGTCGATGGAAGCGGCTTCCGCCGGATCGAGCTGTTTGTCGGTACCGGTGAATTCGGACCGGTAAGCTTCGAGCGGGTGGCCGAATATCTGCACCGTGATTTGTTTTTCAAGCAAAAGAGAAAAGAATTTCGACAACGTTTCCTCCGAATTCTTCTTGGCGATCCCAAGCAGATCGGCCTGAAGTGCCTGTTGCTCCAGGTCGTCGAGGCATTCGGTTTTCAATTGCTGGACTTTCAGCAGCATCGAGCGTTCGTCGGTGTATTTCTTGTAGTTTTGACCGATTACCAGATATTCGAAGCCTTTGATCTTCTCCTTCGGAATAAACCACGGGTTGATTGACTTGCTGAGGATTTTCGGCCGGTGCCTGATGAGGAGGATACGGTTCTTGTCCTGGAGGTATTTCAGATGATCGGCGCTGAAATCGCTGAAGTCGATCCCTGCCTTTACCCATCCCCGCGCCATCAAAACAAGCTGGTTGCGATCCTGCATTTTGCTTTCTTTACGCGTGAATCCATATTCGTCTTCGACAACAGATTCGAGGGCCACGGCCGATATAAATGACGAGGGCGCATTCGCGAACTTGTTTTGCTCGTAGAGGTGGTGGATCACACTGATCCTTGGCCGCGTCAATATCCAGGGCAGCTCCTTGCGGACGTTTTCGGTGCGCAGAAGCGCGTCAATGGCGTGATCCAGGACTTTTTCTTTTTTTTCAATTCTAACACGGTTCAGGAAGCTGGTCAATTTTTGTTTATAGAGGTCGCCGGGGGAAACTTTCTTGTCGGATTGGTAGATCCGCTTAAGCTCGGCAATGATGGCGGTTTCCATATCGCGGATGGCCTGTTTCTTATTGTCGAGTTCATTCACTACAGAATCGACGATTTTTTGGTTGGATGATTTGATCACCTCACCGTAATACTCGGCCGAATAGAGTTGGCCGATCGCGCGGATATTTTCCACCATCGTGGCCGTCTGTTGCATCCGCAGCTTGCGCATCTTGATAATATCGAAAGGATCGAACCAGCAAAAGGCGATGACAGCGATGACCACCAGGATGATCTGGAGCAAAAGGTTGAAGTATTTTGTCAGGAAGATCATTGGCTTGTCAGTTTCAGTTCCTGCGCCGAAATCGGTACCTGTTCAATGAAATCACCGGTCTTAAAAGTGACGTAGATCTCGGTAAAGCCGAGGTTGGCGAGCAGTTTTTCCATCATTTGGCGCGTATTGCGCTCAGCGGCCTCGCGTATTCCCATGTGGGGCAGTAGCCTGCGGATCTCCAACTCTGCCTTGCGGTAGAGCTCCTCGTGTTTTTCCAGCGAGATTGTATTGGCGAACGCATTCGAGGTGATGGAGTAGTCGATCTCGTATTTATCGAACGGATAAATAAAGTCCACGACGCGGACCGGGGGAAGCTGCACCGAAATTTTGTTGTGATCGATATCGATGTCTTCGGGCTTGATCTCGTCCAGATCGATGCCGGCTTTGACCGTGGCTTGCGTACGGGCTGCAAAATACGCCTCATTGACCGGTATGATGCCAAGAAATTCAAGCTTCTGCGTGGCGAACACCATCTTTGTCATTCGAACTTCGGTCGTGGCCAGGCGCGCGGCCGCCTTGACTTTTCCCAGGGCCAGGGAACGCTTTTGCTCCTTGCATCCGCTGCTGAAAAGAACGAGCGTCATCAGCACGATCGCCACCGGGGGTAAAGTCAATGCCTTAGCCTTTCGCGTGGACGTCATAAAATTCGTTTTGGACCGGTGTATTGTTTTGTTGCAGGATCTTTTTGGCATCCGATGCCGCGCCGTTCTGCGGCAGGTGGTTCATTGGAGTCGGCTCATGTTTTGTTTCCGAAGCCGTTTCTTTCTTTTCCTTTTGGAGGATCTCCAGCGACTTGGTGCCAAAATAAAATGCGATCATCATCAGGAAAGCTTTCTTGAAGAAATCGAAGTTGTCGATTAAGAGCTCATTGTCTTTCAGGCGGTCACCGAAGCTGAGCGCTGCAATCGTCATTGCCGTTCCGCCGATAAGCAGGGTGAGTGCAACGGTCCCCCTGACGGTTCCGGGAGGCAATCCGAGTGTTTCTTCCTTGTGCGGGTTGTCCACCGGCTCTTCTTCTGTAATGGCGGGATTGACCCCTTTTTCTTTGCGGAATCTGGTCCAGTCGTCTTCAGACCATCCGTAATTGATGTTGTAAAAGTACAGCGCCCACGCGTAGTACGCGATCAGGGTGATGAGCCAGCTGACGATAATGGATACGGTCAGGCTCTTAAAAAAAGACTCGCCGTTGATCCCGTGTACGATCGCGGTAGTGATGGCCAGAAGCGCAAAAAATCCGATGGCGGACCAGATCAGGATATTGCGGTGAATGTAACTTTTCTCGTGTTCCATAATTTGCTCTTTTATCAGGCGGCATTGATGTGTTGAATCCATTTTTCGTCTTTGACGACGATTCTTACTTTTTTTCCCTCGTTAAGTGCCCCCGCGACCGTGTTATAGAGACGCTCAAATGTCCGTGCGGAGTTTGTCAGGTATGTTTTCGGATCTGAAACCGAAACGCTGTCGGAAACCAGTATGCATCCTTCCGTGTGCATATAATTTCCTCCCACGTGGATATAGATATATTTGAATTCGGGCACATTCTGAAGTTCGAGGTGATATTTGAACCAACCCGGATACCGTTTTCGGTACTCTAGTGTCTTTTGGGATTCCTCGGGGCGGAACCGGATCTCATAAACGCCAGCGGGGATCCGCGTCTCCTTCCGGACCTTAGCCTGCCGGAAAGTGTCTTCGAGGGTCACGCAGAAATATTTGTTGTCGATGTAGAGTAGCCCAAGGGTTGTCTGGCCGTCGTCCGAGTAGCGCAGCAGTGTCAGGGTCACGCCCGCGAAGTTGTCCTTGGGTACTTCGGCCCGCGTGTCGGCAACGCGTCCGTTTTCATTCTTTTTGGGGGATGTCCCCAAGCCCGGGACCTGCCGTGCGGGGGGTCCGGACCCGGTCGGAGCGGTTATAGCGCCCGGCGCCGCTGCAAGTTTCAGTCCAGAGGAGATTTTTTCGAATAATCCTTTCACCCCCTTGATGATCACACCAGCGAAGCCGACCGCGTACATCCAGTATTCATTGAAAAGGTCTGGATTGATGACCAGGAGAATGAGGATAAACGTGACCAACGCGGTCAAGAGGAGTATGATAAACCTGCCCATAATTACTGACCCAGGTAACCTTTATTGACCCAACCGGTGATCTCGGTCTTCACTTTGTACCACCCGTTATGCTCTTCAAGAACGACCACCTTTTGGCCTTGTGGAAGCGGCTTGGCGACGGGCGGAAAGTTGACCCCGGCGCCTTCGCGGATATTAAGTTTGTCCTCCATAACGACCAGTGGTTGCGCTGGCAAAGAGTCCACATCGCGCTGGGCCAGGAGCCGTTGACGAAAACGGTCGAGGGGAAATGCGGGGCCCGGGTCCGTTTTGCGGCCAGGGGAGATCTCCTCATGACCGAGGATATCCTTGATGCGGTATTTTGCGATTAAAGCCAGGCAGATCTTTTCGCAAACATCGATTTGTTGCTGGGTGAATTCGTGCCAGTATCTTGGAGACGACTCGTTGCGGTGAACGCCTGTATATACTTCATCCTCCGGGTAAATGCCTTTAAACCAACTCACGAACTTGTTTCCTTCTTTGGTGAGCGGTCCGGCGTTATCGAGCTCTATGCCGATCGAAAACTGGTTGAAGCCCTTGCGTCCTCCGTAGCTGCTCAGCCCGGCATGCCAGGTCACTTTGTCAAACGGCGCCAGTTGGTAAACCGTGCCGTCCCGTCCGATAACAAGATGCGCCGAAGCCTGCACCGTCGGGTCGGCGAGATATTTTGCTGAAGAAACGGCATCCTTCCCGGCAGTGTAGTGGATCACTATGGTGTCGGGCGGTTGTTTGAAGACATCCTTGTTTTTGTCGGCGCGATATGCCGTGATCACCGGTTCGCCGGCGAGCTCGTGATTGTTGTCGATCGAGTAGCTCATAGTGGGGTTAGGGGTTTACTGTATTTTCCGATTCCGCCAATGGTTTCGAAAAATCAAAACCCACCATCCGGATATTTCGATTCCGGACAATGGGCTCCTTCATAAATATACGGGATAATCTGTGAAAAAAGAAAACATCCATCCATAAAAATACCAGGCGATTTGTGTTACAACGGCCATCATATGCGCCTGAGGATAATCTGCTCGTGGACAATCCATTTTAATGCTTTTGCGGGATGCCGGCGGGCGCGCTTCGCGTCAGCAGCTCGTGATAGTAGGAGGCAACTTCGTGATAGGGAAACCGGTCCGTGACCCGCCCTTTTGAAGGGAAAGAGCGCCGGTCGCGAAGCGCGGCCAGCACTTGTGGAGATTCCCAGAATCCGCAATTATAAAGCACAGCAAGCTCGCTGACGGAAAAGCCGCGACGGCCATATTCCATCAACCTGACAAACGCGGCCAGGTAACACGATTGGTAATACAACGTTTCCATCCGCCGGACGCGCTCGCACCGGATCATTTTTTCATCCTTGAAGGGGTAGGAGGTGAGAAATGCAAAATCCGCAAGGTCATTTGCGCCGATTTCCATTTCCAGCTTTTCAATGAAACTGACCTTCATTTGAAAATAACCGATTGAAAAATCCGAATAGTCGGCGCCCATCTCGCAATAGAACAACTTCATGGCAGCGGTTTCCATCACATCATACCAAACCATATAATGACCGACTTCGGGCGCGACAATGCTGAACGTCCGGACAGGGTCTAACCGGAAATGGCGAAATGTAGAGTCAAGGGTTTTGTGATTCGCCAGAAAGAATTCCACTGCAGCCCGCGACTCTGCGCCATAGCAATCGCGATAGCTCTGACCGCACACAGTATGCGCGGCGATGACGAGCAGACACGCGATGTGTTTTTTCACGATTTTGAGTAGTGAATGTAGATCGTTCTGTCCTTGACCGTCAACCATGAGAAGCAGTCTTTTTCAGGATTGTACATCAGGCTGAATCCCCTCGTGTGGACGGGTTGTCCATCGACAAAGATCGTCCCGTTACGCTCGTATGCAATGTGTTTGGAGTCTTTGGTGATGTGCAGCGGTTCGTAAGCATCACCGGAGGCGGGAGGACCGGGACGTCCGCTGCTTATATAGTATTCGTATTTCTCCCCCGCTTTAGTGCGGACAAAAAATTCGTTGCTGTCATGGACAAATCCATACGGGCCATTGATGTAGAATCCGGATGCGATCTCCACCGGCGGCACATGCTGCTGCCTTTTGCCATTCAGGTATACGGAGCCCTGCAAATCGATGGCCACATAGTTCTTTCCGCTGGCGTCGATCTTGTACCCGGCCACGTCCGGCACCGCTTTTACGTCGTGCCAGTACAAGTCGGCGCCCCGCTTGCTGAGCGGGCTATCTCTTTCCCCCGAAGGCCCGAGCACCACAGAGTCACCGATGGCGAAGTATTTGTAAACGTTGCCAGACACCGTGTAGTCGTACTTGAGATACGCGCGAACGGTACCGTTGTTGGTGACAAAAAAAGGAGTGCCGATATCAAGTTCTTTGTATGGCCCATACTCCTTGCCGTCGATGTTTGCGAACCACGCGCCCTGACGCGATGCACGGAAACCGAAATGAGCGCCCGGCAAGGCATCGGGATTTGGCGGAGAAAACTCGTAGCTGCGGTAAACGTCCACGACGCCATCGTACGGTCCATACAGTTTTTGCCGGTCGAGGACAAGCTGGTACCACTTACCATTCGACTTGACTGCCCAGTCGAACAGGCTTGAATTCGATTCGGTGAAACCGACAAGTTCGAAAGGGCCGAATTCTTTCCCGTCATAAAGGATAAAATGACCGGTAGGACGTTGCAGGAACAGCAGGTGTGCGATCCGGTTGTTGCCGATGAGTAGCCGGTGTTCATCCCGGTAAATAATCCGTTCGTTTTCCTTCAATGTATAGAGCGCCGATGAGTCCGAATTCTGGCCGTGGGTCTGAAGGAAACAAAACGCGTACAAAACGAGGGGAAAATATTTTTTCGAAAACATCGCGGGGTTAGCAGTTATTACAATGGAATTTAATAACTTTTATCTAGCCTTTCCCCATGAGCCGTATATTATTTTCATTGGTCCTGTGTGCGCATCTCTGCCATTCGCAATCGAACCTGAAGATAGTCGTTCCTGCAAATCACAGCAGACCGGTCACAGCCCTGACTCTTTCGCCCGATGACCGTTTCCTTTTCTCCGGTTCCTCCGACAGGCTTGTTAAGCTCTGGAGTGTAGAGACCGGCAAACTGCTCAAGACCTATGACGAGATCGCGTCTACCGTACGCGGAATTCACGTGTCGTCGTCGGGCAAATATTTCGTCACGATCGGGGCGGGCCTGGACGGTTTGATCCGGGATGTGTCCGGCGGCCAGGTGCTGGATTCCATCAAGGTGTATTATAACAAACCAGTCATTCCGATGAAAAATGACGAAGGTTTTTATTGGCTTGGGGAAACGAAAAAGATCAACCATTGGAAACCTGGCTCGCGCGCTGCTGAAATTGATCCGCGTTCTTTCGTCAAAATCGAGCTTTCTGCCGATGGGGCATACCTGCTCGCACTGGCGGCGTCGGGAGACGACGATTTCTATTACGACGATTTTACATTCAGTGACCCATTGATGGCTGTGCTGTTCAACACCAGGACGGGTGTTGCCAAACAATTGCGGAAGGTTAAAGGCGCGTCCGGCAAACAACTGGGTTTTTCTTCCGATGGTAAAACTGCATTCGTCGGTGACGACGGCAATACGGTTTATGCATTCTCAACCGTCACCGCCCAGTCTCTTGGCGCGGCCCGCAATCTGATCTTCATAGATGAATTTCAAACTTCGGCGACCTCGAACGCGATCAGGGTTAAGTGCTATGACGGGTGGAAAATCTGGGATTTTGCCAAGGGCACTGTCAAAAATGAATCTGCCGGCGACGCCGTGGTTTTTTTGAATGCAGTGACAAAGTTCGACCTGATCGGTGCGCTGATCCCGCGTCGGCTTTACGATAGTCTTTCAAATTTCGGCGACTGGGCATTTTCCGCTGAGCCATATCCTGCGGATACAAGCCGCGTCGTCGTGCCATGGTCTGCAACCCGGTATGATCCGGAAAAATACAGGTCCTTGTCGGACTACCTCACGATCGCGGTTGATCGAAAGAATCAACGGCCGTTGTACGTGCCTGGAGAGATCGCCGTTCCATTTAATCGTTCGGCCCGTCTCGCGAGTGCGGTCGGGTCACGGATTATCCTAACGAACCTTGAAACGGGCAAGCCTGAAAAAATTCTGCATGGCCTCGATCTTCACCCATCCGCTTCTATCAGTTTTTCGCGCGATAACCGGTACTTGACTTACGGCGGACGGAAGGTCAGCGTGTGGGACTTGCAAACAGGAAAGGCCTCATACATTCCTTCCGATTCCGGAGCCTTCGTCACGTTCGGTCCGGCCAACACGCTTGTCGCGGGATCCAATGGCAAGATCGAATTTTTCGATGCGCGGTCCGGCAAGGTGCTTCACTCGATTTTGTCTGCTCCTGACCTTGCCTTCGGCGCGGTGACCGATATTCAGATCAGCGGTGACTCCAGGCACCTGCTGTGGCGGGATCAGGGCAAGAATACGTTCACGAAAAAGATGAACTGGAACGAGCTGACGTTTTATCCCCAATACAAACAGCTGAATTCCACATTAACGGTGTCGATCGCCGGCACGCAGGGCGCTTTCCGGCAGGAGGAATTTCCCGGAACGGTCAGCTACGCTTTCAGCGGCAACGGGAGTAATTTGCTCGGAGGTGTTATGGTTTGTCCGGATGCTTTCTATCGGGTTTCTGTCTTTCAATCGGATGCCATTACGCAGTCAAATGCGCCACAGGCCCTTCTATATCCCAATGGTTTCCGCAATAGTGACACGAGGGGATTTTCCACCAGAATGCCCGTCAAGATTTCCGCCTCGGCAGATTCAAAATATGCCATCGCCATTGCGCCATTCCCGAAAACTGGTCGCTATGGGCCGCGTAACGAACAAGTCCTTTATTTCCTGGCGTTGGACCAGGAGCGCATGCCCGGATTCACTTCCAATGTGAAGTGGATGGCGGCGTCTTTGGCCGGCCTGGATGTAGCGGGGTATTCAACCTCCGCCAAGCACATTACCATCAAACCGCTGGATTGTTCTTTTCATCCCTCCGAGCCATTGTTTGCCGTCAGCGATCAAACGAATCTGATAAGAACGTTTTCGGCGCCGGATTATTCCGAGCTTAAGCCCTTTGTGGGCCACAACGACCAGGTGGTTGCGATGGCATTCTCCTCCGACGGAAAGTGGCTGGCGTCTGCCAGCAGAGACAACACTGTCAAGATTTGGGATGTGGCGTCGCGCAAGGAGCTTGCCTCCCTGATCACGTTCGGGGATGAGGAATGGGTCGTGTTGCATGCATCGGGGCTGTTCGATGCGTCCGCCGGTGCGATGGCGCAGATCTATTTCACCTCCGGCACACAGACAATCGGGCTGGAACAGATCAAAGAAAGATTTTATGAGCCGAATCTTATCCGCAAGATTCTTGGAGGAGAAACACTCCGCAGCGTCTCGGGGCTCGAACGCATTGACCTGTTCCCCGGTATCGAAGCCATCCTCGACACGGTCAAGGCACAGTTAACGATACGGCTACAGGATCAGGGGGGCGGGATCGGAAAAACCTCGCTGTTTATCAACGGCAAGGAAGCCATCGAGGACATTCGCAGTTTTGCGGCTGCCGGCCGGAAGGGTGAGAAAGAATCTTTAACAGTCGACATCGACTTATCTTCAAACAAGCACCTGGTTTGGGGTGACCTCAATTTCATCGGCGTCAAGTCACACAATGAGGCTGGCTACCTGGCAAGTCCGGTGCACCGGATATTTTATACGGCCCCTGCCAAAACAAAAATGCTTCAGGCCTACACCCCACACTTGTATGGTCTTATTGTGGGGGTTTCCGACTATGAAAACGACCAGCTTGATTTGAAGTATTCCTCCAAGGATGCAACCGATTTCCACACAGCGTTGTTGGCGGCGGGCAGGAGGTTGTTTGAGGAACGTATTCACATCACCCTGTTGCATTCGGAATCGGACGCCGGATCCAACAAACCGCTAAAGCGCAACATTATCGATGCCCTCGAGTCCATTGCCGCCAAAGCGCAGCCGAACGATGTGCTGGTGATGTACTTTTCGGGACATGGAACCAGCCAAAGCGGCGAGGATTCGGACTTTCTCTACCTCACCCCTGAGGCGCGCGGGTTCACGTTCTCGGATCCTGTTATTCGAGAAAGCTCTTCGATTTCCGGCAGCGAGCTCACGGGCTATCTCAAATCGATCCTGGCCCAAAAACAGGTACTGATCTTTGACGCTTGCGCCTCCGGCAAAGTCGTTGATAACATGCTGGCTAAACGTGATGTTCCATCAAGCACGTTGCGCGCCCTCGAGCGCATGAAAGACCGGGCGGGGACTTACATTCTCACTGGCTGCGCGGCGGATGCCGTGAGCTACGAGGCCACGCAGTTCGGGCAGGGATTGCTGACATACAGCGTCCTGAGCGGCATTCGTGGTGGTGCGCTTCGTGAAGACCGCTACTTGGATGTGCTGAAGCTGTTCAACTACGCGAAGGAGGAAGTGCCCAAACTTGCGGGCCACGTCGGGGGTATTCAGGAGCCAAAAGTATTCAGCCCCTACGGCGCCGAGTCGTTTGACCTGGGCATCATCGAGGCTGCAGACCGGAAGTTGATCCCGCTGACCGAAGCCAAGCCATTTTTCGTTCGGTCCTCCTTCCAGAATGAGACCAAGATGCGCGACGACCTCGGTGTCGGCAAGTTGATCGATGAAGGCTTTTCAGAGCTCGCAAACCAGGGCAAGGCGGCACCCATCATTTTCCTGGACACCTTCGAATTCCCGGGATCATACACGGTAACAGGAAGATACCAGAATGACGAGAATGGCTTTTCGGTAAAATTCATTCTGTATAAGAATGATGTCGAAGTGCGGTCATTCGAGCGAAAATACGATGGTTACGACCCCACCGGGCTGCGCAAGGATGTGATCGCCCTTGTTGTCGGAAATTTGCCCTCTTATTGATAACACGGGCAGGGAGCCGCGTACATGTCCTCGAAACGTGGATCCACTGCCCAGGTTCCGTCTTTGCGCAGCAACCCGTAAAGTCCATTCTTTTTCACCGGCGTTACATCCCATTCGAATGGATGATATTCTTCGAATTCGAATGGGATTACAGTTTCACCTTTGAGGTTGACATATCCTGCTTTGCCTTTACCGTTGAAAAATCCGACAAGCCCGTTAAAGTACATTGGCGGCGCGGCGCGGTACTCTGTGGTGGAAAGATTAGTTTTAGAAATCACGTCGCCATCGCGGTCGATAAAGCTCCAGAGACCGTCCTGCTCCACGGCGGCCACGTTGTTAAAGAAGGGGTGCACCACATTCGCCTGATAACTTAGCGGGCTTGATGCACTGGCCAACCCGGCAGCGAACATCACGGTGTCGGCATAGGCTGCAAGTCCCGGCGACTCACCCTCGTCTTTAAATTGAAATGCCAGCACGCCTTCCCGGAATCTTGCGTAGTGGTCGGGGAATGTGATTGAGTATAACGGGATCGTTCGCCCGGATGCCACGTGCGCGGCCTGGAACTCTTCGCCGTAAACATCCTCCAGCACGATCGCTCCGTTTTGAACCATGGGCCACGCCCCTTCACTGTAGCGGCCGGATTTGTCGACCGTACCCGGCAGCACTACGGAAGGCTCGTCGGTGCAATCATTCTCAAGCACCACTTCACCATTGAGACCGTAAACGATCGGGCACAATCGCTGATAGAGTGCTTTTGAAGATTTTGAAGTGAAGACGACGCCGCCGATCACAAATCCTTCTTTAACCACTGAAAGGTACTCATGCTGCAAAGGTATTTTGATATTTCCCTGCTGGTCAATGACACCCCACTTACCCGATTTGCGCACCGTGATAAAGCCATCCGGCGCATACTCGATCGCGTCGTCGTATTGGGGAGCCACGACAAACTCTCCGCGTAAATTGATAATACCAAACTTCTTGTTTTTTCGAACTACTGCCGTGCCTTTGTAAAACGGCCCCGCGGCATCGAATGTTGGGGGAATGACATAGTTCCCTTTCTCATCGATATATCCGAACGGTTTTCCTTTTTCCTTTGCAGCAATGAGCAGTTGTGCCGACGCCGTCGCAGATAGAAAAATCAACAACAAAAAGAGTAACGCTTTCATTTGGTGGGGTTCGCCAGCCTAAGATCGATGTTTTCCACCGCTTATGAAAGCCACACCTTCATTTTTGTACGACATGCGCGCTATGTGTGCGTGTTTGCAGGACGGTGGAAAACTAAGTATCCATTTAACAGAATCATCATATCAAGCTTGCTTAATTTGCTATCAAGCAAGGACAGAAGAACCCGCGGAAGATGTTCCGACAGACAGCGAAAACTTATTCCTTGAGGAAAAAATCTGCGATAAGACATACGATGACCGTCACAAATCCGCGCGATATCGAATGGGCGTTAAGAGGCCATCCGCGACGGGCTTTCTGCTTTTTATTGGATACTTGCATGTTTTAATATGCACACGGGCTTATATACGGCCTACATTTCTATTTTTGAGCCGGTGAAATATTTTGATCTATTTCCATGGAACTCGACCTTTTTCTTAATTCGTGGGGACACCGTACCTGCCGGATATTGCTATTCTCTTCATTTGTACTGATCGCTTTGGTCTTAGTCCCCTTGCGCGCGGCCTCCCAACTTCGATCTGGGCCGGATCCGGCGCAATATGTGAATCCGTTTATCGGAACGCACAAGATGGGTCATACCTATCCGGGCGCTACGGTTCCCTTTGGTATGGTGCAACTCAGTCCCGAAACAGACACGATTCCTTATGAGGCCGATGGCCGCTACAACCCGGTGGTGTACAAATATTGCGCGGGATACCAGTATGATGATCCGACGATCGTCGGATTTACCCACACGCATTTCAGTGGTACGGGTCATTCCGACCTGGGTGATTTTCTCATCATGCCATCCACAGGACGACTTCAGTTAAATCCGGGGACCGAGCGGGATCCGCGTAGCGGTTTCCGGTCTGCTTTTTCGCACGCGACGGAAGAGGCGGAGCCCGGGTACTATGCGGTGACCCTGAACGACAATAATATCCGCGCCGAGCTTACGGCCACAACGCGCGTTGGTTTTCATCAGTATACGTTTCCGGATTCCGCTGCAGCCCACATCATTCTGGACTTGATGTATGGGATCTATAACTATGAGGACAAAAATGTCTGGACGTTTGTTCGCGTCGAGAATGATACGCTCGTCACCGGGTACCGGCAGACCACAGGTTGGGCCAGAACACGCACGGTGTACTTTGCAATGACCTTTTCAAAGCCGTTCCGGAGTTATGGCACAAAGGATTTTTCAAGACCTAAAGTATATAAGGGATTCTGGAGGAAGTTTGATCAGACCACAAACTTCCCCGACATCGCGGGAGAAAAAATCCGGATGCATTTTGATTTTGCCACCACCCCTGGGGAAAAAATCCGGATCAAGTTTGCGCTTTCTTCAGTCAGCATGCCCGGAGCTCTCGCAAACCTGCAACAGGAGATCCCGCACTGGGATTTTGATGAGGTCAGAAAAAAGGCGCGCGACTCCTGGAATGATGAGTTGAGGAAAATAGAAGTGACGACCGTCAGCAGGAACGATATGGTCAACTTTTATACATCCATGTACCACACGTTTTTGGCGCCCACCGTCTACATGGATGCGGATGGGATGTACCGCGGGCTGGATCAGAATAACCACAAGGCGGATGGGTTTACGAACTATACCACGTTCTCCCTATGGGATACATACCGCGCCCTTCACCCGCTCTTCAACCTCGTCCAGCCGGCGCGGAATGCGGACATGGTCCGGTCCATGGCCGCCCACTATCAACAAAGTGTGATGAAGATGCTTCCGGTATGGTCGCACCACGGCAACGAGAACTGGTGCATGATCGGATATCACAGCGTTTCCGTCATCGCCGACGCGGTTATCAAAGGCGGGATCTCCGACACAAATGGACAGCTCCTCGATGCTTGTGTGGCGACCGCTCGCCAGAAGCGATATGATGGCCTTGAATACTACATGCAGCATGGCTATGTGGCGGAAGATAAAAACCCGTATTCGGTTTCCAAGACGCTGGAATACGCGTACGACGACTGGTGCATTGCGCAGCACGCAAAAAAAATCGGCCGCAAGGAAATTCACGACGAGTTCATGATCCGGTCGGGCTATTGGAGAAATGTGTTTGACACCAAGAGCCGCTACATGCGGCCCAGGATGAGCGATGGCACCTTCCGGAAGGAGTTTGATGTTCTCAGCACCCACAACCAGGGATTCATCGAGGGTAATGCATGGAATTACAGCCTGTACGTCCCACACGACCCTGCACAAATGATCGCTGCAATGGGCGGAAAAAAAGCCTTCACCGCTCACCTCGACTCGCTGTTCACGATGCACTTGCCCGACGAATTCTTTGCGCATACCGAAGACATCACGCGCGAGGGTATTATCGGCAACTATGTGCATGGTAATGAGCCAGCCCACCACGCTGCCTACCTGTACAACTGGACAGACGAACCGTGGAAAACCCAGGAGCGGGTCCGTATGATCCTGCGCAAACAATACCAGGCCGCGCCGGACGGGCTCGGCGGCAACGACGATTGCGGACAGATGAGCGCATGGTACATTTTCAGCGCGCTCGGCTTCTACCCGGTTGCCCCCGGATCGGACCAGTATGCGTTAGGCAGCCCCGTCGTTCACGCTGCTACCCTGAAACTTGATAACGGAAAGTCATTTACGGTGGAAGCACGGAACCAGGGCGACAAGAATGTCTACGTTCAAAAAATTGAGCTCAACGGTCAACCGCTAAACCGGACGTACCTCACACACGGCGAGATCGTCAACGGAGGCAAGCTTATTTTTTACATGACGGCCAAACGGAAATAGCCAGTCTCTTTGGTTCGCAATTTTCCCGTTTCTACCGCCCGGATCATTCATGTGACCATTCGGATGGTCTGTGAAGTACAGACACAATAAATGCCGTATCTTGTTTTAACACATCTTCGATAAAGTTCTATGATGCAGCGATTCCTTTCGTCCCTGTTCTTACTCGCCGTGGCAGTAGCCTCGCAAGCGCAAACCTACGATCTGGTCATCAAAGGCGGCAAGATCGTTGATGGCAGCGGCAATTCGTGGTTTTACGCCGACCTCGGTATAAAAGACGGCCGCATTGGTAAAGTCGGAATGATCGACCCCTCCCAGGCTCTCAGGGTCATCGATGCTAAAGGGTTGATCGTTGCACCCGGATTTATCGACGTCCACACCCACATTGAAGGAAATGACCTGAAGATTCCGACTGCGGGAAACTTTATTTTCGACGGCGTCACGTCTGTGGTAACAGGCAACTGTGGGTCATCCAACACCGATGTCTCCAGATACTTTTTTCGACTCGACAGCGTGCGGATGTCATTGAATGTGGCTACGCTGATCGGACACAACAGTGTGCGGCGGGCAGTCATGGGCGACGGTCAACGCGATCCGCTGCCGGAAGAACAGGCGGCGATGGAGGCAATGGTCGTGAAAGCGATGCAGGACGGAGCAGTAGGATTGTCGACGGGACTGATCTACGTGCCAGGTACGTATTCTAAGACGGCGGAAGTCGTGGCCCTTGCCAAGGCTTCGGCCAAATACAACGGCGTTTATGTTTCCCACATCCGCGACGAAGGCGACGATGTGACCGCGGCGGTCGATGAGGCAATCCACATTGGTCGTGCGGCGCAGATGCCGGTGGAAATCTCCCACTTCAAAGTTACATACAAGCCGAACTGGGGCCAGTCCGTCAACACCCTGTCTCAGGTCGAGCGCGCGCGGCAGGAGGGTGTCGATGTCACGATCGACCAGTATCCTTACGTGGCCAGCAGCACCACACTGAACATCCTGGTTCCAAGCTGGGTGTTTTCAGGGGGAAAAGATTCCTTGTTATGGAGGCTGAATGATGCGGAAACCCGCAAGAGAATCAAAGCCGAAATGCTGGCTATGTTGAAGCACAAGCAGCTTAAGAATTACAACTACGCCCTTGTGGCCCGTTATGGGGCGGACACAACGGTCAATGGCAAAACGATTTCACAAATTAACATTCTGAAAGGGCGAAAAAATAAGGCCGCGGATGAGGTCGAAACTGTCCTTGAAATG
>Ga0196980_1000170_pt1 | contig 19163 bp, 20 predicted proteins | sample S3_1013CmetaG_FD_155486 | JGI IMG/M metagenome (GOLD analysis project Ga0196980, IMG submission 155486) | Soil microbial communities from Anza Borrego desert, Southern California, United States - S3_10-13C | ecosystem: Environmental > Terrestrial > Soil > Desert | place: USA: California... | reverse complement strand
GCAGTAGATGTGACGTCTGAACTTTTGATTACGTTAGGTTCGGCCCGACAACACATCGCTTCGATTCCCACCCTCTACCTCTCCAATGCCTCCACGTGCGGCACCGCCGAGAGCAGCCAGTTCTTGAAGAGCGAGACCGGGAGATTGATCATCGAGACCGGCTTCGCATCGGTGTTGGAGACCGGCGCGAACATCATCGGGATGGCCGGCGGCGGCATGAGGAACGGTCCCTTTGCCGTGGGCCTCTGCTTCTTGAGGCCGACATCGCCGCCATTGAGAAGATCTGCATTCGGCTTGGAGAGCTGCGCCTTGAACTTCGAGATCTCCAGAAGCTGTTCGGTCGTCAGCTCGAATCCTGTCTCATTCTTGCAGTAGACCGAATTGATCTTCTTCTGCGTCGTGTAGTACACGTTGCCCGTCGCATGCGAGATGCCCCAAGGCGAAAGAATATCGGTTGCGTACTTCTTCTGGAATCGATTAAGTGCCGCAATCGTAGGAGCGTCGTAGATGCCGGTTACCTTAAGGTTCTCTCCTTCTGAATCATTGAGGAAGGTCTGCAGAAGCGATACCTGCGCCGGCGTATTTTTCTTGCCTGGGCGGATGTACTCAGTAATCAAGGGCTCGCACTGCGGACCAACGCCGAGGACTTCGCCACCGGGAAGAATCTCGATGACATCTTCCGCGCGCAAGACCTGAATAGGAATGTTTTGTTCGAAGGTGCCCGAGAGAGACGCCACATTGGTGTAGTAGCCTGGCGCAGCGTCATGCTTAAAGTCGATCGTGTACTTGATGGTTACGATCTCGTTCGCCTCCATCTTACCGAGGTTCCACATCTGAGAACCGATTTCCTTGCCGTCCGGGCCATGCATCGTGTCCTGGATCACGACCTTACGGAGCTTCGCGCCGCGGTTATCGACGGTGATCGTGTACTCAACCTGCGCCGGAGAAGCCACTTGTGTTACTGCTGATTCCTTCGTAAGAATTATGTCCGAGGAATAGAAACCGATATTCGAAGTCCTCTTTTTGCCGCTTCCGCCGCCGGAAAGGCGCTCCGTGATCTCACCGAGAATATCCGGCTGGCCTGGCTTCGGTCCAAACTGGAGGTTACCGTCCCAATCGCCCGCGACATTAAAGACCGCGAATATCCAGTCCTGACCGATGATCGTCTGGTTTACGACATTCAGGATCGAGAGGAACGCATCTGCATCTCCCGTGGTGATCGAAGCGTTTGCACCTTCCGCAGTATTGCCGCCGGTTTTCGCTTCAACGATCGCGTTATTGAGAACACGTGCGTAGTTGGTGGTTGATGCGTGGAAGCCTGCGGTTCCGCCATGGCTCTCGCCGCCGCCTGCACCACAGATAAGATGACCGAAGCTGGCTTGCTCATGCGTGAAGCCTTCCGGCATCTGCACGACGTCGCCGTTCCAGGTACCTGCGACATTCACGACGAAACAGATAGGTGCACCGATCTGGTTCGCAAAGTTCATGACCGAGGTCTTTGCGCGTGCGTTGCCGGTATCAATGACAGAGCCTTCTGTCGAAAGCGCGGTGTTATCTCCGGTGAGTGCGGTCGTCGTACCGTTGTTCAGAATTCCCGCGTCGTTATTCACATTGAGCACGCTGTCTCCGCCAATTTTCGCGCCGGCGGAGAGGGTCTTAAAGAAGTCGCCGTCCGGAAGAAGGATATCTCCTGAGAGATCGCCTTCATTGGTCATGAGGAGGATAAGATATCGGGAATCAATGAGCTGTAAGTTGCCGAAGTTCACGATACCGCCGTATGCGCCTGCATTTCCGGTCGCGATAGTCGCCTCACCTTCGGTCGAATAGGCGCGATTCTCGCCCGAGAGCGAGCTTACGACGAGTTCGTTTGAGATCTCGACTTCATTCTCAGTGTAAAGACGGAAGTCTGCATCGTCATTCGAGCAGCCGAGGAAATCACATGCCGATGATGCGAGGCCGGAGAAGAGGTCCATGATGCGCTGGGTGAAATCAAGCGCCGTGTTAAGCGGATTGCGCAGGAAAAGGATGTTACCCGTCGAGTTCGTGATCGCGATATTGAAGAGCGAGAAGAGATATGCAAATGAGCTTGCACGACCTGTTTCGATAACAGCACCTTTGTCTTCATTGGTATCGACTGCCCCGGTCGAGGTTGCCGCTGTTTCTGATTGCGTTGGAACCGAACCGCCATCGCCACCGTTTCCGCCGGGGCCGCCATCTCCCGCCGTAGCGTCAGCTGCTGCTTCGTCGCCGTTGGCATCGGCATCCGCGTCGCCACCAGCGCCTCCATCGGCACCGGCACCTGCATCGGTTGATCCGCCAGTTCCACTTCCTCCGCCACCGCCGTTGCCACCATCTCCGCCGATAGCTTCTGCGCCTGCAACTTCTCCCGATGGCGCGTTTGAATCTGCATCAGCGCCTCCACCGCCGGCACCTTCACCACCGTCTCCTGCTGTGCCTCCCGCAGTTGCATCACCGCCCGTGCCACCATCGCCACCATCGCCACCGGCTGCTTCTGTATCAGTACCCGTAGCATCAGCTTCGCCACCCACAGCGCCTTCACCGCCCCCGCCGCCATTTACGCCACTGCCACCATCACCGCCTGCTCCACCTTCACCGCCCGTAGCTTCGGCTTCACCGGTTCCAGTAGTTTCTGTAGAAGTCGTGTCTGCTGTGTTTGTCTCAGTAGGAGCATCAGAGGAAGGAGTGTCTGCTACGACAGGAGCTGGATCAGGGGTCGTCGTTTCCGCCGCTTCCTCAGCATAGGCAACAAATGCCGGCAAGGGCGTTCCAGCAACCAAGACAAGCATCGTCACGAAACTTGCGAGTTGCATTCCGGCCTTTTTTTTGAATTCCATAATGTTTGCGTTATCCCCGATTCCTGGCTTTTAAATCTCCGTCTCCATGAGAACCCAAGTGGCACTTCGATTCTCATGAGAAGGAGGGAGAACTTCTCCCTACCTTTCTCAGTACGAACTAGCGTCGGACGCGGAGGATCGTCGAGTTGACGACGTTTGCTGCGCCCGAGTTGGACAAAGCATCGCCAGTCACCACAACACCACCTTCGAGTGCGAGGCCGCCGCGACCGCCGCGACCGCCGTTGCCACCCTCGCCACCATTGGCCTCAGAGTAAGCATCGCCGTTCTTCCAACCGCCGTCAGCGTCAGCGTCAGCGTTGCCGCCTTCTTCGCCGTCGCCGCCTTCACCAGCATCACCACCTGCTGCACCTGCAGCCTTGTTCCAGCCGGTCTTTGCGTATGCGTCCGTCACGTTGGTGAGGATTACACCGTTTGAGAGCTGGATCTTAACTTCGTTATCGATTTCAACGTCGTCGATGTGCTTGTCATCGTAATCCACTCCGTTGTCGCAGCCGCAGCCTTCGACTTCGATATCGGTCGAGTTGACGACATTCAAGACGCCAGAGTTTGCCTCTGCATTACCGGTCGTGATGGTGCCGCCGACACCAGCGTCGCCGCCGTTGCCGCCCTTACCACCCTTTCCACCGTCGCCGCCGTTGGCGATCGCATCTGCATCGCCCTTATTAGCGTCTGCGTCAGCGTCAGCGTTGCCGCCTTCATCGCCGTCGCCGCCTTCTGCGCCGTCGCCGCCGTATGCGCCACCAGCGTAGTTACCTCCGGTCGAAGCCGAAGAAGATGTAACGTTCGTGATGACCGCTGAGTTGGTAACCGAGATCTTCACTTCGTTGTCGATCTCAACATCGCCGCCTTTCTTCCATGAGCCAGCGAAAGCCGGCGTCACGACTGCGAACGAAGAGAGAACGAGAGCTGCGATCGTACCGACCGCTGCCGTGTAGTTCATTGTCTTTGTCATATCTTTTTGAGATTAGATTTTTATAAGTCCCCGATTAAAGGCTGTCATTCCGCCCCCGTACGGACGGCGTAATGCCAGGTATCGACCTTTCGTGTGAACTTTTCCTGCAGGTTTCCCTGCCGTGCAGTTCACGGCGCGATTCCTCGGGGGAGGAATCGCGCCGCAGACTTCACGCGACTCCTATCCCCCCACGCAAGCGGAACAATAATAAAAAGACGCCAAGCGCCGATGAAGCGCTTCGCGTCTTTTTACGATACTCTGAAAAAGTGTAGGTTGAAATCAGCTGCATGCGCACTAAGTGCGCTGGTTTCCCTTGTGCTGATTTCCCTTACATTTCCGATCGAAATCAGAAATGTACGCGAATTATCTCGCGGTTCCGTTAAGAGTCAATACGAATCATGGTGTGGATAACGTATCCGATACATCAAACGCTTCACGTCAAGCAAGTAGATCGATGAAATCATAGTGAATTAAAAAAACCTCGAAGAAGAAGCGCGCTATGCCTTCAGCGAACATCGCGCAGCAAATATCCAAACGTGAATGCACGTTGCAGTAGAAATCAGCCTTAAAATCACCACGAAGATAGGGTTCGAGGAAGGCATGGCGCGCTTCTTCTCGCCCTCACACAGTACGGCCCCAGAGTGGGCCCATGACAGTAGGGAAACCAGCGTAAAGCTGTCTGCCACGGACCCGCTCAGAAGTCCTACACATACTATGACCAGGCAAATCAGTCGTAGAGCAATCTACAACGGACCCGCTCTGAAGTCTTACGTAAAGAACACTCAATAACCATCACCCGGCAAACCACTGTAAAGTCGTCTGCCACGGACCACTCAGAAGTCCTACGTAATTCCTACTTCGTCAAAGATCGGCAGGAACTTCTTCCTGCCCCGCGGAGTCCTGCTAGCTCCGCGAGGCACTTCAGACCGTCTTATCGGAACCGATTCAACAGTCTGCGGAAGAAGTCAGAGATTCGATTGCCCGTCACCGGAGCTGCCGATTCCTCGGATTTCGATGTCGTCGCGACGACCGGCGCTTTCGGCGTCTCGATCTGCTTCGGCTGGACCGGAGCTGCAGAAGCAGAGGTCGTCGGCTTCGCAACGGACGCCTTCTTCACCAGTTCGATATGCTGTTGCTCTTCAACTGTAAGCGGGAAATTTACGTTCTTGCAGTAGACCTCATTGAGCTTCTTGCGAGTCGTCAGGAATACATAGCCCGTCGGTGCCTTGATCCCCCACGGGGTCAGCACTTCATCAGCGTATTTGAGCTGGAAGGCATTGATCGCAGCGACAGACTTGGCGTCATACACGCCCGTCTCATCCACGTCAGCCCCCTCGAAGTTCTTAAGGATACCCTGCATGCGCCGTACCTGTTCAGGATCATTCTCTTGGCCCTGGCGCATGAAAGTCGTGATATAGACGCTGCACGCAGTGGATGATGCCGATGCACCGAGCACGGATCCCCCACCACCTCCGCCACCGCCACCGCCACCTCCGCTTCCTCCATCAGTGTCGCCCCCGCCACCACCGCCACCCTCGGAAGGAGCATCTACACACTCCTCGCCTTCGAGCACTTTGCCAGATGGTACTTCAGCCTGATCACCTTCGATATTCGGACATACGTCCGTTTCGTCACCACCTCCGCCACCGCCGCCATTATCATCGTCATCGTCGCATTCCGGCATATTGGGGATATGCGGGAAGACGTCATCGCACGGATTAACCGGCGGATTCTTTACGTCATCGTCATCTTCTTCACCATCGCATCCCGGCATACCTGGAATGTTCGGGAAGATATCCTCGCACGGGTCCACCGGCACCGGCGTGACTTCAGATTCAGATGCGAACGCGAGGTGCTCGTTTCCAAAAAATACGGCTGCCACGAGAAGCGCAAGAGCCGCAAACAGTCCTACATATGCAATTCGCAACGTCATATTTTTGTAAGGTTTTTGTATTTATTACGTTCCCCTGATAAGAAAACTTAAAACTGGCACCAGAGTACCCGGTGCCGCTTGTCCGTCAATATGGCCAATCCTCATGAATCATGCCCTGATGCACGACTTGGTCCGATACGGTCCTCAACGACATTATAGAACATCTTCATACTCACCCTCATGTCCATAATACGATTCGATACACGGCCCAATAACGGCCATAAAGGACCTCTATTAACCATTTGACGTCCTTTATGTTTTTTTGCTTCGTCGGACGTAATAAGCCCTTGACGTCCTCTCGTGGAAACAGTCTGCTTCCATCCCGAGGAATATCATTCCACGGAACGTCTTCTCTCAGGCCTCCCGATTCGCTTGCTATACTGCTCTGAATATGTCCCTTCGCGATGAGATCGCCTCTATCGTTCGCGGCGACGTCTCCGACGACGCTTCCGAACTGGAGTTTTTTTCGCGCGATACTAGCATCTTCAAGCGCCAGCCTTCCCTCATCGTATCGCCGAAAGACGCAGCGGACGTCGCGACGCTCGTCCAAGAAGTGCATAACCGCCGCCAAGCCGGAGCGGAAATCGCGCTTACGGGCCGCTCGGCAGGAACGGACATGAGCGGAGGACCTCTTACCGATTCCGTGGTTGTCTCCTTCACGAAATACATGAATCATCTGTTCGAGCTAGGGTCTGATTATGCTGTGGCTGAACCTGGCATGTACTATCGCGATTTCGAGAAGGCAACCATGGAAAAAATAGGCATGCTACTTCCCTCGTACCCTGCTTCACGTGAGCTGTGTGCCCTTGGCGGTATCGTGTCCAATAACTCAGGCGGGGAACTGACATTGCATTTCGGCAAGACGGAACGCTATGTCCGCGAACTCGACGTAGTCCTCTCCGACGGGACTCCCGCGACCTTTAGGCCCCTCTCGTCGACGGAGCTGGCCGAGAAAGAGAAACTGGGTACGCTCGAAGGCCTCATCTATCGAGAGATGCACCGCCTCATCGATACGCATGCGGATCTCATAGAAGCCCGACGCCCGAAGGTGTCTAAAAACTCGGCCGGGTATGCCCTCTGGAGCGTGCACGACAAGGAAAAGGGCATCTTCGATCTGTCCAAGCTCATCGTGGGCTCTCAGGGGACACTCGCCTTGGTGACGAAGGCGAAGCTCGGCCTCATCCGTCGCAAGATGCATCGCGCGATGCTGGTGGTGTTTCTTAAAGACTTGGCACTCCTGCCGGAGATCGTGCATCGGGTCCTGAAGCACGACCCGGAGTCATTCGAGAGCTACGACAACCACACCTTCGAGCTGGCCATCAAGTTCCTTCCGCAGATCCTGCGGCACATGGGGCCTCTGAAAGCGCTGGAACTGGGCCTCTCCTTCCTGCCCGAAATGGCGATGGTTGCCACGGGAGGAGTACCGAAATTCGTACTCATGGCGGAATTCTCCGAGGATAGCGACCGGGCGGCGCGTGATCGCGTGCGCGAGACCCGGCATGCCCTTGCGGATCTGCCCGTGAAGACTCGCATGGCGGCCGGGAAGATCGGCCCGGAGAAATACTGGAAGATCCGGCGCGAGAGTTTCAACCTGCTGCGCAAGAACGTCCCTGGCCTCTACGCCGCGCCGTTCATCGACGATTTCGTCGTCGATCCGGATACGTATCCGCAGTTCCTGCCGGAACTGGAGGCATTGCTTTCCCAGCATCCCTTCACCTTTACCGTCGCTGGGCACGTCGGCAACGGCAATTTCCATATCTTCCCCTTGGTCGACATGACGAAGGAATCGGTGCATCAGGAGATCCTCGATCTCAACGGGAAAGTCTATGATCTGGTCTTGAAGTACGGCGGCTCGACCACCGGAGAGCATAACGACGGTATCATCCGCACGCCATACCTCAAGCAGATGTTCGGACCGGAGATGTATGCCCTTTTCGTGGAAACGAAACGCATATTCGATCCCTTGAATATCTTCAATCCCGGCAAGAAAGTCGGCGGCACCAAGGAGGACGTCGCGAAATATATGATGAGATCATCCAAATAAATCCGAAGTACGAAATCCGAAACAAATCATAAATTCCAAGCACAAAATCAGAAACGGCTTATTGGAATTTGGTATATTGATGCTTGTTTAGTGTTTCGAATTTAGAATTTCGAATTTTATGAAAATCCTTGCGATCTACGGAAGCCTGAGCGAGAAGTCCATCAATAAGGCGCTGGCGAAAACGGCACAGCATCAGACGCCGGAAGGCATGGAAATCGAGCTTCTCGGCGTCGATGGCCTTCCTCTTTTCAATCAGGATGACGAAATCGACAACTACCCCACTACTGCAGCTGACGCGAAAGAGAAAATCGCCGCAGCGGACGGCGTCCTTATCGTGACTCCCGAATACAATCGCGCCCCGCCGGGAAGCCTGAAGAATTTCCTGGATTGGACGTCACGCCCCTCGGGGCAGCATCCATGGAATGGCAAGGCGGTGGGTGTCCTAGGAGCGTCAGATGGCATGCGTGGCGCATCCTTCGCCCAATACGATATCCGCCGCACTATGGCCTACTTCAATGCTCGTGTGATGGGCCAGCCGGAGTATTACCTCGCACAAGGCGACAAAAAGATAGAAAACGGTGTTGTGACCGACGAGAAATCAGTCGAGGTCCTGAAACGATTCCTCGCCGCGTTCAAGACGCACGTCGCGAGCGGACGATGAGCATCGTCACTATGAGGAACGCGAAGAGAGTAAAGGCCATCAACGGATACGTAATGTAGCCGAACTCGAAGAGGAAGCGCTGCGCGCAGCTCACGCCGGTAGCCGGGCACGGAAGACCTGAACCGGGCAACATCTGCAATGCATGCTGATACAGCGCGATACCGGCACCGAATAACGAAAGGACGATGGAATATTCAGCGACATACGCATCACGTTTCCATGCCGCCATCCCGAGGAGGATGACCTGCGGGTAGAGGAAGATACGCTGCCACCAGCACAACGGACACGGTTCAATACCGAGGTAGTCGGAATAGACCAACGACATCACGCTGGCGAACAATGCGAGCACGAAGGCTATCCAGAGTGCCTTCGGCGTGAACGACTCGACAATACTCTTCGCAACTGCATTTCGACGACGCAGGAGGAACGTCCCGCCGAGACCGATCGCTGCCAACTGAAGCAGAAGCGTTCCAAGGGCCTGCCAGTAATTTAATGTTGCAAGAAGGTCCATGGTTTTAAAATTCGAAGCATTAAATTCGAAATTCTAAACAAATTTCAATATCAAAATTCCAAATTTAAGACATTCGAATTTGTGACTTGGATATTGTTTCAGATTTCGTGCTTCGGATTTCGAATTTACTCCGGTAAGGTGCACCCCGTCTTCTCAGCAAGCACTTGCGGCGTCTGTTCACCGGTCAACTTCGAGCCGTCAGCGAATTCCCATGTCGGATAGGATTGAATGCCCTTGTCGATGCAGACTTGTGTCTGATTCTTACCGTCAGGCGTCGAGCATTCGACATACGGCAGAAGCTTCGCTGAATTGCCGAACATCTTCTTCTGTTCCTGGCAGTGCGGACACCAGAACGCGCCGTAGAAGACCGCGCCCTTATCCTTCAAGCACTGCGCGACGCCGTCGTATTTGCCGGGAAGCGTCTTGGCGTACATCGTCCAGCCGAAGCCGCCGATGATGAGGACCGCGAGCACGATCCAGAAGATGGTGAGTCCTCTTCCTTTCATACGCGCGAGTATATCACGGCGCAGGTGAGCGCCATGCTAGACTATTCCACAACCATGTTGTCTTTCGTGAAGAAGCGCTTCGCGTATCACCTCGGCAATCTCGTCTACGGCGCCAACGACGGCATCATCACGACATTCGCCGTCATCGCAGGTGCGAGCGGTGCAGGATTCTCCTCAACTATCATCATCGTCCTCGGCATCGCGAATCTCATCGCCGACGGCTTCTCCATGGCCGCCTCGAAATACCTATCCGTGAAGTCGGAACAGTCCGTCGACCAGGCGGGCAGCAAACGACGGAGCGCCGTGCAGGACGGCGCCGCGACCTTCATCGCATTCGTCCTTGCCGGCGCTCTCCCCTTGCTCCCGTTCCTCATTCCAGGCGCATCGGAGCATGCATTCATCATCTCCGCCATCACCGGCGGCATCGCATTCTTCCTCGTCGGCGCCGCACGCTCGCTTGTCATCACCAAGAATCTCTTTGTGGCGGGCCTGGAGATACTCATCGTCGGCGGCGCGGCGGCGGTCATCGCCTACGGCCTCGGCTCGTGGGTCGAGACGTTAATTCAGTAAAAAAGAAATCGGCTGACATTACTGCCAGCCGATGCGAGAGTTACGCAAAGCACGAGAGAGCTTGAGAAGGCCGTGCGAGAGCAGATATATCAAGCACTCGATGCACTTCCATGACTTCGGCAAAGTACTTTTTACCCTCAAAGTCGAAAGATTTTGTCGCCATCGCGTTTGAAACTTGCGATAACGCATCCTCGTCAGAATCTGCTTCGATTTTTCCGATGAGTTCGTTTGAGAATAATCTCGGCTTTGCCCATTGAAAAGGCCGATGTGCCGAATAGAACTGTCTATATTTGAAAACGTAGAGCATGGATTTATCCTCCGTTCTGACTACCGAAGTTATACATCAACACCGTTTCAAGAGCGAGGCGGGAATATGCTTATGCCGTCTTCGCAGCGCCGACGGGCGCGAGACTGAGCGCTGGCGCAGCAGCGCCAGATAGCGACGGCATAAGCATATTCCCGCCAAGCGGTTATTTCCCCTCTTTCAGATGCGGCGAGAGTAGCCCCTTCTCACACGACGCACATTTGCAGCCTATGGGCCGGATGAATTCGTCGAAATACTCCTGGTCGTAATCGATGGTAAGTTCTTCGCCGGGCAGGATATCCTTCTGCGCGTAGATATTGATGCGGCCGTCTTCGATCTCGGCTTCGACATTCGGATGGCAGTCGTGATTGATGTAGCCGGCGATATTCTCCGGCACGGGGCCGTCGAGCGTCCAGACCTCGTCGATCTCAAAGAGGTATCGCGACTCGGATTCATCGGCGATAGGCGTCGGGATCTTCTTCCCTGTGTATTCGATGATGAATTCGCCTTTCTTGATCGTGCGGCGCGCGAAAAGACCTAAGCCCGTGCCTGGACGTGCTTCGCGCACCTCGAATCTCTCGTCGACGCTGGTTCCCATAGTAGCGTCGCGTATCGTACCGTACACAGCGGCAGCTTTCAATACGCCCCTCGGTCGGCGATAATCTCTTAATGGAAAGCGGTGTGGTCTCGGGCTTCTTCCCGCTCTTGGGATGGGCAATCTTCTTTGGCGCCACTGCGCTCTCCGTCACGCTCGGCATGATCCTCTCGTTCCATTGGTTCCGCTATGCCATGAACCCGAGCATGGCGATGATGGGTGCCATCATCTATAGCGCGGGTTGCGTCATCATCCTCGCGCTGCTTCTGGGCACAGTCATCGGCCTTTCATAACATGTCGGAAATCGATCTCAGGAACGAGAACGTCCTCATCACGGTCCGCAAGCACTGGGTCATCCTGGCGCGCGATTCCGGCACCGCCATCATCGCAGGGCTCATCCCATTCCTCTTTATGGGCCTCCTCAGCAACGCCCCGTACGGATTCGCATCGGATCTCTCATTCATGCGCGTCATCGCGCTTTTGTGGCTCTTGGTATGCTGGATGGTCGTCGCGATGATATGGACCGCCTATTACCTCGATACATGGGTAGTCACCGACAAGCACATCTACATCATCGACCAGATCGGACTCTTCAACCGCAACGTGCGCACGCTTTCCCTCGATCGTATCGAGGAGATCAGAGTCCGCACCGAAGGCGTATTACAAACGTACTTCGATTTCGGTTCCATCGAGATCCATACTGCGAGCCCGGAAGAAAACGCGCACTTCGAAGGCATGCCGAATCCGGCCTATGTGCGCTCGCTCGTCCTCGATCAGATCGAACATTTCATACAACTCGAGAAAGAGAACCAGGAGCTCTCGACGACCACGAAGGACCAGGAGAAGCTCATCCATCTGGTCGGCCACGAAGTGAAAAGCTACCTCACCAAGAGCGCCGGCGCGCTCGCGGCGATCGCCGAGGGCGATCTGGGCTCCGTGCCGCAGCCGGTGCAACAGATGGCCGGTTCCGCGCTCCAAGAAACGCGCAAAGGCGTAGACACGGTCATGGACATCCTCCACGGCTCGGATGCGGCGAAAGGCACTCTCGCGATCGACACAAAGCCGTTCGACGCGAAAGCGTCCATCCTCGCCATCGCCCAGGCACTGAAGCCGAGCGCCGAAGCGAAAGGGCTTGCCTTCAATCTGTTCGCCGGCGAAGGTACGTATACACTGAACGGTGACGAAGCGAAACTACGCGATCAGGTTTTCCGCAATCTTATCGACAACGCCATCCGCTACACGCCTTCCGGCAGTATCCGCATGGATATCAAGACGAATGGCTCCATCATCCGATTCGAAGTGAAAGACACCGGCGTCGGTATTGACGCAGAAACAAAGCAGATACTCTTCACCGAGGGCGGCCGTGGCGCACACTCCGCTGATGTGAATCCCGAATCCACGGGCTTCGGTCTCTCCATCGCGAAGCAGATCGTCGAAGCGCATGGCGGCCGCATCTGGGCCGAATCGGCGGGTGCAGGCACCGGTTCAACCTTCATTGTCGAATTGCCGACGGCGTAATACAGTGCTTCCTATGTCTAAAGACAAGCTCTCGACCGATCCCTATAAAGGAGTGCGTGATTTCTATCCCGAAGACCAGTTCGTCCAGGATTACATCTTCGAGCACATGTCCCGCGCGTGCGAACTGTTCGGCTACGAAGCTTACAATGCCAGCCTTTTAGAGCCGACCGATCTTTATCGCTCCAAGACCTCGGACGAGATCATCAATGAGCAGAGCTACACCTTTATCGATCGCGGGGATCGCGAGGTGACACTCCGTCCGGAGATGACACCGTCGCTCGCTCGCATGATTGCCGGGAAGTCGCGTGAAATACCGATGCCCGCGCGCTGGTATTCCATCGGCAATTTCTTCCGCTATGAGCGCCCGCAGAAAGGCCGCGTGCGCGAGTTCTGGCAGCTCAATGCGGACATCATCGGCACCGATTCCGTCGAAGCCGATGCGGAGGTGATCGCGCTTGCACACAACATCATGCGTAGCTTCGGCGCTGATGAGCGAAACTTCGAGATCCGTGTCTCCGACCGGCGCCTCCTTGAAGCAGCGTACGAAGCAGCGGGTGTCGCCGAAGAAGACCGCGCCGTCACCACGCGCCTCCTGGACCGCCGCGCGAAGATGGAGGATTTCGATGCGAAGCTCGCCGCAGAACTCGGCGAGAACCGCGCCTCAGCGCTCGTAAGCTTCCTCGACCGCACGACGTCCACCGCCTATCTCGAACAGCTGCACTCCATTCTGAAAACGCGCGGCGTCGGCAACATGATCGTCGACACCAAGATCACGCGCGGCTTCGATTACTACACCGGTATGGTCTTCGAAGTCTTCGATGCTTCGGGAGAGAACGCTCGCTCGCTCTTCGGCGGCGGCAGGTACGACAATCTCCTCACACTTTTCGGCCACGACCCGATTCCCGCGGTCGGCTTCGGCATGGGAGACGTCACGATGCGCGATTTTCTGGAGACCCACAATCTCATGCCTGATTATGTCCCGACATCTGAGCTGATGCTCTGCGTCGTCGACGAGAGCGCGATGAGTCATGCACAGAAGCTGGCAGCGGATCTGCGCCGCGAAGACGTCGCGGTCGCGGTCAATCTCTCCAGGAAGAAAATCGGCGATCAGATCCGTCAGGCGGATAAGATGAAAATCCCGTACATCATCGCGGTCGGCGAGAAGGAGCGCGACTCAGGCCAATACACCGTCAAGAACCTCTCTACCGGCCATGAAATAACCCTTGCGGCGGATCGCATATCGGAACATCTCTTCTCCTCACTCGGGTAGTTTCGGGTTTTGGTATACTCTCCCGATGCGTCCCGTTAGAAGTCGCGGACGCGCGAAACCCATGTCTTATATACAGGTCGAAATTATTCTGAATAGCAGAGTAGGTGGCAACACGTTGTTGTCCGCGTCCTACTTCTAACGGGATGCGAATCGTAACGTTTGATATTGAAACCACCGGAAATTTCGGCGGCGGGGCGTGGAAGCCGACGGATCTCGAACTCACCATCTGCTGCATCCACGATTCCGAGACGGACACATACGATTCTTTCTTAAAAGAAGATCTGCCGCGCCTGTGGAAGATACTCGAGCATACCGATATGCTCGTCGGCTACAATTCCGACCATTTCGATATTCCCGTTCTCAATAAATATTATCCGGGAGATCTTTCGAAGATACGTTCGCTCGATCTCTTGAAAGAGATCACCAATGCGCTCGGCCGTCGCGTGCGGCTTGATTCGGTCGCCGAAGGGACGCTCGGCACGAAGAAAAGCGGTTCCGGACTACAGGCCATCCAGTGGTGGAAGGAAGGCAACATCACGAAACTGCGCGAATACTGCCTCAAGGATGTGGAGATAACGAAGAAGGTGTATGACTACGCCCTCGCCAATGGCTCCTTGAAGTTCAAAGAGCTCGGTATGAAGAAGGAAGTGAAGCTGGATACCTCGAAATGGCTCTCACAGTCCCCCGCGACATCGCTTACGAAGACGCTTGGGTTCTGACGCCTCATTGACTTTTCACGCGCGAGTGAGATAGTGCCGTTATCGACCGGAAAGGAGGGAGATCATGCTACGACCAGTCGATTTGAGTCCTGAAATTGCGTGCCAGTACCCTGGAATAGTGCTCATTGCCGGCAATATGAAGCCGGAAGCCCGCGATAGGTGGTTCTTGGAAATCCGACGTGCTTTGCACGATCCGAGGACGAGAGCTACTCAACGCGATTTCGACATCATCGAGGCCCTGACCACTTCATTCGAGATGGCGCAGCTTGCCGTCTATGTAGGTACTTCTCGTCAAGGTAGGACCAAGCCGCGATAGCGGTACAACGGGGGCTCGGCGATAACTCCTTCGCCGGCCCTTTTCTTTTTCGTTTTTCATGGCGTCCTGGATGTGCATCGGTTGCGCCGCTTCATGCGTGATATACTTTTCCCGTTACTTTTAAATACGTATTCCCTCATGGAAACTATCCAAAAATTCGCGGTACCGCTCTCGATCCTCATCGCGGGTGCAATGATCGCCATCTCCCTTTATGTAGTCAATTCTAGCGGTGCAGCGAGCAATCCGACACCGACCGTCGCCGAGGAAATCCGCGGCATACAGGAAGACGACCACGTCCGCGGCAATCCGAATGCTGATATCGTCATCGTCGAATTCTCCGATACGGAATGCCCGTTCTGCAAGCAATTCCACGAGACGATGAAGAGAGTAATGGATGAATACGGCGGTGACGGCAAAGTAGCATGGGTCTATCGCCATTTCCCTATCCCGAGCCTCCATCCGAAAGCGCCGAAGGAAGCCGAAGCATTGGAATGCGCGGCTGAACAAGGCGGCAATGAAGTGTTCTGGAAATACACCGATATGCTCTATGAGACGACCGCTGCAAATAACGCGCTCGATATCGGCGTCTACAACACCCCCGAAACAATCCCGACCGGCCAAGACGGTAAGCCGTGGTACACCGAGAAGACACCTCGTTCGACGACCGATGCAGGACAACTTTCCGACTTTGCAAAAACACTCGGACTTGATGTCGCTCGCTTCGAAGACTGCCTCAAGAGCGGCAAGTATGCCGAACGCGTCCAGAAAGACGTCGATGAGGTCGTCGCGGCAGGCGGCGGCGGCACCCCGCACTCCATCATGATCGTCGACGGCGAACAGGTGCCTATTGAAGGCGCCCAGCCAATCGATGTGGTGAAGGGTCTCATTGACTCGATGCTTTAGGAAGAATTCGGTGAATTAAGAAAAGGCCGCGAAAGCGGCCTTTTCAACGTTGTATAATTCCACTATGCGCTTTGCGCTCGCGACCGGCACGATAGTGCTCTGCAGCATCCCTCTTACTGCGGCGTTCGCCGCAGATGACCTCACGATCAAACCCTACATTACCGACTGCAAGATCGACAACCGACCGCCGCCGCCGCGCACCGTCTGCAAAGACATCGCGGGCGAGGGACAAGCAGACCCTATCAAAGAAGCGGCCAAGGACGTGCACACCGATAACGAGGTACACATCAACAAGGATGGCTCAATGACGGTGTGCTCGACGCCAGTGCCGCTCGATGCGAAATGCCAGCCTACGCGCAAAGGGAAGATCCTCTTCTGCGAGCGTCTCACGGGAACGGAACGATGTCGCACGACGGAAAAAAATCAGAGTAGCGTCGGCTCGGCTCTTGCTGACCAGATGGAGCTTATCAATACGAACCAGACCTACCGTGATGACCTTGCAGCGCATGCGCTCGCCGGTGAAGTGCGACAGACCATCCTTGATGCGAAATCACATCCGATGACGCCGCTCATAGATAATTTCGGATTCATCGAACCGTATTCTCCGAACGAGACGACGCCGGACGGCGATATCAGCCGCGAAGTCCTCGCCCCGCGCGACCGGCTCGAACAGATCGCGAACGATTATGATCACCTCTATGCGACCGCGCACGACTATGTGCAGTCCGCACGAGCAGACGGGCTCCCGATCCAGAATCCCCTCATATTCGCGGAACGCAGCACACTCAATACCTCCAGCCTCGTCGCGCAGCAGCACTTTATGGACGACGGCACCGCGATACGATATGTGCGGAACATCCCTATCGAACAACCGCTGCGATTCGGTCCGCCCTCGAATGAAATGATCATACAACCATATTCATTCCCTGTGGCTCCGATCCCTAATCCCGGTGCGAATCAATGGGGTATCGCCGACGCCCAACCCGAACAAAATATATCCTACTCACCCGGCATCATTTCTCGCACTTGGACGCACGTGCGTTCCTGGTTCAGCTGGTAGCGCCCTCATCATCCTCCACCAGCCCCATGCGGTAGATGTCGAAGGAGTTCTCACCTTCGAACATGTCGGACGGATTCGGGAGGTAGATCTTCTTACGGGCGACTTCGAGCGTCGCGTCATGCAGGAGGCGGTGGAAGACCACAAAATCCCCGGCACACTTCTTGAAATCGATGACGTATCTCTTAAGCTGCGGTGATTTGTCGACGTTCTGGGTCTTCTTGCATTCATAGACCATGAAGCGGCGCACCGGGCGGCCGTACTTCTGTCCCACCGTGTAGTAATTAAAGAGCGCCTGGATGACGAAGAGCGTCTTGTATTCCTTCTGGGAACTGAATGAATCGACGAATTTGTGATCGATGATATCGACCGCACCCTTTTCAGCCATCGATTCGACGACAAGATCGGAGATCGCTTTTATAGGGATCGGAAGATCGGCCAAGTGCGCGATATTCACCTCTTCCACGCCCAATACCCTGTGCCTCGGCGGCTTCTCTAGGTAATAACCAATCGCCTGTTTGTACTGCCGCTCCATGCGCAGCCGGGTCTGCTTTTTCGCCAATCTCGTCTTGGCTTTTCCGAAATTGATCTCGAAATCCGCGACGCTGCGCAGGTATTCCAATCCGAGGTCGATCGCCCCTTCTTTGTCTATCCCGCCGTAGAAATGCTGCAGCGCGATGTGCCCGGCACGGCCGACGATAGATGAGGGATTCGACGGCATGTCGTAGACCTTCTCCACATAGCGCTTGTACCAGGCCAAAGGGTTGCGCAGGAACGCCATAAGGGATGAGTGGCTCCAGTGCGCGATGGGCAGGTCCTCTTTCTTGATGTTCTCAAGCGCATCCATACATGAAGTATACCAATTGCGTCTTTTCAGACGGCATGGCATCGTGGCGGTACGCGTTGCATAGGAGGAAACAGACATGGTGACGCGCGAGAAACCTGATGATCTTGAAGCGAAAGCTGCGCGGATGCGCGAGTATATCGACAAAAGCATCGCGAAGGATCCTGATCTTAAACACGATCCGGCCGTCCGAGAAATCATCGAAGACCTCGAGTTCGCCCTTCAACATCTCGAGAACGATGACGACATGGGTGCGAACTCATGTTTGAGCGATGCTGAGAAATTGGCGGAAGAGATCGGGCTCGACCTGGGCGATTAATGCGCCCTTATTTACAAGCGCCAGCCTTCTGAAGGCTGGCGCTCTTTCTTTTTCCAAGCGGGAGCGTAGTATGCCCGTATGAAATCTTTTGAAATTAAAGGCAAAGTCTGGCGCTACCCGGGCGAAGCCGCATGGTACTTCGTCTACGTCCCGAAAGACCTCTCCCAACGCATTAAGGACTCTGCGCGCAACAAGAAGAAGGTTGGCTTCCATTTCGTGAAGGTGAAGGCGACGGTAGGAAAAACGACCTGGAACACCTCCCTTTTCCCGACCAAAGATGGCCCGTATCTCATAGCCATCAAAGCCGACGTCCGCCACAAAGAGGGCATCGCTGAGGGTGACTCAGTAAAAATAATGTGCTCTCTCGTCTAATAAATAAAATGGGCGGCACATTTCTGTGCCGCCCTGTTCAGTCATGCTCGCCCGCTACTTTTTCGGGCGGTGATGTACCATTGTTTTCTCTCCATTGCCGTTGGGCTTGGAAAGAAGAACACTGGCACCACGATTCTCTTTGATAGCCCAGCCCGCCTTGAGCAACCGCTCCAGCTGCGCATCCGTTTCCGGAGTGCGTAGTGGAACTGACGGCTCCGCGAGCTTGGCATCGAGAGGAGCGATCACTACGAAGCCGCGTTTGATCTGCGGAGTCGCAAAGCGCGGCCACTCGGCCGCACAGCGCCGTAAGTCCTCTTCTGTAAGGAAGAACAACCGATGCGTCGGTTCGATCTCCGTCGGGCGGAGATCGAGGTGAACTTGCTTCGATTGATCCGCGTGCGTACGTTCGAAGAGCGTAAAGCAGGCTCGGATGTTCCTTCCGACCACGGATACATCATCCGTATGGAGGTAACAAGGAACGTCTCCGCCTTTTATACCTCGCTTGAAGCGAAGGTACTTGATCGTGCCTTCCGGCGTATCAAGTTCGGCGGTCTGCGCATCGTTCGAGATACGCATCTCGACGACGCCTTCGTAGAGACCCTGACGATCCACAGCGGCGGCACCTTGGATGTGCTCGGTCATCTATACTTCTCCCTTGGTTCAATTGAATCTATATGACCTACGAGACATTATATACTATTTAATCGATATGTCAAGTCGCGAGAAGGATGTATGCGTCGAGAGAACATCGCGCAGCAAATAGCAACGCGTGGATGCGACACAGTAGTGGTGATACATAGCAAAACGGGCTCGAACGGTAGGTTCGGCCCGACGCATACACCCTTCTCGCCAACCGCCTAGTAGGATTTGAGTTGTTTGGCGCGCTCGTGGAA
>Ga0196980_1000169_pt1 | contig 19267 bp, 9 predicted proteins | sample S3_1013CmetaG_FD_155486 | JGI IMG/M metagenome (GOLD analysis project Ga0196980, IMG submission 155486) | Soil microbial communities from Anza Borrego desert, Southern California, United States - S3_10-13C | ecosystem: Environmental > Terrestrial > Soil > Desert | place: USA: California... | reverse complement strand
TACGCCCTGCACTCCTTGCGGGAACAGCTGCTGCACGAACTGGTCGAGCGTGAATTGCTGCTGTGCGGCCGCGGCGAGCGGCGCGAAAAGGAGGACCAACGCGCTGATTGTCGAGACGAGGCGCACCATTCCCCTATTGTACCGCCCCTGCGGCGTCCAGGAGGCGTTTATAAACAGCGGCCGGCTCCGTAGACAAAGAGAGTGCGGAACCGATAGAGAACCGTGTGGCTCCTGCACGGGCAAGATCGTCTACAACATCGATAGTTTCTCCCCCGTCGACGGAAATAATGGTCGTGGGATGCTGCGCATGAAATTCAGCAACGCGTTGAATACTACGCGGCTCAAACGGATTCCCCTGCTTTCCGATGGTGGCGATGGTCATGAGGTGCACCACATCGCACTGAGCGACGTACGGCCCTATGCGCTCGAGCGAAGTATCAAGAAGAAGCGCGAGACCGACTTCTGATGCACCGGCGGCACGCCACGCACTGAACGCGTCGGCAATCGCTTCCCCGCCGGAGAATGCTTCAAGATGCGCGATGATGCGCTTAGCGCCTGCCTTTGCGAACTGAGTACCGAGCGAGAGTGGTTCGCTCACCATCAGATGCGCTTCGTACGCGATTTCAGGATGCGGCAGGTGTTCGCCCTCACGCGGAAGCCAGGTAAGATTTGGTGCGAAAACACCGTCAGCGGCGTCGATATGAATGGTACGCGCGAACGTCGACAGTCGTTCGATGTGAGCGGCAAGTTCCTCGAATGTCGTCGGAACAATGGTGGGAATAATCTCGTGCATGCTAGCGGAAGTGCTGATCCTCGATGGTGGCGATCTTCTGGATGCGGCGGACGTATTTCTCTTCGCGTACCAAGGGCGTCGTGAGGAAGGAATCAACGATATCTTTCGCCTCTTCGAAACCGATGACGTCGGACGCGAGCGTGATGACGTTGACGCCATCGTGGGAGGCACCGTGAACGGCACCCTCTTTCGAATACGCGACCGTTGCGCGGATGCCTTTCACTTTATTGGCGACGATGTCCATGCCCATGCCAGAGCCGCATACGAGAATGCCGCGCGAGCCCGGCGAGGCTGCGACCATCTGCGCTGCCGGGTAGCCAAAATCGGGATAATCGTCTTGTGGGTCTTCGACATGCGCACCGACGTCTTCGACGATATGCCCGGTCGCCGCGAGGTATTCTTTTAACTGGTCTTTGAGCTTCATCCCTCGGTGATCTGCAGCAAGGACGATTTTCATACCGATAGCGCACGCGTAACGTCGAGCACATGCTCGACGAGCGTGTGGGCATACCCCATTTCATTGTCGTACCAAGCCATTACTTTTACGAGATTTCCTCCAACAACGCGGGTCATCTCGAGATCGGCGATTGATCCGTACGGAAGGCCAAGAATATCCGACGAGACAAGCGGTTCCTCGGTGACGGCGAACACGCGCTTCCACTTTTCGCTGTTGGCAGCAGCTTTGAGAGCGGCGTTCACTTCTTCGACTGTCGTACTGCGTTTCGCGATGAAGGTGACGTCCGCAAGAGAGCCTGCCGGGACCGGCACGCGCACGGAGATACCATCGAATTTGTCTTTCATCTGCGGGTATGCGAGCGCCGTGGCTTTCGCGGCGCCGGTCGATGAGGGAACCATGTTCTGCGCGGCAGCGCGGCCTTCGCGCAGATCTTTCTTGCTCGGGCCATCGACGAGCGCCTGGCTCGCGGTGTATGCGTGCGTGGTATTGAGAATCGCCTTTTCGATGCCGATGGCCTCATCAAGGATGCCGATTAAGGGCGACGCGGCGTTGGTGGTACAGGAAGCATTGCTGGAAATCGTACAGGTTTTCAATTTCTCTTCGTTGGCACCGATGAGGACGGTTTCGGCACCCTCGCCTTTTGCCGGTGCGGAGATGACGACACGCTTCGCGCCCGCGTCGATGTGACCTTTCGCTTTCTCAGGCTCCGTGAAGACGCCCGTCGATTCTATGACGATATCGACATTCAGATCCTTCCACGGCAGCTTCGCCAATTCTTTTTCCTGGACGAAGGAAATGGATTTTCCGTTTACGATGAGGTTTTTGCCGTCGTGCGATACGTCGAAGTCAGCCTTGCCGTAGACCGTGTCGTATTTCAAAAGATATGCCAGGCTTTCCAATGAACCCAGATCATTGAGCGCGACAATCTCGAACGCGTTTCCGTTCGCGCCGTCGCGCATCGCAGCGCGGAAGAAACAGCGGCCGATGCGGCCAAAACCGTTGATTGCGACTCGTGTCATTTCGGGATTATACACCAGAAGATGACGCTGCCAGTGATTACATCGGCGGGAGCGGCGTGGTATTCGGCGTGCGACCGAGGCGGCGGTAGATCCAGAGAGCGCCGAGAAGGACGATGATACCCAGCGCGATGACTGCGAGCGATTGCGTGGAACCCAGGATGCTGCCAGCTGCTATTTCCTTCTTGGGCAGGCAGAGAGTCGGGTCTATCTCATTGCAGTCATACACGAGGTGCGCTTCGTCGATGAATTCCTCGCCTTGGTAGAGGCGTGCATTGAGGACGAAGAAATCATAATCCTGCGCCGGAACGAACTTTTCCGCGACGCCCATCATCGCGCCGGTGACATCGCCGGAATACGTGTATTCGTTGATGATGTTCCCCAAGGAATCGGAGAGCGTGAGTTCGAGGCGACTGTTCGGGACGGTGGCTTCACCGCTGTTGTGAAGGCATGAGAAGAGGGTATTCTCGATTCCCGCACGCAACGGAAACGCCATGATGCCCGGAAAATTGATGCGGGTGCGATCAACGCCATCGCGGACGAAACGTGCGCCGATGATCGATTGCGTATCCATCCACTTCAAAGTACCGACGACGAGATAGACCGGATATTTGGCATCGCGTACCGTGATGGAGACGTCGGCGCTGCTGCCTGCCGCGACATTCACCTGCCGCGTTTCCTCTTGGACGGCATTTTCACGCAGCTGTGCATCCCATTGGTAGACAACCCAGGAGATCGTCGCCGTCTGGGCAGTGCCAGTCGTATTGCGGACTTTGGCCGCGAGAGTCACCGGTTCTGTTGCACTCGCGCGCGGCGGGAATGCGGCGAAATAGTACGGCTCTCCTGCGATGGTGACACTCGATTTATCGAAACGCACGGCGCCGGTCTGTTCCCCCGCAACCGTGAACGGCACAGTGTTGCCGACGACATCATCGGTGAACGAGAGGCCGAGGAGATTGAATTTGCGCGAGGCGGTGAAGAACGTTGCGAGCTGGTATTCGCCCGATTGCGCATGTGCAGGGATGCGCCACGCGAACGAGACGGGGACCGATGACTTCGCCGGAATCGTAATGCCGCCTTTCACCAGGAATTGGTCGACGACATCCGGGCCATTGCCGTCGTTCGTGGCGCCGCGAGAGCGGAAGACCTTTACATAGAGTGCGCCGTCGACGATCGGATACGGATTATCGTTCTTTAGCGTACCGCTGAAGGCGAGCGAAGTTCCGGAAACCGCGCTCACGGTGGCAGCGTTCAGATCCGCCTGGACGGAGCCGAAGGTGTAGTAGTCGAAACACGATACCGTGTTTGCGGGAAGCGCGGTTGCTTCGCCGGTGGCAGGAGCACCTTCTTCGCCCAAGAAGAGATCCGCGGGCGGCGTGAAATTCTGTTCTTGCGCCAACGAGAAGAACGGCGCGGCGATGAGGACCGAGAAAAGGAGTCCGGCCGTCAATCGATGCCATGCTGTGATACTGATGCGGTGAGCGCGATTCATACTGATGTTGTAAGTAATAATCGAAACTAGAATTATTTCTCCTGGAAGACGGGGATGATTTTCACGGTCGCGGTTTTCGTCTGGATGCCCTCGTCGAGATCGATACAGCGGAGCGTGTAGGTAGTCTCGGTCGTAATGGGACGCGAGACTTCTCCGCCAAGCGCCGAAAGGATGGTGTCCCACGAATCGCCGTTGGGGGCGGTGACGGTGCAGGCAGTTACATTGGTTGCGCTCCAATTCACCTTCGTCGTCGCGCCACTCTTCACCAACGACGGCACGACGCGGAGATTGATGTCCGCTTCTGCCGCGACATCGTTCTCGTCGATGCCACTCGCATCGGAAACCGTGTCGAAGAGCGACGCCGTCGCATCATCAGGATCCGTCGTGCAAGTGAAAGTTACGGTCGTCCAGCCCGAGGTAAGGCCTTTGGTGTTTTGGGTGAGCACTTTCACCGTTTTCGAGCCTGCTGTCGCGAAGGTGCGCGACGCGGTCCGTTCCGTGCCGGAAGGGACGTAGCCGTTTGCCGGAACGAATTCATCGATGGTGCTGTTGTTGTCCCAATTGACGCCGTAGCGGATATCCTCGCCCTTCGGATCTGTCGAGAGCATTGTGAGTGCGAACGGCTCCCCCACGATGCATGCGGCGTTTGAGACAGCGGGAGCGACGACCGGCGCCGTCGGCGTCTCATTGCTGATGATGACGGTGAGGGGGCAGGAAATGGTCTTCGCGGGAATCGGCTGTTTATAAGGCGTACTGGCGTTCGTGCCCATGATGGTACGGCCGAGACATTTGTTGTAATACTGCCCTTCCAATTTGCTGCCGCCTTCAGGGCGCAGCGCGCTGTACATGTAGGCGTACGTCGCGCCGTAATTGAAAGCGCCAGGGATTTCGCCCGCTTTTGAGAGCTTACATTCCTTGCTCACGCCGTCGGCAGCCGTCGTGCAGTCGTTCGGAAGGCCGGAGATCGTCTTAGCGGGTGGATTCACCGAAAAGGTACCGAACGCCGTGCCGTAGCCTGCACCGCCGCCCGTGCGGCCGATGCTGTAATGAGGCTGGCACGGATTGGTTGGCGGATTCCCGGCTGCATCTACCCAATCGCCGTACGGCGAATCGAAGCCACTGCCTCGCGCGAACCATGAGATATCAGTATATTGATGCGGGACGAATTCGTAACGCACCTTCGTGCCACTCGGCACCTCCGAGCCACACGCGATCACTTGGCCGTTGTCTACGTTCACTACCTGCGCGTTGTAATTGACGGACGCTTGAACGCTGGACATGCTGAACCACCCGCTTCCTCGGGGACAGCTATTGGTGCCCACGCCACAGAGATTCGGCAAGCCGCTGCTCCATTGCGAACTGAGTGCCGATGCCTGCGATGCAAACAAACCGAGCGCGATGAAGCACGTAAGTCCAACAACAATGCTCCCCGGCATCGCTTTTGTCATTGCATGTATTGTATATGCAAAAGACGATATCTTTTCGCGGCCTGTGAATAGCTGTACCCCGGCGCATCACTGCTGACTACAAGGATGCATAAGGAGCGGCGCATTTTCGAGGTTGGATGGCATGGCAGCATCGAGTATGAGAACTGCATTTCGTATTGCTATCGAGACGTGCGAGACACCACGCTCAAGGAAAGAACTACAATCAGGAGCGCCTCCCACAGCCACAACTGAGACGGCGGCGACATGTGAGGCCGAATACGTGAGGACGCTTCCAAGATTCGAGCCGAATTGTCTATCAATCAAGCCATATATTCCGAACACGAGGACGAATGCAGTGACGAGCGCCACGATGCGGTGGAAGAAATCGGCCCACGGATGGACGACATAGCCCATCGCGTGGACGTTGAGGCCGGGCGCGGCGAAGAGGCTCGTACGCTGCACGCTCGAAGCGACAACACGATGCGCTTGGGGCGTGACGTTCTCGGCGATAGATTCCTTGATTGCCTCTACGGGTTCTTTCACGAGGTTGACGTATTCCTTACGGCGCTTCTCTTTCAATTCCTGACGCCGTGCTTCCTTTTCTGTCGATTGTTCGGCCAAAAAGGCCTCTAGGGATTGCGGATCGATGTACCAGCGTCTTCCGACGCGCTTCGAGGTGATCTTTGATTCGCGGGCGAGGCGTGAGATGTAATCAGGATGCAGGCGTGCGTGCAACGCCGCTTCGCGTGCGGGTAGGTACTGGCCGATTTCTGCAGTCGACGTCATACGCGGTTTCCGATTTATCTATGATTTTACAACCATGTCGGAAGAAAAAATCCCGCGTGCTCTTCATCATGGGGATAGGGACTCGTTCAGAAGGCGGATAGCATTTCTCGGGTCGCTGTCTGGTGCTGCTGCACCAGCGCTGCCTCTCGGCCCGTCGGCCTGCGAGACACCCGAGAAATGCTATCCGCCATCTTCCCTTCGCTGGAAAATTTTAAGCGCCCGGATGGGAGGAATTCTTAAAGGAGAAAGGCCTGCGGCCTGCTTTTTTATTGGCGCTGGTACACTAATTCTTTCGAAAAAAGGTTGCGGACGGAATCGAATGCAGTTGCGGAGCCGTTTTCGATGACAGAATTCGCTACAGCCGCGTTTTGGCCCGGCTGGGACCCAGGAATCATGCCACCGAGGTTGAGAAAGCCTAATGAGCTTCCGATGTACACTAACGTCCCTATTGCGGCCGCTACGGCGATTCCGCTCATGATGAATATGTTCGCATTCTTGGCCTTGCGCGGCTTGGGCGCATCTTCTTCGATGTAGACCGTCTCTTCGACGTGCGCTGCGGCGACGCGGACCGGGTTTTTTTTCATATGCGGATCGAGTGCTGCATCGAGGGAATCCACGTAGAATTCGGGCTCGGGAGCGGGTTCCGGTGGGAGTTCGCGCTTGAATGCTACTGGTGTCGGGCGCGGTGCTGGGGTCTCGATCTCGGGTTCGGGCTGGGGTTCTGGCTCAGGCGTAGGCTCATCGATGTCGATTTTGCGGATGGCGATAGGGGTCGTAGTCGGACGGAGCGCCTCGCGGTATTCCTCGAAGATAGGTGCGGCGACTTTACGACGTGGGAATTCCGGCATGGGTTCCGGCTCTTCTACCTCGACTTCCGGGATGACCGGCGGAATGTCGGGAATGAGTGGCACTTCCTCTCGGACGTATTCGAAATGGGTCACTTCCTCTTGAGCAGCTGCTTCAGCTGGCTTTTCCGGCTCGGGAATGGATTCGGGCTTGGCGAGGCCAACTGACTGCACTTGGACGGCGGCGAGAAGACCATCCTTCTCTTTCTTGTGGGCGAGGAGGGATTCGCGGTCGACATACCATCGATTTCCGACCTGCCGAGAAAGGACCTCGCCCGAACGAGCAAGTTGGCCGATGTAATCCTGGTTGTAGCCAGTTATCTTCGCAGCTCGATTCGCCGAGATGTAGTCTTTCCCGTCGAATGATACCGAGACATCGGCGCTAGTACTCGGCTGGAAGCCCTGCGGCGGGATCGGGACGAACTGATCGGCTTTCTCCTTGTAGTCGCGCAGTGACTGCTCGAGGATGTACCACATCCCGGATACCCGTCTTGCCTCGATCTGCCCTCCGCGGGCAAGCTGGCCGATGTAATCCTGCGTATAGCCGGTCTTCTCGGCTGCATTCTTAGACGAGATATATATCGTTCCTCCGAGATCTATCTCTGTAGCCATAGCCACAGTATACCCGAGACGGGCTGACGCGTGAATGAAGTAAGCCGAGATGGGGATTATTCCCTGTATTTTCGTATCTCGGCTATATCTCGCCTCCTCCACCCCCTCCTCCGCCGGTTGCTTGGTGATAGACGCGCACCTGGATGGCATCGAGGCGCACCGTGTTGCTAGACGGGTTGCCGGTTATGCGGACTTTGAAATTGGCGTTCGAGAGCTCGCTTGGTGTCCAGCTTCTTCCCCATGTATCGCTCGAGCCGCCGAGCGTGTAGACGACGTCAGACGTGGTGAGTGTGGATGTCGTCTTACTGCTCGACGTCATGCTCGAGCCGCCATTCCATGAGAGTTCGACGCTGAAATTTCCAGCGGCGGAACTTGCCGATGCTTCGAGTTTTACTGAAATGCCCGTAATCGAATCTGTTGCCGGAATATTGAAATTGAATGTTTGGAAATCACTTGCCGCGCTCGCCCCAGCTGTCGTATATGAACCATCCGATGCATACGCATTTGCGCCGCTGGTGAGTCCTCCAGCCGATACCGCGGCACTTCCGCTCGGCGCAACAAAATCAATTTCCGATCCGATCGATTCGCCACCGCCGCCGTCATTCCCCCCGCTCACGATGCCGGCACCTGCTGCTGCGGCGTTAAGAGAATCGCCGCTGCCAGAATAGTCGAGCGTCGTGAACGAGACGACGCTGCCGTACCGAGTGCCGACGGAATTCGTCACATACGCGCGCGCGTAGTAGGTCGTCACCCGATTAAGGCTCGAGAGCGTCTGATTGAATGCTCCCGCACTGATCGAGCCGAGTGTCGTCGTCGCGGTATTTCCTCCGCTAAGCGAAGCGTTCGTCCCCCATGCGAAGCCGTGCTGCGTGCCGCCGCTCTCGCCGCCGGTTGAAGTAATCGTGCCGTTCAGCTGCGCCGCATTACGCGTTACGGAACTCGCCGCGTCGCTCGTAACCGCCGGCGTATTATCGAGCATCGTGAATGAGACGATCGATCCTGTGGAAGTGCCGTATGAATTTACGGCATACGCGCGGGCGTAATAGGTCGCGTTGGGCGTCAGGCTCGAGAGATCGTGCGTAAAGGTGCCGGTGGAGAAAGAACCGTTCGATGTCGTCGTCGCGGTATCTCCCCCATTAAGAGCGGAATTCGTTCCCCATGCAAAGCCGCGCCGTATCGCGTTCTCTCCACCGAGCGCGGTGATTTCGCCATTGAGCGTCGCCGCGGTTTGCGTGACGCCAGAGGCTGCGCTTGTGGTCACGCTTGGCGTCGTGGCCGTCGTGAAGGACATGATGGCGCCCGTCGACGTGCCCGCGCTGTTGACTGCGTATGGTCGGAAGTAATAGGTGGTGCTTGCCGTAAGGCCGGAGATTGCCCCGCTAAAGGCACCTGATGCACTGTACGTGCCAAGCGTCGTCGTGGAAACATTTGCGCCGGTGAGAGTGGTGCTCGTGCCGTAGGCGAAGCCGTGCGATGTGCCGGCGCCTGTCTCGCCGCCAGTGTTCGTGATATTGCCGTTGAGCGTTGCGCTCGATGTCGCGACGTTCGTCGCGGCGTTCGTCGAGAGCGTCGGCACCGTCGTCGATGATGTGAAGCTTTGTATGCTGCCGTAACTCGTGCCTTCGCTGTTAGCTGCATATGCGCGGACGTAATAGGTCGTCCCCGGGCTCAGCGAAGTGATGTCATCGGAGAACGAGCCGGTCCCGGAGAAAGCACCTTTCGTCGAAGTTGCGATGACTGTCGATAGATTTGCCGAAGTGCCGTATGCGATACCGTGCTGTGTAGCATTCTCGCCGCCTGTTGCGGTGATGGCGCCAGCGATCGTCGCGGTGCTTGCGGTGATGCTGCTCGCCGATCCGGTGGTGACGGTGGGAGTAGTCGTCGCTGTCTTAAAGTTTTGGATCGAGCCGTAGCCGGTGCCGGCGGAATTCGTCGCGTACGCGCGGAAGTAGTACGTCGTGTTGGGGCTGAGCCCAGTGGTGCTCGTCGAGATCGCGCCGGTGCCGGTGAACGAGCCATCGGTCGTCGTGGCGATCACCGTCGCAAGATTCGAGGCCGTGCCATAGGCGAAGCCGCGCTGTGTCGCGTCCGCGCCACCGTTGTTGGTGATGTTACCGGCGATAGTCGCGGTGCTTGCGGTGATGCTTGAAGCGGAGCCTGTGGTGACGGTGGGGGCCGTTGTATATACCGGACCTTCGTATTTGTAGGCTTCTGCATCGGTAATGTCCACCGTCCAGAAATCCGTGCCGACTCGCACGAGACCCCACGGTGAGCCGTTGCCGCTCCCGGCCGTGTCGAAGGAAAGCGACGAGTACGTGCCGTTGGAATTATGACGATAGATTTCGGCAGCGCCGTTCCCTGTCACCCACAAGTAGGTTCCGTCCCAACTAATACCGACGGGCACCGTATTGCCGCTCCCGGCCGTATCGAACGAAAAGGAAGAATAGGTGCCGTTGGCATTGTAGCGATAGACTTCATCGTCAGTATTGTCAGTTACCCAGAAATACGTACCGTCCCACGTAATACCGAGCGCATTACCGTTACCGCTCCCATTAGTATCGAATGAAAAGGAAGAATAGGTGCCGTTGGCATTGTAGCGATAGACTTCTGCGTCTGCGCTATCGGTTATCCAGAAATACGTGCCGTCCCAGGTGATGCCTGTAAGGGCAGTGTTACCGGTTGCGGCAGTGTCGAAGGAGAATGATGAGTACGAACCGTCAGAATTGTAGCGATAGACTTCAGCGTCGGTGCTATCTGTTATCCAGAAATATGTACCGTCCCATGTGATGCCTACTGGTGAGGCGTTGCCGCTCGCCGCGGTGTCGAAGTGGGTGCCGGTGTAGTCGCCCACAGCGGCGGATGCTTTTTGTGGAAATGAAAGGAGCGGAAGGATGCTCGAGAGGATGAGTGCGGTAATGAGAAGCACCGATTGCAGCTTCTGCCACGCATGCGTGCGGTATAGGTGGTGCATGACGAATGAATGCATAGCGCGCCCGGACGCATCGCCCGATCGCTTTATGATAGCGAGAAATTTCCTCCCCTTGAGGGCTGAGGATATGGCCTTTGGGGACAAGGAATTAGAGTTTGGCTATCTCTTCCTGGAGACTCGAGCGCAACGTCGCCGGGTCGGCGGCGCCTTTAAGGACTCGCATGGCCTGGCCGATGAGGAATTGGAGCGCCGCTTCCTTGCCTGCTTTGTAATCGGCAACAACCGAGGCGTTCTCGGAGAGGATTTTCTGGATGACAGGGCCGAGATCTGCAGCGTTTGAGCTCTGGAATAGCTTATGCTCCTCGGCGATTGCCTCGGGATCTCGCTTCTCGGCGATTGCCATGACGAGAAGGTCTTTGGCGACTCGGGATGAGACCCTTCCGGCGGCTGTAAGGTCGATGATTTTGGCGAAATGGGTCACAGAAATCGGTATCTCGGCGCTTAATTCTGTTTCTCGTTTATCCGTACCTCGGATTATTGATACCAAGTCATTGGCAATGTAGTTCGCAGCGCGCTGTGCGAAGGCTGCATCCCCTGTTTTTGTCTCGGCGACGGCATCGAAGAAGCCAGCGATGCGCGGATACTGGACGAATTGCTCGGCGTCGGCGGCCTTGATGCCCCAAGAGGCATAGCGGGCCCGGCGCTGGTCGGGAAGCTCTGGCAGAGTCGCGGCTAGGGCATCGCGGGAGAACTCCTCGATCTCGCTGAGCATAAGGGATGGGAGATCTGGATCCGGGAAGTAACGGTAATCGGCGGCGACTTCCTTTACGCGCTGACTGAACGTGACTTGCTTCACATCATCCCAACCGCGCGTCTCTTGCACGACTTTCTCACCTTTGGAAAGTAATTCAGTTTGTCGCTTGATCTCGTACGCGACCGCTCTCTCCATCGCGCGAAATGAGTTGATGTTCTTCACTTCGACTTTCGTGCCGAGTGTATCGGTGTCAGAGATAGAAATGTTCGCTTCAAGACGCATCTGTCCTTGTTCCATGTCGGCATCCGATGCATCGAGATATCGGAGGAGCAATTGCAATTCGCGGCCGAACTTCCCCGCTTCTTCTGCGGTATGAATCACGGGCTCCGTGACGAGCTCCATCAAGGGCATACCCGAGCGGTTAAAATCCACCAGTGTAGCCCCCGTTTGGCTATCATGGATCGAGCTTGCGGTATCTTCTTCTAAATGTATGCGCGTGATATCGATGCCCGCGAGTTTGCCGCCGCTTATCAGCGGAAATTCGTATTGACTGATCTGATATCCCTTCGGAAGATCGGGATAGAAATAATTCTTGCGATCGAATTCAGTGTAATCGGCAAGCTTCGCACCGAGCGCAACGCCGACGCGCAACACGTGATGTACTGCCTGCTTGTTGATGACGGGGAGCGTACCGGGATGTGCGAGACACACGGGACAGATGTTTACATTCGGTTTTGCTTCGTGCGCATCGTTCTTGGAATTGCAGAACATCTTCGTGTTCGTTTTCAGTTCTGCGTGGACTTCGAGTCCGATGGTGGCTTTGTATGACATACACGTAGTATAAATTCGAAGCACTAAATCCGAAATTATAAACAAACAGCTGATCCCGCACTACCCTTCTGTAAACAGACTTTACCCGAATCCGGAGCTAAAATTCACCTCAATATCGGATACGACACAGTTAAGCGGGACTGGCAAATTCCTAATATAACTCTCCTTATGGCATCCGTTGTCGTATCCGAGACCCGCGGTATCTCGGTCGCTCCCACACCCCTCACTAAATAACGATTTTGTTGAACATTCGCATGGCGCTTCCCGCGACTTTCAATAAAGCAGCACAATCCGAGATATTCCGAGATGTGACGAGATACGGTTATTTTTTATAACCTCGTCTGTCCGAGAAAATATTGCACGCTTTTCAGATCGAATCATCTGGACGCCACCGAGATGGGCAGCTTACGCGATAAAAATGACCTATTTTCGCTCTTACAGGCTTGGGGAACGTCGCGCTGGAGTATCACAAGAACGTGATCATGATCTCTCCGCCTCTGCACAAAGTTGTTCACATAATCCACACCTTTTCAGGAGCGTATAAGTGCCGAAAAAAGTTATAGTTGCAACATATTTCGTCACTTCGCGCGTGTGAAAACTGATCTCTACATCGACGGCGTTCGCTACCTGACTGCGCGTGAGGCCGGAGACGTTTTGGGCTATGCGCCGGATTATATTTCGCGCTTATGCCGCGAAGGAAAGCTTCGAGGACGACGCTCCGGTAAAAGTTGGATTGTGGAGGCGGATTCTCTGGTTCCCTTCCTCAAGGCTCATGAAGCGAAGAAAGAAGCGTGGCACCAGGATCTGTCGCGGGAATTGAAGTCCGTCGGCGATGCCGAGGCTTCCGAGGCATCGGCTGCGTTGCGGGAAGCAATCGAGCCGTGGCCGCATATGCAGGTGGCGCCGAAATCTCTGCACATCCTGCGCCGCGCTCAGGTACGGCAAGCGCGCGAAAGAATCGCACGTGCACGAAAGATCGCAATCGGCACGGGGACCGGCGCGCTGATGTCGATTCTTATTTTCCTCGCAGGCGTGAACGGTTTTGCGATGGAGCGTGTCGCTACAACGGTGGCAAGTGTCATGCCTTCGGGCGCGCAAGCTGCGGCGGTATCACTCTTCACGCCGTTGGATGGCGCTGCGCGCACGGCATTCGCTGCTGTGAATTCGTTCACATGCCGCATCACCGGCTGGTGTGGCGAGATGCAGCCGCTGCCGGTCGTGTTCGTCCGCACGCCGGGCGCGAACGTCGCGACGAATGAGGCACCTGCTGCGCCTGTTCAGAACATCACTAACAACATCACCAACTACATTCAACCTCAGGTCGGTGGTGTCTTCGCCAGCGGGATCTCGGAGCAGCTCTTGGATAGCCGCCTCAACGCGATGGAGAATTACCTCACCGGTCGCATCGATTCGGTGCAGTACGAAGGTATTCGACAATCAGCGGATCTCGGTGATGACATCGCAGGGATCGGCGGTGCGGGATTCGATGACATCGATATCACGGACAGCACCTGGACGGGAGGCAGCCTCTCGGGGACGAGCATCACGACCTCGAGCTTCTCTGGTACCACGCTCTCGGTGGATGAGGCGACCTCCACGAACATGTACGTCTCTGGTTCTTTCGGCTTCGGTACTGATACGGGACTTCTCAGGAATACTGCCGGTGTCGTTGATACCTTGGCGAATGGCTCGAATGGGCAGGTCTTGAAGATGGTGGCAGGCACTCTCGCCTGGGGCACGGACAACTCGGGTGGAGGCGGCGGTTCGGGCTTCTTCTCGACGACGACGGACGAGCTCGCGATCTATCCCGCTGACACAACGGATGTCGTCATCATCGGCTCGAATGCGACGACGACGGTGGGAAATATCCTGGAGATTGCCGGTGCTTCCCTCTTTCGTGGTGCGATGACGTCATATGGCCTCAATACTGCCTCGCGATTTACGGCCACGAGCACGACTGCATCGGTCTTTCCGTATGCTTCCACGACGGCGCTCTCCGCGACGACGCTCTGTCTCTCCACCGACTGCCGCACCTCGTGGCCGACGGATACATCGTTCTCAACGACGAGTGCCGACTACTGGAAGACGGTCAACAACTTCTTCAGCACCACCAGCGCGGATTACTGGGAAACCCAGCAGACCGCCCGCAGCGCCGACGATCTCACGAACAACTCGATTGAAGATCTGAACGACGTGACCGCGATGACGGAGAGCTACGGTGACCTCCTCTACTGGAACGGCTCCAGCTGGGGCAACATCGCTACCTCGAGCCTCGGGCTTTCGAACTCGGCATTCTCCACGACATCAGCAAATTACTGGCAGACGACGCGCGACTTCTTCTCGACGACGTCCAGTGACTACTGGAAGACGGTGAATAATTTCTTCTCCACGACGTCAGCGGACTACTACAAATCCGTGACTGACTTGTTTTCCACCACCTCCACGAATTACTTCGTCTCATCCTCCACCACGATCCCGAAGACGTATTCGGTAAATACCTTCACCGGCCTGCAGACATTCTCCAACGCATCGACGACGCTCCTTTCGGCGAGTTATGCATCCACCACGAATCTCTTCGGTGCAGGGCTTGCCACCTGTCAGAGCAACAACGTTCTGACCTGGAACGACGGCGTCTTCGGGTGTGAAGCTGATGATGTCGGTTCCACGTTCGCGTATCCCTTCAGCCTCGCCGGTAACGCGACTTCGACGCTCACGCAGTTCAACGGCGGACTGACGGCGTACGCTTCATCAACGGTTGGCAACGGCACGGCTGCCGGCGGCCTTACGGTAAGCGGCACGGCGACAACAACGCGCCTCGTCGTTACGGGAACGGCTACATCTACCTTCGCCGGCAACATCGGCATCAGCGGCAATATCACGCCGAGCGCGAATAACACGTATTCCCTCGGCTCGGAGTCGTTCATGTGGAAGGACGTCTACATCGGCCCGGGCTCTTTGTATGTGAACGGAAAGAAAGTCATCGAGGATGTCTCCAACACGATCACCTTCTCGACAGACGTGGATCAAAGCCTCATGACGGAAACGAGCGGCGTCGGCACCGTGACCACACGCGCAACGGGTTCCGGCAACGCGAATCTCCTCACCGGTTCCGGCAATATCAATCTCACCTCGACCTCCGGCAACATCAATATCGGGACGAGCGGCTCGGGCCAATTGAATCTCGGCATCATCGCGAGCGGCACGTGGCAAGGCACCGTGATCGCCGACGGCTATCTCACGAAAAGCGGCAACTGGACGGGCACGCTCGATGGGTACGAAGCATCGCAGCTCTTGGGCGCAGGATTCGCCACAACGTCAGCCGATTACTGGAAAACGCAGCGCAACTTCTTCAGCACCACCAGCGCGGATTACTGGGAAACCCAGCAGACCGCCCGCAGCGCCGACGATCTCACGAACAACTCGATTGAAGATCTGAATGATGTGGCGGCAATGACAGAGAACTACGGTGATCTTCTGTTCTGGAACGGTAGCAGCTGGGCCGACATTGCTACATCTTCTCTCGGTCTTATCACCTCAAGCGATCTGGGAGCGTACTTCACTCTCTCGGCGTGGTACGCGACAACGACGGATGGCTTAGACGAGGGCTCCACAAACCGCTACTACACCGATGGCCGCGTACAGACGTATCTCGACACCATCTCAAAAGGGTTCTTCTTCTCTACAACCTCCGCTGATTTTTGGAAAGATCAACGGAATTTCTTTTCGACGACGTCTTCTGATTATTGGAAGAGCGTGAACAACTTTTTCAGCACCACTTCGGCTGACTACTACAAATCCGTAAATAACTTCTTCTCAACTACGAGCAGCGATTACTGGAAAACGCAAAACAACTTCTTCAGTACGACCTCTGCCATCCACTTCGTCGATGCTTCGACGACGATCCCAAAGACCTACTCCACGAACACGTTCACCGCGCTCCAGACATTCTCGAACGCCTCCTCTACCCTCTTCTCATCAAGTTATGCATCCTCGACGAACCTCTTCGCCGGCACGGCAACGCTCGGCTCGCTTGATTTGAGTACGGCGCTCTCGGTTGCCGAGGGAGGTACAGGCGCGAGCACCTTCAGCTATGGTCTCATCCTTTCTCCGGGCGGCACGAATGCGCTTACGAATATTGCCACGTCGTCTCTCGGCCTCCTCACCACGCACGTCACTGAAGGATCGAATCTGTATTTCACTGATGCGCGCGTACAGACGTATCTTGATTCGGTTGCGAAAGGTTTCTTCTTCTCGACGACGAGTTCTGATTACTGGGGTTCAACCAAAGGCTACGCGACCTTCGGCTACCTCTTTCCTGCAAACGCAACAACCACCACACTCACCTTCTCTAACGGCCTTCTCTCGCTGGCCTCAACAACCATCGGCAATGGCACTCAGGCAGGCGGACTCACGATAAGCGGCGGGGCGACGACGACGGGCAACGCATATTTCGCTGGCAGCGTCGGCATCGGAGAAACCTCGCCGTGGGCGACACTCACTATCGCCAGCACCTCAGCGTCCTCAAAAACATATCCACTCGTTCTTGCGAATAAGAGTTCTACTGCCGGGGCAGAGGTGGCCTTGCGACTTGCACCAAGCGCCAACCCCGATATCCGCTACAACGAAATCTCCGCGGTGAACACGAACGGTACGAATGCCATCGATACGCTGTTTACGACCGCTTTCGGCGGCACCATCACGGAGAAGATGCGTATCACTTCGCTCGGCAATGTCGGTATCGGCACGACGACACCCACGAATAAGCTGACAATCTTCGACAACGCTTCTTCACAGCTCTCCCTCTCCGCCGGTGCAGGAGTAGCGCAGTGGGCATTCCGCAATGCAGGTGGTGACTTCTTCCTCTCCACCACCACCGTTGCAGGAACAGCGACGACTTCGACAGCTGCGCTCACGATTGCGGGTAGTGGATTCGGGACGACGACGGTGCGGGGTTTGAATATCGTAGGTCAGGCGACGTCGACTTCGAATGTCGGTTTCAATCTTTCCGCTGGCTGCTATGCGATTGGTGGCACCTGCTTGGGAGGTGGCGCATCGCTCTCGGGGACGTTGGGACAGACAGCATACTTCTCGGGCACTGATACGGCGGTGGGCACCTCTACCCTTTTCATCCACAGCAATTCAAGCGTGGGCATCGGCACGACGACGCCGATCGGATCTCTTTCCATCTACGGCGATACGCTATTCAATGGCAGCAATCGCTACGCGAACTTCGGGACGACGACGGGAACCTTGGGCTATGGCTTCCGCGACAACGCCGGCACGCTGGAATTCAAGAATCAGAATGGTACCTGGCAAGGCGTGACGACCGCGACGACGGGGCCGAGTTTTATGGCGCATAAGAACGACAGCACCCAGTCGATGACAGGTACGCTCCAGCTTGTCACCTTCAGTACCGAAACCTTCGACACCAACAATAATTTCGCATCGAATCGCTTCACGCCGACAGTTCCGGGAAAGTATATGGTCACCGCATCTGCGAAATTCGCGTCGCAGGGACTTCTGGTAAGCGCGATTTATAAGAACGGTTCTGTATATTCACGCAATCAGAGCAACGCAACCAGCAACTTGCAAGTGCAGACGACTTCGATCGTCGATATGAACGGTTCCACTGATTACATCGAGATGTATGCAAGCAACGATAACAACGCGAACCTCGAAGGAAGTGCGGTGAACACGTATTTCACTGCTGTCATGATCGCCCCGGTCAGCGCAACCGCTGGCGGCTGGACGAACGATGGTACCTCGTCGTACTTGATCGATACGACTGATCGCGTCGGCATTGGCACCACCACGCCGCAGTACAAACTCTCCCTCTACGACGCTGCTGCTTCACAGCTCTCGCTCTCGGCTGGAGCCGGATTGGCGCAATGGGCATTCAGAAACGCCGGTGGTGACTTCTTCCTCTCAACGACGACGGTTGCAGGTACCGCGACCACGACTACCAGTGCGCTCAAGATCTCCGGCAGTGGCTTCGGGACGACGACGATTCGTGGACTCGAGATCATTGGTCAGGCAACCTCAACATCAAATGTTGGTTTCAATCTCTCCGCAGGCTGCTATGCGATTGGTGGCACCTGCTTGGGAGGTGGCGCATCGCTTACCGGCACCCAAGGCCAGGTCGCGTACTTCTCAGGTACGGATACGGCCATCGGAACTTCGACGCTCTTCATCGACACCAATAGTCGTATCGGCATCGGGACGACCACGCCGTGGAGTAAGTTGAGCGTGACAGGCGGTAGCGATAGCGTGAGCGTTGTCACAGCCGGCGGCGGCCCGCGAGTTGGATTCGGTGGCACCAACACGTACGCTCAATATCTTGAGATTGGTGCCTACGGTGGAATCAATAATATCGACACCAAGAGTCGTGATCTCCGGATACTCTCGACGAGCGACACGGTGGGCATCAACTATATTGCGAATTCAGGCAACGTCGGCATTGGGACGACGACGCCGACCCATAGGCTGACGATTGCCTCGACTACGGGTCCGCAACTCTCGCTCTCTGCTGGAGCAGGAATCGCACAGTGGGCGTTCAGGAATGCGGGTGGGAATCTGTATCTGTCGACGACGACGGTGGCAGGGACGGCGACGACGACGCTCTCTGCATTCGTTATAGACGGTGCCACAGGCAATATCGGTATTGGCACCTCGACGCCGGGCTCCCTTCTTTCCATCGGCAACACGAACGGCATCAACTTCTCCACCGCGACAACGACATTCTCTTCGACCGGCGGCATCAATCTTGCGGCAGGATGCTTCGCCGTCAGCGGCACGTGTATTAGTGGCTCCGATAGCGACGGCTCCGGTGGCGGGCAGCTCCTGGCGACGTACTCAACATCAACCGTTGGAACCACGACGGTGAATTTCAATGGCTCTGCAGGCAGCGCGCCGAGTTTCTCCGGTACGACACTTACCCTGCCGAGCAACGCGAGCTACGTGGTGGTGGAAGTATGGGGTGGTGGAGGAGGTGGAGGTGGCTCATCAACTGGAGGAGGCACCGGAGCAACATCGTGTTTCGGCACCAACAGTATCGCCTGTGCGACGCCAATCATTAATGCAACAGGCGGAGGCGGAGGCGGCGCAGGCGGCGGTGCTCCATCAGGTGCTCCAGGCATCGGTAGCGGCGGCGACCTTAACCTCAAAGGTGGTGGTGGCGTGATCGGTACCGCAAGCGGTGGCGGAGCCGGCGGGAGCGCCCCGAGAGGCGGAGGCGGGTCATTCGGACACAGTTCTGTCGCTGGTGGAGAATTCGGTGGAGGAGGTTCAGGTTCCGGAGGAGGCGGAAGCGCCGGCGGCTATTCCTT
>Ga0196980_1000166_pt1 | contig 19440 bp, 17 predicted proteins | sample S3_1013CmetaG_FD_155486 | JGI IMG/M metagenome (GOLD analysis project Ga0196980, IMG submission 155486) | Soil microbial communities from Anza Borrego desert, Southern California, United States - S3_10-13C | ecosystem: Environmental > Terrestrial > Soil > Desert | place: USA: California... | reverse complement strand
TCCCTCTGTTGTGTGCATGGAGCAGTTGCATGTTGCGGTGCGTACGGAGCGAGACCCGACGACGGCTATGCGCCTCGGTATGCTCGCGTGGGGTGTCAATCGACATATACACGTAGCGCACGATCCGAGCGCAAGCATACTCGAGCGCATTGTGTTCTATCCGTATCGTAGGTTCCAGATGGTCAGTTACCCTGACGAAGTCACTGGAGGTACCTACGAATCGAACTGGCCGGAAGAATTGAAGGTCTGCAAGCGTGTCCTCACCAATTGTAATTGCGAATGAAAACAGCGGGCCCCCCTTGGTGGGGCCCGCTGAAACTTTTTATATTTGAGATTATTGGATGCGATCGCAGGTCGCACTATAAAGAAAGAGCGCGCGGTGGCGCGCGCTCTTTCAAAAAGACGTGCCTGGCTCGCGCCTTCGGCGCGACACGGCTTATTCCGTCTGCTTCTCTACTTTCGGAGAGGGGATATCACGGTCCTCATTGCCTTCTGGATTCGCGAGCTCTTCGCCCTCTTTCTGCTTCTCTTCGTCGGTCGACTCCTCAACAGCTGCTTCGACTGCAAGTTCTTCGACGGTTTCAGATGGGGATTCTGCCTTCGGCGCTTCAGCCGGGGTTCCGGTAGAGCGGATATCGATCTTCCAGCCCGTGAGACGTGCCGCGAGGCGGACGTTCTGACCGCCGCGGCCAATCGCGAGCGACTGCTGGTCTTCGGCGACCGTCACGATAGCGCGGTTATCGTCCTCGATGAGTTCGATATCCATGACCTGCGCAGGCTTCAATGCTTCCTTCACGAAATCACCAGCAGTCTCAGACCATTCGACGACATCGATCTTCTCGCCGCCCAATTCCGAAGTGACGACCGCAACGCGGACGCCGCGCTGACCGACAAGCGAGCCTACGGGATCGATGTGTTCGTCATTGGAGAAAACCGCGATCTTCGCGCGTGAGCCCGGCTCACGGACGACACCCTTCACTTCGACGACACCGCTGGCCATTTCAGGCACTTCAGCTTCGAAGAGCTTAGTCAAAAAGCGCGGGTGTGAGCGGGAAAGACGGATGAACGTGCCGCGGACGCCTTCGTCCACGCGCAGAAGGAGTGCGCGGACGCGCTCGCCCTGGCGGTATCTCTCGCCTGGGATCTGCTCGTCGTAGGGGAGGACTGCTGTCGCGCGGCCGAGGTCGATATAGAGGTTGCCGCGTTCAAAGCGCTGGACGTGGCCGGTGACGATCTCGCCTTCGCGCTCGCCGTATTCGGAGATGATGGATGCGCGTTCCGCTTCGCGGATCTTCTGCATGATGACCTGCTTCGCAGCCTGGGCCGCGATGCGGCCGAATTCCTCCTGCGTCTCAAGGGGAAAGGAGATCTCCTCATCGAGCTGCGCGTCTTTCTTGATGCGCTGCGCGTCCTCGATCATGATGTGCTGCTCTGGGTTGAAGCGGGAGCGATGGTCCTCGTCAGAAGTCGCTTCCTCGTCTTCCTTGCGCACCAAGGTGTCGTCGACGACGATCTTCGCCTGGCGAAATTCGAGATCGCCCGTCTCCGGGTTGAAGGTTGCACGGATGATCTGCCCACGCTTACCGTATTCGCGGCGGTACGCGGCGGCGAGGGCTGTAGCTATAGCTTCCACGACGGAGTCGCGCGAAATGCCTTTCTCCGCCTGCAACTCATCGAGAGCCGAGTTCAGGACCTTGAGATCGAAAAGTGCCATATTAAATGAATGATTATTGGTTTCCGGTTTATATAAGACAGCCCCTTTTTAACAAAACGGTCCGGCTTTCGGCCGGACTGAATACATTGCTGTATGCAGCTGTAAGGGAAGCATATTCTATCGAATGAGGGGTGTCAAGCGTTATAAAAATGGCTGGTATACTACCCATACTCGCGGAAGGGAAACCGTATGTACATCTCTGATACCCAACTGAAGACGTTCCTCTCCGATGCGAATCTCATTTCGCAGAAGGATTTCGACTCCGCCGACAAGGAGGCGAAGGACCGCAACCAGCCCATCGGCGACATTCTCATCGCCCGCAGCCTCATCGGGGAAGACGAATTGCGCCGCACATATGCCTACATCTTAGGCATCCCATTCGTCTCCTTGGTTGGCACCACTATCCCGTTCGACACGCTCTCTCTCATTCCGGAGCCGGTCGCGCGCCGCAACAACATCGTCGCGTATAACCACAAGGAGGACGAATTGGAAGTGGCGATGTTGGATACCGACGACCTCGCGGCCATCGATTTCATCAAGAAGAAGACGCGATTGAAGGTCTTGCCACGCCTCACCGACGGACCTTCCATCAAGGCAGCGCTCAAGCAATATCAGCGTGGCCTCAAGGACAATCTCGGGGACGTCATCAAGCGGGATACGGAAGCCTTGGCGGCGGGCGGCAACGTCGAAGACGAACGCAAGATGGCTGAAGGTGTGCCGGCGGTGCGTATTATCGACACCATCCTGCGGCATGCGAACGCGCAGGGGGCGTCGGATATCCATATCGAACCCTTGGAAGAAGCGCTCCTTATCCGCTATCGCATCGATGGCCTTCTGCACGACGCGATGGAACTGCCGAAGCACGCGGCGGCGGCGATTACTGCCCGCATCAAGGTCTTGGCGAGTATGCGGCTCGATGAAAAGCGATTGCCGCAAGATGGTCGTTTCGGCGTCGAAGCCGGCGGCGAGAAGATCTCGTTCCGCGTCTCGATACTTCCCACCTATTTCGGTGAGAAGATCGTGATGCGACTCCTGCGCGACAATGTCTCCGGCTTCTCACTCGAGGCACTCGGCTTCCACGGTCGCGCGCTCGAAGAGATGCACACGGCGATGAAGAAGACGACCGGTCTCATCCTCACGACGGGCCCGACCGGCGCCGGTAAGTCGACGACGCTCTACACGCTCTTGGATATCGTGAATACGCCGGATGTGAATATCTCCACAGTCGAGGACCCTATCGAATATCAGATGAAGCGCGTGAATCAGACCCAGGTGCGTCCCGAGATAGGATTCACGTTCGCCAACGGCTTGCGCTCTCTCGTGCGTCAGGACCCTGACATCATCATGGTGGGCGAGATTCGCGATAAGGAAACGGCCTCTCTTGCCATCAACGCCGCGCTCACCGGTCACTTAGTGCTCTCCACTTTGCACACGAATTCCGCCGCGGGAGCCATCCCGCGCCTCCTCGACATGGGCGTAGAGCCATTCCTTCTCGTCTCGACCATCCGTGTCATCATCGGCCAGCGCCTGGTGCGCAAGCTCACGAACGCGCGCGACAAGTACGAACTCTCCCGAGACGAGCAGGCGCAGCTCGAGCATGTGGTGGACGCCGGCGTCGTCTTGAAATCATTGAAAGAAGAGAAGATCATCCCGCCGGAAGCCACATGGAAGAATGTGCCTTTCTGGAAACCAAAGGAAAGCGAAGGGGAAGGATTCGCCGGGCGCATGGGCATTTATGAAGTACTGCCGGTGAATTCCACCATCAAGGAACTGGTCATGAAGAACGCAACGGCCGATGACATCCATAAGCAGGCGCGCAGCGAAGGCATGCTCACCATGAGCGAGGACGGTATCTTCAAGGCTGTCCAAGGAGTAACGACGATCGAGGAGGTGCTGCGCGTCATTACCGAGTAAGAAAGAAGCCGCCCTGTAGGGGCGGCTTCTGATGTTCCGTCACGTGGTAAGAGGTGGCGCTTGGGAAAACTTGAGTGCAATCTTATCTAGTCCCACCGCTTCAATCGTAAGGTCCACGAAGTGATCCGACGGGTTCCAACGCCTAAGCTGATGAACCGTCTGCCGACATCCGGAAATCTCATCGGTAATCATCCACAATCCCTTGAAGTCCCGGACGAGCGTCACCTTCGCATATCCGTCCGACAGCAGGCCGGCTGTAATTTCGATCAACGAGAAATTACCGAGCAGTGCCTGAAGGGAAGGGCCTATGCCCGAAGACGGAAATATCCGACTGAACCCGAGCGGGACAGTGCCGATCACATCATCACAACGCACGATCTCTTGCATCACACGCTTCCTTTCAAAGGGTGTTTCTCGATGTTGTCTGTCCGCATCCTATCTGTTCCACATGCGATAGCAAGTATTGGCCTGCGAGCATATATAATTGATTGAATGGCTCGTTTTTCGTACACCGCCGAGAAGGCGGGAGGGGAAGTGTACAAGGGGATCGCCGCGGCGCGCGATCGCTTCGAGCTCTATGAGATCGTGCGCAAGGAAGGCGGCCGCATCATTTCTGTGTCCGAAGAGGGAAACAAAGGCGTCTTCAGTCTCGCGTATTGGAATTCCAGGGTCTCGACGGTACCCGAATACGAGAAAATCCTCTTCGCGCGAAACCTTGGTGCGATGCTCAGCGCAGGGCTCTCGCTCGCGCGTGCGCTTGCCGTCATCGAACGGCAGACGAAGAACGCGCGGCTCGCGAGCGTGGTTGCGGAAATTTCCAGCGCGGTGCGCCGTGGGGAGACGCTTCATTCCGCGCTGGCACATTTCCCGCACGTCTTCCCGAAGCTTTTTACCGCGATGGCGCATGCTGGCGAAGAAGGTGGACAGCTCGCGCAAGCGCTCGGCGTCGTCTCCGATCAGATGGAGCGCATGTATGTCTTGAAGAAGAAGATTCGCGGCGCGCTTCTCTATCCGATCATCATCGTCATCGCGATCATCGGCATCGGCATTTTTATGATGATCAACGTCGTGCCGACCTTGGCGCAGACGTTTTCCGAGATGGATGCGGAACTGCCGGCATCGACGCAGGCGATCATCAGCGTCTCGAACTTCCTCGTCCAATACACTGTTGTGGCGGCCTCGCTCGTCGTCCTCCTTCTCGGCGGTCTCTACGGATTCGTGCGCACGGAATTCGGTTCGCGTCTCAAGGATTTCCTTTTCCTGCACGTCCCGATCATCGGGCCCATCGTCAAGGAAGTGAATGCGGCGCGCACGTCGCGCACCCTCGCCTCGCTTCTCAGCGCCGGAGTGGACGTCATCACGGCGCTCGAGATTGTCGCGGATGTCGTGCAAAATTCATATTTCAAGAACGTGATCCTTCGCGCGAAGGAGGGTGTCGCGAAAGGGGAGCCCCTTTCCGCCGCATTCGTGCGCGCCGAGCATCTGTATCCGGCGTTCGTCGGCGAGATGATGTCCGTGGGCGAAGAGACGGGACAACTTACCGAGATGATGAAGAAGCTCGCACTCTTCTACGAGGACGAAGTGGATCGCAAGACGAAAGACATGTCGACAATCATCGAGCCCTTCCTCATGGTCGCGATCGGCGGCGCGGTCGGCTTCTTCGCCGTCGCGATGATCTCTCCGATCTACCAGCTTTCCGAGAATATTTAGCGCTCGTGGAGCGGAAGCAAAAGGCTTCTCTCGGGTCGCTATCTGCGCCTGCTAGCGCAGCGCTCAGTCTCGGCGCCGTCGCGCCTGCGAAGACCCTCGTGAAGCATTTTGCTTCCGCTCCGTCTCGCTTCCGCTGGTGGGGTTGGAGAAATACGGGCGTTCAGGTAAGGTGGTCGTGGACTGGAATCCAGAGTAATGAAGGGAGGCCGACATGTCGGCGAAGAAAACACGACCCACTGCCCGGCGCATTTTTGACGCAGCCGCTTCGTATCTTCAAGACCGTCGACTCATCAAGGATGGTTATGGAAAGAACGCGTGCGAACAGAGGCTTAGCGCTCGTGACATGTACCATTGTTTCGAGCAAGCAGAAGGCGCAGGTGCTGTTGGTGCTTTGTACGCAGGAGCTGGAATTATCGGCGCAAATTATCATGACGTGAGTTTATGCGTTGATGTTCTCAACAAGTTTGTAACCAAGCGAACTCGCGGCAAATGCAACTACATAGGAACGTACACTGATCGGCCGTGGGTGCAGAGGGGCCACGTCATAAAGCTTCTCTTTGCGGCACGAGACCAGTGCCCATAGCTATGTGAGTGCCGCGGCCGGGAAACTGGCCGCGGTTTTGTTGAATACCCGAAACAGTTACACGCCGGCAGGATACAATAGATAGATGCAGCGTCCTCGAGGGGAGCGAGGTTCAACATTGCTTGATGCGGTCGTCGGGACCGCCCTCATGCTTATCGTATTCATCGGCATCGTCGGCGCGTTCCGATTGACCGTGATGGCGGTCTCGAACAATAAGGCGCGTGCCGGAGCGATTGCGCTCGCGAACGAACGACTGGAGTTCATTCGCTCACTTCCGTATAACTCCGTCGGAACCGTCGGTGGCATTCCGGCCGGGAGCATCGCACAGGAGGAGCCGGTCTTGCTCAACGACGTCAATTACACGCGACGCACGTTCATTTCGTACGAAGACGATCCAAGCGATGGTCTCGGCGGTGCGGACTCGAACGGCATCATCACCGACTACAAGGCCGCGAAGGTCACCGTTTCGTGGACGGTGCGCGACGGCGTGCACACTATCACCCTCATCTCGCGCCTCTCGCCGCCCGGCATCGAAACATCAGTACCGGGAGGCACACTCTCGTTCAATGTCGTCGATGCAGTACTTGCGCCCGTTTCCAGCGCGCAGATCCGCATCGTGAATTCGAGTGTCTCCCCAAGTGTGGATATGACGACGTACACGGATACTGGAGGACTCGCGAGCATTCTCGGCGTGCCGCCGGGTTCTGGCTATCAGATTACGGTGACGAAGAGCGGTTACTCTACCGCGCAGACGTACTCGTCCACGGCGACGAACACGAATCCGATTCCCGCGCATCTCGGTGTCGCACTCAACCAAACCACTGCGGCAACTTTCGCGATCGACGTCCTCTCCACGAAGATCATTGAGACGTATACAAGCGTTTCAACAGGTACGACGACGGAGAATTTCAGCGATGCGAGCGGCATCGGTTCGTCTTCCGGCATCATGGTTGCGGCGGGTGAAGTGCGACTCACGGTAGGGGAGAATGGTTTCGAATCTCCCGGGACATTCCTGACAACAGCGATTTCAACGACCTCGCTCGCTGCGTGGAAACGTCTCACGTGGGATGCGTCGACGCCATCGGGCACGAGCCTCACGTTTCGCGTCTACGATTCTTCAGGAACGAATCTCATTCCCGATTCGCAGATCCCGGGAAACAGCAGCGGCCTCACGAGTGCTCTCGTGAGTCTTGCGAACGTTTCAACGTCGACCTATCCATCACTCGTCATCGGCGCAACGCTCACCACCTCGAACGCATCGAACACGCCGTCGATCGATTCATATTCCGTGGTGATGGATAGCGGGCCACGACTCGCGGCCAACATCGGTCTCACGATGACCGGAGCGAAAACGATCGGTACGACCGCCGGCGGATCGCTCGTCTACAAATATCAAAATTCGTCACTCTCGAGCGGAGAAAGCGGCGCGGTAACTTTGAACGATATCGAATGGGACAGTTACACCGTGGGACTCAACGCTTCAACCACCTACGCGATCGCATCAGTGTGTAATCCGCAGCCGGAAACGCTCGCACCGAATTCCACGCAGACGACGCGTATCTATATTTCGCCGTTCACGATCAACTCGCTCCTCGTCGATGTACGCGACGGCGCAGGTGCCACGATCCCGAACGCAACGGTGCGTCTCTACCGCGGTGCGTATGATTCAACGATAGCGAGCGATGGTTGCGGCAATGCGTTCTTCAGTGCGCTCTCGTCGGGAACGGTCGGCGGTGGTAACGCGTATTCGATCGATGTGAGTGCCAGCGGCTTTCAGTCGTATACTTCAACTGAAGTGAATGTCTCCGGTATGTCGCGCACATCGATAATCCTCAATAATTGATATGGGACGTGGTATGACATTGATAGAGACCGTAGTGTGGGTGTCCATCACGCTCTCCGCGATGCTCGCGATCGTCACGTCGGTGCAGTATTTCTATCGCACGAACAACTACGCCGTCGAACAGGCAGCCGCGGTTTCATCCGCGCAACGCGGCATCGAGAACATGGTGAAGACGATGCGCGAAGCGTCGTATTCGTCGAATGGCGCCTACCCCATCATCAATCTCTCCACGAGTTCCGTCGCGTTTTACGCCGATATCGATAGTGATCCCTACATAGAACGCCTGCGATTTTTTGTGGAAGGGAATTCGCTAAAACGCGGCATCATCGATCCTTCGGGAGATCCGCCCGTCTATACGAATCCGGAGACCATCGTTTCGGTTTCCGATTACGTACGCAACTTCGATCAGAATGTGACGACGTTCCGGTACTATGATCTGAACGGCACTCTCATGACTGATCTCACCGACATCGCGGAAGTCCGTTTCATCGAAGTGACGATCGTCGTCAACATCAATCCGTTCCGCTTACCGAACCAATTCACCCTGCGCTCCACGGCGGCGCTGCGCAATTTGCGATGATATGAGAAATTCCGAACGCGGTGTCACGGTCATACTCGTCCTCGCATTCATGGGGATCTTCCTTTTCCTTCTCGGCACGATCCTGAGCTATGTGCTGACGCAAGGGAAGTACGGCCGCGCACTCTATGCGCGCGAGCAGGCCCTGAACGTCGCTGAAGCCGGGCTCGAATACTACCGCTGGTTCCTCGTGCATAATCCGAGCATCATGGTCAATGGGAACGGTCTCGTATCCCCGGCTACCTATACCGTGACCGATCCGGAAGGGGGAACGATGGGAACTGCAACGATCACCGCAACACCGAACAAGGCCTGCGGAATCGTGCAATCCGTCGACCTCGCTTCGGAAGGGCGCGCGGACATCAATCCGCTTTACAAACGAACACTGCAGGCGCGTTACATGCGTCCGTCGGTCGCTGAGTACTCCAATATCATCAATGCGAACGTATGGGCGGGGTCGGACCGTATGATTACCGGTGCCTATCACTCAAACGGCGGCGTACGTATGGATGGCACGAGCAACTCCATCGTCTCCAGCGCCGTTTCAACCTGGTCGTGCACCTCCTCATTCGGCTGTAGTCCCACCCAGACGCAACCGGGTGTCTTCGGTACGGGCGCGGGTTCCGCACTCTGGAAGTATCCTGCCGCTTCGTTCAACTTCGCGGGCATCTCGACCGATTTCCCGACGATTCGCTCGTACGCCCAGTCGAGCGGTATCCTGATGACGTCGACGCGTATCTATGTCGACGGCGTGCAGCAAGGGAATTCATTCGGCGGCGTCGGCGGAACCGAACAGCGCGGTTTCCGCATGGTGCTGCGGAGCGATAATACGATTGATCTCTATCGCGTGACCAGCACTGGTGCCGCGCAAGGCAAGCGTCCGGATAATCTCGGCGCGTGGGTGAGCGATTACCATACCGTGAACAACAGCGTCTATCTCGGCCGTTACACTATCCAATCCGATTGTCCGATCATTTATTCCGATGCGAAGGTGTGGCTTGAAGGAGTAGTGGGTGGCAAAGTAACGGTGATTGCAGCCGACACGGGTACGTTCAATCCTGATATCCTCCTTAATAACAACATTACGTACGCGTCTGCATCGGGAAGCTCCGGTCTTACCGCGATCGCCGAGCAATCGGTCATCATCCCGCTCGTCTCCCCGAACGAGATGACGATCCGCGGCATCTTCGTCGCGCAGAACGGATACTTCGGACGAAATTATTATGAGACGAACGGCTCGCATGGTGTGCCCTCGCAATACAACGCATACGTAACGCGCAATCTTCTCACCACGATCGGCAGCGTCGTCTCGAACGGCCGCATCGGCACACAGTGGTCGTGTGGAGGTAGTTTCTGTTCAGGCTACGGGGTACGCACTGACACCTACGATCGCCTCTTGGCATTCGATCCGCCGCCCTTTACGCCGGCGGCCTCTCCCGACTACAAGCTGGTCTTGTGGAGGGAGCAATGACAGTGCGGGGTTTGCGGAAGAAGTAAGACATGTTTATATGCGGCAAGTAACGGAACGGAGGTTCACGTGACTCTGAAAATCATGGTGCGGTCGCCGGAATCGATCAAGGCGCTTAAGGAATTACAAGAAGAGACAGACGCCGCAACCCCCGAGCAGGTGGTCAGAAATGCGCTTCGATTGCACTTGGCGGTCCTGCGTGCGCACAAAGCAGGCGTCAACTTGTATGTACGGAAGGGCAGTCGTTTTGAGCGGGCGATCATGTTCGAGGATGAGTAAGGCGTAATGAGGGTCGTCGCAAAGCGGCGACCCTCTTTAGTGCCCCTCATGCTACAATCGCGGCATGAAATCCCTGATTGTCGCGAATTGGAAGATGAATCCGGCAACGGTGAAGGAGGCGGAGAAGCTCTTCGAGGCGACGAAGAAGGCCGCTGCGGCCGCGAAGGGAGTTTCAGTGGTCGTCGCACCGCCTTCCATCTTCCTTCGTGACATCGCCCAGCGCGCGGGTGGCAGCAAAGTCGGCCTCGCCGCGCAGAACGTGCATTTCGAAAATTCCGGTTCGTTCACGGGAGAGATCTCCATCCCTCAGGTCCATGATACGAAAGCGGCGTTTGCCTTGGTCGGCCATGCCGAGCGCCGCGCGATAGGAGAAACGAATGAGGAAGTCGGAAAGAAAGTCGCAGCACTCTTGGAAGCCAAGATGACGCCCATCCTTTGCATCGGAGAGCAAGAACGCACTCCTGCGGGAGAGCATTTTCTGTTCGTGAAAGAGCAGTTGCGCACGGGATTGCACGGCGTCTCTCCGGCGAAGATCGGGAAAGTCATCATCGCGTACGAACCGGTCTGGGCGATCGGCGCGGCGCATCCCATGTCACCGCGCGATATGCATGAAATGAGCATCTTCATTCGCAAGATGATGGTCGAGAAATACGGCGATCTGGGCATGAATAACACGGTACTCTATGGCGGCGCAGTTGATGCGGCGAGTGCTCCCGCGATGCTCCGCGATGGCGATGTGAAGGGCCTTCTAGTAGGACGCGCGAGCGTGGATGCGAGAACATTTACGGAATTATTGAATGCAGCCGCTAAAGCATAGGTATGTTTAAGTGCATCGACGAAGTTCCAGTGGAGGAGTTGAAGGGAAAACGCGTCTTAGTGCGTGCCGGCTTTGACGTGCCGCTCGATGACAAGGGCGAAGTCGCCGATCTCTTTCGCGTGAAGCGCTCAGCGGAGACTATCAAATATCTCTCTTCAGTCGGCGCACGCACGATTATCCTCTCGCACATCGGTCGCGATCCGAAAGAGACGAACGCGCCTGTTTCCAAGGCGCTCGAGAGCCATGTGTCGCATACGTACGTACCGGAGATCGACGGCCACGCCGCACGCAACGCCATCCAGGTGATGGACGATGGCGATGTACTGCTCCTGGAGAATCTGCGTCAGGACCCGCGCGAAATCGCGAATAATGATGCGTTCGCGAAGGAACTCGCCTCGCTCGGGGAAATCTACGTGGGTGACGCCTTCTCCGTGGCACACCGCGCTCATACGTCTATCGTTGGTATCCCGAAACACTTGCCGCATTACGGTGGCCTCCTCATGCGCGACGAAGTGACGGAATTGAAGAAGGCGCGCGTACCGGACCGTCCGTCCTTCGCGATTCTCGGCGGCGCGAAATTCGAGACGAAGGCCCCCTTGATAAAGACACTGCTCGGATCCTATGACCATCTCTTCGTCACGGGCGCCTTGGCGAACGATGTGTATAAGGCGCAGGGGTTCCCCGTCGGCCGGTCGCTCATCTCAGAAGAAGCACCGACACCATACATATTGAATCACCCGCATTTTCTGGCTCCCCGGGACGTGACGGCGCAAAGGAACGATGGTCAGGCGAGCGTCAAGAAGCCGGAGGCGGTGGAAGCCGACGATAAGATTGTGGACATCGGACCTGATTCCATCGCACTCATCGCACCGTATCTGGATAAGGCGAATTTCATCCTCTGGAACGGACCGACCGGTCTCTACGAAGAAGGTTTCGCGTCGTTCACACATGCGATCGCCGGGATGATCATGCGACGGGTTGCCGACGGCGCGCACGCCGTCATCGGCGGCGGAGACACGATTGCGGCGATACTGGACAGCGGCATTGGCGAAGACCAGCTTGGATTCCTCTCCACCGGCGGCGGGGCGATGTTGGAATACCTTTTGGCCGGCACGCTTCCCGGAATCGAAGCATTGGAGTAGGATGCGGATATATTTCTAGGCATTTTGAATATGAAAATTCTTTACGCACTTATCGGTCTCGCAGTCGTAGGAATAGGGGCGTGGTTTGTTATGAATCCGCGACCTGCCGCTGATACGCCAACCGTGGAGCAAGAACAGGCACGCGACCTCCCATCGAATGAGACGCAGGCCTTCAAGGGTTCGATGCAACAACTGATGGCGCGGGGTGGATCATGGCGCTGCGATGTCTCCCTCACGACAGAAGGCGTTACTACGAGCGGCACAACGTATGTTGCCGGCGGCATGGTCCGTGCCGATTTCGTCTCGAATGTCCCGCAGATAGGGAACGTCGAATCACATATGATCATGCGCGATAACACGGCCTATACCTGGACGAGCATGATGAATCAGGGATTCAAATTCCCTATAGAGAGCGCTGAAGGGCAGCCGGAGGTGAGTGCGGAAGTGGCCGCGCAGGTCAATCAGCAGTACGACTACAGATGCACAGCGTGGCCGACGGACGAATCGAAATTTGCACTCCCGTCCGGCATCACGTTCTAGCGGATTTCATCGGGGCTTCCCAGCGTGCCTGTCACGCTGTACGCTACCGCTATGCAAGCTGTCATACTCGCCGCCGGAAGAGGGACCCGCATGGGGAAGCTCACGGAGAACCTCCCGAAGCCGATGCTCGAAGTCGCGGGGAAGACGCTCCTCGAGCACAAGTTCGACGCGCTGCCAGAGGGCGTGCACGAGATAATCCTCATTGTCGGCTATCTCAAAGAGACCATTATCGAAAAATTCGGCGAATCTTATAATGGGAAGAAGCTCATCTATATAGAGCAGGAGAATATCGTCGGCGGCACGATGGACGCGCTGCTGCAGGCGAAGGAATATCTCACGGAGAAGTTTCTCGTGATGATGGGGGACGACATCTATTCGGAAGAAGACATCAATGCGGTCTTGGCGCACGACTGGGCACTCCTCGTGCAGCGGGTACCGGATACGGTGATCGGCGGCAGGGTAATCATCAGCGCGGACCATACAGTTATCGATATTTTAGAGAACGATCCCGGCGAAGGGGCGGTCTCCACCAATATGTACGTGCTCGATCCGCGCATCTTCACGTTCCCATCGGTGCCGAAAAAAGCCGGTTCCGACGAACTCGGCCTCCCGCAGACGGTGGTCGCCGCGAGCAAAGCGAGCGGCATCCCACTTGATGTCGTCGAGGCGACGCGATGGATACAGATAACGAATCCGGACGATATCCAGAAGGCTGAAAAACTCCTATCCACATCGATCGTGTAACCGTCGGCGAAGAGCGTTCATACTATAGGAATGCGTCTCGCATTCACGGCAGTCTTCATATCGTTGCTGCTCATTCCGTTCGTTTCGTCGGCACAGTCGGCCGCCGAACTGCAAGCTCAGATCAATGCGCTTCTTTCGCAGATCAAGGTCCTCCAGGAGAAGATCGCAGGGACGTCGGCGCAGTCGCCGGTCATAACCACTTCAGTAACGGCCGCAACAGAATGTCCCTCACTCTCACGTCTCCTCACGGTTGGTTCGCGCGGCGCCGATGTGACTGCGCTGCAGGAATACCTCCGTGCGAAAGGTCACATGAGCGATGTCTCGACCGGTTACTTCGGCGTCATCACCGAAGCGGCGGTCAAGAAATTCCAGGCAGCGAACGGTGTCGTCTCGACGGGGAACGCAGCTTCGACTGGCTACGGCGCGGTCGGACCGAAAACGCGCGCCATCATCGCGAGCCTATGCTCGAACGCCTCGGCGCCGAGCGTGGCGACTCCGGTAGAGCAATGTGCGCAAGCGACAACGCCCTCGGCGCCGTCGCTCGCGTGCGGCGGCACGTGGGAGAAACTGCAGAATCTCGGCTGCCATGTGGGCTGGCGGTGTGTCCTTCCGTTCGCCGGTGCGAACAAGCCGCCGATCGTGAGCGCGATACAAGGGCCGACTTCGCTCGGCCGCGACGCGTTCGGTACCTGGAAGATAAGCGCTATCGATCCGGAAGGCGGCGCGCTTTCCTATAGCTACACCTGGGGCGACGAAGGGGTCGCGGACATCCTAAGCGTGCTCGCTGGTCTCGGCGGCACCTTCACTTCATCGGCGAGCGCGAGTCATTCATATGCGAAAGCGGGTACTTACACATTGCAGGTGACGGTGAAGGATGCCGCGGGGGCGACAGCCGTGGGGACTCTTGGCATTAAGGTAGGAGCTGACAGCACCGTCTCCACTGCGACGCCATTCGATGAGACGACTTCACCTCCTGTAGCGAGCGCGTGTATCACGCCGTGGGGTACTCAAGTAGTCGGATCCGGCGGCAGCGTCTATTGGCAACCATTCTTCACCGAGGGACTCTACTTCGCGACGACGAGTCCTCTCATGAAGTGCGATAATGGCGCCTGGCAGAAGTGCGATGCCGCTGGGAATGGCTGTCAGGTGTACACGCATCCGACGTCTACCCCTAGTACTGCGGCATTGCCGAGCTTCGTAAACACGATCGGCCAGAGCTGCAGTCCGGAGGGCTCGAGCAAGCAGGTGCAGGTCCCCCCGGGGACGCAGCTGTGCCAATGGCTCAACTGCCGAACGACGACGCAGGTAGAGACGATCACGCTCAAGTGCACGCATTCAGGCTGGACTGATTACGCGAACTATTAATAATTCTCGTAACATATTTTTATGAACAAACGATTCCTGACCGGCTTCTTGGTAGCGATGCTCTGTATCATCCCTGTTGCCGCATCCGCACTCACTGCCGACGAAGTGCAGGCGAAGATCAAGACGCTTATGGCGCAGATCGTCGAGCTGACGGCACAGATCAAGAATCTCCAGGGCCAGGCCACGGTAACGACCCCATCCGGTACGACGCCGAATGCATGGGGCCTCAAACATCGCGTCTGTAACGTACTTGATCGAACGCTCGTCCAAGGCCAGAGGGGTGACGACGTGAAGAGCGTACAAGAGTTCCTCAAGGAGGAGGGATATCTGAATGCCGAAGCAAGCGGGTATTTCGGCCCGTTGACCAAGGAAGCACTCATCCGCTATCAAGCATCGCAAGGCGTTGTTGCATCTCCTGATGCCCGCATCGCGGGTGCCGGCATGTTCGGCCCGAAGACGAAAGACCGCATCCGCATCTGGTGCGGAGGCATAGCTGGCCAGAAGTTCAACGCGACACCAACACGTGGCGATGCACCCCTAACCGTCACCTTCAATACATGGCTGAGCGGTTTCCGCGTGCCGAGCGTTTCCTACACCATCGATTACGGCGACGGCTCGAGCGAGAGGGCAGCGGATTGTCCAGCGCCTGCCGATGCATGCACGGGACCGGGACAGAATACGCATACGTATTCCTCAAACGGTACCTACACCGCGACTCTGAATAAGATCACCGATCCGTGTCCGGACGACGGTGATCCGAACACGCCGCGATGTCTGGCCGCGATCCATAGCGAGACAATCGGTAAGTTGCAGATCACCGTTGGTCCCGTCGCATGTACGAAAGAATATATGCCGGTGTGTGGTTCAAAGCCCATCGTGTGTGTGACGACGCCCTGTAATCCCATCCCGACCACCTACGGCAATAAATGCGAGATGAACGCTGACGGCGCGTCGTTCCTCTATCAGGGACAGTGCCGCAGCGAGAATCCGGCCGACGATCCACAGTGCAAGCAATGGTTCGACGGGTGCAATTCGTGTGCGCGCAATAATCCAGGTGATCCGGCCGCCTGTACGCTCAAATACTGCGCGCCGAATACCGCACAGAAGCCGTACTGCACCGCACGGTTCGATACGAGTACCAATAAAGCGCCAAGTATCTCAAGCTTCTCCGGCCCCTCGACGCTCACTACGGACGCCGAAGGGATTTGGAAATTGAATGCGAAGGATCCGGAAGGAGGGACTCTCAGCTATCAGGTGTGGTGGGGAGACGAGAATATCTACGCCTCGAATTACACGACGGCCGTCGCGGCCCGTGAATTCACGCAGTCGACGACCTTCACGCATGCCTATTCCAATCCGGGGACCTATACCGTGATCATCACGGTGCGGGATAGCGGCGGACAAGAGGCGAAGACGTCGATGACGGTGAAAGTCTCGAGTGGCTCCGACGTCGTCTGCACCGCACAGTACGAACCGGTCTGCGGGCGCCCGACGGGCTGCGCGAATACGTGCCAACCAGGGATGGCATGCCCTGCGATCTGCCAGCTTCATGAACCAGTGACGTATTCGAATCGCTGCTATCTCGACGCCGCGAAGGCGGAACTTCTCTATTCGGGTCAATGTCAGTAAGTAGTCACGCGAACGAACTATACACAAGCGCGCCGGCGGAAGTCGGCGCGCTTGGTATACTTTTAAGATGAGAAATTTTGCCGTCACCCTCATCATCAGTCCTTTCATCCTCCTTGCGTGTTTCTCGCTCACGAACGCGCAGTCGTCCACTAGCCTTCAGGCGGAATTGAATGCCCTTCTCGCGCAGCTCGCGGCGCTCCAGGCGCAGCTGCAGACGACCACTGGTTCTTCTACGAACACGCCGCCGGCAAGCGGCGCATACGGCCAGTGTCCGACCCTCTATCGTGCCCTTCGTTCGGGAATGTCGGGCTCCGATGTGACCGCACTCCAAGTGTTCCTTGCTGCCGATGGGAGCATCTATCCCGAGAAGAATGTCAGCGGCTATTTTGGCGCGCTCACACAGGCGGCGATCCAACGTCTTCAGGTGCGGCACAACCTAGTCACCTCCGGCTCGCCGGAAACGACTGGTTTCGGCGCAGTCGGCCCCGCTACGCGCGCGCTCATTGCGACGCTCTGCGCGAATGGGGGCTCGCCCGTCCCGAGCGTCCCGAGCGGCAGCTGTTCGCTTGACGGCCGCGTCGTCGAGAACGGAAAGACGGCCGATTTCTATTCTGTATCGATGCCTCCATCAGGAGGGAATTGCGCATCGTACAAAGCGACTCGCCAATGCATCAACGGTCTTTTCTCAGGTAACGCGTCGTATCGTTATGCATCCTGCAATGTTTCCCCCACGGCTCCCGGCGCTTGTTCGTTCAACGGGGTGGTCATGGCCAATGGCGACACGCGTACCTTCTATCGTCAGGAAGCAGTCGGTACGGGCCAGTCCTGCCAAGGAATCGCACGCACCTGCAGCAATGGGACCGTTAGCGGTTCGAGTGAATATCCGTATCCCACGTGTGGCACTACGAACGGCCCGGTATCTTGTAATGTCGATGGCGTCATCATCCAGGATGGACAATCGATAGGATTCTATAAGCAGAACAAGGTCCTCTTCGGCCAGAGCTGTGCCGCTTTTCAAGGTACGCGCACCTGCCAAGGAGGCGTCCTCTCGGGGGATAGCGACTATCGCTACTCGTCGTGCACTGCGGCCGGCGCACAGTCATGCACGGTCACCGTCGGCACCACCACCACCACCGTCGCACACGGCGTTAGCCGAAGTTTCTGGTCGGTCGATTCCGTCGCCTACACCTCCAGTTGTGATGCTGTGAAGCTCTCGCGTACCTGCAACGACGGCAGCCTTTCGGGCTCGAGCGCCTACAAATATCCGACGTGCAAAGTCATTGCGGAGAAAGCCTGTGAGATCGACGGCGTTACTGTCACCGGTGGCACGAAGCGCACCTTCTATTCGGCGCGCTCCGTCGCATCAGGCGGCTGTGACGCGATCGACCTGGAACGCACCTGCGCCAATGGCGTGCTCTCAGGCGACGCAGCCTATAAATATGCTTACTGTGCCCCGACAGGCCAACGGTATTGCGTTGCGGATGGCGCGTATGTCGCTCACAACGCCAGCAGGACCTTTTACACGACGAAGACGCCGGCGTTCGGCAGCACGTGCTCGCAGTTCAGCCAGTCGCGCAAATGCACCGACGGTGTTCTCGAGGGCACCGCTTCGTATGCGTACGCGACATGCACCGAGCCGACCGGCGCGTCGTGTACGATCGACGGTACGACAGTGAGCCACAACCAGACGCGTACGTTCTATTCCCGCAGCAGTGCGCCTTCGGGCGGCAACTGTGCCGAATACGGCCAATCCCGTACCTGTATCGACGGAACGCTCTCCGGCAGCAACGACTTCGACCACAGCAGCTGTTCGAACTCGACGACACTCGCCGGCAGCCAGGTAGCCGCCGCACTTTCTGCCCTGGAAGTTATCCTCAAGGCAGCGCTCGATAGGCTCGACGCGTGGTTCTAGAGCAAAGCCGCGATCTTCGCCGACACCTCGGCACCTTCTCCTTCAGTGAGATTGCGCTGCGGCCAGTGCGTGATGCCGTCTCCGGCATACCGCGGGATGATGTGGATATGGAAATGGTCAACGACCTGGCCCGCATGTTCGCGGTTGTTCATGTTGATATTCACGCCGTCCGCGTTCATGCCCGTTGCCACGGCGTGTGCGACTTTCCGAACGGTCTCCTGCGCGTCGGACCATATTTCCGGTGACGCTTCGAAGACGTTCGGAACGTGTTCCTTCGGGATAACGAGCGTGTGTCCCGTATTGACCGGTTCGATGGTGAGGAACGCGAGCGTTTTCTCGTCTTCGTAGACCTTGAACGAAGGGAGCGCTCCCGCGACGATCTTGCAGAAGATGCAGCTCGGATCGGTCTTCATGTGCATATAGTACAATCCGCGAGATGAATAGCGAAGGAATCAGTGATCTCGTCGCCTCGCTTCTGGAGAAGCGCGGCCTTGCCGGCGAAGAGGCCGAACGCTTCCTCAATCCTGATTTCGCGCGTGATACGCACGATCCTTTCCTTATGCAGGATATGGATAGGGCCGTCGCGCGCATCTTCGATGCGATGCGTGCAGGCGAGCGGATAGTCGTTTACGGCGATTTCGACTGTGACGGCATCCCCGGTTCAGCGCTGCTTTTCGATACGTTCCGCAAGATCGGGTACAAGAACGTCGAGGTCTATATCCCGCATCGTGATCGGGAAGGTTATGGATTCCATACGATGGCCATCGACGAACTGGCAACGCGCGACGTGCGGCTCATCATTACAGTCGATGTCGGTACCGTCGCGTTCGAGGGCGTCTCTCACGCGAACACGAAAGGCATCGATGTGATCGTGACCGATCATCACGAGATACCGGGGGAATTACCGGAATGCATCGTCATCAATCCGAAGCGAGGAGAATACCCCTTCAAAGACCTTTGTGGCGCGGCGACCGCCTGGAAACTCGCCTGTGCGCTGCTTATAGAAGGGAAGCGGCAGAAAATGGAGCACTTCGCTGCCATTCCTGACGGCTGGGAGAAGTGGCTACTGGACTTGGTCGCGATCTCCACGATCGCTGATCTCGTCCCGTTGGTGGGTGAGAATCGCGCACTCGCGCACTTTGGCCTCACCGTCTTGCGTAAATCGCCGCGTCCCGGCATCCGCGCGCTTGCGGCACAGACGCG
>Ga0196980_1000165_pt1 | contig 19475 bp, 15 predicted proteins | sample S3_1013CmetaG_FD_155486 | JGI IMG/M metagenome (GOLD analysis project Ga0196980, IMG submission 155486) | Soil microbial communities from Anza Borrego desert, Southern California, United States - S3_10-13C | ecosystem: Environmental > Terrestrial > Soil > Desert | place: USA: California... | reverse complement strand
CAGGCGGACGTGTTGCTCGAGCGGGACGGCCTGCGCGTCGCCTTCGAGGTGTCGGTCACCACGCCGGGCGCCCACGAGGCCGCCAATCTCCGCAAATGCCTGTCGGGCGGCGTCGATCAGGCGGCGCTGGTGGTGGTCAAGTCGCGCGCGACCGGCGTGCGCTTCCGCGACGCCGTGCTGGCGGGCCTGGACGAGCCCGATCGGAACCGGGTGGCGCTTCTCACGCCGGAGGGCCTGCCGGACTACATCCAGGCTCTGGCGCCCCCGCCGGAGCCGAGCGAAACCGTGGTGAAAGGCTACCGGGTGAAGGTCAGCCGCGTTTCGGCCCCGGCGGACGAAACCCGGACGCGGCACGACGCGGTGGCCCGGATCGTAGCCCGTTCGCTATCGCGCGAAACGTGAGCGACGGCAGCGCGATCGGACCGGTCGCCGGTCAGATCCGCATCAGCCAGACCAGCCAGACGCCGAGACCGAGAAGCGGGGCGAAGGCGATCCGGGCGTCCGCCGCCGGGCGGCCGCCGACCGCCCGCCGCGCCACGACGAGGCCGACGCCCGCCGCGGACGCGATCAGGAGGACGGGCGGCAGGCCCTGCCAGCCGACCCACGCGCCCCCGGCCGCGAACAGGAAGGGATCGCCCCCGCCGAGCCCGTCCCGGCCGCGCAGCCGGCGGTAGGCGAAACCGAAGAGCCACAGCGCCGCGAAGCCGAGCCCGGCGCCCAGGACGGCGTCGCGGAGCCCGGCGCGCTCGAGCCAGCCCACGGCGAACAGACCGGACGCCAGCAGCGGCAGGGTGAGCCGGTCCGGCAGCCAGAGATGCTGGAGGTCCACCGTGGCGATCAACAGCAGCTGCCAGCCGAGCAGCGCCGTGAACACCGCGCCGGCCGGGTCCGGGCCGGCGAGCGCGGCCCAGACTCCCACGCCGGCGGCCGCCAGTTCGAGGAGCGGATAGCGGACGGGAATCGCGCTTCCGCAGGTCCGGCATCGCCCGCGGCTGGCGGCGTAGCTGGCGACCGGGACGAGATCCGGCCAGGCCAGAGTCCGTCCGCACCCACCGCAGCGGGATCGGCCAGTCACGACATCCTCGCCGGCGGGCAGGCGCAGGCTGACCAGTCCGAGAAAACTGCCGACGATCAGACCCGCCACGCCCAGCGCCACGGCGAGAAGCGGCGGCGTCATCCGCCGGCGGCTGGATCGGTGGCCGGATCCGGAGCCGCGTCCGAGGTCGGCTCGGTCGCGGCGAACAGCTCGAGGCTCCGATCTCCGGCCGGTCCGCGGACGGTGGCGCTGCGTCCGGTCACGGCGACCAGTCGCCATCCATCCAGGGTTTGCCCGATGGACACGCCCTCGACTTCGCCGGAGTCGGCGCTGCGCAAATAGGCGCGCCGGCCGGCGAGACCGACCAGGACCGGGACGGCGGTCGGGGCGACTACGGTCGGTTCCGCTCCGGCCGCGTGAAGCCGAAGGGGAAAGCCCGCGACGGGACCGCTCCGGCGCGCCTGGTGATCCGCTCCGAAATAGCGGTCCACGCCCGGCGCTGCCGGGGGGCGGGCCGCGGCGGCCGGCCAGATCAGGATGACGAGCGTCGCCAAGGCGCACGCGCCGAGAACCGCGGAGGCCCAAAGCCGCCCGAGCTGCGTCATGCGATCACCATCAGCAGCACGAGCGCCACGGTCCCTTCCCGGGTCGGTCCGAGACCGAGCGTCAGGGATTTGAGCCGGACGGCTTCGCGATTGACGGCGATCCAGTTGGCGACCGCGGCCGAGGCGGCGGCGTCGCCTAGCGCCTGGACGCGCACCTCCGCGAGGTGCAGGCCGCCGCCCAAGGGGCGCAGGTTCGAAGCGTCCACCGCAAGAACCGTCAATCCCAGTTCGGCGAGCCGCCCGTTGAGGTGCTCGCCGATGGCGATCTCGGCGGTCGCGCCGTTGCGCCGCAGCAGGGGCCGTCCTGGCGTCCACGGCGCGGCCTTGTCGGCCGTGATCGGAGCGCCGCCCGGCCGGTCGCCGGCCGTCGTCACGGCGCGAAGATCGCGTCCCGCGGCAAGGGCGGAGGTCAGGGCGACAAGGGTGAGTCCGACGGCCGCCAGCGCCGCGCCCCGGTTGAGCCAGAGGGTGCGCCGCGTCATCCGCAGACCTCGCTTGGGAAGGTCACGGCCAGAGTCTGGGCTCCGGCGGCCGGGGGCAACTCCAGGGCTGCGACCAGGGATGCGGCGTCCGTTCCCGGGGCGAGCGTCAAGCTCACGCGCTGCCCGTCGGCGGCGGCGCCGGTCACCGCCACGCCGTCCGGGCGGACGGCCGCGATCCGGGTCGCCGCACACAGATAGCGGGTCGCGGCGTCGGTTCGCCCGAGAGCGGCCCAATCGGCTCGCGCCGCGGCCTGCTGGGCGACGAGGCGGGCCGCGCGGGCGGCGAGACGTTGTTCGGCGGCGATCTCGGGCAGGCGGCGTTCACGCCATTGCTCGGCCCGCAACTGCCCGGCCAGGGCGACCGCGGCGAGGCCGAGACAGACCATCGCCGCCCTGGGCGCATGCCGCAGCCACCGCGCCTCGCGATCGTCGACGGCGCCCGCGTTGCGGAAGCGGAAGACGACGTCCTGCCCGCCGACGGTCTTGGCGACCGCGACGATCCGCTGGGCGCCGAAGGCCGGATCGGCCAGGGCCGAGCGCCGCAGGACGCCGAGCGCATAGACGGTTTCGCCGGCCTCGTGGCCGAGCGGCGCCAGTTCGAAGACGGTGTCGGCGACGGGCAGGGGGGAGAGGCGGTCCAGCTGCAGGCGCGTGATGGCGCGCGCCTGCCGGAGCGACCGGGTCGGCAGCCGCAGCACGCGCGTCATCACCTCCAGCTCGGGTCGCGGCGCGGAGGCCGGCTTCAGGTCGAGGGAGAGGTCGTCGAGCGGCATGATTGACTGACGGTATCGTATTCGCAGCGTTCGGGAAGGTCGCACCGGTAGCGGATGCGGTCTTTGGCCGACGCAGCGATCTCGGCGGCGTCGGGTCGGCACCCCGGCGCGGGCCGATCGGCGAGCCCCGCCTGGGACAGGGCGAGCTGCTGGCTGGCGCGGGCGAGCGCGGAATAGCCGGCGCCGACGCCGACCAGCAGAATCGAGGCGACCGTCATGGCGATCATCAGTTCGAGGACGCTGTAGCCGGCGCGGGCGGCACGACCGCTTCGACGACCAGGTCCGGGCCGAAGCGCCGGTCGACCACGATGCGCACCCGCCGCGCCGCGGACGGGACGTCGTCGGTGCCGGCGCCGGTGCTGGTGTAGGTCCATGAACGCCCCTCCGTCTCGCCGACCTGTTGTCCGCCGGCGCGCTCGCCCGCGTAAAGATCCTCGTAGAGATCGTCGGCGATCCTCGTCGCCGTCAAGCGATCTCGCGCCTGGGCCATGCGCGAGACCGCGTTGGAGGCCAGCGCCACGGCGGCGGCGACCGCCAGAACGGTGATCGTGAGCGCCACCATGGCGTCGATGGTCAGATAGCCGCCGCGGGCGCTGCTTGCGTCAGGAGGCAACGGCGTCTCCCACAGCGAGCAAACCCTGGAACACCATCATGGTGATCAGTCCGACCATGGCGCCGACGACGATGATGACCAGAGGCGTGAGAACGGACAGCAGCCGTTCGATCGCTTCCTGGGCGCGAGCGCCCAGCAGCGCGGCGCCGTCGTTCAGAGCCGCGCTCACCTGCCCGGAGTGTTCGCCCATCAGGACATAGTGGATCAGGTCGGGGGGACAGGCGGGGATGCGCCGCAGCACCTCCGACAGTCGCACGCCTTCCATCAGACGCTCGTCCTGCGCCGCAAGGGCGCGGCCGAGCGAGCTTATGCTCACCGGCTCGCGGGCCAGCCGCCAGGCCGGCGCGAGGGGAACGCCGGCGTGGAGCATGACGGCGAGGCGGGCGGCGAGATTGGCGAAGACGAAGTCGCGCAGCGGCGAGCGCTTGCCGCGCATCAGCAGGCGGGCGACCCCATCGCCGGCCGAGCGCCGCACGGGCGCGAACAGCGTCATCGCGACGGCCAGACCGCCAGTCGCCGCGGCCAGAATGGGCAGCAACACCCGCACGATGACCCCGAAGGTCAGCACGGCCTGGGTCTGGGCCGGAATGTCGCCGCCCATGCCCTCGAACGCCGGCTCCAGGGAGGGGAGCACGGCGTAGGCGTAGATGGCGATCGAGCCGAGGGCGACGAGGATGACGAAGGCGGGGTAGAGGCACAGGGTGATCAGCCGCTTCTTCAGCTGATCGGCGGCGGCGAGCGACCGCGCTCCGGCGGCGAGCACCTCGCTCTGGCGACCGGAGGCCTCGCCGCCCCGGGCCAGGGCCTGCAGGAACCGGGCGGGCCCGCCGTCCGCGGCCTCGAGCGCGCGGGACAGGGGTTCGCCGGCGATCAATCGCTGTCGCACCTCGCGGGCGATCGCGCTCATGCGTGGGGTTTCCCGCGTCTCCAGCAGGGCCAAGGCCTGGGCCAGCGCCATGCCGCTGGTCATCAGCTGGGCCAGGTCGCGGCCGAACCGCGCCGCCTCGGCGTCGGTCAGGCGCAACCCACCCCGCTGCTGCAGCAGGGTCGGCTGGATGGTGAGCGGGTGAAGGCGCGCCTCCACCAGACGATCGCGCAGGGCGGCCGCGCCCGGCGCATAACTGACCCCGCGCAGGCGGCGTCCGTCCGGGCCGAGCGCGGTATAGCGAAAGGCCTTCATCGGTCGGCGACGCGCCAGGCGTCGCCCCAGTCGAGCAGACCTTCCGCCGATTGTTCGAGCGCGTCCTGTCGCAAGGTGGCGTAGCCGGGCTGGTCGACCAGGTGTCGGCGCAGGATCGAGGCGTGGGCGCCCGCGCCGATCAACTCGCCCAGTTCGGGCGTGCAGACCATGAGTTCGCTCACCGCCCTCCGGCCGCGGCGCCCGGCCCCGCCGCAGGCGGGACAACCCTGCGCCCGTCCCACCAAGGACGGCCGCAGGGACAATCCGGCCTCACCCAGGGCGGCGGTTTCATCGGCGTCCAGCGGGCTGGTCGTCTTGCAGGCCTGGCAGAGCTGGGCCACGAGGCGTTGCGCCATGACCCCGATCAGGGCGTCGCCGAGCAGATAGCGCTCGACCCCCATGTCGATGAGCCGCGACGGCGTGGTGGCCGCATCGTTGGTGTGCACGGTGGCGAGCACCAGATGGCCGGTCAGACTCGCTTGCACGGCCAGGCGTGCGGTTTCCGTGTCGCGGATCTCGCCGACCAGGATGACGTCGGGGTCGTGACGCAGAAAGGACCGCAGGGCGGTCGAGAAGGTGAAGCCGGCCGCCTCATTGACTTGGCTCTGCAGGATGTCCTCGAAGACGTATTCGACCGGATCCTCGACGGTGAGGATCTTGTTCCGGGCCGAGGCCAGTTGGCGCAACCCAGCGTAGAGGGTGGTCGTCTTGCCGCTGCCGGTGGGGCCGGTGACCAGCAACAGGCCGTGGCCGCGCATAAGGAGCTGGCTAAGGCCGGCGGCGACCGGGAGCCGCAGGCCAAGCCGCTCAAGGGAATAGTCGACGTCGCGCCGGGTGAGCAGGCGAACGACAAGGGATTCGCCGAACACCGTCGGCGCCGTCGAGATGCGGACATCGACCGGGACGCCGCGGACATTGATCGTGGTGCGCCCGTCCTGTGGGGCGCGGCGCTCGGCGACATCGAGGTCGGAGAGGACCTTGATCCGGGCGATCAGGGCCGGCCCGATGTCGACGCCGAGCCGTTCCTGATCCTGCAAGGCGCCGTCGATCCTGAAGCGCACCCGGGTGTGGTCGCTCTTCTGCTCGACATGCACGTCCGAGGCGTTGAGCAGGAAGGCGCGCTCGAGGATCTGTTCGGAGAGACGAACGACCGGGGCGTCCCGGGCAATGTCCTTCAGCCGCTCGGCGTCATCCAGCCAGGTGGCCGCGGCGGCGGCCGGCCGCGCGGTCTCGGCGGCGGGTTCGGCCACGTCCTGCACGCGCCGCCAAGCGCTGAGCGTGATGGTGCGCACGGGGATGTCGCGGCCGAGCGCGAAGCGCAGCGCCTCGCGGGTGGTTTCGTCCCCGGGGTCGACCAGGCCGAGGCACCAGCCGCCCTCTTCGTCGGACATGGCGACGGCATAGCGATCCTGCAGGAACCGCACGCTGAGACCCGGCAACTCCAGCCGCTCGATCGGAACGCCGTCGGGCCAACGCGGCGCGTCATGCAGGGCGCTGCAGGCCTCGGCGATCGCCTCTTCGGTGGCCAGGCCGAGCAGGCTCAAGGCCACGGCCAGCGGCTGACCCGAACTGGCGCTGGCGCGCTGGGCGCGGGCGAGGGCGCTGCCGCCCAACTGAAGGGCCTCGGCCAGGACCGACCGGGTGTCGGCGGGCGCCGGCAGCTCGAACTCGTCGACAGGTGTAGGTCTAACCATATGAAACGCCGTGGACTCGGCTCCGCTCCCCCCTATAGTCGATCATGAGTAGCGTGTTGGTTCGGGGGGAGCCATGGAGAAATCAGCCGAGGGCGCGAGACGAACCGCGCGCATCCGCCGGGCGGGCTACACCCTCACCGAAATGCTGGTGGTACTGGTCATCATCGGCCTGATCAGCGCCATCGTCGTGCCCCAGACCCTCGGACAGATGGACCGCGCCAAGGTACGGGCCGCCCGCCTGAAGATGGAGAGCGTGGCCGCCGCGCTGGAGATGTATTCCGCCGACTTGGCGCGCTATCCGACCCGCGAGGAGGGGCTGGACGCCCTCATGGATCCGCCCGAGGGCGTCGCCGAATGGGCGGGCCCCTACCTGTCGGATCCCGCGCTGACCAAGGATCCGTGGGGTCGCGCCATCGTCTATGCGCCGCCCGCCGCGGCGGGAGACCGGTTCACCCTGACCAGCTACGGCGCCGACGGCGCCCCCGGCGGCGCCGGTTTCAAGCGCGACATCGTCCTGGGAACGGCCCGATGAAGATCGCCACGCGCGCCCTTGTCGCGGCCGGTCTCGGCTTGCTCGCCGCCTGCGAGACCCCGCGGAGCATCCGTCCGGATCTGGCGGTCATTCCGCAAAGCCGCCCCGCCGCTCCCGCTTCCGTTCCCGATCCGGCCCAGACGCCGGAGACCGCCGATGACCTGGCCTGGCGGATCGAGAGCGAGGCGCGGGTGCCGGCGTCGCCGGCGGTTGAGCGTTCGCCCGTGCGGACCTTCAATGTCGTGTTCGATCAGGCGCCGGTCGCCGCCGTCGCCGACGCGATCCTGGGGCAGACCCTGCGGCGCTCCTTCCGCATCGACCCGTCGGTGCAGGGCGCCCTGACCCTCAGCCTGACAGGTCGCATGAGCGAGGCCGAGGCGCTCGCCAGCTTCGATCGCGCCCTTCGCAGCCTCAACGCCGCCCTTGTCGCCGAGGGAGGCGGCTACGCCATCGTGCCCGCCGCCCAGGCGTCGCGACTGAACGCCCCGCCCGTCGTCGCCCGGGAAGGGGTCGACGCCTTGGCCGGTACGGCCGTCTATCAGGCGAGATCGATCGGCGCGGCCGAGATCGCCCGCCTGCTGGAGCCGCTGGCCGGGGAGGGGGCCACCGTGCGGGCCGATCCCGCCCGCGAGCAGCTGTACATTTCCGGAGACCCGACCACGGTGAACGCCCTGGTGCGCACCGCGCGGTCGCTCGACGTGGACTGGCTCGAAGGCAAAAGCCTGCAGTTCTTTCCCGTCCGGCACGCCACCCCGGCCGACATCGCCTCCGAAATCCGTCAGGTCTTCGGGGGGGCGGACGGCCCTATGGGCAACCAGATCCAGTTCATCGAGCTCGGTCGGCTGAACGGCTTGTTGGTCATCGCCCGCTCGACCGCCGGGCTCGATCGGGCGGCGGAATGGATCCAGCGCTTCGACCGCGCGCCGCCGCCGGCCGCGCGCCGTCTGCGTTCGATCCCGTTGGCCAACCTGGAGGCCGACCAGTTCGTCACCACCCTGTCGTCTCTGCTCGGGACGGGGACGGCGGGCGCACCTGGGGCCACGGCGGCAGGGGAGTCCCCGTCCGCGGCGACGGCGCCCGCGTCCGCGGAGGGTTCGTCTCCCCTCGCCGGGTCGTCAGGCGCGGGGATGGCCGGGGCCCTGCGGCTGACCGCGGACGCGCGAACCAATTCCCTGATCCTGCTCGCAGACGACGCGGAATACCGCAACGTGCTGGACATTGTGCGCGAGCTCGACGCGCCGCCGCCGCAGGTGCTCATCGAGGCGACGATCGCCGAGGTGACGCTGAACGACCGGCTGCGCTTTGGCGTGCAATGGTTCTTTGACGACGGCGACCTGACCGGCGGCTTCTCCTCGGGCGCCAATGATGACGCCGCGCCCGGCTTCCCTGGCCTCTCCGTCCGCTACCTGAACCTCGACGTTCGCGCCGTGCTGAACGCGCTCTCGACCGTCACCGACGTGCAGCTGATCTCCACGCCGCGCATCCTGGTGCTCTCCAACGAAAGCGCCGAACTGCAGGTCGGGGACCAGGTGCCGATCATCACTCAGACGGCGGTCGGGTTGAACGACGACAGCCGCATCGTCAACAGCGTGCAGTACCGGGACACCGGGGTGGTCCTGTCGGTGACGCCGCGGGTGACCGAGAGCGGGCGCATGTTCATCCAGATCGAACAGGAAGTGAGCGAGGTGTCCGGCACGACCTCGTCGGACATCGACTCGCCGACCATCCAGCAGCGGCGCTTGAGCACCCGCATCCAGGTCGAGGACGGGCAGCTCGTCGTGCTCGGTGGACTCCTTCGCTCCAGCCGCAGCCTGGGCGACACCGGCGTGCCGTACCTGAGCCGCATCCCGGCGCTCGGCGCGCTGTTCCGCTCGCGCGACACGACCGAGCGGCAGACCGAGCTGGTGATGTTCCTGCGTCCGACGGTGATCCGCGCCCGTTCGGACATCGACGCGGTCTCCGCTGAGATGGTGGCGCGGCTGCAGGCGCTGGGACTACCGGTTGAGACGCCCGTCGAGCCCTGACCCGAGAGGGCGGGAGGGCTATGTCTCCCTCCTAGCGATCTCGTTTGCCACCGGCCTCGCCCTGTTCGGCGGCGCGCTGGCCGTCGGGCTGCAGGCCTATCTCGCCGCCGCGGCCGACGAGGCACGCGAGATCCGAACCCGCATCGCCCTGGAGAGCGCCGTCGCCGCCGCGCTCGGTCGCCTCACCGCCGGCCAGTCTGCGGCGCTCGAGCAGCCGGCGGAGGCCTCGGGCAAGCCCGACATCCTGATCTCGCTTGTGAGCGCCAAGGCCGATTCGGCGGCGGACGATCTCGAAGTCGTACGGGCAGCCTTGGCGCAAGCGGGTGTGGAAATGACTGGATCGGTCGACCCGAGCGAGACGCCGGATATGGCCTCACTCTCGAGGCGGCTACGGTTGAACGCGGCCGCCGAGGATTGCCTGCGACGCGCCCTGACCTATGGCCGTGCCCCGGCGGTGCGGGCCGAGGCCGTCGCCATCTCCGCCATCCAGGGCGTCTCCGCCGGAGATCAGCTCGATGTCCGGGCCCGTCTGCAAACCGAGGATGGCGAGCGGGCGCTGTGGGTCCGGGCCCGCTTCACGGGCCGGGCCGATGGCTGGGTGGTGCATGACTACCGGCGGCTGACCGGGCCGTTCACCTGCTAATCGTCAGGGGCCGACCTCGCACTGGTTCTCGCTGGTCGGAACGCATTCCTCGCCCAGGCCGACCTCGACGGTGACCAGGCCGGTGTCGGTCCCGCCGTGGCCGTCGCTGACGGTGTAGGTGAACGAATAGGAGCCGGCCGTGGCCGGCGCCATGTAATCCACATAGCCGCCGCCGCTGGGTATGGTGGCGGACCCGCCGGTCACGTTCGACACGCCGGTGACGGTCAGGGTGTGGCCGTTGGCGTCGGTGTCGTTCGAGAGGACGAAGATCGACTGGGACAGGCTGACCGTGGTGCTGGCGGTGTCGTCGATGGCAACCGGCGCCGCGTTGGCCGACGATACGGTCACCGTCACGGTCGCCGTCGCCGTGCCGCCCGCGTTGTCCGAAATCGTGTAGGTGAAGTTATAGGTCCCGACCGCGGCCGGCGCCGTATAGCGGACATAGGTCTGGCCGCCCTGGATGACGACGCTTCCGCCGCTGGGCGTCCCGACCTGGATGACCGTCAAGCTGTTGCCGTCGGGATCGCTGTCGTTGGCGCGAACGGAAATGTTGACGCTGGCGGAGGCGCTGACGGAGGCCGTGTCGTTGACGGCGACCGGCGGCGAATTGGGCGGTTGCGAGGTGACGATCTGGGTGCGGTTGCCGGCGGCGTCGTAGCGATACTGGATGACGACGCCGTTGGAATAGATGGCTTTGATCAGCCGCCCCGAGCTGTCGTAAACGTATTGCACATCGGCTGAGGCCGGCACCGCGGCGAACAAGGCCAAAGCCGTGACGCCAACCTTGAGGAGTGATCGCAGGGTCATTGCGTGGCCGGCTCCGAACGGTTGGCCGCCGCCAGGGTCGGCGAGAGGTCGGCCTGCATGGCTGCCGCCGCGGACTGACTGGCGCGCCACTCCTGATCGGTCGGCAGGCGGGGCGGCCCGGGCTGGCGATCCGGCTGAAGCACGACCCAGAGAGAGCCGGCGATCAGAACGGTCAAGGCTCCAGCGACGCCGGCGCGCGGCCAGGAAACGGCCGCCGCGCGGTCCCTCCAGCTGACGGCGCCGGCCCAGCGATTCCCGTCGAACGTCAGGCGGGCTTCATGTTCGAGCCAGGCGACCCCGCTGCGGATTCCGCGCCCGGTTCCGTCCAGCCACTGTGCGGCCCGCGCCCGAATGTTCACTCACGCCTCCCCCGAAACAGGAAGACTAAAGCCCAGCTTCCCACAGGCGTAAAGCGCCATCCAACCCATGGTGGAGATTTCACCTTTTCATCCCGCCTTCGGCGTGGTCCACCTAAGCGGCGCAATCACGTCGGGGGACGGCTGTGAAGTTTTGGGTGGATCGCATCAGGCCTGCGGGCCGCGTCCTGACCGGCAAGGGCGCCGTTTTCGCCACGCTGGCCCTGGCGGCTGTCGCGATCGTCGCGTCACTGGCGCTGCTGAAGCCCTTCGCTTGGGCGCAGACCTGGCCCGCCTACTACAACTCCGCCCAGACCCCGTCCGATCTGCCCGGCATGCGGCTCTCGCTGCAGTACAACCTGGTCTCCCCGACCAGCAGCGATCTCGTCACCGTTTACGGCACGCCTGCCTCTCCCGCAGCGCCTGCGCCCAGCGCTCGTATCGTCGCCCTGGCGCGCTCGCTGGAGAACGACCCGGACCGGATTTACCAATTCGTCCACAACAGCATCCTGTTCGAGCCGCAGTTCGGGCTGCACAAGGGGGCCGACGGGGTGCTGCTGGACGGATCGGGCGGATCCTTCGATCAGGCCCAGCTCATGGTCGAGCTGCTTCGGACGTCGAACATCCAGGCCCGCTATGTGTTCGGCACGGTCAACCTCACCGGCGCGGATGCCAAGTCGATCTTGCGGGTCGATACCGGCCGTCAGGCCTGCATCCTGCTCGCCACAGCGGGTACGCCCGCGACGATCAACAACGGGACGACCTCGTGCGCCAATCTGGGCGCGACCCTATCCGACGTGCAGATGCTGCACGTCTGGGTCGAGGCGTTTATCGATGACCAGTGGTACGCCTTCGATCCGTCGCTGAAGACGACAACCAAAATCACCGGCGTCGATTTGTGGGCAGCGGCCGACACGAGTGCGTCGGCGGCCTGGAGCAACGTCTCCTCGGGGGTATCTGTCAGCGGCGGCGACCTGAACGGCGTCAACGCGACCCACATCGAGAACGATATGGTCGCCTACGCTATGGCGCTGCAGACCAACTTGATCAACAACCACACGGAAAAGTCGCTGAAGCAGCTGACCGGCGGCTGGGAGATCGTCCGCACCGAGGCGGCCCCGCGCAATATCACCCTGCCGCGGCAGGCCAGCGTCTCCACCCGCTGGACCGGCGACGTGCCGACGCCCTATCGGGCCACCCTGCGGCTGCAGGCGGCGGGCTTCGATCATGTCTTCGACCTGCCGAGCATCTACGGTTGGCGAACCCAGGCGCAGTTTCGAGACGGCGTTCTACGGGTTGCCGTCCGCAAGAAGGAACACCTCGACGCTGATGCCGCGGCCTACTTCGCCGATGAGCTGGATGGTGGTCTGTCGATCAATCCGTGCGACGGTGTTCACGTCTTTTGCGCCAACGTCCCAGGACAGCATCCGCCTGACGGGCGCCGGCTCACCATGACCATCGACCACCCGTACGCCGCGCGCAAGACTGGGGCTCCGACAGCAAACCTGGGCACCTTCGGCGATGAAACCGTCGTTAAGCAACTGCAGGCGGGCAAGCGCGCTGACATACTCCTGCGCACAGCGGGGGGCAACGGCGGCCGCAAGGCCGCCTGGGCCGCCGCGTACGACCCTATCCAGCAGCATCGTATCGTCCCCGCCGGGCGCGACTTTGACCAGTGCTACCTGAAGCCCCCGGTCTGGAACCCGGATCTTGAGCGTTGGGAGTGGCACGTAGACAGCCCGAGCGATTGCGATGAGGCGACCGGCGTGGATTGGCGTTATTGGGTGCCGGACAGCGCCTATGGAAACGGTCCCTTCGCTACGGGAGAGGTCGCCGTCGCCGAGATGGGAACCCGCAAGGACTCCCTGCTCAACGGCTGGACCGATCTGTTCGACGGGACCGTCGCTATCCTGGAGCCGCTGTCCGGCGCGCGCATTTTTCACCAGCATTCCATCGGCGTGGCGCTCACGACCGGTGACAATGTCCTGGATATCGAGACGTCGGTCGGCATCGCCGCCAATGGCGCCGATCAGCCGCATCATATTCTGTCGGCCCTTGCGGCCCTGGCGGTGACGGAGGAAGCGCTGGCGCTGAGCCAAAGCGGGATGGAGCGTCCGTCCTTTAAGGGCTCGCCTTTCCAGGTCATCACTGCGCCACGGCGTCTGGCGACCGGCACGGGCCTGAAAGTTCTGACGGCGCCTGGTTCGACCACGAGCCTTCCAGCAGACGTAAATGCCGACACGAAGGACAGGATCGAGGCCTATCTAACCAAGGGCTACTCCGTCGTGGCGACCACGACGGGCGGCGTGAATGCCTTCCTGGCGCGGCGCAACGATGGGTCGGAGCAGGCGTGGATCATCCGCTCTTCGGCCGAAGAGACCGGTCATGCCAATCCATTGATCGCTTTCCGTAAGGGCGCGGAGCAGGAGACCCCCAATCCGGTCGATTATCTCGGCAAGGCGGAGTCGCGGCGGATAGCGGCCAATGTCGCCGGCTCCCTGCTCGGCGCCGTGGACCTTCGAACCGGCACACTCTCCTTCAGCGAGGGAGCCGAACTCTCGATCGGTCAGGGCGACTTCCCCTACAGCCTCAGTTTCTCGCGCAGCTATGTCTCAACCGGGCCCATGGAGGGAACAAGCGGCTTGGGCATGGGCTGGACACACAATTGGGAGAGTTCGGTCAGCCACGCCATGGATGTCGGCACCCTGTTGCCTCAGGCCGGGACGGAGACTGCGGCGCCTATGCTGATGGCGGCGATGATCGCCCTGGAAGCGGGGCGAGCCGACACCCTCCAGGCCGCCGTTGTTTCGGGGATCGCCCTGGATTTCCTGCAGGAGCAGGTCGCCACCAATATCGTCACCGTGAGCGGCGGGGGTCAGTCCAGCCGCTTCGTGCGCATGGTCGACGGGAGCTGGCGCAATCCGGCCTCACCGACGGAATCCATCGCGCCCGCCAGCGCGCCGTTCATCGGCGCCGATACGCGCGAGATCAACTGGACCCTGGCCGACGGGTCGGTGATGGCGTTCCGCGATGTCGAGAACCCCAGCACCTTGTCCACCTCCACCAACCTTCATGGCGTCGCGACATCCTGGACCTTCCCCACGGGCGTCGTGATCACCCTGACCTACGGCGGGGGAACGGACACCAATACGCCGGCGCTGGAGTCGGTCTCGAACAATCTGGGGGCGACGCTCACCTTCACCCATACCCAGACGCCGACCCAGGCGATGATCGAACACTGCCCAACGATGGGGGACCCGCAAGCGTGTCATGAGGCGCTGAGCGGCGGCGGCCGTCTGACCAAAGTCCAGGCGGGGCCTGACGAGATCAACTTCGAACACCTGACCTACTGCCCGCAGTTCGTCAATTTCTGCGCTTTCCAGCTGTACAGCGCGCAACGGCCCGGACTGCGCAAGCGGATCTATACGTACGGCTTCCCCACGGGCGGCTTGGCGACGGCGGTCTTTCCGATGGATTATCAGCAGGTCCTGACCCAAGTGAGTGATGAAGGCGTCACGACGCCGCGAGCGCGGTTCGACTGGCGCGCCGTCGGCGGCCAAGTTGCGCCTTATGTGGCCGAGGCCTTCGACGCCCAGAACCGCAAGACGGTCTACTATCCCTCGACCTTCACCTACTCCGCGGCCAAGGACGCCACGGACGCGGTGATCCGGCAGACCTACGACGACGATGGGCGTCTGGTGACGGCGGCGGACGCCATGGGCCGGACCTCCCGCGCCCGCTACGACGGGGCCGGCCGGTCGAGCTGGATGCAGACGCCTTGGGGCGACACCACCGAGTTCACCTACGACAGGCTCGGCAACCTCAGAGAACGCAAACAGTCGCCGCTCGCCAACTGCGCCACCGGTCTGACTGTCCAGCAGCAGGCTTGGTGGTGCCAGGAGATCGTCGTCAAGGCGGAGTACGCCAACACGACGTGGCCGACCCGGCCGACCAAAATCGTCCTGCCCGCGACCGAGGCGGATCCCCAGGTCCGCGAGTGGGAGATGGAGTACAACTCCCAAGGGCTGGTGACCCTGATCAGGGGTCCGAGGGTCGAGAACGGGCTTAACAACAATGTCCTCGAGCACCCGACCTGGGCGACCGGCTATGACAATCGGGGTCGGCCTGTGTGGACGCAGGATCCAACTGGCATCCGGTCAACGATGGCGTACGGTGAGTCCACGATGCCGGCTTTCTGCCTGACCTCCACGACCATGTCGGCTCAGCCCGCTGGCGTGGCCGGGATGATCACGAGGATGGAATGCGACGTGGTCGGCAACGTCACCAAGGTGACCGACGCCCGCAACAACGTCACCACATCGACCTATGATAACCTGCGCCGCAAGCGGACCGAAGACGGGCCGGCCAGCACGGCCATCAAGACCATCTGGAGCTACAATATCGATGGGGACCTGGACCTGGTGCGGCAGTGGGACTCGACCGGCAACACGTGGCGTGACACCATCACCGCCTATTCGGCGACGCACAAGCCTCTGACCGTGACAGACCCCGACGGCGATCTGACCCGGACCTGCTACGACGCCGTGGACCGCCCGGTGACCGTGATCGACGGCGAACGCCGGGCCACGCACACCGTCTATAACGCAGCCGGTCAGCCGACCGAAATCCATCGCTTCCAAAGGGCGGCGGCGGGCTCCTGTGGGTTCTCGACCGAGCTGCCGCAGGACGCCGGCTTCACCGAGACCCGCTGGCGGCGCTTTCAATACAATGCCGGAGGCTTGCAGAGCGCGGAAATCGACGCCCGAGGCAACGTCACCCAGCAGCAGTACGACGGCGTCGGCCGGCCGATTCGAACCATCTACCCGAACACCCTGCAGGCGTGGACGGCGATGGACGAGCGGGGGCAGGTGGTAGTGCGCAAGACCCGCGCCAATCACTGGGCGAGCGTCTTCTACGACGGCATGGGCCGGGACTTCCACGTGCGGGAGTACGCCAACAGCGAAACCGCCTACAAGTACAGGGGCCGCAACAGCCGGGCGAACTACGACCTGGCTGGCCGACCTGTCTGGCGGGCGGTGTCGAACCAGACCACGCAGACCAATACCTACGATGAGGCGCTGAACCGCGATGTCCGAACCTATAGCTATGACCAAGCCGGACGGCTGACCTCCGAACAGTGGCGGCCGGAGGGCGTGGCGGGGATCAGCTTCACCACCGGGTACGGCTACGACACTGTCAGCAACCGGACCTCGATCACTTGGCCGGGCGCCTGGACAGCCGCTTACGCCTACGACGCGGCCAATCGGGTCAAGTCGGTGAACTTCCCGGGACCCGCAGGCGCGCCGCAAGTCGTGGCCCTGGACCACGACTCTCTCAGCCGCCTCACTAGAATGGATCGGCCGGGTGCGGCCGCCGACACCACCTACACCTATGATGCGGATAGCGATCTTGCGGTGCTGAGCCATGGCTTTGTCGCAGGAACAGGGCCGGGGGCGGTGAGCTTCTCCTACGGCCACGACGCGGCGGGCAAGATTACCTCGATTGGGATTGATCAACCGGCCTTCGAGTGGATGCCGACGCTGACATACGCCCGCAGTTACGGGGCGGCGAATGTGATGAACCAGGTAGCGTCCGAGACGGATAGTGTTACATCGAGGGCGCTATCCTTCGACGGCAACGGCAACCTGTCCCAAGAGGTGCGCACGCCCGTCGTCGGCGGGACCCCGGTCACCTGGACCTATCACTGGACCTACGGCAACCGCTTGGGTGTGGTCACCAACAACGCCGCGGTTTCGCCGCTGACTGCGAGTTACCATTATGACTCCGATGATCGCCGCACCAAGAAGGTGGTCAACGGAGTTACCCGGCGGATGATGTGGTCGGGGATGGATGAACTAGCGGAGTATGACGTTAACGGCGACTTGCTCCGACGCTTTATCCCCGATGGCACGGGCGCGATGGACGCACGGCTGGCGACGGTGACACCGACAGGGGACGTCTACTGGCATCACACCGACCACCAAGGGTCGGTGATCGCCACGTCGAACAGCGCCGGGGAGACGGTCGGTGTGGCCAGCTATTCGCCTTACGGAGAGTTCGGGGGCGATGCGACGACGACGCCGCAGCACAGTCCGTTCGGTTATGCCGGGCGGCAGTACGATGAGGAGACAGGGCTGTATCAGTACCGGGCGCGATACTATTCTCCGCGCTTGGGACAGTTCCTGTCTAGTGATCCGATTGGGACTAAGGACGATCCGAACCTGTATCTCTACGTCGCAAACGATCCGGTGAACCTGACCGATCCGACCGGGATGGAATGCAAGAATAACACTGAGGCAGGGACAACGAACTGCGTCACCAAAGACTACAATGTCACATTCAAGACGACGGATAGTTTTCCTGGGACTGACGCCTCGCGAAGCGACTTCCACTATTATGACGAAACCGCGCAGTCACACTTGGGCGTCGATGCGACCAGGAATTGGGTTCAGCAGAACCCCACGCCGGGCGATCCTAGCCCTGCGACTCCGGGCGGTACTAGAAATGATGCCACACCAGTGATTGGCGGACTGCCCGGGGATATCAGTCCCGTATCGTCGATCACGACTACCAATACGGTCAGTGGAAATCCTGTGGTCGTGAACGTTACCTTGCCGGGCCATCCTCTTTTCCCTGGTATAGTCGTTCGGGAGGTGGTGCCTAACGCCGACGGCACTTCAACCATTCATAATCGGGGTGAGGGCAATGGCGACCTGCAGCGACCGGGCGCTCCTTTTGCCGGGGCAATCAACGGCGTGTGGAGAGGTCAGCGTCCGCCTCCGCCGACTCGGCCCTCTGGCCCAACGTGTTCTTACACATTGATGGGATGCCGATGATGCACGGCTTTAATATTCGAGCTGGGTTGGCGTTTCTGATTGCACCAGTCGCTTTTGGAATTCTGGCTTTGTTAGTCGCAACGATTTCGGGCAACGCCTCTGAAGGGCTTTGGGCGCTGAGATTGTCAGCAATGCTCGGGTATCCAGTTGCGCTGCTAACCGGGCTTCCCGCGTATCTGTGGATGACCCAAAGGCGGTGGGTCGGCCTGCCTGCGTACCTCGGCTTGGCCGTAGTCTACGCGGTCGTCTTGTCGGTGTGGCTATTCCTTAGGCCGGCATTGATGAGGCCAGAACACCTAAATCTGAATGCTCTAGCGCTTCAAAGCGGAGCGGTGCTGATCGGATGTACCATCACCCTAGTGATATTCTGGCTGATCGCCCGGCCGGATAAAGGGGGTCGGTGAGCGACCGAGTGCCGGATAAAGGGGGTCGGTGAGCGACCGAGTGCAGGATAGGCTTCGCGCCGACATTGTCTGACAGCCTTGGCCGTAGCGGCACGCCGTTCCGGCTCAGCGCTCGTGGTGGTCGCGCGGCTTGGACAGGGCTTGGAGGAGCGCCTTGAGGGCGTAGAGGCCGGCGATGCCGGCTCCGACGACGGCCAGGCCGATGACGAAGTTGATCGTGAATGCATCGGCCATGGTTCGGTCCGCTTCGGGGTCCGGGCGCCGAGGCGCCCCTGTCGCGGTCAAGGATAGCCCAGCGGCTGGTCGTCGGCGAGGTTCGGCCGAGCGCCTAGAGGGAGTGAAGGCCCCGCCCTAGATCCCGCTCACCCGCGTTGGAATCGAGCGCTCCTCACTATCGCAATCCGAGCACTCGCACCCCGCGCTGTGTACAGAATCCAGAGCTAAGAAGCTGTCAGGTGATTTAAATGTTTAAAGATGTGACGACGGTAGGAATTATTTCATTCCTAGTGGCTTGTTCACCGCAAGAGCCGGATGCACAACCGACACCTTCAACGGAGAAGGATGCCGAGTGCCGGGCTATATGGTTGCAACTCACTCCTGAGCAGAGAGTGGCATTCGGCAGTGAAGCCAACTTCGAACGCAAGTGTGTGGCTTCAACTTGGGTGGTCCAGTGTCAGGGGGGATCTATTGAAGGCGGGGCCGAATTGCATCGCCTCTGTAGATCTGATGGTGGTGTCGATCGCACCTTCAAGGGCGAGGACGGGTGAGTGCTGATCCACACACGCTGCAATAGTCGGGCTCACCTTTCCAAGTCTCACCAAGTACCGCCGCGCCGCCGACAGCACGGCTGTGTGGCACCGTCCGCCTCAAGGGAAACCTGGCTTCGATTATTCACAATAGTTTATGCAAAGTAGGGATTCGACTCCGGTGGGGCGAATGTCTGCACTTCATCGCTGAGCTCGGTCGGTCCTCCTGTCACAAGAGCAGTCTGCAGGAAGACTTGGGGGCGAGGAGTGCTGACGCCCTAGCTTGGATCGATCGCATAAACCCAAACCGCAACTGTCGACGGAATTGAAAGCCGGCCGGTTTCCCACTCAAACACGGTCGAACGGCTACGATTGAAGATTGTCCCAAGTTCACTCTGAGAGAGGCCCAAGCCCTTGCGCCGACGCCGCAGTTGAACTGGCAAGGACTCACCCTGCCAACGCTCCATGTCGGGCCGGATCACCTGCAAAGTGATCGGCAATTCTCCCCGCAAAAAGGGAAACGCAACTCGCCCTTTGCGGCAGCCAGTCGGCGAGGTGTCCCGGCGGCGTCTCCCACGTCGGGCGGCTGATGACTCCGAGACGCCAGCCTCGGGACCACAGCCGGAAGCCGAGATCGGCGTCCTCGGTGACGTTGAAGCTGTCCCAGCCGCCGATCTCGCGCAGCACGTCGACGCGGAAGTGGTTGCTTGTGCCGCCAAGGGGGAAGGGCAGACCGAGGTGGGC
>Ga0196980_1000160_pt1 | contig 19860 bp, 18 predicted proteins | sample S3_1013CmetaG_FD_155486 | JGI IMG/M metagenome (GOLD analysis project Ga0196980, IMG submission 155486) | Soil microbial communities from Anza Borrego desert, Southern California, United States - S3_10-13C | ecosystem: Environmental > Terrestrial > Soil > Desert | place: USA: California... | reverse complement strand
TGACCGCGTTGAGGCGCGGCTCCGTCTGCGCGTTCACGATCTCCTTCGTCGGCACGGTGATCGGTTCCGTCGCATCGTACAGGCGTTCCCATACGAGAGGCGCCGTGAATTCGAAGAACGCGCGCGTGGCTTTGCGGAAACCGGTGTTGATGCCGCCTTCGAAGACGGGAGTGACGGTACCCGGCATGATATGCGTCACGCCTTCGACTTCCGCGACGAGCACGTTGTTCTCATCGTAGAGCTTGAAGGCGTACGGCGCCTGCATGACGCCCGCGTTCACGTTCGGATTCTCGACGTACGCCACGGCGCTGAAGCTTCCCTGTTCCGTGCCTGGCATGCGCACCGGCATCGTGCGCGACCACACGATCGTCGTCGGCAGGAGCATCCGCTCGTCGAGGAGCACGCACGGGCCGCCCTTATCGATCGCGGTCTCCCCGTTGTTCAGCTTCCCATCCGTACAATTCCCCGGCTCGTAGAGGTAGCGCGCGAGCGGGATGAGGGTGAGCGACCCGAGGACGAGGAGGAAGAAAAAGATATAGAGGAACCGGCGCCTTGAAGCCCACGACATGCCGTAAGTATACGCCATCTTCATATCGCAGAACCAGCAAGCAGCATTATAGACAAGAAGCCCGTCTAGGACGGGCTTCTCCGATCGGGCAGGTGCAGATCAGCTGAACAGATACATCGCTATCGCGATGAGCGCGGGCATTGCGTGAAAGTTCAGCACGCCCGAGATGATGTCAACAACTTGACGGGTTCCGGGATTCCGTCGGGCAGTCGGCGGCGAGATCGTGTAGATGTTGATCACTTCCACGGATGTACTCCTTCTGATGCGGCACTGTAGCCGTTCGCACTCTATCGCGACACCCGGTGAAGTGCAATACAAAACACCGCCTTTCGGCGATGTTAGGGTGAAAATTCTGCGTGTTTAAAGACTTTGTGTTGGCGGCGACCTACTCTCGCCTTACGACTACCATCGGCGCAGAAGGGCTGAAGGCGAGCGAAGCGCAGCCTTCAGAGCCGCAGGCCTGGGCCGAGGCGGGGTCGCGCAAATTTGTACCAACAAATTATGCGTGACTAACTGCCGTGTTCGGGAAGTAGAAATTGCTCAATCAAATATTTTGTGTTGGCGGCGACCTACTCTCGCCTTGCGACTACCATCGGCGCAGAAGGGCTTAACTGCCGTGTTCGGAATGAGAACGGGTGTACCCCCTTCGCCAAACCACCAACACAAAATATTCGATTTTGAAAGTGCAATTTCTACTTCAGAATGTGTCGGAATGAGAACGGGTCTGTCACGTATCGTTTTCTGCTGAAAACGTACGCGACCCCGCCTCGCACCAGTGCTCCGGCCTTGCGGCGCTGCGCATACTCGCGCCTCACCCCTTCGCCAAACCACCAGCACACAATCTTCAAACTCTCAAAGCATCCGGAAGTGAGGCCCCACGAAAAATAGGCGTGAGGAAGAAGGTTGTCCTGGTCCGAGCATCTGTGTTTCCACAGGGGCGAGGCCGTTCCTTCCTCCTCACTTCCGAATGCCTTGAAGAACATGCTCCTCGGCAACTGAAGAACGACACCACTGAAAACGAAAGACTGCGTTGGACACCGTGTACGAACACGGATACCCACAATTCCCCAACGAGAGATCTGTCGACGTATTAGTACGCCTCGGCTGAATGCATTGCTGCACGTACACCTAGCGCCTATCAACGTGGTCATCTCCCACGGGTCTATAACGATTCCTTATCTTGGAGCTGGCTTCCCGCTTAGATGCTTTCAGCGGTTATCCATTCCGAACATAGCTACGGGGCGGTGCCACTGGCGTGACAGCCCCCAGACCAGAGGTTCGTTCATTTCGGTCCTCTCGTACTAGAAACGAATCTCCTCAAGAATCAACGCCTGCAGCAGATTAAGACCAACCTGTCTCACGACGGTTTGAACCCAGCTCACGTACCTTTTTAAATGGCGAACAGCCATACCCTTGGGACCTTCTTCAGCCCCGGGATAAGATGAGCCGACATCGAGGTGCCGAACATTGCCGTCGCTATGGACGCTTAGGCAATACCAGCCTGTTATCCCCAGAGTAACTTTTATCCGTTAATCTTCGGTCGCATCTAATGCGGACCGTCGGTTCACTTTGCTCCGCTTTCGCGCCTGCTTGTCATGTACGACTCGCAGTCAAGCTACCTTATGCCAATGCACTATCGTCACGGTTTCCATTCGCGACTAGGTAACCTTAATAGGCTCCTCCGTTACTTTTTAGGAGGACAGCGCCCCACCGAAACTGTCCATCAGGTACTGTCTTTTTACGGTTTTGCCGTAGAAGTTAGAAAATACAATTTCTAGGAGTGGTGTTGCATTGACGGCTCCATAAGGACCGAGATCCTTACTTCAAAGCCTCCCACTTACGCTACGCGGAGAAATCGTATCCTCAATACCAAATTACAGTAAAGCTTCTGGGGTCTTTTCGTCTAGCTGCAGGAAGGCGGCATCTTCACCGCCCTTGTATTTTCACCGGGCAAATCCTCGAGACAGTTCCCAACTCGTTATACCATTCGTGCGCGTCTGAACTTACCAGACAAGGAATTTCGCTACCTTAGGACGATTATAGTTATCGCCGACATTGACCGGGGCTTATGAAGTGCCAGCAATTTGCCTTGCGGCAAAAGACCGACCTCACTTGACCTTCCGGCATTGGTCAGGCATCACCCCCTATACTTCCTCTTACGAGTTTGCAGGGAGCTGTGTTTTTGGTAAACAGTCGATTGGGAATCTTTAGCTGCGGCAGCTCTTGCGAGCTGCGGACCTTATTGCGAACGTACGGTCGCTTTTTTGCCGAGTTCCTTGAGGATCTCTCACCCGTTCGTCTTAGGCTACTCGCCCAGAACACCTGTGTCGGTTTGCGGTACGGTTTGACTATGCATAAGCTTAGAAGTTTTTCTTGAAAGCGCGCTCCCGTAGATTCCTTTTGACGAATCTCCAGTTCTCCTATCCGCTCACATTTACCTGCCGGATTTACCTAGCAAGCATATTCACGGATCGGGCCTCAATCCAATAAGAGGCCTACAGTACAGCGCTCCGTCCCTCCATCGCTACATAACCAAGTCACGGAATATTAACCGTGAATCCATCGCCTGCGGCGTTTGCCATTGGCTTAGGACCGACTAACCCTTCGATGATCTCCATTGCGAAGGAAACCTTGTTCTTTCGACGTGCGAGACTCTCACTCGCATTGCGGTTACTCGTGCCAACATTTTCACTTCCAATCGCTCCACCATGGGTCACCCCTTTGGCTTCATCGCAATTAGAACGCTCTCCTACCACTGCATGCACCCGAGGGCACATACAATCCGCATCTTCGGTACAACGCTTAGCCCCGATCATTTGTGGCGCGAGATCTCTAGATGAGTGAGCTGTTACGCTTTCTTTGAATGGTGGCTGCTTCTAAGCCAACATCCTCATTGTCTGAGAAATCTCACCTCCTTATTTGCACTTAGCGTTGATTTAGGGACCTTAGATTGCGATCTGGGCTGTTTCCCTTTTGACGAGTGGAGCTTCGCCCCCACCGTCTAACTGCCGTACTGTGGCCATTGGTATTCGGAGTTTGATAGAGGCAGTGTCCTTGCGGACTATCCGCTTCTTCCAGTGCTCTACCCCCAATGGGAACATACGACGCAAGCCCGAAAGCTCTTTCGGAGAGAACCAGCTATTACAGGGTTCGATAAGCTTTTCACTCCAACCCACAAGTCATCCCAAGATTTTGCACAATCTACGGGTTCGGCCCTCCATCCCTATTTCTAGGAACTTCAGCCTGCTCATGGGTAGCTCACCCTGCTTCGGGTCTGATACATACGACAAACGCGCTATTCACACTCGCTTTCGCTGCGGCTCGGGGGGATTACCCCTTAACCAAGCCGTATGCATCAACTCGTTGGCTCATTCTTCAATAGGCACGCCGTCGTGGTGCAAGCACCACTTCGACTCCTTGTAGACATGCGGTTTCAGTTCTATTTCACTCCCCTCACCGGGGTTCTTTTCACCTTTCCCTCACGGTACTTGTTCACTATCGATCTGAAGAAATATGTAGCCTTACCAGTTAGTCCTGGCGAATTCACCCGAGCTATTCGTGTCTCGAGTTACTCAAGAACTACAGCCATAGAGATCCTTTGTTTTCGAGTACGGGGCTATTACCCTCTAGGGCTCCGCTTCCCAGCGGATTCCTCTAACTCAGGATTTTTTTACTCTACCTGTTGCCAGCGCTGTAGCCTTATAACCCCCATCCCCAATAACACGTCACGACTTTCGTCGCGTCGTATTATTGTGGCTGAGTTTGGGCTCCTCCCTTTTCGCTCGCCGCTACTAAGGGAATAACTATTGTTCTCTTTTCCTCTCGGTACTGAGATGTTTCACTTCCCGAGGTAAGCTTACTGCGGATTTATTCGCAGCATCATCATGGTTTACATGATGGGGTTGTCCCATTCGGAGATCTCCGGATATAGCAATTGCTAGGCATTTTCCCGGAGCTTATCGCAGCCATGCCACGTCCTTCATCGCTTTCTTCAGTCTAGGCATCCACCGCACGCCCTTACCAGAAAACTCGTTAAGAGAATTCTGGGAACCGCGTGTTCTTTTACTTCGCATTCATGTGTGTCTAGCACAGTGGACTACGAAGAGTACTTTGGTGTCTTTACAATCCCTCTTCCCTTGCGAGAAGAAGGTTCCTGCACTGTGCCCGGTAAGACTTGTAACCGGTACACAATGTTTGATTCTTTCGTTTTCATTTCCAACGCATCACGTCTTACGACGCAACGCGCTGATTTGATGTCGTTCTTCAGTTGTCAACGAGCACCATAGGTACGAAAAAAGCCGCTCGGAAGCGGCATCGGTAAGACAGAGAAAATCTGGCTATCCACGCCACTTCTTTGCTTGTTCTTTAATCAACATATGTAAGGACGAGTATATACGTCCGTCTACCTGGCGTCAAGCGGGGCCATAAAACCCCGAAGTAGTGCATAAACTGTGGATAAATCGGGCCTCGAGACGAGGTCTTTTGGCCACTCTCCTACAACGGCTTCACCCCGCTAAAGGCGGGGTGAGTGACCGAAAAAGCAAAGACTGAAGCCTTATTTCTCGTGCAACGTTTCCGAACGAAGGCGCTCGATGGTACGAGCTGCCGCTTCCTTGCCGCCGAGCCCGAAGGCCAAGCCGAACGCGAGGGAGAGGGCCACCACGATACCGGTGAAGAGCGTCTGCCAGAAGGCTGCCGCGATGCCGAGCTGGTTCAGGGCGGCGAGAACCGCGAAGATCCAGATGGCCCACTTGGCGACGGAGCCGGCGAGATTCGCCTGCTTCACGCCTGCGGCGCGAGCCGAGCCCACGACGAGATTGCGCACCACCTCCGCGACGACTGCCGCAAGGATGATGATGAGGACCGCTACGATGACCTGCGGGAGGTAGTACAAGACTACCTGCTGGAGAAACATCGTCACACGGACGAGTCCGAGGACTTCGAGTGACGCGATGAGGAACACGATGATGATGAACCACTTCACGAGGCCGCCGAGAAGGCGTCCTGCGTGGAGATGGAAGCCGGCGTCCTTGACGGCTTCGCTGACACCGGACGCCTTGAGGGCGTCGTCGATGCGGAGGACGTCAACCACCTGCTCTATCACCTTCGCCAGTATCATTCCGACGATCCAGCCGATGATGAATATCACCAGGGCTGCGAGAATCGCCGGCACGAATGTGACGACCGTGAACCACACATCATTGAACGAACCCTGCAGAGTCGCCGCTGATTGTGCAACTATCATATATATTGCCTAGGCACTAACACTAGTAATTAGTAAAAGTCTTCGACCGAAGAATGGCTTCATGATAGCAACCCCCGGATTTTTGGGGGCTAGGTAGCGGCACCATTGTGGATAGGTTTTTAGAGCAGATTGGTGCGATTTATCAGCACCCGGTGCGGGTAATCCAAGATGTCCCGCAGTATCTTATCTTTGATGGTGAGGCGATACCGGAATTCCGGCGTGGAGAAGACAGCATAGCGCACCTCTCTCCCGTATTTCGGCTCGAACGATTTCACCGCTTTCTCCAAACGCTCATCATTGATGTAATCGGCGACCACGATGAGATCAGCCGGACGTGTGATGTCGCCGGTGAATACGCCGGAAAGGAGGACAACTGACATGCGTCCCGCGCGGCGGAGTGCCGATTCGACATCGTTGTACTGCGCAGGAGAAACCGCATGCACGAACGTCGTCACCGCATTAAGCTGACGGCATTCCGGATTGAGCGAGAAATACGATATCTTCTTGCGGGTCGTGGAGCCCTGCCCTTTCTCCTCTCTGAGGAGGCCACTCTTTTTCAGGGATTCGACTTCCGTGTTTACGCTATGCGCCCCGACTTTCGCGCGCCGCGCGATTTCGGAGGGCGTGAAGGTCTCTTTCGGGTGGAGGACGAAAAGCCTGAGTATCTTGGCTCGGGAGGGGTTTCCGAGGACGCCTTCGAGGAAATCATGTGCTTTCGTCATATCCGTAGTACCGCGATTGTATCAGGAACCACCGCCGCAGCAAAAAACGGTCCTCACACCTGAATTCCTGTATACTGAGAAGCACTATCCGTAACTGTGGACGCTATGGAAAATCTGGAAAAAGGACCCTCACGCCGTCGGAAGATACTGGGAGCCTTGATGAGCGGTGCGGCGATGGCAGGCTCTCCGGAAACTGTCGCCGCAGAGGAACAAGCCATGCAGATGATTCGCATGGATCACCTGGAATACGCAGCATTGCACGCGGGCCTGAGCCACTTCCAACTCGAACGTCTCGAGAAAGCAGGATGCACGTTCGAAGCAGATGATTCTACATTCCGTATCTATATGCATGGCTTCGCGCAAGAGCACGAACCGGGCGACGGCGCTCATCAGCTTTTTATCAATTACGCACGGGGAGAAAAAGTCCTGTCATTGACGATGCAGGATGACGCACAGATCGAATCGATCGACTTCAAGATATTCGACTCGCGAGTACTGAAGGAAATCAAATTTGTTCTCGAATAAGAGATGCGCAGCAAAAAACCGGCCGCGGGCCGGTTTTTTGCTACACGAAACGAAAGTTACTTGATAGTAACTTTTGCACCAGCCGTCGTCGCTCTGTAAACAGAGCTCCTCCTTAAGAACCCTCGGTTCTTAATTATCTCCGACACGGGAGACCAGGTGTTCTCCCGACCCCACTCCCAGCTGTCGCTAAGGTTACTTAATAGTAACCTTAGCTCCAGCTGCTTCGAGCTTCGTCTTGAGGGCATCTGCGTCCTCCTTTTTCATATCTTCCTTGAGGACCTTCGGCGCGCCGTCGACGAACGCCTTGGCTTCGGCGAGGCCGAGCGCGAGTGCTTCCTTCACGACCTTGATGACCGCGACCTTCTGGTCGCCGGCTGCCGTCAATTCGACGGTGAACGCCGTCTTCTCCTCTGCTGCCGCTGCTGCCGGGCCTGCTGCCGCGACTGCGGTCGCAGAGACCCCCCACTTCTCTTCGATGGCCTTCACGAGCGTGTTGAGCTCGAGAACGGTCATCTTCTCCACTGCTTCGATGATCTGTTCCTGTGTCATACGTTGATAGTTGATTGATTAATTCTTCGTCTTTGCCACTTCCGCCATCGCGATCGCGAAGCGCTGGATCGGGCTGTTGATCACGTTCGCGAACATGCCACGCAGACCCTGCATGCCTGGGATCGTCGCAATCTCCTGCATGGTTGCCTGGTTCACGAGCTTGCCTTCGAAGATACCGCCGAGGATGAAGAGTTTATTCTTCTTATCCGCCGTCTGATACTTCTTTCCGAACTCGTGGATGAGACGCGCCGGTGCGGTTACGTCGTCTCCACCGCCGTAAGCGATAGCGACTTCCCCGTCCATGGGCACGTCGTCATGCTTGTGTCCCAACGATTCGAGCGCACGCTTAATGAGCGTCTTCTTTGCGACGGTGTACGTGACACCGGCCGCGCGGAGATCCTTGCGCATCTCAGTCTCTTCCTTGATGTTCACGCCCTTGAAGTGCAAGAGGACCGACGTTGCCGCCGTCTTGAACGCATTCTCGAGCTTTGAGACGATCTCTACTTTCTGCTGTTTCGTCTGCATATGTTTCCAAACAAAAAGACCCTTAGTAATGGGCCCGAGTTCTCCTTCTAGGAAGGATAGTTCGACCTCGGCGGGCTTGCCCGTCTGACACGAAGTGTCAGGAGGGACTTATTACGAGCTTTCGCTCACCCGCTGTCTCTGGCCCTTAGTGAAGACTCTACTACGTCTTCCGTTGCCTGTAAAGATGGTGCGTGATAGGGTCATATGGGCAATAAACGGAGGAAAAAGGATGGCACAGCCCCAACCACGAGAATACGTTCCGACGGCGAAAGAACTCCAATGTCTCGCCGCCATCGAATCAGTCGGCGGAAAAAGACTTTGGACCATCGCCTACCCGATCATTTACCGACGCGTCACCGGCTTTGGCAAGATTGAACCGCAAGATGAGGCGGCAATCCGTCAAACCGCGAAGAAGTTCGATGTGGATCTCATCTGCTGATCTCATCTGCTGAAGAAGTAATCATGAGTAGCGAAGCAGAGGCGCGTGCGGAAGATCTACGCCTCCCACGGCTGCCCGATTCCCGATTGAGGGAATCGCATCATCAAAGCGCCGGAACCTGCGAGGGTTCCGGCGCCTCTTTATTTCAATCTATTTCCACACCTCCCACCAAGCCCCCTCCTCTGGCTGATTGAGCATCGCTTCGAAGGCGGCGGCGGTCTGCGCTTCCTTATCTTTCTTCAATGAATAGGTCGTCACGGCGACGGTGATACCGAGCGAGACAGCAATAAACAGGCTGAAGCCGAAGACGAACCTGAAGAACGAATTGATGGAACTTCCCATATTCCCCGTGCCGGTATTATACCGCCAAAAAAGAGGCGGCCGTCTGCGACGGCCGCCCGAAGAATTTCTGTTTACGCTGCAGCGCTCTGATCGAGCCGTTCAAATGCGTAAGCGACGATCTGTTTGCAGAACGCCTCCTTGCTCAAGGATTTGAATGAATGAAGAGGCGTAAGCTGCTTGGCGGTCAGTTCGAGCAAGTACGGCTCTCGGACCACATCATCGTTCCAGCTCCCGCCCCATAGATGGACGGTATGGATATCCGACATATCCAGAAGCATCTGAGCGAGACGCAGACGCTCCGCGGATATCGACTGTTCCGCCGCGACGAACACGACGATCTCAGGCGACTCCTCGCGCACGACCCCACCGAGCGAGCCGACGGAGAAATCATCGATGCATATGGAATTCTTCCCTTCTCGCTCGATTATCTCCCACAGACTACGTCGCATGACGAATACGATGCGTTTTTTTGCTTGCGACATCGTTAACCTCCTTGTACAAGCCGGACGCTAGTCTCGCATACCGGCAATTCCGGTGCAACGGGACCGTTCATATGGGAGCAGAGACACGCTTCATACCCCCTTTATCCGACTCCGATACCGTTACTATGAGAAGCGGCCGAAGAGCCGCGTGTGAGGTCGTCAACCTTGGCACCCCCCGTCCCCGTTGACGCTCACACGATAGAGCCAAAGCACCTTCCAGCCGCCCTCCGGGCGGCTGCTTTTTAAATCAATAACGCATCGGATCAGGTTTATTATTTTCGTGTTTTTGCTACACTGCCGCCGGGTCTAAAATCCTTCGGTTGCCCTCTGTAGCAGCGTATCGGCTGTTACTAAGGCAACTGAAGGAGATGTACCTTGAAATATCTTGTTTTGATAGCAGCCTTTGTGGGCTGTCTTGTGCCGTTATCGGCAAGTGCCGATAACTGCAGTTCAATTATCCCCGGAGCGAATACACAGGGGTACAGTGGGCCGTACGGCGGATACGACGCGGATGGCAGATGTCATGCGCGAAATGTATCCGAGAGCGAGTGCCGACAACGTAGTGGTAATTTGTTCTACGGCTGGTCCAAAGACAGCGGTAAAGGGTTCTCGCACTGCGTGTTCCGACAACCGTCTGGATCAGGTTCAGCTCCTACCTGGAGTCCGCCGAGTTACAATCCTCCGGTATTTTCACCACCGCCATTGCGACCGTCAGTGCCGGATCCTACTATTGATCATAGTCAGGCTCGATATCAGATTCGGCTATGCAATCGCTCGAGTACACCGCTCATCTATACAGCGATCGTCACGTTTGAAAACCCATACGATGATCGCATGACCATCCGGGCGTGGTGGACTATCAGTCGTGGACAATGTCGAGACGTTGCCACCCGCAACTTCGGACCGTATGGCCGGCATACCTACTATGTATATGGCACTGCGACCGGCAAACGCAAAAAGCTCGAGTGGCCAAAAGATTCAGAAACATCAAGACGATACTGTATCTCGAATCTAAAATATGCACGGAAACTCACTGATAACTACAGATGCCAAGGGAAAGAGTATCGAGCTGGGTTCGCGGAACGGAAGGTCACCCGAAAGAGCGATGGGCTTACTCTCGAAATAATAAATTTCAAAGATGACTAAGTCCCGGATACGATTGGGCCTCGGCTGAATGCCGAGGCTCATTATTTTTATTGCATCTTCGTCACGAATGCTGGGGCGAGTTCCTGCAAGCTTATGCGATCAACGGCTCGAAGTAGCCTTGGGTGACGTAGGCGATGGCGAATCCCGCACCTACGGCGAGCGCGAAATACAGAAAGCTCTTGATCGAGCGCACTGAGGTGAGCTGCTTCACCACCAAGCCGGCAAGCGGCGCGAGGATGATGTAGGGCGCCGCGGTCGCGATATTGAATCCGCCCATCTGTCCGTAGCCCGTGGTTTTCATAAGGCCGGCAGCAAGTTCAGAGCCGTAGGCAATTACCTCCTGCACGCCGAAGAGATACATGAGGCCAACTACGAAACCGAACGCGATGTTGAGGATGATGCTGAAGAGGTTCGTTTCCGATTCCCCACCCATGGTTCCGAATTGAGGCATACGACAATGATACGCAAGAAGTGCCGTTTACCCAGTCCTCGAGGTGCGCGAGCGAGTAAGCCTTTAGAGGGATTCATTCCAATAACGAATTAATGTGATTTATGAGAGTCGTGTACTCCGCCTTGTATGCAGGGATCTTTATCGTCCATTGAACAGGGCGGAGCGTAAGACCTTTCTCATATGGATCAAGGTGCTCACCTGCCTGCACCGCCCAAATAATCTTTACAAGATTTTTCATCATCCTCTTTGCAGCGTCTGCATTAATTGGTTGATTGATGCAGTACCGAAATGTACCTATGACAATATCGGCGACCGAATTTAAATGCGACGCATTATCACATGACGAGGCAAACATTCGAATTCGGCTGAGCGGTCTGACTTCATTTTTATACGTATTACCCTTAGTGAATTTCTCCACAAGCAGATTGTATTCAGCGGTAGCTGGCAATCGATCTAGAAAAGCAATCCCATCGGATTCATTCTCGGAAAGATAGCGATTAAATACTTCGAAAATATGGTCAGCTCCCCACTTAATCGTAGTGGGTATACCTGTTGTGTCTGCGATATCGTGTAAAACGATGTATAGAACCAGACGACACTCAGCCTCGATACACATTTCTACTATTGCGTTCTTTACGTTCGCAAATTGCGCGGCGGAGACATGATTGGGTTTAGAACGTGTATCGAATTTTAAACTATCAGTCGATAAGTAGTTATTCTCTGCTCTGAGCCGGGTGACTTCCCGATCGAGATGTGAGAATTTCGCTTCAGGTACTATTAAACCGCCATATACAAAAAACTTCACACGCTCATCGTGTTTTGGGCTGGTGTTCGTCTCGTCAGCAAAAAGATAGTGCATAAGCCCCCGAAGGAAGCTGCAGTCTTGCATCCTTCACGGAGGGGCGCAACGGCTCACGGCTCAAATAGCGCTACTTGAGCCGTTGTACGGCTCATAGCGGGATGAGCCGTCCTTGCCCGAACGGCTCAATTTGCCTGCTTTTACAAGTTCCACAAGGTAGCGGGTTGCCGTCGCATCCGAGACTTTTAGGAGCTTTTCTACGTCGTCATTGACGATAACCCGTTTCTCAATCGCCATCTGCATTATCTTTTCGAGCCCGGCCTGCTTTCGGGAGCGCACGACTTCACGCATGTGAGCGCCAGCACTTTGTTTAGGTGCGGGAGTTGCCGCTGGTGCCGAGGAAGACGATGTTGGTGTAGTCGGAATAGGTGTCTTCACCTCCGGCGCTGCAGGTTCCAGCGGAGCCGAAGGCTGTGCAGGTGGAGGAGCGGTAGGCTCAGGCGTTGTTAGAGCTTCTTGCAATCCTTCGGTTATGACGGCACTGATTTCTTTTACTGCTTCAGGAGAAATGACTGGTGTGGCTGGCGGCGGTGATGGTACAGGTTCAGGAGCAGGTTGGCTTACCTCTTCGGTCATACTTGCAGTTTAGCAAATGCTCGGCGTATGGAACGAAATCGGAACGGTTTTGGGCTAGATTAATACTCTTCCGCGAACGAAACTTTCCCTGATTTCGTTACACAAACCGAATCTACTTCACCCCTTTCAATTCCGAAAGAGACTTTGTATTTGTCGTAGGAAATGAATTTTGTCAGACCTTCTTTGTTAATGCTGGTATTCGAAGGAGATCCTAATTTTTTGAGTACTTTTTCTTCACTGTCATAAACACCCAGTCCGAAAACTTCATTGAGGTATTGGTATGTACACACAAATGCGACGCTATCGTTTTCAAACTTGATCAAATAATCTATTGCGCTATAACCGCTGTAAACAAACCTTTTTCCTCCGTCATCATCCACGAGTTCAGCGCTCGGTTTACCAAGTTGGAGGGTTACATCTACGGGCGACATTCCAAGTGAAATTTTCCCTAACTTATTGGCTTCGTGAGGTCGGTTAATGTACCAAAAATAGGCGAATACTGAGGCAGCGATGATAATGCCGATTAGTACCAGTACGCCCGCGATTTTCAGCAACAATTTCCATTTTTTCTTGCGGTGGATATGATAAACCAAATAGCCCAGACCGGAAACAACGGCTATCAAGATTAAACTCTCGCCAGAGCTCATGTGTGAATTGAATCATCACATTGAATTTCTGTCATGCCTTGGTTTGGGCAATCGGTGGGCAACGCAATAACCCTCCTCCACCGAATGTAGAGGCCAAGCTTAGACTTTCTGTGTGCGGCGTATGAGACGAAATCGGAAACCTAAATTGAGCTCTTTCGAGATCTTTGAGCGCGCAAGATAGGTATGAAGCCTACTGTTGTTTAGCGGCCACAAGCTCAACAATCTTTGCTAGGAGCAATTGAACTTGTACTTGTAATGCCGCAATAAGTTGCTGTTTTGTCTCCTCTGTTAACGGCGTAGTAGTAGATGCTGAGGTAGATACGCACGCTTTGGTTGTACCATTCCAACTATATCCGACTTTACAAGTGCAGTTTAATCTAGTTCCGTCGCTTGTCTTTGTTCCATCCCAGATACTGTTTAATCCGTTAGCGTCCGTGCAAAGCTGATCATTTGATTTAACGGGAGCGGCGATGCATCCATTTAATACGGTGTTTACCGTGTAGCCTGCATTGCACTGGCACTTGGTTGAATCCGTGGGGGATTCGTGGGAGTTGAGGGGGCAAGATGATAAAAGTGAGTTGTAGTCTGACGTGGTCAATTTTGATGACGAGTAATTAGATGTTGTGGATTTATATGAGCATTGGCCTGAAGAATCAAGGTAGTAGCCGTAATCACAGGTGCAAGTCTTCGTACTTGAATCGTATGACGACATGATACCAATTTGGCTATGACACAGGCTATTACCTGATACACAACTACCATTCTTTGCGAAGTAACCGGAATAACACTTGCAACTGGAAGACAAGCTGTCATATGAAGACATCAACGGGCAACTCGGTGTTGATGGATACGAAGGAGAGTTAAAACTCGAGCTGGAACCACCAGATGTGCCGTAGTAATTGTTTAAATAAGTATCAGGATTGCCGGATGCGGTTTGTCCTGTGTGGGGATTGTAATTTCCCGGGTAACTGTAATTATTGTATGGATTGCCATCAGCACATGTGCGGTAGTAACCATTTACGTACGTGCCATTACTTTTTGTATATCCATTCACCCAGCAATCTGCATGCACAGAGGTTGGTGTCCCGAGAGATACAAAAAACATCATTATCACGAACAGGATGACAGCTAAAAATGCCTTAATTGGAAGACCGATGGCCGGTCGGTTTGTCATATTGACCAGCCTTACATGAACGTCATTTAGACGCAAGGAGTCATCCCGCTGCATTTCGGCAACTAATTCTGTCGACTGCGGAACATCGAGCCTCTATGGGAAGCAGCGCTCCCCCGCGCGCTTTCGATGCTCCGCACTCAGCACAATCTAGAAGGATTGACGGTCACGCATAATTTTCTGCTGAAAATTTGCGCGACCCCGCCTCGGAGCCAAGCTCCTCCGGCCTTGCGACGGGGCCCCGCCCCCGTCTCACCCCTCGCATGCCGCTATTTTGCCACCAAACTTCATGAAGGAGACTATCCTCTTCGCGAATGTGTGCATAAAGAAAGGCGGGTCGAGGCATGTGCCTCGACCCGCGGTCTCACGTCTCCATCTCACGGAGCACCTTACAAATAGCGTCGTAGTAGAGCGGCTTTTCCTGTTCTTGGATGCGGGCCCGGAGCGTCCCAGGGACGTCCACGGGAAAGACCGGGATTCCGGTGACCCAATCGATGACTTCGCCGTCGTCGACTCCCTCATCGACATACATGATGGTGCAGCCGGTCGTTTTCATCTTCGCACGCAGCGTCTCTTCGATAGCGTGCGGCCCCGGAAACATCCCTGGCAGCGCCGGATGCGAATTCAGGATGCGCTTCGGATATCGCTTGATGATATCCGCCCCTAGAAGCCGCATGAACCCTGCGCAGACGACGAGATCGAGAGGCTTGAAATCGAAGAGATCGAACAAGATGTCACGCGTGAACTGCTCCTTCGTGACATATTTGCGTGCCAACGCCGGGATGCCGTACCGACGCGCGACGTCTAATGCTGGACATGGGACATCCGACACCACGACGACGATCTGGAACGTCCGCTCTTCGGCGCTCCGCTTGATGAGATACTCAAGCGTCGTGCCGGCTTGCGACACGAAAGCTGCGATGCGATGCATGGATACCTCCTTCGATCGCTTCTCTCCCGCCACCCTACCCTATCCGACCCAGAGTGCAATAAAACAAAAACTCCCCCGTGAGGGGGAGTTTTTGCTGTTGGACTGATTTTTGATTTTTATTGGTAAGAAAATTCGAAAGTACCGCTGGTTGTCCATGTACATACTGTGTCGGTGCTTACTGTGGTACAAGATGCGCCAGTATTATCTATCACATCTATTGCAGCTGTCTCGAAACGAATGATTACGACACCAGCGCCACCGGCACCACCATCGCCACCCCTTGTACCCCCACCACCTCCGCCGCCAGTATTAGCAGACCCTGTGCCTCCGTTATGTGGAAGTCCGTCAGTACTTCCGGGCCCGCTACCCCCGCCACCGGTCCCGCCGGCACTATCGGCCACAGCAAAACCAGATGCACCGCCCCCGCCACCGCCGTATGTCACCGATGTGCCGGTAATAGAAGATGCGATACCATCTCCACCATCGCCACCTCTCTGACTTCCGCCCGGATTTCCTGCTTGCCCCGCTTCGTTCGCACCACCCCCACCTCCACCTGATCGACTATCAACGCCAGACCCTCCGTTATTTCCTTGCCCAGTGATTCCTGTCCCGCCGGCTTGCGAGGATGTTGAACCTCCGCCTCCGCCAGATGCACCGCTAGTGCCTCCAGTACCTGTTGTTGAGTTGGAACGTCCTCCTCCACCCCCGCCTGCTGCAACAATCATTGTGCCAACCGAAGAAGTGGCACCATTATTTCCCTGTGTATCAACGCCTGGGCTCGCGCCTCCAGCTCCGACGGTAATTGAGTACGAGCCGGGAGTTAGCAACATCTCGGCATCTTCTTGATATCCACCAGCGCCCCCGCCCCCGCCTGCGCGGTTATCAGCAGACCCGCCGCCTGACCCGCCGCCGCCGACAACAACAACCCAAAATGTTGGAATTGTCGGTCGCAGGGCAATTTGCTGCGCCGCCCATTCTCTGACAGCGCCGTTGCTAACTGTTGTTGTCGCGGTACTGGTCGTACCCGCACTTGCTTCTAATCGATGTTCGGCCATCACTGTTGGACCCATTCCAACGTTTTTTGCATCATACAATTTTGTCCAGCCGGTGGACGTGCTCATAACTCCGCTATTGTTAGTACCACGATCAATCGCAAATAACGATACAAGTCGCGAATTCGCGACCGCTGTCGTTGATGGTGCTGTTGCCTCTGCTCCTCGTCCAGTGGACTCTGCATATCCAACTATTGGGTCTGATGTATCCACACCGGAAAACGGCGTTATGCCCCCCGCACCGCGTGTCTGTACATTGAAATTCCAAGTCCATGACGAAGGATCTGAAGTTGTTGCAACTTTCCAGTACGATGCGATACCAACATTATCTTCATTATCTGTCCTTTCAAGAAGCGTCCACCCAGTTGGTGGTGTAATTGTTGCAACAGAAATTCCTCCTTTAAAAGAAATATTTGCGATCAAAAAATCGCCTGCCACGGCCCCACTTGGTTTATTGAGAGTAATTTCTGTATACGTTACGTCGTTGGATATGTTCGTAGATGACGTCCCGACGGTAATCCCGGCAATTGCTATAACCGAGGAAAATAAGAAGGCGCTTCCGAGCCCGATTGAGATAAGTAGTTTATTACGATTCATATCATAAAAATGATTGATAGTGAGGTCATCATGACATGAATTTGTTCAACGAACTGATTTCAACTGTGTACAAAACAAAAACTCCCCCGTGAGGGGGAGTTTTTGCTGTTGGGCCAATTTCCCAACTGGAGGTCTTGCGACCCGCGATACAGAAGGTTAGTTCTGAATCGTGTAGTAGCCCGTGCGGAAGTCTTCAAGCGGCGTGGTGTACACAACCGATTCCGGTGTCAAGTCATCAGCCGTTGAGTGACCGACGCTAACAACCTGGATGCGGTACTGCCGAGTGCCGGTGTATGCCGGAGCCGGATTGAACGACGTCGTAAGGACGATGTCAGCCGACTGACCACCTGCGATGAGGATAGAGTTCGTCTTCTCCGTGCCACCCGAGACCTTGGTGACAGATCCCGTGAGCACAGTAGCGTCCGCAACAGTCGACGTCGTCGCGGTCGTGCCGTCGGTGACGTAGAAGTTGATACCCTCTATCTGAGATGCGACTGCGCCTGAGTTTGCAGTCGTTGATGCCAGAGAAGAGAGTGGGAAGTACACGTCGTCCGAACCGAAGTTCGTTACGCGCAGAGTGACTTTGAATTCACCTGCTACGTTAGCCGCAGTGTCGTTCGCTAAGAGAGAGAAGGCTTCACTCACCTTCGTTACCTGGATACCCTCAGAGTAGAACGTCTGAGTATAGGTCGTCACAGAACCAGCGCGGTTCGTGACCGACTTGCCATCAGATGTGCTCTTTGCATCGATGTTCCAGACCGACACAGAGGTCGACGCGGTAAGCGTGTCGCCCTGGTCGAATACTGTACCCGATGAAGTGTCTGCCGTGATCGCAGCAAGCTTTGCTACGATGCGGTACGTCTGAGTAGCATCCTTCGCGATGGTCTCGGTGTCGGAGAGGCTGAACGTGAGCGCCTGTGAGGTGCCCGAGCCGCCAGCAACCTCGTCGAGACGAGTGCTGCCACGCATGAGGTAGAACTCCTGGACCATATCGCTGACCGCTGTTTCACCAGTGATGGTCGTCGACGCCTTAAGAGTGTTGAACTCCATCTCTGCGCCATCTGCCTTGAGCGTGAACTCAGCGAGCGTGACTTCCGTCGTGCCGCTTTCGCTCACCTTGATGTTACCAGCCTTCGGGTTACCCGAACCTTCGCCCATGCGAAGCTCGACGTCCGAAGAGGACGAGAGGCGGTTCACGTAGACGCCAGCGTTGGTAACACTCGTCGTCTCGAAGAGTGTCGCGTTCGTAGGATCGACGTAGCGAGTCTGAACGTGCTCAGCTGTCCAGTCGTTGGTTGAACCATCGTTGTCAGAGTCGATGCTCGAGAGCGCCGTCATGCCGACGTGGAAGGTGGTCTCGTTCGAGGTGCCCATGCGAACAACCTGAGAGACCGGGATGCTAGCCGAGTAGACGCCTGCAGAATCGCGGACGAAGCTCGAAGGAGACATCGATGCGATCTTCTGGCCTGCTGCCCAGATGCTGATCTCGCTTGCGTAATCCGCAAGGCGATCAGATGCCGAAGTGTCAACTGCAGCCGTGAACTTGACGCGGACGTTCGTCACGCGAACATCAGCACCAGAAGCCAGGACCTTGAAACCAAGGACCTTCTCCGTGGTACCGGTGAAAACCTCATCTTCGACATCTGCCGAAGTAGAAGTGATCGTGATGCTACCTGCCGAGCCGTTGAGAGTCTCGCCGGTCGGAGTCGTCGGAGTCGTCGGAGTCGTTGGCGTGGATGCGCAGACCGACGCGACCTTCGCGCGGGTTACTGGACCCCAGTAGCCAGCCGCCGGCGAAACGCCGTTAGCTGCCTGCCACTTGGCGACTGCCGCCTTCGTCAGAGCGCCGAAGTATGCAGACTCGTTGCCAGGAGAACCGGCACCGGATACCGCGACTTGCGCGCCATGACTGTTAAGGAATTTCTGGATATTCATCACTTCCCCGCCTGAATCACCCTGCTGGTGAGTCATCGTGAAAGCGAAACAGCCCGTGCCGGAGGTAGAACCACCGCCGAGAGCTGCGATCTGCGCGAGCAATGCCTGAACTTGGGCCTGGAGATCCGAGAGCATGTCCGCCTTCGTCGGTGTGACGAATGCGAAAGAAAGCGCAAGGACAAGAACAGAACCAACCAAGACTGTCGCAACATTCTTTGTTGCTAAATTCATAGTTTGATATTGACCTTTCAATCCCCTCCTTCTTCCGTAAAGAAAGATGGAAGAGACCACAGATGCGATCGTTCGACCGGGTCGCATGTGTGTAGATACGTGCGTTGCGAGCACGCAACTTAATAATTTTGCTAGCCCCGAACCGTTCTAATAAATTGACGGAGCGAGGGTTAGCATCGTCGGGAAATTTTTCGTTCATCCATGCATCCGTGACTGGACATATTCTGCCGTTTCAGTAGTGAAGCGTTAGTGCCTACCGTCCTGGTAGGAGGAGACGCATCAGAGCCCCAAGCCTTTCAGCCGTGAGCCTCCATGTAATACCTATGAAGATGTCAACGATCATCGCGCCACAAGGCAAGCCTGTACTGCGAAACGCAAGCCCGAGCGAGCCGGACTGCATCGAGGCAATTATAAACTAGCCTTATTTCAGAACCCCCATATGGGAGGTCCTACTTTGTGGATAACTAGTGGACGGAAAAGCCTTATTTTCAGCAGATTCTGGGCCACCAGCTACCTGATGAAGATACGGCACTATGAAGAAAAAGTCAACGAAAAACGCCACTAAAACACGGGTTTTCCGAGCTCGCAAAAATGGCTATTATATCGAGTAAATAAGCCATGAAATAGCGGTAATTTACGGGAGCTGATACCGGCTCCAGCGCTTAGCACCGATCTTTCGCACCTTCCCAGCTTCTACGAGGTCGGCCAACTCGCGCTGAATCATCTTTTCGCTGTACTGCGGTAGGTTCGCTGAAATGTCCCGGATACCTAGTATCCCGCCTGATTTCAGGATATCGATGATACGTTCCGCTCGTTGGGTTGATACTACCCCCCCTTCGAAGGCACCATCTTTAAGAGCGGTTTTCC
>Ga0196980_1000159_pt1 | contig 20089 bp, 15 predicted proteins | sample S3_1013CmetaG_FD_155486 | JGI IMG/M metagenome (GOLD analysis project Ga0196980, IMG submission 155486) | Soil microbial communities from Anza Borrego desert, Southern California, United States - S3_10-13C | ecosystem: Environmental > Terrestrial > Soil > Desert | place: USA: California... | reverse complement strand
TGATACCCATTTCCGCGGCGATTTCCTCCGGAAGCGGGTCGCGGCCGAGGTGCTGCGAGAGCTCGCGGACCTTCTGCTTGTACTTGGCGATGGTCTCCACCATGTGGACTGGGATGCGGATGGTGCGGGACTGGTCGGCCAAGGCACGCGTGATGGCTTGGCGGATCCACCAAGTCGCATACGTGGAGAACTTGAAGCCCTTGGTGTAGTCGAACTTGTCGACCGCCTTGAAGAGGCCGAGGTTTCCTTCTTGGATAAGGTCGAGGAGCGTGAGATCAGGTGAACGATTCACGTACTTCTTCGCGATGGAAACAACGAGGCGGAGGTTAGAACGCGCAAGGATGGAACGCGCCTCCTCATCGCCGTCAAGGATGCGCTGAGCGAGCTCGCGCTCCATGTGCGCGTTGAGGAGCGGATACTGGCCGATCTCGCGGAGGTACATCTGAACGCTGTCGTACGAAGAATCCGCGCGGCGGTTCTGAAGCTTCTTCTTTTCCAAAATGTCCTGCGCCGACGTATCTTCAAGCATGTTGCCGCCTTCCAAGACGTCGATGCCGGCCGTGCCGAACTTTTCGTACATCTCTTCGAGGAGAACGACGTTATCTTCGATGTGCGGAAACTCGCGGAGGATCTCATCGTAGGTGATGTAGCCGCGTTCTTTGCCGAGATTGATGAGTGCCAAAACGCGCGTCTCTTCCTTGAACTTCGCGGTGCCCTTAACGGCCGTGCGGCCGTCGGCGTTCTTCAGAGCCTTTTTGGCATACGCCGGCTTCGTCCGCGCCTTCTGGGCAGCGGTGCGGGCGGCCCGACGTGCCACGGGTTTAGTCTTCTTTGCCGCCTTCGGCTTCTTCTTTTTGATGATCTTTTTCTTCTTAGCCATATGCAAAGCGAGAATCCCCTAGAAGGGGTTCTCTCATCCTCGTTTTCATAGTGTCTACACTTCCCTATTGAAAATGCTATGAAGCACGAGACACCAGCATCCTAGCGCTCTTTTGTGATTTTTGCAATCTCCGCTGTGAGTAACCGCGACTTCTCCGACAATTCCGCGATGACCTTTTCGTCGCCTTCCTCTTCGGCCGCTTTCATCGTCTCGGTGATCGCCTCCAGATCACGCTGCAATCGCTCGCGTGAGAGGATGTGCAGGAGCGTCTTCGCGTCGCGTTTGAGGGAGCCGTTCTTGCCATGAAGCTGTTCGGCGAAGAACCTAAGGACTTCCTTGTCCTCCAGGGGCGTGCGGCGCAGCTCGTCCATCGCACCTTTCCCGATCGCCTCTTCCAATTCCTTGGCATATTCGTCGGTATCGAGCTGCGGCTCTTTCATCGATTCCTGCCATATCAGAAGTCCGTATGCCTGCTTGATGCGATTCGGCGCATCGGCCGGCCGGACGTTTTCTTTTTTTACCACCGGCTGCGGTTCCGGCTTTACGAGCTTCGTTGCGGATTCGACTGCCGATTCGGAAACGCCCAGTCTCTTCGCAATCTCTTTCTGATACTGTTCGCGCGCGATGGGACTCTGCACGTCGGTGAGGAACGGGAGGACTATCGTTTCTACTGCGCGGCGGAACGCGTCTTTCGCTTTCGCATGCGTCTCCAATACATCGAGAAGGAACGTGATGATGTCTTTCGCATCGCGAATTCTCTCTTTCCAGGCCTCGGGGCCATCTTTGAGAATGAGGTCCGCTGGGTCTAAGTCTTCGGGCAGTTGTGCGACTTTGACCTGCATGCCTTGCTGCAGCGCCGCTCTTGAGGCGCGTGCGGCCGCTTTGAAGCCCGCTGCGTCGGCATCGAGGGCGATGACGAGATTCTCGCTCATGCGCTTAAGGAGGGCGGAATGCTCCACGGTAAAGGCGGTGCCGGAGACCGCGACCGTGTTCGCCCAGCCTGCCTGATGGCTCAGAATCAGATCTAATTGCCCTTCCACGAGGATGGCGAAATTATGCTTGCGGATGGTTTGTTTTGCCCTGTCAAAACCATACAGAATGCGGGATTTGTGGTAGAGCGGCGTCTCGGGTGAATTGAGATACTTCGGCGCATCAGGATGCGCGTTGGGGCCGAACGTGCGGCCGGAGAACGCCACCACGCGCCCGGCAGTATCCGCAATCGGAAACATGATGCGGTTGCGGAATTTGTCGGTGAGGCCTTTATCGCCCTTTTTCGCGAGGCCCGCATCCACGATTTCCTTTTCCGTGAATTTCTTGCCGCGTAGATGATCGGAAAGTTCTGTCCATGCATCGCCGGCCCAGCCGATGCGGAAGGCATTTATCGTAGCCCCCTCCACTCCGCGATCTTTCAGGTATTTTTTCGCATCATCGGTGAGGCGCGTCTGGAAAAAAATAGTCGCCGCTTCCATCGCCTCGAAGAGACGGTCCTTCTCGTCTTTCTTCTCGCCTTTGGAATAGACCAGTTCGACGCCCGCTTTCTCAGCAAGCATCTTCAAGGCCCCCTTGAAATCTACGCCTTCGATTGCCTCGATGAAGGAGAACATATCTCCGCCCACGCCGCACCCAAAGCAGTGATACGTACCGCGATCGGGTGAGACGATGAATGACGGCGTACGCTCTGCATGGAAGGGGCAGAGCCCTTTGTAGACCGTCCCGGCACGGTTCAATTTCACGTACTGCGACACGATGTCGACAATATTGAGCCTATCTTTGATCTGCTGGACGGTATCGGCCATGGGCGCATCATAGCAAAATACAACCTATATTGACTTTATAATATTAATATTGTATACTTTATTTACGTCCAAAGGAGGGACGCATGTGATGAACCTAACGAAGCTCCTGCATGCGATTGCGACGGGAATCGGAGTGATCGCAGTTTTGGTCTTGCTTGCCGGCATCTGCTTCTGGCTCGCGGGCGTGTTCCCGTTGCTAATCGCACATGCTGTCGACATCATCATCTTCAGCGGCGTGGCCTTCCTGGTTTTCTCCGTGATCATCGGACCGCTGGAGTCGAAGATGAAAACCTCATCCGACTCATAACGGATGACACTAGAACCGCTCGACCCTGACGGGACGAGCGGTTCTTTCTTTTCAATGCGGAGCGAGACGGGAGGCAGGTGTATGCCTCAAGAGAACCTCGCGCAGCACACTGTAAAGCGTGAACGAAACAAAGCAGTAGAAGTCGACAAGACGCCTATCAGTGACACCAAGTTCGAAGGAGGCATACACCTGCCTCCCGCGAGCGAAGTCCTTACGCGGCGATACGTCCCTCTTCAGTCGTCGTCTGCGCCGGAGCCATCATGGAATCCCTGACGTCGAGCTCCTGCTGGAGATCCGTGATCATCTTGTGCTTGCGGGAACCCTTGAAACCGGTACCTGCCGGGATGAGACGGCCGATGATGACGTTCTCCTTGAGGCCGACGAGGCGATCCACGGAACCAGAGACTGCGGCTTCGGCGAGCTTACGCGGCGTGTTCTGGAATGAGATGGCCGAGAGGAACGATGCGCGCGTGAGCGAGACTTCGGTGATACCCAAGAGAAGCTGCTTCCCTTTCATCTGTTCCTTCCCTTCCGTCTTCAATTCTTCGTTCACGCGTTCGAACTCGAAATCCGCGAGGATTTCCCCAGCCGAAACCGCGCTCTCCCCTGCCGCGATGACCGACATACGAGAGAACATCTGCTTCACGATGATCTCGAGGTGCTTACGCGAGGTAGAAACGCCCTGGAGCTCGTAGATGCGAGTGATCTCGGAGATAACGTATTCCTGTGCGCGATCCTTGCCAGCGAGAAGGAAGAGCTCGTCGAGGTCGGCGGAACCATCCGTCATGAAGTCGCCCTTCTCGACATGGTCGCCCGGTTTTACCGTGAGCGTACGTGCGAGCGGGATGTGATACTCGGTATCGCGCTTCACCGACTTACCGCTATCCGGCGTGATGATGAGCACGGTCTCCTGACCGTCCTTCTGGATGTCGGTGATCATGCCTGCGACACGTGCGATAGCAGCAGGCGATTTCGGCATGCGCGTCTCGAAGACTTCTTCGACGCGCGGCAGACCCATGGTGATGTCGCCTCCTGCCGTCGCGACGCCTCCGGTATGGAACGTACGCATGGTGAGCTGGGTGCCCGGTTCGCCGATAGCCTGTGCGGCGATGACGCCGACGGCTTCGCCGAGATCCACCATCTCGCCGTTGGCGAGGTCGACACCGTAGCAGAGCTGACAGACGCCGCGTGCCACTTTGCAGGTGATCGGCGAGCGTACCGTCGCTTCCTTGGCATCAGAATCCTCGATGGCCTTCGCATCGTCACGCGTGAGGAGCATGTTGCGCTTGTAAGTCGTGCCACCGGCTTCCACCGTATCCGCGAGGACGCGGCCATGGAGGCGATCAGCGAACGAACCACCGAGCTGCTCCTTGCTTGGGCGCGGGATGAGGACACCTTCTTTCGTGCCGCAGTCGTGTTCGAGGATGACAACGTCGTGTGCGACATCGAAGAGGCGGCGCGTGAGATAGCCGGCGCGTGCCGTGTTGAGTGCGGTGTCGGCGAGACCCTTACGTGCGCCGTGCGTCGAGGTGAAGTATTCGATCGGCGTGAGGCCTTCCTTAAGACTGGAGACGATCGGGAATTCGATGACCTCGCCGCGCGGGTTGGTGATGAGGCCCTTCATGCCGGCCATCTGATGGAGCTGGACGGCGGAGCCGCGGGCGCCAGAAGTGATCATGTTGTGGACCGGCCCGGTCGGATCAAGTACATCAAGAACGTGCTTGCGCAGCTCCCCAGAGGTCTTGCCCCAGATCTCGATCGTGGCGCGACGGCGTTCCTCGTCGGTAAGAAGGCCGTTCTCGTAGTTCTCACGTTCCTTCACGACCTGCGCTTTCGCGTCGTCGATGAGAGATTGCTTGATCTCCGGGACCTTCACGTCGGAGATGGACCACGTGATGCCCGCGTAGGTAGCGTATTTGAATCCGAATGTCTTTATCTTGTCGAGGATGGCTGGAATGCCGTCGAGCGAGTAGTGCGTTACCAACGTATGCACGAGCGCACCCATCTTCTTGTTCGTGATCTCATCGTTGAAATACGGGAAATCGTTCGGAAGGACTGTGTTGAAGAGGAGGCGGCCGACAGATGTCTCGAACGGCTTGCCGTCATACGCAGCGTATTTCTTGTTCTCCGATGGGAGGACGCGGATCTTCGCGCGAAGATCGATAGCTCCGAAGTCGTAGGCAGTGATCGCAGCGTTGGTGGAAGGGTAGGCATTCCCTTCCCCCTTCGCACCGTCCATCATGCGGGTCATCCAGTAGCAGCCGAGGACGATGTCGAGAAGCTTGGATGCGACGACGACGTCACCTGAGCCAGGCTTGAGCACGTTCTTGTTGGCAGACATCATCTTCGCAGCTTCCATCTGTGCCTCTTCGGAAAGCGGGACGTGGATCGCCATCGCGTCGCCGTCGAAGTCTGCGTTATATGCCGGACAGACGAGCGGGTGGACCTGGATCGCATTGCCTTCGATGAGGACCGGGCGGAATGCCTGGATCGACTGACGGTGAAGCGTCGGTGCGCGGTTCAAGAGGACGTGCTTGCCTTTGATCGCCTCTTCGAGGATCGGCCAGACTTCCGGAGCCTCGTCTTCGATGAGGCGTCCCGCGCCGCGGATGTTGTATGCATGCTCGCGAGCGAGAAGGCCGTGGATGACGAACGGGCGGAAGAGTTCCAAGACCATATGCTTGGGGAGTCCGCACTCATCGAGTGCCAAGTCAGGTCCCACGACGATGACGGAACGGCCCGAGTAGTCGACACGCTTACCGAGAAGGTTCTGACGGAGGTAGCCGTGCTTACCCTTCAGGTAATCAGCGAGCGATTTGAGCGCGCGGCGACGACCGCCGAGGATACCCAAGACGCCCGCGCCGCGGCGCATGGAGTTGTCCAAGAGCGCGTCAACCGCTTCCTGCAAGATACGCTTCTCGTTGCGGAGGATGACATCCGGCGCGTGGATCGCCATGAGGCGCTTCAAGCGATTGTTACGGTTGATGACGCGGCGATAGAGGTCGTTCAGGTCGGACGACGCGTGACGACCGCCTTCGAGGGCGACCATCGGGCGGAGTGCCGGCGGGACGACCGGGAGGCGTGTGAGGAACATCCATTCCGGACGCACCCCTGCGCGCTTCATGGCTTCTGCGAGCGCCAAGCGCTTGCGGAACTTGTCCTTGTCTGCTGCACCTGAATTCGCGAAGTCGTGCTTCAAATTGACGATGAAATCGTCGAGGTTCACCTTCTTCAATATATTGTAGAGCGCCTCAGGACCGATGGCAGCGCGGAACATCGCACCGTACTTCACGGCAAAGAGATGGTACGCGGCTTCGTCTAAGACAGAGCCCTCGCGGATGGATTCGATATCCTTCTTCGCCTTCGTGGCGAGATCCTTGAGGCGGGTCTTCTCGTCAGCAGTCGCCGACTTCTGCTTAATCTGATCTTCCTGGTCCAAGTCCTTGAGGAGGCGGCTGCGCTCGGCTTCATCGACCGAAGTGACGATGTAGCCGGCGAAGTACACGACCTTCTCGACTTCAGCGGCCGAAAGGCCGAGGAGGAGCGCGATGCGCGACGGGATGCCGCGGAGGAACCAGATGTGCGCAACTGGTGTCGCGAGGTCGATGTGACCCATGCGCTCGCGGCGTACGATGGCGCGCGTGATCTCCACGCCACACTTCTCGCAGACGATTCCGCGGAAGCGGATACCGCGGTACTTGCCGCAGTAACATTCGTAGTCCTTTTCAGGTCCGAAGACGCGCTCATCGAAGAGGCCATTCTTCTCCGGGCGCTGCGTGCGGTAGTTGATGGTCTCCGGCTTGGTGATCTCGCCGTATGACCATTCCTGGATACGATCCGGCGATGCGAGGCGCATCTCGATGGCGTCGAAGTCCTGCGGAAGCGTGTCCTTCGTGCGCTTCATGTTCTGAGGTGAAGAGATAGACATATTGTTTACGCGTTCTCGCTATCGTTCTTAAATTCCAGGTCGATACCGAGACCTCGCAAGTGTCGGACCAAGACATTGAAGGTCGCCGGCGTATTCGATTCTTTGATGCGCTCTCCTGAAACGATGGCATCGAATGCCGCAGAGCGTCCCAAGATATCGTCTGATTTGTAGGTGAGGATTTCTCGCAAGGAGTGAGCTGCCCCGTACCCGAGGAATGCCCACACTTCCATTTCTCCGACACGCTGACCGCCGTTCTGGGCCTTTCCGCCGAGCGGCTGCTGCGTGGTGAGGCTGTAGGGTCCAATGCTACGCATATGGATCTTGTCTTCCACCATGTGATGCAGCTTGAGCATGTACATGACACCGACGGAGACCTTCTGCGCGAACGGTTCTCCCGTGCGGCCATCGAAGAGCGTGCGCTTCCCGTCTTCCGAGAGGCCCGCCTTTTTCAATTCCGCCATGATCTCCTCTTCGGTGGCCCCTGCGAACGACGGGACGACTGCCTGATAGCCCAATTCTTCCGCCGCGAGGCCGAGGTGCAATTCGAGGATCTGACCGAGGTTCATACGCGACGGGACACCGAGCGGGGTCAGGATGATGTCTACCGGATTGCCGTTCTCATCGAATGGCATGTCTTCTTCCGGAAGCACGCGAGAGATGACGCCCTTGTTACCGTGGCGGCCCGCGAGCTTATCGCCGACCGAAATGGTGCGAAGCTGTGCGACTTCGACGTGCACTCTCTTAATGACGCCGCTCTCGAGTACATCGCCGTTCTCGCGAGAGAAGACTTTGACGCTAACGACACGTCCGCGCTTTCCGCCTTCCATGCGCATCGAGGTGTCCTTCACGTCCTTGGCCTTCTCGCCGAAGATCGCGTGGAGGAGGCGTTCCTCGGGAGTCAGCTGTGTCTCGCCCTTCGGGGTCACTTTGCCGACCAAGATATCGCCCGTGCGCACTTCGGCGCCGATGCGGACGATGCCTTCTTCGTCGAGATTGCGGAGCTTGAATTCAGAAACGTTCGGGATGTCGTGGGTCGTGACCTCAGGTCCGAGCTTGGTGTCGCGCACGACGCAGACAAACTCTTCCATATGGATGGACGTGAAGCGCGCATCCTTGGCCAATTTTTCGGAGATGACGATAGCGTCTTCGAAGTTGGCGCCGAACCACGGCAAGAAGGCGACACGGACGTTCTGTCCGATCGCAAGCTGACCATTGTCGGATGTGGCGGCATCCGCGAGAACGTGCCCCTTCTTCACCTTGTCGCCGACGGAAACGCTGGGGCGCTGATGGAATGAGGTGAAGCCGTTGGTACGGGAGAAATTAACGAGTTCATATTCTTTCGTCTTGCCGTCGGCATTCTTCACTTTGATCATGCGCGCGTCGACATAGGTGACTTCACCTGCTTCCGCGGCGAGCATGAGGCGGCCGGAGTCGCGTGCTGCGGCTCCTTCGATGCCGGTCGCGACGACCGGTGCATCCGGAATGATGAGAGGAACGGCCTGTTTCTGCATGTTGGAGCCCATGAGTGCGCGGTTCGCATCGTCATTCTCGACAAACGGGATGAGGGAGGTCGCGACGGAGAACGGCTGATTGGTCGAGATCTCGACGTAATCGACGTCATTGCGATCGACGATGGTCGGCTCCCCCTCTTTGCGGACTTCGACGGTTGCCGGGATGATCGAGCCCTTTTCGTCGCGCGGGATTGCCGCGTGCGCGATGGCGTACTGCTCTTCCTCGAGCGCATTCATATAGACGATCTCCCCCGTGAGCTTGCCCTTCAACGCCTTCGCATACGGCGTCTCTATGATGCCGAATTCGTTCGGGCGGCTGTAAAGCGCCATGTGCAGCACGAGTCCGATGTTCTTACCTTCCGGCGTGTGGATCGGGCAGACGCGACCGTAGTGCGACGAATGGACGTCACGCACTTCAAGACCGGCGCGTTCAGACACGAGTCCCCCGCGACCGAGGGTCGAGAGCGTGCGGAGATGTTCGATCTCATCGAGCGAATTGTACTGCTGCATGAGCTGCGAGAGCTGATCGGTCGTGAAGAATTCACGGATCGATGCCTGGAACGGACGCGGATTCACGAACTGGACCGGGAGCGTCGTCTCGATGTCTACCATCGCCATACGGTCCTGGATGTTGCGCTTCATGCGCGAAAGGCCGATGCGCATGCGCTGCTCGAGAAGTTCGCCGACGAAACGGACGCGGCGGAAGCCGAGGTGATCGATGTCGTCCGCCTGCGCTTCCGGATTCGCATTCGACTGCGCGATCAAGGTGATGATGCGCACCATGTCGTCGAGGTTCAAGGTGGAGCGGACGAGATGCTTCTCGTCGGTCGAGAGGCCGAAGCGGCGGTTGAAATGGAAACGGCCGACGCGGGAGAGGTCGTAACGCTCCTCAGAGAGAAGTGCGGAGACGTGATCCGCCGCGGTATCGGCATTCGCGATATCTCCATCGCGCAGACGGCGATAGATCTCGACGAAAGATTCCTGGACGGTCTTCGCGGTGTCGACAGAAAGCGTATTCGCGATCGCGGTTCGTGCCGCCTCATCCTTGAATTCGGCGAGGATCTCCTTGTCATTCTCAGCGCCCAAGACACGTAAGAGCGACGTCACCGGAAAGCGGCGCTTGCGGTCGATTTTCACATAGACGCCGCCATCGGCATCAGATTCGATCTCTATCCAGACACCGCGCGAGGGAATTATCTTCGCAGCGAAATAGTTCTTGCCCTTGTACGGGACTGCTTCGAAGAAAACGCCGTAGGAACGGGCGAGCTGCGGGACGACGATGCGCTCGACGCCATTGATGATGAACGTACCGTGCTTGGTCATCCATGGAAAATCCGCGATGAAAATCTCCTGCTCCTTCTCGGAGCCGGTTGTCTTGTTCTTCAGCTTCGCAACGACGGAAAGCGGCGCTTCGTACGTGCGCATGGTGCGCTTCGCGTACTCCTCATCCCAGCGGACGGGGCCAAAGGTGAAATCGGAGAGCGAGAGCGAGAATTTCTTGCCGGCATGGTCGTTGATCGGAGAGAACTCCTTGAAGACCTTGGCGGCACCGTCTTTCACGAGCTGCTCGAAGGATTCGAGCTGCGATTCGACAAGGTTCGGGAGCTCTACCAAGGGCTCACGGAACTTACCGAAGAACTTCTGGGGCAATGCATGCGTCTTTTTTGCCATGGTTACAAAAAGGAAAGCAAATAAAAAGAGGGCGTCCCGACGCGCTCTTCCTATGTGCACTTCCGTTAAACTTGCCGCTAAAGCTAGCTAAAAGCGTACTTCCCTTGCAGTGGTAAGGGGGGTCGTAACTCAATCGTGTATCAAAAGTACTTGGAGAGTATATTCCGGCCTACGTCAAGAGTCAAGCGTGAGTGGGGCTGTCAAAGCCCATCTGGGGATAACCTTTTCGAGCAAAACGCGGGCAACCTGAGGTCGCCCGCGCCGCTTCTGGAGGTTAGCGGATCTGCAAGGTCTTCCCTTCGCAGTCCGGTGATCTTTCCGGTCCTTTCCAGAACCACGACTTAGTCGATTGGCCCTTGAAGAGGTGGTGGATGGATGCGAGGGATTCTCGATCCTTATCCTTCACTTCTTCGTTGCCGTCGATGTCGTTCGCTATGAATTGGAATCTTCCACTCATTAAACCCTCCATGTAAGTCGTGAACTGCAACGTCCAAACGACCCACGGCCACTCTACACCCGCTTCGGAGAGCGTCAACCTTTCTGCTTGCGCTTCCACTCGTCGATCTTGGCGTGATGACCGGACGTGAGAACCGCCGGGACTTTGTATTTCTTTTTCCTCCAGGAGAGAACCGCGGGACGTGTGTAGACCGCAGGACTCGAGATTCGGTTCTCTTCGAGCGACTCATGCTTGCCGAGGACGCCCTTCACGTGGCGTGCAACAGCATCGACGACCGTAGCCGCGGGCAATTCCCCGCCGGTAAGGACATACGGTCCGACGGAAATCGGTTTCGCTTTCAATATCTTCTGGACGCGCGCGTCCACGCCCTCGTAATGCCCGGCAATCATCAGGACATGTTTCTTCTTCGCAAGTGCTTTGGCCATCTTGGCATCAAAATCCGTGCCTGATGGAGAAAAGAAGAGAACTGTCGCGCCCTTCGCCTTTTTCAGTGCCTTCTCGGCGGCTTTCAGCATCGGCTCAGGGGCGAGGACCATTCCCGGACCGCCACCGTAGGGGCGGCGGTCGACGCGTTCCTTCCAATCTTTCGTGAAATGCTTCGGGTTATACAAATGGACCTGTATCTTCCCGTCCTCATGCGCACGCTTGAGCATCGAGGTCTTGAAATAGCCCTCGATAGATTCGGGAAAGAGGGTCACGATGTGGAAGTGGATCATAGGCGCTAAATTCGAAATCCGAAACTCGAAGCACTAAACAAGTCCCAAAACCTAAATTCCAATGTTTGAAACATTCGAATTTGAAGCATTGAAATTTGTTTCGGATTTCGTGCTTAGTGCTTCGAATTTGTCTCCTTACTGTTCTCCTTTCAGGTCAGCGATGACATCGTCCACGGAACGGTCGCGGGTCGTATCGATCCGGCGCTCCGAGCCTTCCGGCTCCTCGATCTTGAGATTGACGCGTGCTTCGTTCTTCATGCCGACGACGCGCAGGATGGTGCGGATGGCTTTCGCCGTGGCGCCCGAGCGGCCGATGATCTTGCCCATGTCGTCCTTATTGACGGAGAGCGTGAGAAGCACTCCCATCTCATCGACCGTGCGATTGATCTTCACGTCGTCCGGGTTATCGACGAGCGATTTGACGACATACTCCAAAAATTTCTGATCTTGATCCATGACGGGATGACTAACCGGTAATTCTGTAAATGGTGCGCGATAATCGCACCTCAGTCAACTTAGTTTTGTGAAGAAGTTTCTGCAGGAGCTTCTTCTTGTTTCGCTTCTTCTTTCGTTTCGTCGGCTGGAACTTCCGCTGCAGGAGCTGCAGCCGGTGCCGCTTCTTCAACGACCTCTTCTTTCTTCGGGACGGTCTTCTTCGGGAGGACGTTTATCTTCTTGCCTTTGGTGATGCCGGACGAGATGAGCATATTGTGCATGGTGCCGCTCGGCTGTGCGCCCACCCTGATCCAATGCTTGATGCGGTCTTCATTGAGGACGCGCTCCTTGCTCTTCGGGTTGTAGGAACCGAGGACTTCCACCGCGCGGCCTGACTTAGGACCATTCTGGTGTTCGGTCACCACCACTCGGTATGAGGGGTTGTTGATACGGCCCGTGCGCTGTAATCGGATCTTTAACATGTCGGGGCACTATACCAGCGCTCATCCCTTAGGTCAAATCAGGATGAATTGCCACACAACGTATGTCAGGATAAGGAGCGGTATTGCCAAAAAAAGCAGGTTCGCCGCTTTCATCATGGTGCCTGAACTGCGCAACGAACGAATCTTTATAGTCGCGCTAACAATCACGAAAAGCAGAACCAAGGGCAACCATAGAAGAACTCCTCCGAATGCCATGAACAACATGACGCCATTAATACCGTCATACACCCCAGTAAGAACGGGAATAGCGCACGCACCAGACATCGTTCCTTCATTCCAGCCTTGGCAAAACAGTGAAGTTATCCATATCACCACAGCAGGTAGTGTTACCAGGAGAAATAGTGCTGCATCGGAAATTCCCTCAAGGGCTATTTTCATACATCAATTATTTTGCAACCTTCTCCGCTTCCTCTAATTTAACGGAAAGGATTTTCGACACCCCGTCCTGGCTCATGGTGACGCCGTAGAGTTCACCTGCCGCGCTCATGGTGGCGCGGTTGTGCGTGATGACGATGAGCTGCGATTTCTTCCCCAATTCCATGATCATGTCCGCATAGCGGCGGGAATTCGCTTCATCGAGCGCGGCATCGGTCTCGTCGAGGATGAGGAAGGGCGGCGGATTCACTTGGGACATACTAAATATGAGTGCGATGGACGTCAGCGCTCTCTCGCCTCCCGAGAGCACTTCGAGGCCGCGCACTTTCTTGCGCGGCAATGAAACCGCGATCGAAAGGCCCGCGTACAACTCTTCTTCATCGTCGATATCCTCTTCGAGTTCTTCTCCGCGCGCGCGGCGTACCCGTTTCGGCTCTTCCACTTCGAGTCGCGCTTCGCCGCCACCGAACAGTTTCGAGAAGAAGAGCTTCAGTGCTTCGTTGATGTGCTCCAGGCCTTCGGTGAATCGCGCATCGATCGTCTTCTCCAGTTCCGCGATGAGATCCTGCAGCGATTTCGCGGAGCGCTCGAGGTCCTCGAGCTCCTTCGCGAGATATGCATCCCGTTCGATCGTTTGATTGAATTCCTTCACAACCGCATCTCCCGCGCCGACGCCCGCTTCTTCTATCTTTATTTTCAGGCGTTCGATCTCGCGGCGTCTCTTCTCCTGCTCGCGACGATCCTCCGAGAGGGCTCCCTGCGGCACTTCATGCTTGTCCCACCCTTCGAACGCGAGACCGAGAAGCACGATGCCCTCGCGCACTTCTTCTTCGAAACGACGCTTTTGCTCTTTCACATGCTCCCCTTCGCTCCGGAGTGCCATCATCTTCGATTGCGATTCGCGCAGCTGCGCCTCGACACGGACTTCCTCGCGTTCCGCGGCGAAGGACGCCTCGCGAGCCTTCGTTATCTCACCGCGCACCGTCTCCATCTCTTTCGCCAGACGCGATTCCTCAGCTTCCGCTTTCGTGAGCGCGGCATTCAGTCGTGTCACATCCTTACGCGCTTCATCGTTGGTGACGGGAGCGGCACCGGAGAGGCCATCGATGAACGCCTTGATGCGGCCGCGCAGCTGCGAGAGGAGTGCGCGGATGCCGGCGATATCATCTTGAGCTTCGGCACGTTCGATGGAATCGGTTATTTCTCGCACGAAATCACGTACATGCGGCGCGGGGATCGAATGTTCGACGGTGCTCGCCACCGCTTCCAGAGCACCTTCGGCACGGCCGAGCTCGCGCACGACTTCTTCGCGCTTCCGGCGTGCGTCGCTTAGGTGTGACTGCAATACCTCCAACTTCTCCAAAAGAGGAAGCGAACGATTCTCCTCGCCTCCGCCGCCTTTTACCGCACGCGCATCCTTGAGACGATGTTCGAGCGCCTTTATCTCACTCTCGCGTTCTTTGGCTTCATCATTCAGGCGTGTCGTCTCCATCGTGAGATACGCGTTCTCGCGGGCAAGATAGTCGGAGAGCTTGTGCGCAAGCTCGGCTTTCATCTCTCGCGCCTTTTCTATCTTTTCCACCTGCACCTGCAGGAATTTCAGATGCGGGGCCAATTCGCGTCGCAGGGATTTCGTCTTATCGATATTGACCGCGGTCTCTGCGAGCTTGCGCTCGCTCTCGGCCTTCTTGTGTTGGTAGAGCTTAAGGCCGAGCGCGTCTTCCACCATCTCGCGGCGCTCTTTGGGTGAGGCGTTGAGGATGCGGTCGGCCTCGCCTTGCGAGATGATCTGGTAGCCCGAGCCACCGATATTCGCGCCTGCCAAGAGGCGGATGACGTCCTTGAGGCGCACTTGGGAGCCATTCAATAAGTATTCATTGGCGCCGTCCCGATGGACGACACGCTCGATAGAAACTTCCGAAAAATCAATATCGAGCAAGCGCTTGGAATTATCGAAAACGACCTTCACCGCCGCGCGATTCATGCGCGGAAGCGCAGGCGAACCGCCCCATATCAAATCTTCGCCCCTCTTGGAGCGCATCGATTTCATCGACTGCTCTCCTAAGACGAAACGGAACCCTTCCGCGACGTTCGATTTGCCGGAACCGTTGGGGCCGACGATCGATGCGATGCGCGAGCCGAAGACCAGTTCGGTTTTCTTCCCGAACGATTTAAAGCCGCTCAGCTCGATGGATTTCAAGTACACCGCGCTATTTTATCATTTAAAAGAAGAAGGGCCTCCGAAGAGGCCCCTCCGCACATTTCTGGTTCCTAATGGTTAGCAGAGAGAGATAGAAGCCGCTTTCAGCGACACAGGGCCTCTGTCGCCCTGCGCGGTCTGGACGAAGACCTCCTGACCTTCGGACAGATTGGCGATGCCGGCTTTGTCGAGGTCGTCCTTATTAAAGTAGACCTTCCGACCGTCCTTCAGAATGAGGAAGCCGAAGGGTCTTTTGACCTGGTGTTTACCGCGGCCATACGACTCGACTTTCGCCTTCTCGCCATCCGGCTTCTTGACTTCTTTTCTGCTGAACAAACCCATTGAGGGTCTCCTTCTTTGTGCGCTGACACCTGTGTCAGCTTCATAATTCTACCTCATTTAAATCAAATGTCAATGCTGTCCCGCTTCCCCGGAAAAAGCGCTTACATCAAGGCTTTCGTGGCTTCGTATTCCTCCTTTGCCGCCTTTTGTATGAATCGATCAAGGTCTGGGATATGCTTCTCGAGGAAGGCCCGTAATGCGTCCATGTCCCCCGCTCCGACGAGCGAACTGAATTTCTCATACTCGGATTCGGGCAGGACTTTCAGCATCTCGAGCGTGATGCGGTTGAGTATGTTCTCGCCTAACGACGCGATGAGGTGAGCCTGTGCATCAGGAGATTCATTTTCGATACCCATCTCGCGGATGAATGACTTCGCGAAATCATCACCGAGTATCTGCTGCGAGGCTTGGTCGATCATACTCATTTCTTAGCGAATACTTCTTGTAATCGTGCCACGAGGCCGTCAACGCCTCCTTTGCTCTCCAGATCAGGTACGAGATGCTCTGTTCCATACGTGGTCAGAAAATCTTTTATGACGGCAGCATGCGCCGGATCGCCCAACGCGCTCCAGCGAAGCGTATCGCCTGACAGAACTGCAGTATCAAGCATATCCGTACCCGCCTCCTCAACAGCTTCAGGGACTCGGCCCATAAACGCCTCGGCGAGTTGCGGATTGTCGTCAAGGATCGCCATCTTCAATCCATCGCGAAGTTCGGCTTGTGCTCCCGGGGAAAGATCAAAATCCTTCAACGGACCTTCCGGTGCGAGCATGTATTTGTCGATAGCCGCATCAAGGTCGCCCCCCGGAAACGCGCCCGTACCCACCACCGTCTCCGCTGCGCCGGTCCAATGCACTTCCGGCGTTCCTGGTGGAATGTCGACTGCCGCCGGCGTCGCGATACTGCTGATGTATTCGGCGAGATATTTGCTGCCGGAGCCGAAAGCGGCTGCACCGACCCCAAGGCCAGCTAGCGCTCCCCAGAGCCACGGATGCCGCGCATTTCGCTTCTTGAGATACGTGACCGTCGCGGTCGACATCAAAGCGCCTGCCCCGACCGCAGAAATACTTCTCCATGCAAAAGCGCTTATCGCGGAAACCGCCGCAAGAGCCGGAGAGAATACCGATCCGGCGACTCCCGCGCCGAGAATCGAAAGAGAGACACCGAGCTTTCCCCATAGCGGGAACTTCTTCCACTTCTCGGCGACCTCATAGAAATACTTCGCCATGTTGAGTTGCCGGTCCTCAGAAAAACCTTCGCGCATCCCCTCCTTGCGTGCGCGCAGCGCCGCATTCCAACGCTCACCTCGCTCATTGAATTTCGGATTATCAGAGAATTCCCACGCGTCGAGCTTCGGCGTCGTCACAGCTTCCTTCTTCGACAGAGCTTCTGGAGCGGGGGATTTCGCAGGCTCGGCCGCATGCGGTTTCGGCGCTTTCTTGATCGCCTCGATATCCTTCTGTAACACCGCTAGCGTACTCCCGGTCTTTTCCGCGATGTCTTTGACTGACGTCAGTTTCTCGTCGCTCTTCTGTATCGCCTCGTCTATATTCTTCGCGCGCGCAAAGAACTGCTCCGCAAGATCGGCGAACGGCTTTCCGAACTTGTCCATGCCAGATTCCTTGCTTTTGGACCCCGTATCGGCCGCTGGAAAAATATTGGAAACATCAATCCCTTTTGCCGCCGCTTCGCCTCGCAATCGCGAGACTTCTTTCTTAAGTTCATCGGTAGTCTTACCTTCAAACCCCTCCGCACTAGCGAGAGTAGCCTTTTCGATAGGAACCTCCGTCTGCTGTGGCTTTTGTGGAGAACGGTCTCCTACACTATCGTCTGAGACGTTTATCCATCCGACATCCTTCCCTTCCCATTGCTTCAGAATCTGTGCGCCTTTCTGGCCGAAATTCCACACTTCGCCTTTTCGTATCTCCTGCGCTTCTCCGTCTTTCCGAACAACGTACGCGGAATCACTCGCGGTGTCGTGCCACGCATAACCCTGGGTACCTTCTACCTTCTGACCCCGATTACCGTACCGTGCAGTCAGCGCTTGTTGCGCACTCTTCCTCTTATCGCGCACATCCTGAAGACGATCAGGCTGCTTGGTGCCATCCGACTCATCGCCGGGTCGATTGTCATCTTGTTCGCCCGTCGCGCGTACTGAATCCTCAATCAGACCTGCTTCCTGAAGATATTGGTTGAAATCTCTCGCGTCTGCATCAGCAAGGTCCTTCACGGCCTCCTCATAGGCTTCGTTGGGATTCTTCCCTTCACGCTGCAGTTCTCCGAATCTGACGAGCGCCTGCCCGACCGGATCAAGAGGCTTCGATTTTTCGGGGCCGCCGTTCGAGGGATTATCGAGGCTCATGCGCTTATCGTAACAGGTTTCGGACTCCTCCTGACTTCTGACACAGAATCCATGTGGACACAATGCAAAGACAGATGCATTGGGTATACTTATCCGCATGATCGAACGGAATGGCGGCACCGAGAAAGGAAACGACGAGGCAAAGCGATTGGTTCGACGTTTCCTGACCCGATGGCATTCCGATGTTCGCGAAGGGCATCACGTCGAAAGCGCCGAGAGTTCGGATCTCAGCGTTGCACAAGTACTTACCCAACTTAATCCACAGACGAAGGAATGGGGAGTGGAGGGGCTTCAAGATCTCTCGTATTGGCCTAGTTACTTTCAGACCGGAATGCGCATCAACTTCCCTTCCATCGGAGCTAGTTCAAATCGAAACATTTTTCTTCCGCGAACACCTCGCGAATTTTTCGAACTTCTTGAATATATCGAAGAACACGATGAGTTTCCCGCACATGACTATCCGCGGGTGGAAATCTCCAAACACCATCGAGGAGGACATCGCAGAGATAGCGAACCCTCTCAGAGCTCGGACGACGCTACAATCCTCGAAGTCGTGCGCTTTGCGACCAACAGTGAATCCATCGAAGAACTCTCGCGAATATTCGATCTTTTGAGCCTTTTCGGACGCGCACACATCAATGCATCGAAACTCCCTGAAGCAGTTGATGCTCGCGCTCTGCATTTGTTCAAGAACGAACTCGCTCGCGCACAAACAAAACAAAACGTACAATTGATACGTTCACAAATCGAACGATTCAAGTTCTTTGATTCCGGCGCACGGTCTCGCACTATCGCGCTTGCAGAGGCACGCTCGAAAGATGTACCGGAATCCCTTTCCGAACAACGTATTGAGTCTGGACCTTCAGCGCACGAAATCGTGGATACCCAGAAAGAGGCACGTCGTATCTTCGTGGAAAAAGCGCGAGTCGCAAGCACTCCTGAACAGCTGAAAGCGCTCTTGGCCGAATCGGACGAATTCAGCTTCTTTAACCGTGGCGAATTAGGCGTCGTCCGGTCAGTCATTTCGAGGAAATTGAGGAACCTGGCGGAATAATACGAAAGGACTTGACAAAGCGGCACTGTAGTGCTAGACTACTTACAGCCGCTCCACGTTCGGCCGTAGGAGCTCGATAGGGTCGCTGACCCGGTGTGCCGATTGCCCCATGGAGGCAACATGCTTACCCAAGCCGCGAATGTCCCCGCAACTCAGACCGCAACCCAGCTGCCGGATGTTCAGAGGCGTTTCAGCGAGTTCACGGTGGATCGTGGCAAGCTGAAGGCCGGACTTCCGATAACTGGGCTACCGGAGAACTTCCGGATGCCTCTCGAGAACGAAAGGCGCATAACTGCAGTCGTGCGGAAGACGGTGGCGGCGGCTTTGCTGAGGGGGACCAAAACCCTGACGCTGGCTACGCTTCTCGATCCGAAGCTCGACCTCCGCATTTCGGTGCAGGTCTTCGACAAGAAGATCGGCCGGCGGGTGGATAAGCAGGTACCGGCGCGTGACGAGATCGTGAGGAGCCAGATGCTTCTCTACGGCGAGTTGATGGGGAAGGGTGCACGATCGGAAACGGTCGTCTTCCTCCCGCTGCTCAATGAGAAGTCGACGCCGGCCAAGGCCCCCCTCACGGAGGCAATCCAGAATTGCCACGTGTCGGTCCAAGGCGGGAAACCCCTACCCAAGCTGAGTATCGTTTGGGTCGGAGTCGACGACGACGGTCAGGGCAAGTAATCCACGATTTGTTCTGACCCCCCTCCTCTGCGGCGGGGATAGCAGTGGCAAGGCTCCAGGCAGTATCGCGCTGCCTGGAGTTTTCTTTTTTATACTACGACTCTGCTATGCGTCTCTTAAGAAGTTCGATCTCGATCGTTAGCAGGCGCTTGTGGAGTCTTTCTGCCTCTGTCTCGCGCATCACTTCAGGCTTCGTCGGTCGAATCTCTTGCAATGGAGCGATGTCCTTCGGCATCACCACAGGATCCGCACTTGCGTCGGCGATCGTAGGAAGATTCGTGCGGACGTATGCGCGTTCTTTGTCTTGCCACGCGATCGTCCGACTCATCTTCTCAGCGATCCAGTCGCCCCAGAACGTCTCTTTCTTGTCCTTCTTGCTCAGAATCACGCGTTCCCCTTTCTCATTCATGCGGCTTTTCTTCCACGTGTTCCGGATCTCGTTCAAGAGAACGCTGGCACGATCGCTCGGAGCATCTTTAATCACTTCCTGTGATTCATATTTCGGGAGCGTGATGCCTCCGGAATAAGAAGGGATGCTTGACGATCCGCTGCGAAGCGCGTTTCCAATCGCATCGATATAGTCGGGTGAAGTTTCGTTTTCCTCTTCTTGTTTTCGAGGAGGCAATCCTTCGCGGACCATGAGACTATCCTACCATCGCACCTCACATGAGAAGACAGTTTATTACCATCCCTTCGCAATGAGGGCTTTCTGGGCAGCATCCTGCTCTGCCTCTTGTTTTGATCTTCCTTCGCCGAGGGCGGTCTTGTCGGAGCCGAGGTAGACGGCAACGACAAAACGCTTATCGTGATCGGGACCGGACTGGTTCGCGAGCTCATAGGTCGGGGTCACGGCCATCTTTTCTTGGGCGAGTTC
>Ga0196980_1000158_pt1 | contig 20104 bp, 19 predicted proteins | sample S3_1013CmetaG_FD_155486 | JGI IMG/M metagenome (GOLD analysis project Ga0196980, IMG submission 155486) | Soil microbial communities from Anza Borrego desert, Southern California, United States - S3_10-13C | ecosystem: Environmental > Terrestrial > Soil > Desert | place: USA: California... | reverse complement strand
GCGCGCGTGGCGCGACTACGCCCCGGCCATCCTGCCCCTGCCGCACCCCTCATGGCGCAACACCGCCTGGCTCAAGCGGAACCCGTGGTTCGAGGAAGAGGTGCTGCCGTATCTTCGCCAGAGGGTCCGCGGCATTCTCGCCGGATGATGCACCGCGCGCTGGCCGTCCTGTCGCTGATCCTGACCCTCGCCGCCTGCGCCACGCCTGCCATCCAGCCGCCGATGACCCCGGCGCCGGGGTTTCAGGGCCCCGAGCTCACCGCCGACGCCGTCATCATGGACGACGGCGCCCGCCTGCGTCTCGCGCGCTGGACCCCCGAGGGCGAGCCGTGGGCCGTCATCGTCGCCCTGCACGGCATGAACGACTCCCGGGCCTCCTTCCGCCTCGCCGGTCCGTGGTGGGCCGAACAGGGCATCGAGACCTGGGCCGTCGATCAGCGCGGCTTCGGCGAGTCGCCCGGCCGTGGCGTCTGGGCCGGCGAGGCCCGTATGGCCGAGGACCTGCGCACCACCGTCGCCCTCGCCCGCGCCCGCCGTCCGGATGCGACCATCGCCGTGGCGGGCGAGAGCATGGGCGGCGCCGTCGCCATCGTCGCCTTCGCCTCGGATCGCCCGCCCGATGCCGACCGCGTCATCCTTCTGGCCCCGGCCGTGTGGGGCTGGTCGGCGCAGGGCCCGCTGAACAGCGCCGGTCTGTGGATCGCCGCCCGCGCCATGGGCGACCGCGCCGTCGAAGCTCCGGAATGGGCGGTCCGGGCGCTGCCCGCCTCGGACAACCGGCTGGAGCTGTTCCGCAACTACCGCGACCCGAACAGCCTGATCAGCACCCGTTTCGACGCCCTCTACGGCCTCGTCGACCTGATGGACAGCGCCTCGCGCCGCCTCGGCGACATCCGCGCCCCGACCCTGCTGCTCTACGGCGCCAACGACAATGTGATCCGCAAGGACGCCATGCGCCCGGCTCTCCAACGGGCCGGAGAGCGCCCCAACCTGCGCACCGCCTTCTACCCCGACGGCTGGCACATCCTGAACCGCGACCTGCAGGCCGAGACCGTCTACCGCGACGTGGCGGCTTGGCTCCGCGACCCCGCCGCGCCGCTGCCGTCCGGGGCAGGAGAGGTGGGGCCGGCGCTGGCGGGCCGATAGGCGCCGCCGTATCCACCGCTCCTCTCCCCGTCATCGTCGGGCTCGACCCGAGGATCGAACCATCCGGTGCTCCGTGACCGCTCTACGGCCGCTCTCGCGGGGCCGTCACCCCCGCACAGCCCGCCTCCCGCCTCTGATCCTAGGATCAAGTCCGGGGATGACGGCGAGGTGAGACTGGAGGTGAACCGCCGAAGCCGACACTGTGAAGGCCTGCTATGGGTGGATTGCGGACCTTCGATCCCGCGGAGAAGTGACGCTCCATCAGCTTAGGCCAATCCATACTTTTCATTCAGGTCGAGCAGGTGATGCCCCAGTATCGATCCCGCCTTGAGGCTGATTACGACGGCGAGGAAGACATTCGCCACATCAGTCGCACTCAGCACATGATGGTAGCTGCTCGAGCCGTCTTCGTAGACGTAAGCGACGTCCTCTAAACGGTGACCACGATGGTCATTCGGCGGTATTTGATCGACGTAGGGCCAAATGTCTTCGACCGGGCGGGCGGTCGCCGTCACATCGTTCATTGGGGCAGAACCTGCCTCAAGGAATGACTGCTCGGAGAGTAGACGCGTTCGCATGGGCTGAGCTTAGGCGGGCGCATTGGACGTCCGCAATGGGTGGGGACCCGACAGTCGCCGAAGGGTGGGAAGCGGACCTGCCGCCTAGCTCTGGAATTCGGATTCCTGCATGGGCATTTCATTGCGCAGGAACTTAGGAACGGCGGACAGTTCGTAGGGCTCGCAAACGGCGTGAACCTCACTCGATAGGCCCAAGAATACCCCCGCCCTCGGCTCGAACCGTCCTGCACAATGTTCCAGGAAGCGATAGACGTAGTCAGCAGTGTATCTCGTCCGTGGACTATCTCTCTGCGCCAAAGCGACTTTTGTCTTGACCACCACGACCTTGGCGCACTTCTCACATATCGCTTCGTTCTGCAGAAAGTAGGCAGACTGCAGGCCGAGCAAGTTGGCCCTCAGGGGCAGTTCCACCGAAGGGAAATCCAAACCTAACCTGCGTGAGAGGCTTTGCAGCTTTTCCAACGCGCCCAGATAGTCGCGTTCCAAGACCAACCGCTGAGAGGCGGCAAACGAGAGCCCGGCGGGTATGAGGTTAAACAGGAGTCGCCAGCGGATCATGGCCGACCGTAGCATTGCAAAGCGCTGCTACGAAGGTCCGCAACGGGTCGATAGCGGCCCTTCGCCCCCTCAGCCCCGCACCCTTCCCGTCCTCTCCCGGTGCGGGCACCCCGGCCAGCAGCAGGGTCGGCGCTTGCCGTCCTTCAGGTCGGAGCGGGCCTGTTCCACGTGCTTCAGCCGTGTCTCCGGCCTCTTCACCGACTCGACCCAGCAGATCCATTCGTTGCGCGCCAGCGGGGTGATGTCCTCCCACGTCGCCAGCGCCGCCGGCTCGGCGATCAGCATCTCTTCGAGATCGGCGGGCAGGTCGTGCACCACGCCGCCGCTGACGGTCGTTCCGGTCATGGACGGCGGCTCCCTTCCGCCCGGCGAGGTTAGCGACCCTGCGCTCTCTTCCGCAATGGCCGGGGCTCTCGATCCTTGCCCCTGGACCTGGACCCTGGCCCCCGGCCCCACGCCCCAAACCGCCATGCTTGCGGTTCATCTCGCCCCGGCGTATCAGCCCCGCAACAAAAAATACCCCGGGAGACGCCTGTCATGGGTAAGACGCTGTTCGATTCCCCGTCCTTCGCGAACCACGAAGGCGTCCACGCCGTCTTTGATGAAAAGACCGGCCTGCGCGGCATTATCGCTGTTCACTCAACCGCGCGCGGCCCGGCCGTCGGCGGCACCCGGATGTGGAACTACGCCTCCAGCGCCGAGGCGCTTGAGGACGTTCTGCGTCTGTCGAAGGGCATGAGCTACAAGAACGCGGTCGCCGATCTCGAGATGGGCGGCGGCAAGTCGGTCATCATCGGCGACAGCCGCACTCAGAAGACCTCCGAGCTGTTCCAGGCCTTCGGCCGCGCCGTCGATACCCTCGGCGGCCGCTACTATGCGGCGGAGGACGTGGGCGTGTCGGTCGCCGACATCGCCGAGGCGCGCAAGGTCACCCCCTATGTGCTCGGCCTCAACGACGGCCCGGAAGCCTCGGGCGACCCGTCGCCGGTCACCGCCGAGGGCGTCTACCGCTCGACCCTGACCGTCGCCCGCCGCCTGTGGAAGCAGGACGACCTGACCGGCCTGACCGTGGCCCTGCAGGGCATCGGCCACGTCGGCGGCTACCTCGCCGACAAGCTGCACGCCGCCGGCGCGAAACTGGTCATGACCGACGTCAACACCGCCCTGCTGTCGGAAGTCGCCGCCCGCACCAACGCCGAGGTCGTGGCTCCCGACGCCATCTATGACGTCAAGGCGGACATCTACGCCCCGTGCGCGCTGGGCGCGACGCTGAACTCCGAGACCCTCGACCGCATCACGGCCAAGGCCGTCGTCGGCGCCGCCAACAATCAGCTGGCGACCCCGGAGATCGGCCGCGTCCTGTTCGAGCGCGGCGTGCTCTACGCCCCTGACTACGTCGTGAACGGCGGCGGCATCATTAATGTCGCCTCCGAGATGAAGGCCCGCCAGACCGGCGGCGCCTATGATCCGCAATGGGTCGAGGGCAAGCTGTCCCGCCTGATGGAGACGCTGGAGGAAATCCTCGAACGCTCCGCCGCGGAGAAGCGCCCGACCCACGAGATCGCCGACGCCATCGCCGAAGCCCGCATAAACGCCGCCCGCGACCAGAAGGCCGAACGGCTGAAGGCGGCCTGAGGCGCGCAGTCCGTCACCTCCCCATTCGCGAAGGCGAATGGGGAGGACAGATCGCGCAGCGATCAGGAGGGGGCGGCGCAAGCGGCGGGGGTCGAGCGCCAATCACCCTCGACCGCGCCGCCCCCACTTGGTCGCTGCTTCGCATCGACCTGTCCTCTCCATCGGCCTACGCCGATGGAGAGGTGAACGCGTCGCTGTGCCGGCAATCCGCGGAATTATAGTCCGATAGCGCGGAAAACCTTCCGCCTTTCCGGACACATCGCCTTTTCTCGAAGCGATCTTCCCGCCTGAGCAAACGGCGGGCGCATAATATCACCCGTGCTGTCGTCCCGGCAGGCGACGGTCTTTGACAACCGAATCCCCGCCGCACCGTCCGAGGCGCGCCGATGTAGACTCTGCCGACTCTGCCACTGCGAATTTCTGCTGACCCGGCGCCGACTCTGCCGACTCTGCCACACCGTTTTTCCGGATTTCACCCGGGTAAAACCCGACGCCCGCCACCGGATTCGCCCCCGGACCGCATACGGACCATCATCGCCGGAAACGCCCCATGATTCGGGCCGAGGCGACATGACCGCAACCACCCGCAAGGGCTTCGATCCGCTGCTCATCGTCATGGCCGTCGGCTTCGTCGTGGCCGTCGGGGCGCTGGCCTATCCGGCCTTCCGGTCCGATCCCATGACCGCGCCCGGGCTGATGCTGATCTTCACCGCCGGCGCCGTGGCCCTGATCGGCCTGTTCGCCTTCGCCCGCGGCGAGACCCGCAAGCCGCTGGGCGACACCACCATCGACCTGCTCGACGCCATGGCCGAGCCCGCCGCCCTCGTCTGGGCCTCGGGACAGGTGCTGGCCTTCAACGCCGCATGGGCCGAGAGCAACGGTGCCGTCACCAGCCTGCCCAAGGGCCGTTCGGCGTCCGCCCTCTACATGGCCTTCGCCCAGGCCCGCGCCGGCGAGCAGGGCCGCGCGATCGTGGTCATCGGCGACCGTGAGCAGGAGGTGCTGATCGGCCAGGCCGGGGAGGGCCGTTTCCTCGTCCGCGCCGCGCCCGACGCCGCCCTGCCGGTCATGACCAGCGGCGCGCCCGCGCCCAGCTCCAGCGCCGCCGAGAGCCGGGCCATGGCCGCCGGCGCTCCGTTCGGTTCCGCCGTGATCGCCGCCGAGGACCTGTTCGGCGGCAAGGTCGAGGAAGCCAACGCCGCCCTCGCCGTCCTGACCGGCCCCGCCGCCGCCCGCGACGCCGCCTTCGGCCACCTGTTCGATCCCGCCGGCGTCGCCGAGGCCCGCGCCAAGCTGGCCGCCGGCTCCTCCGGCCCGATCGAGCTCGTCGCCCGCGCCTTCCCCGACAAGATGCTGCACCTCTACGTCGCCCCCGAAGGCGACAGGCGCCGCATCTGGCTGTTCGACGTTTCGGCCCAGAAGTCGATGGAGCTGCAGCTCTCGCAGGCCCAGAAGATGCAGGCCGTGGGTCAGCTGGCCGGCGGCGTGGCCCACGACTTCAACAACCTGCTCACCGCCATCCAGCTTCAGCTCTCCGGCCTGCTGGAGCGCCACCCCGTCGGCGACCCGTCCTACGACGGCCTCAACGAGATCCGCCAGACCGCCATCCGCGCCGCCGACCTCGTGCGCAAGCTGCTGGCCTTCTCGCGCAAGTCGACCGTCCGCCGCGAGCGCCTCGACCTCGGCGAACTGGTCGGCGAGTTCGCGGTGCTGCTGCGCCGCCTGCTGCGCGAGGACGTCCGCCTCGAGACCGACTACGGCCGCGACCTGCCGGTGGTGCTGGCCGACAAGAGCCAGCTCGAGACGGCGGTGATGAACCTCGCCGTCAACGCCCGCGACGCCATGCGCGGCGTGGTCGAGCCGGGGGCCGGCGTGGTCACCATCCGCACCGCCCGGCTGACCGCCGACGAGGCCCGCGCCCTGGGCTGGACCCATCCGTCCACCACCGCCGTCGCCCTGATCGAGGTCAGCGACACCGGCCCCGGCGTGCCGCCCGACATCCTCGGCAAGATCTTCGAGCCCTTCTTCACCACCAAGGCGGTGAACGAGGGCACCGGCATGGGTCTGGCCACCGTCTACGGCATCGTCGAACAGGCCGGCGGCCACATCAACGTCACCAACATCGAGGGCGCCGGCGCGGCCTTCCGCATCTTCCTGCCCGAGGCCGCCGAGGCCGAACTGGCCGAGACGCCCGTGATCGAGAAGGTCGCCAAGGCCCCGCGCGACCTCTCAGGCGCCGGCCGCATCCTGTTCGTCGAGGACGAGGCCGCCGTGCGCGGCATCGCCGCCCGCCTGCTGCGCCAGCGCGGCTATGAGGTGATCGAGGCCGCCGACGGCGAGGAGGCTCTCGAACTGGCCGAACAGCACGCCGGCACCATCGACATGATGATCTCCGACGTCATCATGCCCGGCCTCGACGGCCCGTCCTTGCTCAAGAAGGCCCGCCCCTTCCTCGGCGACGCTCCGGTGATGTTCATCTCCGGCTATGCGGAGAGCGACTTCTCCGACCTGCTGCAGGACGAGGTCGGCGTCTCCTTCCTGCCCAAGCCGCTCGACATCAAGACCCTCGCCGAACGGGTCAAGCAGGAGCTCCGCGCGGCCTGACTTGTCGAAGCGGCGCCGTTCGGCCCAAGGTGCCCGCCTGACCGGAGACCGCCGCCATGATCGACCGCCGCCGCCTGCTCCAGACCGCCGCCGCCGGCGCCGGCCTCGCCCTCGCCGGGCCCGCCTTCGCCCGCAGCGAGGCCGACGACCGCCTCGACGCCATGCTGTCGCGCTGGTTCGACGAGGACGTCGACCGCTCCCCCGAAACCGCCACCAACCTCGGCCTGGACAAGGGCTCCCGGGCCCACCTCTCGTCGAAGCTGTCCGACCGCAGCGAGCCGGCCTGGATGCTCGACCGCACCACCGCCAACGCCCGCCTGCAGGCCCTCGCCGACTTCGACCAGACGGGCCTGACCCGGCCTGGCTCCATCAACCTCGCCGTCGCCGCCTTCCGCGCCCAGACCGCCTCGACGGGCGCCTCGTTCGACTACGGCTCGGCCATCGAGGGCGGGCGCATGGGGCCCTACCTCGTCAACCAGATGACCGGGTCCTACTTCACCGTCCCCGACTTCATGGACACCCAGCACCGCGTTGAGGATCGCGACGGCGCAGAGGCCTTCCTCGGCCGCCTCTCCGCCTTCGGCCCCAACCTCGAGGCCGAGACCGCCCGCATCGCGCGCGACGCCCGCAAGGGCGTGGTCCCGCCGGACTTCATCATCGACCTGACGCTCGGGCAGCTGAAGGCGCTGCGCGGCCAGCCCTCTCCCGACATGGCGATGATCCGTACGCTTGAGCGCAAGGCTACGGCGCTCGGTCTGACCGGATACGGCGATCGCGGCGGGGCCATCGTCGACGCCGAGGTGAAGCCGGCGCTCGACCGCCAGATCGCCGCCTTCGAACGCCTGCGCCCGGGCGCCGTCCACGACGCCGGAGTCTGGCGCCTGCCCGACGGAGAGCGCTTCTACGCCCACGGACTGAAATACTGGACAACCACCGACATGACGCCGGACGAGGTCCACGCTGTCGGCCTCGAGCAGGTGGCGAGCATCAGCGCCGAAATCGACACGATCCTGAAGGCGCAGGGCATGACCGAGGGCACAGTCGGTCAACGCATCGACGCCCTCAACAAGGATCCCGCCCAGCTCTGGCCCAACACCGACGAGGGCAAGGCCGCGCTGATCGAAAGCCTCAACCGGCAGGTCGCCGCGCTCGACCCGCTGCTGCCGCGCCTGTTCGGGCGCCTGCCGCGCACCAGTGTCGAGGTGCGCCGCGTGCCGCCGGCGATCGAGGCGGGCGCGCCAGGCGGCTACTACCAGGGACCGCCGCTCGACGGCTCACGGCCGGGCGCCTACTACATCAATCTGCGGGACACGGCGAACTGGCCGAAATTCTCCCTGCCGACCCTGACCTATCACGAGGCCTCTCCCGGCCATCACCTGCAGGTCGCCCTGCAGCGCGAGACCGAGAGCCTCCCCGCCTGGCGTCGCGCCAACGGCTTCTCCGCCTACAGCGAGGGGTGGGCCCTCTATGCCGAGGCGGTCGCCGCCGACGACCTGAACGTCTACGCCGACGATCCGCTGGGTCGCGTCGGCTTCCTGATGTCCTACCTGTTCCGGGCGGTGCGGCTGGTCGTCGACACCGGTCTGCACCACAAGCGCTGGAGCCGTGAGCAGGCAGTCGACTACATGGTCGCCTCGGGGGCCAAGCCGGTCGGCGCCGCCAACAGCGAGATCAACCGCTACTGCGCCATGCCAGGCCAGGCTTGCGCCTACAAGATCGGCCACACCGTCATCGCCCGCCTGCGGGCCGAGGCGGAGGCGAAGCCGGGCTTCAACCTGCGGCGCTTCCACGACGCTGTGCTGGTCAACGGCTCGACGCCGCTGTCGGTGCTGGAGAACCTGATGCGCTCGTAAGGAGACCGGTCAACCCGGCTCAACCGCCTCGCGGGCGGCGCGCACGCTGGGATCGGCCGCGGCGGCGGCGAGGATCCAGTCGCGGAAGCGGGCGATCTTGGGCGACCGGCGACGGCCTTCCGGCCAGACCAGCCAATAGGCGTAGCCAGGGATCAGCTTGACCGAGAGGGGAACCGGCTGGACCAGAAGTCCCGCCGCCAGCTCCCGCGCGAACAGGATCGGCGAGGCCAACGCCACGCCCTGGTCGCCGAGCGCCGACGCCACCTCCAGCGCCTGATAGTCGGCGCGCAGCCGGGACGGCGTCTGTCCGTCGGCCGCGACCCCGGCGGCGGCGAACCAGACCGCCCACTCCTTCTCCAGGCCGATTCGCGGCGCCTTGAGCAAGTCCTCGGCGGTCCGGAGGTTCAGCCTGTCGCGTAGCCGCGGGCTGCAGACCGGCGTGAACACGCTCGGCATGACCTCGACGCTCTCGACCCCCGGCCAGTCGCCTGTACCCGAGCGGATGCCGACGTCGAAGCCTTCCCGGGACAGGTCGATCAGGTGCGCCGCCGTGTCGAGCCGCACCGCCAGCTCGGGATGCGCCAGCTGGAACTCGCCCAGCCGCGGCGCCAGCCACTGCGTCGCCAGCGTCGCCAGGGTGGTGATCGACAGGATCGCCTGATCCGCCTCGGTCAGGTCCGACAGCGCCCGCCGCAGCAGGCTCATGGCTTCGGTGGCGGCGCGCGACAGCCGCTCCCCGGACTCGGTCGGAACGACCTCGCGCGGCAGCCGGCGGAACAGGCTTTGTCCCAGCCGGCCCTCCAGCGCCTTGATCTGCCAGCTGACCGCGGCCTGGGTCATGCCCAGTTCCTCGGCGGCCCGGGTGAAGCTGTTCAGGCGGGCGGCGGCCTCGAACACGCGGATGGAGGCAAGGGGAATGCCGGCAAGGGGATCGGCCATAAGTGTGCCTTATGCTGCGTCCGGTCAATCTGGTTTGCGACGCTGTCCTGTCAAGCTCATTCTGATCCTGCCCTCACAGAAGGATCGTCAGGAGGTCGACATGGAAGAGATTCACCACACGCATAAGGAACCTACATGGGGTTGGGCCTCCGTGCTCAACGACTGGCGACGCAGCCGCACGCGGGCCCGCATCCGCAAGCCGCAGCGGATCGTGACGCCCTGGAGCCGGTGATCGGTCCCCGAGCGGTCACGGCGGAGGAGCCCAATCTCCGCATGCTGTCGCGATCGCACCCCGTAAGGCGTTCGGCCCGGACCCGGAAGGAGCCTCCTGCTCTTACGGTTCCGGGTCGTTTGCGTTGGCGGGATCGACTGTCCAGCCGTCCGCCTCGCGCAAGTCGTTGTGAATGGCGGTAGCGGCTATTGCGGCCTCGGCGCCCGCCACGGCGATCTGGTTCAGCCCGCGCACCACGTCCCCGGCCGCGAAGAGACCGGTCACGCTGGTCGCCTGGTGAGCGTCGACGATCATGCAGCCATCTTCGCCGACGGCCGCCCCGAGCGCCTGCGCCAGTTCCGCGTTCGGCGACGTTCCCAGCGCAGAATAGACGAGATCGAAGACCCGGAACGCGCCGCCCCAGCTCAGCGCCGTCACCCGGTCGCCCTCCAGCCGCACATTGTCGATCGGCGCCCGGATAAGCTCGACACCCATCCGGCGCAGTTCATCCTCTTCGGTCAGGGCTTCGGCGGCGCCGACATGGATCAGCGTCACCTGTCCGGAATAGGTGCGCAGGAAGGCCGCCTCGCGCACGCCCCGGTCATCCTTGCCGATGATGGCGACGGCCTTGTCGATGGCCTCGTAGCCGTCGCAGATGGGGCAGATGCGAACCAGACCCCGCTCGATGCCCCGCTCCACGCCGGGCAGATCGGGGTGGTGGTCGGTGACGCCGGTGGCCAGAAGCACCGCCCGGGCGCTCACCACGCGCCCGTTCAGGCGAGCCTTGAAGCCTTCGCCCTCCCGCTCAAGGGTCTCGACCCGGCCGGGCTCGATCACCGCGTCGAACTCCAGCGCCTGTTCGGTCATCCGCCGGATGATGGCGTCGCCGGTGATCCCCTGCGGAAAACCGGGCAGGTTGTGGCTGACCGGAATCCAGCTGGCCCGCGGCGCGCCGCCATCGGCGACCATCACCCGCCGCCGGAAGCGCGCCAGATAGGTGGCGGCGGTCAGCCCGGCCGGGCCGGCGCCGATGATCAGGACCTCCGGGCCGGCCTGGCTCAACGCGTCCGCCACGTGGTCGGCCAGTAGTCCGGCGGGATGCCCCAGCATTCCTGCATGTCCGACTCCTGGGTCAGAACAAACTCGCGGCCGGTCCAGGTCCAGGTCGAGGCGGTCCCGCAGTCGCCGACGCCCCGTCCCTTGGCGAAGGCCGTGATGGTCCGGGTCTCCGGCGAATAGCCGCCGTTGATCGTTCCGGCGCCGGCCTCGCCGGAGCTTGAGGTCAGCCGCGCCGGTCGGGGATCGCCGCCGCCGGGGCCTGTGACATACCAGTCATGGCCGACGTTGTAGGCCCCGGCGAAGCAGGGGACCGCCCAGAGTGCGGTGGAGGCATCCAGTCTCGCCGACATCAATTCCTTGCCCACCCAGTGCTCCGTGGTTTCGGCCCGGCACTCCGCCACCGCCGGTACGGCTACCAACGCGGCCGGCAGCACCTGGTTCTGCTCGCCGAAGCCCGCTTGGGACACAGCCGGCGCCGGGCTGACGACGGGCAGGGGCGGTGCGGCCCGAACCGCCGACGCCGGCCGGGATCCGGCGCGGCGCAGAGCCGTCACCGTGTTCACCCGGCCCTGCCGCTCGTCGATCCAGAGCAGGGCGGCCGCGGCGCCGGACAGGGAAATCTCGTGGTCCGCGCCAATCCGGGCCGTGCTTCCGCCGGCCAGCGCGCGCACTACCTCCAGAGCCCGCTCGGCCGGGACCTCGGCGGCGACCGGCTCGTTGGCGGCGAGCGTCATCGGATAGTCGGTGCCGTCGATGGTCAGGGCGAAGGAGCGCGTCGCCTCCGCTCCATCCGGCCAGTATCCCGCGGCGACCTCGGGCCGGGCCTCCGGCCCCGGGTCGATGGCGACGCGCACCCAGCCATATCCCTCGCGTCCCGGGCCATAGGCGAAACAGGCGTTGCCGTTGTCGCAGATGGCGATCCAGTCGCGGAAGGCCCGGGAATCGGAGGCCATGGCTGCGGAGGTGGCGGCCTGAGGGCTGGAGCCGGCCGCGGCCGCCTCACTCGGCGCGGCCTCGCCCCCCGAGGCGTCTGCGGGTCCGCAGGCAGTGAAGATCGTCAGTGAGCCCGCGCAGAGGGCGGTCAGTCGCCAATGGTGCATGCCTGTTCCCCCCGTGTGTGTTGCTGTCCTCGAACGACGATACACCCCCGGTCCCGACGAGTCGCCGCCGCCCTTTGCGCCCGCGCGCCGCCGCCGCTATACCGCCCGCCTCACTCCCCACTCCAATCAGAGGCGCGAACCCGCATGACCAGGATCAAGGTCGCCAACCCCATCGTGGACATCGACGGCGACGAGATGACCCGGATCATCTGGCAGATGATCAAGGACAAGCTGGTCTTCCCCTTCCTGGACCTCGAGCTGGACTACTACGACCTTGGCATGGAGAACCGCGACGCCACCGACGACCAGGTGACGATCGACGCCGCGAAGGCGATCCAGAAGCACGGCGTCGGCGTGAAGTGCGCCACCATCACGCCGGACGAGGCGCGGGTGAAGGAGTTCGGCCTCAAGAAGATGTGGAAGTCGCCCAACGGCACCATCCGCAACATCCTCGGCGGCGTGGTCTTCCGCGAGCCGATCATCTGCTCGAACGTGCCGCGGCTCGTGCCCGGCTGGACCCAGCCGATCGTCGTCGGCCGCCACGCCTTCGGCGACCAGTACAAGGCGACGGACTTCCTCGTTCCCGGCCCCGGCAAGTTGACGATCAAATTCGAGGGCGAAGACGGCCAGGTCATCGAGCACGAGGTGTTCGACTTCCCGTCGGCCGGTGTGGCCATGGGCATGTACAACCTCGACGACTCGATCACCGAGTTCGCCCGCGCCAGTTTCGCCTTCGGTCTGCAGCGCAATTTCCCGGTCTATCTGTCGACCAAGAACACCATCCTCAAGGCCTACGACGGGCGCTTCAAGGACATCTTCCAGAAGGTGTTCGACGAGGAGTTCGCGGCCGAGTTCAGGGAAAAGGGCCTGACCTACGAGCACCGTCTGATCGACGACATGGTGGCCGCGGCCATCAAATGGTCGGGCGGCTTCGTCTGGGCGTGCAAGAACTACGACGGCGACGTGCAGTCCGACGTGGTGGCGCAGGGCTTCGGCTCGCTGGGCCTGATGACCTCGGTGCTGATGACGCCGGACGGCAAGGTGCTGGAGTCGGAAGCGGCTCACGGCACCGTCACCCGCCACTACCGCCAGCACCAGAAGGGCGAGGCGACCTCGACCAATTCGATCGCTTCGATCTTCGCCTGGACCCGCGGCTTTTCGCACCGGGCCAAGCTGGACGGCAACGCCGAACTGGCGGCCTTCGCCGAGACCCTGGAACGCGTCGTGGTCGAAACCGTCGAGGCCGGCCACATGACCAAGGACCTGGCGCTCCTCGTCGGCGATCAGCAGGGCTGGCTGACCACTGAGGGCTTCCTCGACAAGGTCGCCGAGAACCTGACCAGGGCGATGGCTGCTTCGTAGAGGGGCGCTAACGCTCGCCGCGCGGCGGCCCGCTGCTTGAGCGCCGGGCGTGCGGGAAGCGCCAGGCCGCGTCGGGTCGGGAGGTCCCGCAGGGCCAACGACCGCGGCCAACCAGAAAGCCCCGCCGGATTCGCTCCGGCGGGGCTTTCGTTTGAGCCGGACCAGCGTTCGTGCATTGATGTCGCGAACGCGTGGAGAACCCGTTGAAGAACCTGTTCGGCAATCTGCTGCTGCTGGCCGTCATCGCGGCGGTGGTCAGCTTTTTCGCCGCGCCGGCGGTAGCTTTCTTCGGCATCCGTTCGGCGGCGGACGCCAACGACGTGGCTGGCCTGTCGCGGCTGATAGACTTTAGCGCCGTGCGCCAGTCCCTGTGGCCCCAGCTGTCCGGGAACCCGGCCGCCATGGCCCCGGCGCCGACCTTCCTCGAGGATCCGATCGGCGCCGTCCGCCGCCGGTTCGAGCCCACCGACGCGGCGGCGGCGGCTGACGCCGACGCCTATCTGACGCCGGCGGCGCTGGCCGGCCTGACCCGGGGCGACGGTCGCTATGCCTCGCAGCGGTCCGCCCGCCCCGACGGCGGTTCCGCCCGCAGTCCGCTGCCGGCCCCGGTGTTCTGGGGCGTCAACAGGGCCCGCATGGCCATCACCGACGAGGGCGGCTCGCGCACCATCTTCACCTTCGAGCGCAAGGGACCGTTCGAGTGGAGGCTGGTCCACATCGGCCTGCCCGAAGGAGCCGCGCCCGCCGTCCCGGCCCCCGCGGCGCCGGCGCCGGTGGCCCGACCCTAGGCAGCCCGCTCGACTCGCGGCAACCGTAGCCGTGGGGAGGCGTTCCGACGCCAGAGGGTCACATGGTCAAGAAACTCGCCGCCGGTCTCGTGATCGCGGCCGTCGCCGTATTCGTCATCGCCTGGGCCGCCGCCCCGGTGCTCGCCGCCCAGGCGCTGATCCGCGCCGCCAAGGCCGGCGACGCGGACCGCATCGAGGAGCTGGTCGACTTCCCGGCGCTGCGTCAGAGCCTCAAGGACGAGCTGACCGCGGAGCTCGCCGCCCATATGCGCCGCGACCCGCGCATGGAGAGCAATCTCGGGGGACTCGGCCTGATCCTGGCGCCCATGCTGCTGTCGGGGGCCGTCGACGCCGTCGTCACGCCCGAGGTGGTGGCGCGTATGGTCACCACCGCGGAGGCGCCCGATCCGACCGTGCGTGATCAGCCGGAACCCACCGACGCCGTCGATGACGGGAAGGACATCCATCAGGCTTGGGGCTACCGCGATCTCAACGCCTTCGCCGTCACCCTGACCGACCGCGATCACCCCGACCAGCGGCTGGCGCTGATCATGGAACGGCGCGGTCTGTTCACGTGGATGCTGGCCGCCGTTGACATCCAGAATGACGCAAGAGGTTAGCCGGCCAGCGCCGCCCGCACTGCTGCGAGGCCTTCTTCGGCCTTCGATCCGTCGGGCGCGCCGCCTTGGGCGAAGTCGGGCTTGCCGCCTGCGCCCTGACCGCCCATCGCCAACACCGCCGCACGCGCCAACTCGGCGGCATTGACCTTGCCGGTCATGTCGGAGGTGACGGCGACCGTGACGGCCGCCTTGCCATCGGTGACTCCGATCAGGGAGACCACGCCGGATCCGACCTGCTTGCGGAAGTCCTCGGCCACGCCACGCAGACCCTTGCCGTCGACGCCGTCGAGAATGCGAGCGATCAGCTTGACGCCGTTGACCTCTTCGGGCGCGGCGCTCGCGCCCGAACCGCCGCCCAGCGCCAGCTGCTTCTTCAGGTCGGCGACCTGCTTCTCCAGAGTCCGGACCGAGCCCGACAGCGCCTCGACCCGCGCCGGCACGTCGGCGGGCTGGACCTTGAACGACTGGGCCAGCTTCTTCGCCACCGCGGCCTGGGCTAGAAGGTATTGTCGCGCCGCCTCGCCGGTCAGGGCCTCGATGCGTCGCACGCCGGCAGCGATGCCGCTTTCAGACACGATCTTGAACAGGGCGATGTCGCCGGTGCGGGCCACGTGCGTACCGCCGCACAGTTCGACGGAGTAGGGGCCGTCGCCCGTCAGCGCACGGCCCAGCGTCAGCACGCGGACCTCGTCGCCGTACTTCTCGCCGAACAGGGCCACGGCGCCGGCGTCGATCGCCGCCTGCGGGGCCATCATCCTGGTCTCGGCGGGGATGTTCTGGCGGATGACGGCGTTCACCTCGTCCTCCATCCGCGCCAGTTCGTCCTCGGTGACCGGGGCGTTGTGGCTGAAGTCGAAGCGCAGGCGTTCGGCGTCGACGAACTGGCCCTTTTGCGCCACGTGACCGCCGAGCACGTTGGCCAGCGCCTTGTGCAACAGGTGCGCGGCCGAGTGGTTGGCGCGGGTGGTCTGGCGGGCGTCGGCGTCCACGCGCAGGTGCACCCGCGCGCCGATGGCGAGCGTGCCCGAGTTGATCTCGATGCGGTGGGCGAACAGGTCGCCGGCATGCTTCTGCACATCCAGCACCGTGCCAGAGCCCTGTTGGCCGGTGGCGTCAGTCCATTCGATCTCGCCCTTGTCGCCGGCCTGGCCCCCTCCCTCGCCGTAGAACGGGGTCTGGTCGAACAGCACCTCGGCCGTCTCGCCGGCGCCCAGTTCGTCGACAGAGACGCCGTCGCGCACCATGGCCAGCACCTCGCCCGTATCCTCGACGGCGTCATAGCCCGTGAAGACGGTCGGGCCGAGCCGGTCGCGGAGGCCCAGCCATTCTCCGGCCGAGGCGGTCTGGCCCGAACCGGTCCAGTGCTCGCGCGAGCGGTTGCGCTGCTCGGTCATCGCCGCCTCGAACCCTTCGGTGTCGACGGTGAAGCCGCGGCGGCGCGCCTCGTCCTGGGTCAGGTCGAGCGGGAAGCCGTAGGTGTCGTAGAGGGTGAAGGCGGTCCGGCCCGGCAGTACACCGCCCTCGCCCAAGTCGCGCGACGCGTCCTCCAGCAGGCCCATGCCGCGGCCGAGGGTGGTGCGGAAGCGGATCTCCTCCTGCTTCAGGGTGTCCTCGATGAAGGCCTGGGCGCGGCGCAGCTCGGGATAGGCCTCGCCCATCTCCTGCACGAGGGTCGGCACCAGGCGGTGCATCAGCGGGTCGGACGCGCCCAGCAAGTGGGCGTGGCGCATGGCCCGGCGCATGATCCGGCGCAGCACATAGCCGCGGCCCTCGTTCGAGGGCGTGACGCCGTCGGCGATCAGGAAGGCTGACGAGCGCAGGTGGTCGGCGATGACCCGGTGGCTCGGGGCGCGGTCGCCCTCCGCCCTCGTCGAGGTGGCGTCTTCGGAGGCGGCGATCAGAGTCAGGAACAGGTCGGTGTCGAACACCGAGTTCTTGCCCTGCAGCACCGAGGTCATGCGCTCGAGACCCATGCCGGTGTCGACCGAGGGCTTGGGAAGGGAGCGAACGATCTCATCGTTCTCCTTTTCGAACTGCATGAAAACGTTGTTCCAGATCTCCACGAACCGGTCGCCGTCCTCGTTGGGCGAACCGGGAGGGCCGCCGGGGACGTGCTCGCCGTAGTCCCAGAAAATCTCGGTGCAGGGACCGCAGGGGCCGCTGTCGCCCATCGCCCAGAAATTGTCGGAGCCGGCGATGCGGATGATTTTGCTGTCGGGGAAGCCGGTGACCTTCTTCCAGATGTCGAAGGCCTCGTCGTCGTCGATGTAGACGGTGACCAGCAGGCGGTCCGGATCGAGGCCAAAGTCCTTGGTGACAAGCTTCCAGGCGCGATCGATCGCGTGTTCCTTGAAGTAATCGCCGAAGGAGAAATTCCCCAGCATCTCGAAGAAGGTCAGGTGCCGGGCCGTGTAGCCGACGTTGTCCAGATCGTTGTGCTTGCCGCCGGCCCGGACGCATTTCTGCGAGCTGGTGGCGCGGGGGTACGGCGGCGTCGAGGCGCCGGTGAAATAGTCCTTGAACGGCACCATGCCCGCGTTGACGAACAACAGCGTCGGGTCGTTCTGCGGCACCAGAGGAGCCGAATGGACCTTCTCGTGGCCGTCGGCCGCGAAATAGTCGAGAAAGGTCGAGCGGATCTGTTTCAGGCTGGCCATGGCGCGCGCGGTCAATCGGGGAGGCAAAAAGGAACGCGCGTCATATAGGGCTTTCAGCGCGAAAGCATCACCTACCCGTGATCGGCGGTCAGGCGCCCGGAGAGGCGCCCAGCACGCGACGGGCGATCCACGCGATCGGGAGGCCGACGAACAGGATGTGGATCACGATCGGCTTCATCGCCGCCACAAGGCTGTCGGGAGGCGACAGCGTCGAGGCCGACAGCGGCACGACCACGAAGGCCATCGCCAGCCAGACCGCAATCCCGTAGGCGACGCCGACCGGGAACCACAGCCGGCGGAGGACCGGAATCCGCGCCGCCGCAACCACGAATACCGCGGCGATCCCGAGCATCACGGCGAAATGCGAAGCCAGGCCTAGCCAGGCCGTAGACCATCCGCCCTGATAGGCGGCCGCGCCCAGCCAGCCGCCGGCCACGGACTGCAGCACGACCCGGGCCGGGACCTGGGAGTTCGTGAGGATGGCCGCGCCGATGTCGAGCGTGCCCGCCGCCAGCGTCGCCAGCAGGATCGCCCGTCCGATCGCGCCCCAGCCTGATCCGGTCATCATCGTGTCTCCCCGAGCGGTGAAGCTTAGGAGCGGGCGCGCGCGATGGCCAGAGGCGTCAGTTCGGGGCGACGACCTCGTCGGCGGCGGCCTCGTCCTCGGACAACAGGTCGTCCAGCGCATCGATGATGGCGTCGATCTGGGCCGGGGTGGCGGTGACGGCCATGGCGGCGCCGCCGTCACCCTCGATCTCGAGCAGATAGCCGTCGGGGGTCTCGGACAAGGTGAACTGGCTGAGGGACTGGACCTGGTTGTCTGCCATGGCGGGCTCCGGTTTTGACGAACCCGACAACCGCGGTCGCGGTGGAAAGGTCCCGCCTGATGCGAAAAAGCGCGACGATCAGGCGGCGGTCCGCTGCCTGAGGCCCGAAATCGCGGCGTCTGGCGAGGCAGGCGCGCGACCCACAGCACAGCTATGTGATTTGCAACCAGTGGTCACTTCCACTGTAGCTATGATTGCACAATGACGTGTTTTCGCGTTGGAGGATGCGATGAGGCTGAGAAACCTGGGCCTGGGCGCCCTGGCCGCCACCATGGCGACTGTCGGCATGGGCGTGGCCACCGCCACGGCTCACGTGGAGTACACGTGGGTTCAGTGGGACCAGAAATATTACGGGATCGCCTACGAGTACACCTACTACGCCGATGCCGCGAAGACCCAGTTCCTGGATACGGTCTACGACAGCTGCACCGATGGCGACGGCCAGACCTACGCCGGCCACGCGGTGCATCCCAACATCCCCACCCAGTACTACGATGAGGCCAGCATCCACCACTGCGGGGGCATGGGGCCAGAACTGTTGCCGGACTTCACCTACGGTTCCTGACCGCCGGACACGGCTATCTTCGCCGGAAACGAAAAAAGGCCGCCCGATCCGGGTGGGGATCGAGCGGCCGCTCCGTCCGGCCCGGCCCGGCGGGGTCGGTGGCGGGTCGGCGGACCCGGCCGGAGAAGTTTTGGGAGGAGCCGACTCTCCCGATCTAAAAACAGGCTCGGCAGAGTCGGCGGAGTCGATTGACCTCAGCCCTCGAGGTCCTGGCCCTCGTCGGGTTCCGGCGTGCCGAGCAGCTCCTCGGCGATCTTGCTGGTCGAGGCGCGCACGGCTTTCTCGATTGCGTCGGCGATGTCCGGATTGGCCTTGAGGAAGGCGCGCACGTTCTCTCGGCCCTGGCCGATGCGCTGGCTGTCGTAGGAGAACCAGCTGCCCGACTTCTCGATCACGCCGGCCTTGACGCCGAGGTCGATGATCTCGCCCAGCTTGGAGATGCCCTCGCCGTACATGATGTCGAAGATGACCTCGCGGAACGGCGGCGCGACCTTGTTCTTGACCACCTTCACCCGGGTGGTGTTGCCGACCACCTCGTCGCGGTCCTTGATCGCGCCGGTGCGGCGGATGTCCAGGCGGACCGAGGCGTAGAATTTCAGCGCATTGCCGCCCGTCGTCGTCTCCGGCGAGCCGTACATGACGCCGATCTTGTGACGGATCTGGTTGATGAACAGCACGATGCACTGCGACTTGTTGATCGAGGCGGTCAGCTTGCGCAGCGCCTGGCTCATCAGGCGGGCCTGAAGGCCGGGCAGGCTGTCGCCCATCTCGCCCTCGATCTCGGCCCGCGGCGTCAGGGCGGCGACCGAGTCGACCACCACGATGTCCACGGCGCCCGAGCGCACCAGGGTATCGACGATCTCGAGCGCCTGTTCGCCGGTGTCCGGCTGCGACACCAGCAGGTCGTCGAGATTGACGCCCAATTTCTGGGCGTAGCCCGGGTCGAGCGCGTGCTCGGCGTCGACGAAGGCGGCGGTGCCGCCCGACTTCTGGATCTCGGCCACGGTGTGCAGGGCCAGTGTGGTCTTGCCCGAGCTTTCCGGCCCGAACACCTCGATGACCCGGCCGCGCGGCAGGCCGCCGATGCCGAGCGCCATGTCGAGACCCAGCGAACCGGTCGACACCGAGGGGATCGCCTCGGCCACGCCGCCCTTGCCGAGCTTCATCACCGAGCCCTTGCCGAAGGCGCGGTCGATCTGCGCGATCGCCGCCTCCAGAGCCCGTTGCTTGTCGCCGTCGTCCTTGCCGACCAATTTCAATGCCGCCTGCGCTGCCACCTTGCCACTCTCCCTTGCCATGATTCCCGATCGGTATTCCGGGGGAGAGGCCCGCCTTCGGTCCGATGACCGTGACCCGCTCCCTGTGAGCAGGGATATGTGCACGGTTTGTTCCCGTTGCCAATATGTTCTTTTCAGAGCGTCGGGGCTTACGACCGATTTTGACGTATTCCAGCGGTCCGAGTTGATCCACGCGCGCCGCCGTGCGTTCAGGGGCGATGAAGAAGCCCCGCAAATCCGCCATCCTCAACATCCGCAACGCCCGCCTCGGCGACGTCGACGCCATCTCCGCCCTCGTCGCCAAGGTTTACAAGGACATGCCGGC
>Ga0196980_1000150_pt1 | contig 20751 bp, 13 predicted proteins | sample S3_1013CmetaG_FD_155486 | JGI IMG/M metagenome (GOLD analysis project Ga0196980, IMG submission 155486) | Soil microbial communities from Anza Borrego desert, Southern California, United States - S3_10-13C | ecosystem: Environmental > Terrestrial > Soil > Desert | place: USA: California... | reverse complement strand
TCAGCGGAATGACTTTATCTTCATGCATGGCGTATTCGCTCCTCTCAACAGGAATTGATGACCTCGAAGACCATCAAGAATACGCCGCCTACCTCAGCCCCTCATCCACAACTTTCGAGCATAACTCTGAACATAGGCTACACCACATGCTCGATGCCTCAATCGGGAAGAACGTTGACCGCATCCGCCAAGACCCTGGCGTCTTCGCTCAACTTTGGCACTACACCTTGAACCTCTTGCGCCACAATTACCACATTACATACGACAATGTCGTTAGTCTGGAGCGTGTCTTGGACTATAAGGCCCCTCGAAAAGCCCTCGTTTTTGCCACCATGCACTCAATTGGAATCAGTTACTTATGAATAGTTACCCACGAGTTTTCCGACGTTTCCTTGGGTTTGGTGTGGTTACATGTTCAGCCTCACAGTGTGGTGGAGTAATGTATGCCCAGCTACGGAAGGACGAGCTACGGGGCTAATTCTGCAAGGACGCCCCCGCACGACAGCGGCGGTGCGTCGAGCGATCCAGCATAGTCAAGCGAGTTTGAAGGTTCTGGCGGAACGGTACGGCACAATCCGAAAGCGGTCGCGAAGTGGAAAAAGCGTGACCATGTGCCAGATAAGCCCATGAGACCGAAAACGCGGCACTCCACGGTGCTAACGCCTGAGCAGGAAACGGCCCAATTACCCGAGAGATTCCATCAAAAACACTTTCTATTTGGCGCGTGCCCACAGCGGATAAGGTTGAGCAGTGGCTATCTAATCTGCAAACGGATGCAGATTTTCTCGAAGGTGCCTACGGTTAGAAATACCAGCGATGACAACTGAGACGCCTTGATGAGACGCCGACGACATCAGGGCAGCTTGCGCTTCTGTAAAGGGACCGAGTTTGTTCGGAGTTTGCTCCGAAGAATTTGTGTTCGCGAAAATGCTTCCACTTGAAAAAGGACTGCGGGCCACGACACCTACGTTTCGCAAAACAGCTAGGGGCAGTACAGTCTTCAATATAAACTGTTCGTTGCTATTGACGGGTACCTGAATTGCATCCACCCCGGGGTTATTGAGACAGATCAACGCATCTCCACCCGTATCGCAAGATACACCAAAGTAACGAATTTTCCCCGAACGCTTTAACCGATCGGCCAGGGCTAAAAAGTCGCCCTGCTCTATAACATCCGACGGGGGACTATGCAACATGAAGACATCGATGTAGTCGGTTTGCAGCCGACGCAGACTTGCCTCGACCGCCGTTGCCAGATATCCATGATCAAAGTTCTGGCTAAGCTGTGCCGCGCGAATTTTTTGCACTTTTCTTCTCAAAAAAGGCATGTGCTTGAGCATTACACGGATTGGCGCCTTGAAGCGTGTTGCGACCGTCGCGGCCTGCGAGAAGCAATTACCTGCCTTTGTCTCAATAATCACCTTATCGCGTCTTACACGCAGCGTCCTTCCAAGAAATCGTTCGCTGTCTCCCTGTCCATAAATGTCCGAAGTATCAAAAAAATTGATCCCCGAATCCACGGCCTCCTGAAGCATAGCTGACACCTCTTTCTCGCTTCCTTTCGCCAAGAATGAGCCTAGCCGGCTGCAACCTATACCGAGCGCCGAGACCTTGAGATTAGTGGCTCCGAAACTTCTGTATTCCATTCGACTTATCCTGTTTTGTTTCGGCAATTAAATGGCGATTATCAATGGCTTTGTTCTCTTATAAGCTATTGATTTTCAGGAACACATTGAAAATGTCCTCGAGTCATCATTCTATTTAGCTGCCGAAGCAATAATTGCCGGAAGCCTATGTCAGATGCTTCTTGAGATAATCGGCGAGTCTGATCGCCAGCGCAACAATGGTCAGCGTCGGGTTTGCATGGCTTGACGTCGGAAAAACCGCGCTGCTAGCGATATACAAATTCGATACCCCATGGACTTGGCAGTTTTCATCCACTACGCCTTCACGCGCTGAAGTCGCCATTCGTGTCGTGCCAATATGGTGGCCTCCGACCGGCCGATAATTCTCCAAATTGTCCTCCTTGATCACGAGCTCTCCGTATCCGGATCGACGGAACTCATTGCGCATGAGCTGAAGTCCGGTTTTGATAGTGCGTTTATCGACATCATTCGTGCGCCAATCAACGCGGATTTTAGGAACGCCCAGAGAATCTTTCTCGCTCGTCAGCGTTATACGACTGTTGGGATCGGGGCTTTGCTCCGCATTTATATCAAGCACATAGGCATTGTTGCGACTTTTCAGCACAACTGATGGCAGCTTTCGCTTCGCCAGAAAGCGCTTGCGTAGGACCATCTGAGAAAATACCAATGTACGAGGAAAATCAAACAGAATATTTTTCAGGTGTGCGGCATAATCGACTTTTCTTTTGTCCGCATTAACTCGGAGAAAATCATTGAAACTGAATGCGCCCCGATATTCCGGTTGCAGCAGTTTCTTTGCGAGAAACAACGTGGACAAGATGCCATTCCTGTGTTCAGGATTTGACGCATTGGGATAAAGAAAGCGCGCGATCATGTTACCAATCCTATGACTATGCTGCGCTTCCGCCGACAGTGCTAGACGCCGGCGGCAATAAATCCCGTCCTTGGAGATTTCATAACCATAGATGACGTTGGTTATGGCTGGAGGGATTTGCAGCTCAGCTGCTGTCGAGGCCAGGTGGCACATGTAGAACCTACCGAGCTTGTCGTAATCGTTTCCGACTCCATTCGGCATGACGTCATTCGATGACAGCAGCAAACGAGGCGTCTCCAGTCCGCCCAGAGCGAGCACATATTTTTTGGCAAGAATTTCGAAACTTTGGCCGCGATGATTACGGAAAGCCAGTTTCGCGACACGTTTGCCGTTATCCTGGAGTTTTATTGCGGTGCATGTGGCATGACAAACAAGGGAAATATTGTGCGCCCGGTTTAGCAATGGCCTGTACAAATGCCCGAAGTGGGTTGGACAGGCAAATCTCTCGATACCATAAGTGCTTACGGTGGTGCTGAAAAACCCCGGAATCATGTCTCCGGATTCTGCGCCTATTGAAGAGCTAGCATGATAATCGAAGATACCCGCGTCACATAAAGGATTGGCTCTCATGTAATAGGGAAGGATATCCGCTCGGGACAAAGGCCAACCGCTGTAGGGCATGTAATCACGGCGTTCAAAATCTATTTCATCAAAGGGCACGCACCGCCCGCCCCAGACCGATGTTGTCCCTCCCACCACGCGCCGGCGATAGAATATTGGATCAGGATGCCGTGACCGTTCAGCCACCTCTCCGTCGAAGAGTTGTTGTAGCTCTTTCTCGACTGATAGCCCGCCGCTCTCGGCAAGAACCACATGGGTTCCGGCATTGGCAAACTCCGTTGCCAGAGCGATGCCCGCTGCGCCTGCACCAACAATACAGATATCCGTATTGATGACCTGACCAGCCTGGTAATAGTTGGCATCACTTATCATTGATAAGAATCCCCCATCGAAAAGTAAACAATCTCAACCGCCAAGTTGATGGCGGCACAAAAGCAGACTCATAAGCCTTTCTATTCGATTCGTGTGGCTGTGGAACAGACTATCGGCGGGACAAAACTTTTTACCTGTTTAGCCCACCGCTTTAGAAACCGGGCTGAGGGGTAATCGATACTGAAGCGACCCTCGGCACTGGGCTGTGGGATCCAAAAATAATGGAAAATCAATAAGCTATGATTGGAAGCAAGTCTATTAAAGCGCCTTTGAGTACTCTGGGCGAACTGGGCACGACTGACGACATAGGAAGCCCACTTCATCAAAGTGATTGCAGCAATCTATAGCAACTGCACCATCATCCAGGGCAGCGTGTGTAGATGCCGCTCATCATTACCGGAGAGCCGGCCTCAACCAAATACATAACATCTCGAACACATGGGTGAAGCATTCACGATCACTGTTCCCTTCGGCAATCATGGACTTAGAAAACGAGCATTCTAGATCGCTCTGCTCTTGGCGCGTTTTTGTTATCCAATAAGCCTGGAAAGTCTGATATCGGTGACGATCCGCACCATCCCCGTGATTTTCATAGCGTTCCGCACCGTAGTGGTCGGCGTCTTCTCATCCATGCGGCGCGAAATCCAGCCAGCGGGCACGATCTCGTCACCCTTGAAAAGCGTGATGTTTTCTGTGGCAGGATCTAAATCCATATACAGCTTGTACCCGCTATTACTGGCACAGACGCCCCGGTTCGTCAGTTCAACTTCACAGTTCTCGGCGAAGTGCCAAAACAATTCGATGTCGTGACTATCCCGGCATTCCAGGACATCAACCACCCGCAGCAAACGCTCACGCTTGTATAAGCGGATTTCGCGACGGTGCGTCACCGGGTCGGACAGACGCCGGTAGCCATTGTGCGCGCCTACGAAAACATCTTCCTCGAGGTTTGTATCGAAACGCTCGCACCAGGCATTCGCCTTGTCCAACCACATGAAATTGCCTCCGATGACGGACTGATTCGCCCCGTCCACTCTGAGCGTATTGTGCGCGGACGTACCTCGAAAGTAGTCGCGCCAAATTTTTTGAGTGTGGTAGGCATAGGTGCCGGGGTCGACCAGAAATTCATGTCCGCCGCTGGAAAGAGTAAAGGCCAGAGCATCGGCGTGGCCGTGGGCGGCAATCGACAAATAGCCAAGTGGCCCGGCATCGACAACAACTCGAATCTCATCCGGAGTATCGAACGCATCCCCTAAAATCCAGTAGCCACCATCCGGAAAGATCCGCCGCGGCGCAGCTTCGGCGGTCTGTCCGAGCAGGGAGGCGAACTTGGGGATAGCCTCTTCGCCCAAGAGCCACAGAGTTTTATCGTCCAGCCGCCGGGCTTTAAGGGCGAAGTCCGGGCGTTCGAAAACCACAGCCCCGGTTGCAAGGAGCGAGCGGTAGGGTGAGAAATCCTCCGATGGATCGAACCGGACCATCAGCGCATCGTCCGCATCCCCGACCATCGGCACGTTGCCGCCAGTGTCCATCACCGCAGCAAAAAACTCCAATAGGGATTCCAAGCGGCGCCTGAAGGCGTCCGAGAACCGAACATCGTTAGCTTCCCCATAGCGCCATACCAGCAGCATCATGTCGGCGAATTCATGCTGATAATAAAAAGCCTGCTCCCGATTCACGCCATCGGGCGTGTTCTGGATCAATGCCTGCTCCTCCAGCTCCAGGTAGGCCTTAGTGCGCCAATGTCGCGACTCTGGCCAAAGCGGCCACGTGACGGAGGCGACGAACAGTCCCATGAGCTCACCATAAAGGTGGTTATTCGCAGACGAATGCCGGGATAAATGGTTCGCGATGAAATGGCAATGACGGAACATGGATTCTAGCCAGCACGCCCGGAAACGCTGCCCGGCCTCGCCCTGGAACAGAGGCGAAGCGTCACCGCCCAAAATATGCCAAGCCGTCGCCCAGTTGACCAAGCGGACGGCAAGTTCCAGAGAGCTCGTCCAATTTGGCCCCAGAGGATAGGGGCACTGTTCGAGCCAGGAATCGAGTAGCTCGCGCGCTCCCTCCAAGTAGCGCGGCTCGCGGGTCAGATGCCAAGCTTGCACCAGCGTGACTAGTTCCAGGTGGCGATTGGGCTCCCATAGGTACTTGATATCGCCTACTATTCGCTCATCGCGGTAATCGATGAGCTTGCCGAATACCAAAGGCGCTTCCGTGCGCGTCTTAGGATCGCGATTCCAGCGAGGCGGGAAACCCTGATCGCATGCGTAGAGAGCGAACACCTTCCACGATCCGGCCAAGATTTTTTCCGAGGCTTGAATGTAAGGATTCGCTGGGATAGCTGTCGGCAACGATGCTACCCACGGTGCGCCAGTGACATCCTTTTCTTGCTTCGGCGGCCGTGCTAAACCTAGGCCATAGGCCCCCAAGCGTACCGACACTGCCTGGCGCACCCGCCAGAGTAGTTCCGCCGGGCTCATGGTTTTGATGCGGTTGAGTTTCCAGGCCAGGGAAGCGCTCATGTTAGACCGTACTCTAATGGTATTGTTTCAACCTACAGTAAGCATACTCTGATAAATGCGACGAAAGTCACTAGCCAAATGCTCAATGGAGTAGTTCTCCGAAAAACCTTATGTAAAGAAAACCCTGTGAGCAAAGCACTCTCCGGGAAAAATTCCTACGGCAATTTACTGCCGTGTTTCTGTGTAAAAAATCCGACTCGAAAGTGCAACAATTCATCACATCGGATAATCATGGGAATCTCTGGAATTCGTAAGAGATTAATCCCATATTAATAACCATTTGCTCATGTGCGTAGATTACTCGAGAAAACAGGCTGAGTGGGTTCGTTACAAATTGAAATCGTGCTGCCGTTGATCCGCTCTTTCTGTAGCGTTCGGAACATATCAAGGTACCTTTCTGCAACCGTATCACCGGAAAAAATATCTCCAAGAGTACAGTTGTTTGATATCCTTGCTGAGGGAGCAGCATTCATGGAATCCGAGAAAACACTCTCGAATGCTCTCGATATTTCGTCCACATTGTGAGAAACAGCGCACCCGCCACCGTAGGTATTCAGATAATCCCGTATAGGGCTATTCTGTGGGGTGAGGGCAATGATCGGGCGCCCCACCTGAGCATAGTCAGCAAACTTGCTTGGGAGAAATGGAGACATCGGCATATTCGCCTCTATCACCAGGAGTGCGGAAGAATTCGCAGCAATGGACATTGCCTTGTCCTGAGAAACGGACCCGGAAATTCTCACGTATGGTTCCAACTTCATTTTCTTAATAAGCGAGCGAAGCTCCGGGCACACAAAACCGACCAGAAGCAAGCCTTTAAACTGATTTGGTATCTTTCTCGCTGTTATTTTTACTGCGTCAAGTAGTGATGGAGAAACGCGTTCACGAGTAAAGGCACCAATGTGTGTCAGCCACCCCATCTGGGATTCATCATCGTGGTATGTAATCTTGGATCCGATATGAGGTATGGCCCATGCTTTGCTTTTTATAGAAATTCGGCTCGCCGATTCCATAAGTTCCAAAGCTTGGCGATTGGGCATGTGCACAGCATCGCATGAGTTTAGAACTCTTCTAAGTAGTAGCATCTGCCACTGTTCAAAAACTGGTATCCTGTGAGTGTCGTATGGTGGCAGACATATCCGTGGTGGCCAAGGATCGCTGAACGATGCCACCCAAGGAATGTTTGTACACTTCTTTAATTGCAGCCCCACCAAGTGAGAATCGAACGGCATGGAAGACGTTACCAGTACGTGCGGCGCATACCCTTTGATTAATTGCAACGCGGCTGCAAATGCGTCGTCGACCCACCGGTTCCTTGGATTCGATGAATTTAACTCCAAGGCGAGCCGCTTCCATACTCTCCCGATAAAGGTGGATGCTTTCGTACATTGCTTGTAAGGAACGTACTGCACCAGATTAGAAAGCTTTTCATTTTGCACGCTCTCTGCACGGGAACATTCATCCTTGAGCCCGGCAACGACTAAGACTTCACATTGATTTCTCATCATTGCGTGGCTTACCTTGCCAATCTGGAGTGAACGTGCCTCTAGATCAGGTGGGAAATATTTCGTGATTATTAATGCTCTTATATTTTCCATAAGCTGTAATTGAAAGTTACTGAAAATGTTAGAGCGAAGGATCACCTTAACTGGCGAATTCCGGCCTCAGGGACAGATGTGGACGGGTTCAGACCACACTATGGACACATTAACCTCTTGTTGAACTAAGCCGCTCCGCGGGGCTTCTCCACTTCCACTCTCCGTAGTCACATCGTTCACACTCGGATCAGCCCGATTGGGGCTGTTTCGAGGAGACGAACGATGTCACCGTTACGCGCGAAGATGATCAAGGCCATGCAGGTGCGTGGCTTCTCAATCCGAACCCACGAGAGTTATCTGTATGCCGTCGCCGGCCTGGCGCGGTATTACCGCCGTTCACCGGATCAACTCGGCATCGACGAGATCCGCCGTTATTTTGAGTATCTGGCCACCGAGCGTTCCTTGTCGGGTGCCACCTGTCGGCTGTTTCTCAACGGTATCCGCTTCTTGTATCTGCAGTGCTGGGATGGTCGAGTTTTGACGTCGCCATTCCCATTCCGAAGAAGGCTCAACGCATCCCGGAATTGCTGACCCGCGCCGAGGTGGGCCCGATTCTCAACGCCTGCGGCCATCCCAAGCATCGCATGATGCTGACCCCGTGTTACGGCTGTGGCTTGCGGCTCCACGAATTGGTGTCGCTGAAAATCCGTGACATCGATGGCGAACGGCGGCTGTTGCGGGTGGAACAAGGCAAAGGCGCCAAGGATCGCCTGGTGCCTTTGTCGGAGACTTTGCTCCAGCAGTTACGGGCGTACTGGCGACTGTACCGTCCCCGCGACTGGCTGTTTCCCGGACTCAACCGCCGCAAGCCCCTGAGCGAGACCAGTATCCAAAAGGCTTTCACCCAGGCGAAGGCGCAAGCGGCCATCGGCAAGGTCGGTGGCATTCACGGCTTGCGCCATGCCTATGCCACTCATCAGTTGGAGGCGGGCTTGCCGGTCCACGGGCTGCAGCGCTTGCTGGGCCATGACAACATTCAGTCCACCCTGCGCTACGTGCACTGGGTACCGGACTACCGGGAAGGCCAAGGGGCGCATGATCTGGTCGCTGCCCTGGAGGTGGACCATGACTAGTGCCTCCTTGCAACGGGTGCTGCGCGAAAGCCTCGATCACTACCAGAACGGCCATCGCCATCGGCTGACACCCCGTCAATGGCAGGTCTGCCGTCATATCCTCGCTTGTCGCACCGAGGCACTGGGCGGGTTTTGCCTGGATTGCGACCGGTGCGGACAGACCCAGCCCTACTATTTTGCCTGCTGCAATCGCCATTGCCCGCGCTGCCAACGCCGCGCCTCAGCCGATTGGTGTGAACGGCGACGGGCAGCGGTGTTGCCGGTGACCTACCATCACCTGGTGGTGACCTTGCCCCATGCACTGAACCCCTGGGTGCATCTGCACCCCGAGGTGATCTATGGGCTGTTGTGCGAGACCGTATGGGCCACGCTCTCCACGTTCGCTGCCGATCCCAAGCGCTTCGATGACCAACTGGGCATGACCGCCGTGCTGCACACCTGGGGACAGACGTTGAGCCAGCATGTGCATTTGCATTGCCTGATCCCGGGGGGCGCCTTTTCTGCCCAAGGCGAATGGCATCCCGCCAAGAGCACTTACCTGTTTCCGGTCAGGGCGCTGTCGCGCCACCTCCGCGGTGGCTTTGTTAGCCGTCTGCGCGAGACGGTCCAGGACGGCAAACTCCCACGCATTGAGGACCCCAAACAGGTTAACCGGATGCTCGATCAGCTCATGGCGACCGATTGGGTGGTCTACTCCAAGCCTTGTATCACCCAAACCGAAACCGTAGTGGACTATTTGGGCCGTTACCGTCACCGCATCGCCTTGAGCGATAGGCGGATTCTCGACATCCAGGACGGTCAGATCCAACTCAACTACAAGGACTATCGCGACGGTAACCGCCACAAAGTCTTGACCCTATCGAGCGACGAACTCATCCGCCGCTTCCTCCTGCATGTGCTGCCCAAGGGCTTCATGCGCATCCGCCATTTCGGCTTGCTCGCCAACCGCTGCCGCCGCCAGCGTCTCGATGCGATCCGTCAGGCACTCAACGCCCCACCGCCACCCGCAGTCACCACCGATAGCGAGGACCCAACCGCTTTCGACGGCTATTCCTGCCCGCTGTGCCGGCAGGGGCGGCTACGGGTGACCGCCTTCCTGGCTCCCAAGCACTTTGAAGGAGGTTGACGACTGAAAGCGACCCGCCTCAACCATATCCAACGCCCACGGTTGCGGCAGGCCCAATGCAGTCTGCGAATGCGCTCGTCCTGTTCCCCAGAATCCATCGAAAGGCGCCGGAAAATGCTTCCTCGCTTGCTTCCGGAAACCACCCCGAACCCCACCAGGCGTCCCGCCAGCCTATCCCACTCAGACCTTTTTCCCCGCCGCAGCTTCCCCCGGTTCCCTCGGTCGAAATACAATCCCCTATCAATAAAAGAAAGCCGCCGCCACCCGGCGACCTCGGCATAGTAGCGGCTTAGTCCAACAAACATTTATCCGTCATACGCATCAATGTCTGAGCCAGTCACATCAGGGTATTTCCCTTGCGCACGACGGATAAATGCTTAGCTGTTAGATTGCAAAAACCTGGTTACGGGCTGTGCGATATTCAGCAACTGTTGTGTAACGATGGCGAATCCGAAACAGATTGCCAAGATGGGTCGGGTCGACAAGAACCTTCTCGGCAACTTGATGGTATCACCTTCCTTATCCCTAAATCGCCAGCACGTCCAGAATCCGTGCCGCCGCATGGCCGTCCCAGAGCTCCGGCCGCCTACCTTGCTTTCTCGTTCCGCCCAAGATCGCCCGCGCCTCCGCTACGATGCGTACAGGGTCGACACCGACCACAAGATTGGTCCCTTCCGTTACAGTGATCGGACGTTCGGTATTCTCCCGGAGAGTCAGGCATGGAATCCCTAAGGCTGTAGTTTCCTCCTGGAGACCGCCGCTGTCGGTCATCACCAGGCGGGCATCCTTGAACAGATTAAGGAAATCCATGTAGGGCAAGGGTTGGGTCAGCACGATGCGCTTCGGCATCTCGATCCCGAATTTTTGCAGATTGCCGCGGGTGCGCGGATGCACCGGAAAGATCAGCGGAAGGTCCTGGGTTACTTCGCTGAGGGCACCCATAATGCCTTTGAACACGGCCGGGTCATCCACATTCGAGGGCCGGTGCAGGGTCACCACGCCATAATTCCGATAGCGTTCCTTGATGACCGTGGTGCTTAAGGTGTTCGGCGGCATCCGCCCGATCTTTTCCACCTGGTGGAACAGGTTATCGATCATCACGTGGCCAACGAAATAAATGCGATCCTTCGCCTTACCCTCGGTCAGGAGATGATCTCTACCACTTTCTTCGGTGACAAAAAAATAGTCGGTAATGGCGTCGGTGACGATGCGGTTGATTTCCTCAGGCATCGCCATGTCGCCACTGCGCAATCCCGCCTCGACGTGGGCGACCTTGATTTGCAGCTTTTTGGCCACGATGGAGCAGGCTAGGGTGGAATTCACGTCCCCCACCACAACGACCACGTCCGGTCGCTCCTTAAGGCAGATTTCCTCGAAGCGGATCATAATCTTGGCGGTTTGCTCGGCATGGGAGCCGCTGCCGACGTCGAGGTGGTAATCGGGCATTGGAATTTCCAGTTCCTCGAAAAACACGTCGCTCATTTCCTTATCATAATGCTGGCCGGTATGCACCAGCTTGGTCTGGAATGGATAAGCCCCATGCCGCAATTCCCGCATAATCGGTGCAATCTTCATGAAATTCGGCCGTGCACCGGCGACGATGAACAGTTTCTTCTTGGTCTCTGTCTCTGCCGCCGTCTTCAAACTGAAGCCCCCTTTATCGTGTGTATTCAACATATTGTTCACGTTCATAAGCATCTTGCACTCCCTTGCTTTTTAAGCCTGATTTTTAAAAGAATTCCTCCGATCCGCTGCCTCAGCGCTCCATAAAACGACCGGCGGCAATACTTCGAAACAAACACCACAGGATATTTACAGTTCGATTTCATATGGCGCTGCCTCTGTGACTCTCGCATGATGACCTCCTTCCGAGGCTGGTATTAGAGGGAAGTTATCGATTACCTTACAGATCTCCCGCAACGTAGAGGCGGCGGCTTACTTCGAAGGTGTAATAATGTCGATAGTGTGTATCGAGCCAGGGCGAGACCAGTCGTCCCCCGCAACGCAGATGGTTACGGGCTTTCACCCGACATCAGGCAGTCGGACAATACTCTTGGCGAATAGGCCAGGTATAAGGCTAGTCGGCAAGTGTGGACGTCAAACATTTAAAATGCATTCTATTTTGGGGTCTACCGCCAGAGGCGGTGGCTTACCTAATCGGGTTAACTCCGCCTGCAGAAAAATAAGTGGCCTGGAATAACTAACGCCCAAGACCGAAACAAAGCTTCCCGCTTACTAAGCTCACGCCGGCGAAGCAAATGGGAAAAGGAAATTCACTGGCTTGACAACTCCCATATGTCAATCCGACCAGTACTAAATCGGCACTTGACTGACTACGTATTCGCCGATTGCTAATGAGGCGGTTGCCGCAGGACTTGGAGCGTTGAGGATGTGCAAGGCGTCCTTGCGGACGACCAAGCAAAAGTCCTGCACTAAATCGCCCATTGGGGTCATCGCTTGCGCACGCACGCCCGCACCGCCAGGTACAAGGTCATCGGGTCGGAGGTCGGGTATAAGGCGTTGCAGCGCGCGGCAAAATAGCCTTTTGCTAAACGATTGAGCCAGTTCCGTGCGTACCATCTCCGGGTATTTCCGAAGAAAGCGCGATAACCCGGGGAAAAGCAGCGCATCTAGCAAGTCCCGTAGATTGACGGTCCTTAATCGATAACCCTCCCGCGCAAATGCGAGCACGGCATTTGGGCCAGCTTCGATCCCGCCGTGAATTTGCCGCGTAAAATGGACGCCTAAGAACGGAAATTGGGGATTAGGCACAGGGTAAATCAAATTCCGCACCAAATGTTGAACGGAAGGCTTAAGGCAATAATATTCACCGCGAAATGGCACGATCCGTACTTCTCGGTGTTCACCCGCCAATGCCGCTACCCGGTCGCAGTGAAGCCCGGCGCAATTAATCAAAAAATCGCACTCGAATTCCGCTGTTGCGGTCCTGGCGACCCAACTGCCGGCTTTCTTGTCTAACCGCTCGACTTTTACCCCCGTGATGATCTTTCCGCCTCGTTCCTTCACCCGGTAGGCTAGTCGATTACAGACCTGCCGGTAATCGACAATACCCTCCTCCGGCACGTATACCGCGGCGATACCATTCACGTGCGGCTCGACCGATTTCATTTCTCTCCTGTCGAGCTTTCGCAGCCCTTTCAGCCCGTTGGCCGTGCCGCGCCGCAGCAACTCGTCCAAACGAGGCAACTCTTCCGGCGTTACAGCCACTACGAGCTTGCCGCAGATTTCATGCGGAATATCTTCCGAGCGACAAAAAGCAACCATTTGCCTGATACCGGATACTGCCAACTGCGCCTTGGCTGACCCAGGGGCATAATAAAGCCCTGCATGCAGCACTCCGCTGTTGTGGGTACTCTGGTGTGCACCGACGGTGGCTTCTTTTTCAATTAATGCCACTTGCGCCCGAGGGAAACGTTCCAGCAGACGGTAGGCGGTTGCCAAGCCAACGATCCCGCCACCAACAATCAAAAAGGATTTGCTTTTCACTTTCTTATGACCTGGTAGGCTTCACGATTACGCGGCGGACACTGCGATAGATCTTGTTCTGGCGCAGGTTTCAGCAAACTTGATCAGTCACACGCTGACTGCAATGCCTTTCTTCAATGTCTTCTTGACTGACAGCCAGATCGGTCGAGTCCACGGAGCGTAGCGCTTTATAGATGGCATCAGTGTATGACGGAAGAAAACTAGGTATAGGTCCTCTATGATTCGCCGGCGTTTCTGCCAAAACCAAATTGCTAAGTGCTGGAGGCAGCGGAGCTTGTCATTCCGCGACAGTGGTGCCCGCAGAATGAGCCCTATGTACTCTCGAAATTGTCTGCAAAACGGAAAATGCAGCCGTCCGGCGGCCGACGTATCGAACCACCTAAAGCGTGCAAGGCGATCGCCGAAAACCGTTGTTGACTGCCCCGGATGAACGCGGTGGAAAAATAGCGGCTCCGGTATCTCGAAAAATTGCCCCTGCAGAGCCAATTCCGCCAGCAGGTTGTCATCAGAATTGGAATAACTACCAATCAAGCGTGTCTGCCGGAGCACATGTGTGCGCACGACTCCGTAGATTTCCTCACAAGTGGATCGTTTAAGAATCAACGTACGAAATCGTTCGGGCGGTGTTGCCGCGCCATCGACTTGCGAGCGTCGCGCTTCGAGGGGATTGCGCTCCGCATCGACGCGGACAAATTGAGGATAGCAGAGTACGACTTCGGAGCGCTGATCGAGGACGGTGACACATTTTTCGAGGAAGGTCGGAGCGCACAGATCGTCATATGTCTGCCATTTAAAGTATTCGCCCTTGGCTAGCTCAACCGTCCGGTTATGATTCCAAGCTGCGCCCCGATTTGTTTCAGCACGTACGTAACGCACGCGCGAATCCTGCTCTGCATATCGCCGACAAATCTCTTCAGTCTGATCGGTCGAGCAGTTATCCGAGATAATGATTTCGAAGTCCTTAAAGGTCTGGGCCAAGAGTGATTCCAGCGCCTCTGCGAGATAACGCTCACCGTTATAGACCGGTATTCCTATACTGACACGTGCCTGCGTTCCGCTCATCAAAACACCTCAGAGTCTTAAAATCCAATCTAAACACGCCATATATGTGTCCACCCATCTAATTCATCAGGATGGCCGATTTGCTCGCACATGACCTAGGTGAGGATCCTTCTTACCTGGTCAGTAACCGGCACCACGAGAACTCTCGTAGTACAGCTTCCATGAACTTTGAGATCCCGCTGATCTGCGGTGGGAAATGAACGGGGCTAAACAGGAGGGATTTCATTCCGCATTTATCCTCTGCAGCTCGATCGATGGATGCCAGAGACGGGAGCGAATACTCTGTCGTTCAGCGGAGTCAAAGCAAATCCACCAGTAGCCAACCAGAGCCAAGGGCAAAACCATTGCCACCTGCGAAAAGAAAAGCACCAGATTCGTCGCCGGCCAAAACTCTTCGATGGACGCGGAAGCCAGGGCAAATAGAATCAATGCCGTGCCGGGACGTAGCCAAATCGATATCAGGTAGGTGCGTATTGAAACTCCCAGCGTACGATGAATGTACCAAGGCCAGCACAGAATTCCGAACGCGATGTTAGGAATAGCGGTACCCCAAGCAACCCCCTCGACTCCCAAAGACTGAACCAACAGAATACTGAGCAGGAGATTACATAGGGCTTCACCTACAGCGATGGGCACCATCCCTTTGTGCCTGCCCATGCCGACCATGATTGCGGCGGAAACGTGGTTTCCGGTAGTCAGTAGAAGTGCCAGGGCCAAGATAAGAAGCACCCTCCCCGAAAGCTCACCGTACTCGTCTCCCATCCATAGATTGATGAAGGATTCCCCACGAAGCATGAATGTCACCAGTATCGGTGCGATGACCATCGTCGCGTAACGTGAGGCGCGTAAGTGCGTCGATTGGAGGCCCACATTGCTGATATGCGCATCCAGGGAGCTGGCCAGCGGGGTCATCGCGGTGGTGATCCCGCGGAGAATAACGCGCACTTGACTCATCAGCGTTCCAGCGATGGCAAAGAAAGTGATCATGCTTACGGACAGGAAAGCACCGATGATCATGGTGTCGGTATAGAAGATCAGAAGATTCGAAATATTCAGGATGAATAAATAAGTGCTGAATGAAAGAATCATGCGCAGATGCGACCGGCTGGAATCTTTTAGCCGTAAGGAAAGCTCCGGGTAGAGACGGCGGCTGGCGATGCCATATGCCAAGCCGTTCAGAACCGAGAAGGCCAGATGAATCAACGCAAGCGCCTGAAGGCTGTACCCGTGGCTAAGCATCATCACAATTGCCAGCGCGCGCAGTCCTCCGCTGAAGTTCTCGATCATATTCAAAAGGCCAAAGCGTTGCAGACCAGCAATCACCCCGCCGAAGACGCCGCTCACCAGCGAGACACCCGCCGTAAAACCGGCGACCACAAACACAGTCTTGGCCGCGGATTTGAACTCATCCGGCATATTGAAGGCATCTACCGCGAAGGCGGCCAGGATGACGGAAATCAGTACGGCCAAGCTTCCACTTACGGCGAAGACAGCTAAGGCGGATGCCGTGGCCCGGCTGGCTTCGGCGTGGTCTGCTTGAGCATGAAAGCGGGCTATATAGCGTGTGACCGTTCCCCGGACTCCCAAATCGAGAAGACCTAAATACCCGGTAAGTGACGTCAGCAGTGTCCAGACGCCGTAGCCGGTGCTTCCCAGATGCTGCACCACAAATGGTGTGAGGAAAAATGTGATCGTTGCGGAAAAAATATACCCGCTCCAATTGGCCATTACGTTTTGTATGGGCCTAGGAATCCTAGGTCCAGGAGTCCGAATTTGGGCATTCTTTCGCATTATTCGTCTATGCTCCATATACCGGCACGAGTGTGGCCTCGATAGCACATATTTCGCCAATCTGACTTGTCAGGATGGCCGATTCTGCTCGTGCACGACCTCAGCGAGAACCCTTCTTATCTGATCAGCAACCCGGCGCCACGAGAATTCCCGTACTACACGTTCGCGGCCCTGCTTGCCCAAGTTTGCGGCTAGATCCGCGTCACTCAAGATACGAATCAAGGCTTGCGCGATCTCGCCCGGCGAGAGTGGATCTATCAGGAAGCCAGTGACGCCCTCCACGACTGCGTCCTCGATACCCCCGGAACGGCTAGCCACCACCGGCTTGCCACAGGCACTCGCCTCAAGGAACACAATGCCGAACCCTTCCACATCACTCGCTTCGCGTTGTTCACGACTAGGCATCACGAAGACATCACTCAGGGCGTAGACTTCGGGCAAAAGCTCATTTGGAATCCGTCCTGTGAAGACGACTTGCTCACGCACGCCAACCTCAGCGGCCAATCGTTCCAGTTCCGGTCGGTAGGGCCCCTCCCCCACGACCAAGTATCGGGTGTTCGGAAATGCATGGAGCACGCGCGGAAGAGCCCGAATGACCATATCCTGCCCTTTGCGTGCCACCAGGTTGCCGACTGTGACGATGATTTTCTCATTGGTTGTGATTCCCAAGAGCTGCTGACGCAGGATCAAGCTTGGTTGCAGCGGACGGAAAAACTCCACCTCGCACCCGGGATGGATGACTTCGATGCGGGTCGACTTGACTCCGAGCTGCTCGACCAGCCGTGCCGTATATTGACTGACCGCAATCACCCGAGCGGCGCTGCGCAAGACCAGCCGCATCTTCGGCCGAGCAGCCTTTTGTGCGGCCAGGATTTCGTTGCCGTGCGCGTATACGACAAACGGAATCCCAAGGCACCAGCGTAGAAACAGTCCGACATGGCCATCGTGAGCAGCGGCGAGCTGAACGATCTGCGGGCGTTCGCGCAAGATGATTTCAAGTAGAGCCATCCCGAGCATGGCGCTACGAACAAAACGCGGCCCGCGACAGGCTCCCGGTCGGCGATAGACGCGTACGGACAGCTCATGGAGTCGATCACCGGCGGGCAAAGGCCCCCCCGTCAAACAGCAGACTTCCTCCGGACCCAATTCCACAGCAACGGCCTCCATGAACTTTGAGATTCCGCCGATCTGTGGTGGGAAATAAATGGGGCTGAACAGAAGGGATTTAATTTTTAATGACTCTCTCGAATAACGCTCATCGACAGGCATTCCCATATTTACCCAAAAATTCTTGGAGCTCATACGATCCTCCCCTAAAAAATATCCATTCTGCGCGCCGACCACTGGTCTACGTAATGCATAACTCTAAAAGTCTTCATCGGTGTGTTTTCGTACCACTCCAAAGGGAATGCCAGCGCTCTAGATTCACAAATCAACGCATGCAACTGCACGTTCAAGCGGTCGCCGCTCTCGTCGCCGTGGCCGTTTGGCCAACTACAGTGATCAAATTCATCAGTCGAGTGGCGATGGCAGGTGAGGTGAGTTGATTTGACTAATCGTTATCGGCGACGGGCGCATCCAGATTCATGAAGTAGTCGATACTGCCGGTAAACGCCGGATTCGGGGTATGGGTACCGACAAAGAAACCAACCTCGTCGGCTGTCAAGACCCGGGTAAAGGTGACGGCATTCGTCCAGTTGATTCCGTCACTGGAATAGCTATAGGTCCATTGATCCCCCGAGCGGGTGACCCGGCGATAGAGTGGTGTGCCGGAAAGCGCCACGTTCTTGTAAACGGTGTTGCTGGTGCCGTTGACATAGGCCGCGAACAGGCGGAGTGAGACTCCATCATAGTAGATATCAAAGCGTAGGAAGGTGTCATTGGTCTGTTGAACGATGATGCCCTGCATCTGATATTTCGAGGACGGAATCGATTCGAACTTTACCTCGATTCCGAAGTCTGTGTTTGGGGCGGACTGCAGCAGGCGGGGCGCCTTGTTGTTCGGCGTGACCCAGAGATCATGAGTGAGACCCGCCGGAATGCCGATCAAGGCATTGGTACCCGTGAAGGTCAGGGTCGACTGGCCGCCTCCCCCCGCATAAGGATCATAGAACCGCCAGGCAGGATTAAGCTCAGCGGTCGCCGGATTGAAGTCATCCGACAGAATCGTGGCCCCGCCCGCAGTAACGGTCAGGGTAGCCGCATTGCTGGTGACGCTGCCGGCAGAATTAGTGACCACACAGTGGAACGCCGCGCCATCATCGGCCAGCGTCGTGGCTGGGGTGGTATACGAGGCACTCGTGGCCCCTGCGATATTCACCCCATCGCGCTGCCACTGGTAGGCCAGCGGCGCGCTGCCGGTCGCCGCCACGCTGAAGGTGGCGGTTTGGCCTTCGGCCACGCTCTGGTTCGCCGGCTGGGTGGTGATGCTGGGCGGGGTGGTAACCGTTGTATTCGGTGTAATAACTACATTCCCGAAGGTAACATCACCGTTATAGGCGACCAGTAACACCGAGCCGTTACGGGTCGGGACATCTGCATTAAGGGTCCACTGAGCAGGCTCTGCGCTGCTTTGTGGCCAAAACTTGACATACACTCGGCTCATTCCCCCTGCCAGAGATTCCGAACGGGTTTTGAGCATATAGGTCACATTTGCTGCGGTGACTATGGGCGTCGAAGCCTGGATGACTTCCCAACCGGTCAGCCCCCCATAGGTCATAATATCCAGTCTATTGTTTGTAGGGTGTCCATGCGGCCCCCGGATCCACGCGATTGCTTGCAACGGCCACTCCGTTCTTGGCGATCCGCTTCCGCTGTCTTCATGGCCTTGCCAGCCGATGGCGACACCAGCTCCGCGAAACTGCGTGTGAATAGTAATCGGTACGGTCACTTCGTAATCGGTAATCCACGTTTCGTCACCAATTGCGATTGTGCGGTCATATCCTGTTTGGATCGTACGGATGCCTTCAGGTGTTAGCCTCCAAAGCCCATCCACGAACTGTGCGATGTTTTCAGTTTCTTGGATATTGGTTAGTGTGCCCCAATCTGCGGTATAAGGAAGCGGCCATACATATCCAAAGCTATAATTGGCGGTAACTGTTTTGTTAGCAAGATTACCTCGGCTATCTACCGCCTTAATTACGAATGTATTAGGACCGATATTGAGAGTGTCATGGTCAATCTCAATATTAAAATCGCCAGGCCAGACCAGCCGTCCTCCATTGCCTGTTCCCGTGCCAGCATCCGGACCTATAACCAAGACCTGATCCGGGCCGCCGTTGAGCGAATAGGTCAGACTGGATATGGTCACATCCGACTGTACATTGCCAAGGATATTGATCCATTTCTGTGGGTTCCCCACGTGCCCGAAGTTTTGATTATTTCCATACCACGCGTCGATAACGGGCGGCGGTGGAACCCATACATCATTATCGACGATAGGCGCATCCAGATTCATGAAGTAGTCGATACTGCCGGTAAACGCCGGATTTGGCGTATGGGTGCCGACAAAGAAACCAACCTTGGTCACTGTCAAGGCCCGAGTGAAGGTGACGGCATCGGTCCAGGTGGTTCCGTCACTGGAATAGCGATAGGTCCATTGATCGCCGGAGCGGATGACCCGGCGATAGAGCGGCGAACTGGAAAGCGCCACGTTCTTGTAAATGGTGTTGCTGGTGCCGTTGACATAGGCCGCGAACAGGCGGGGCGAAACCCCGTCATGATGAACATCGAAGCGCAGGAAGGTGTTATTGGTCTGCTGAACGATGATGCCCTGCATCTGGGTTTTCGCAGAGGGAATCGACTCGAACTTTACCTCGATTCCCTGACTGGGAAAGCTCGCATCGTCTATAGGTTGAAGGAGACGAGGAGCCTTGTTGTTCGGCGTGACCCAGAGATCATGGGTAAGTCCAGGGGGAATCCTGATTAAGGCATTAGTGCCATCAAAGGTCACAGTCGACTCACCGGAATCGGCGCCGCTAGTTGTGTTATAAGGATCGTAGAACTCCCAGGTGGGACCGGGGCCGAGAGGAAGCGTTCCAGGATTAAAGTCATCCGAGATGGGAGGCGCCGCTGTTGTAAGACCGGAATAGGTCAATGCCAAGACAATGAGCATAAGTATTACACTCATCCGGATCAGCTTCACGCTCAATCGATGATTCATAATCTTACTCCTTGATTCCATATTTCAGCGTCTTCGAATTGATTCCATTACTCAAGGTCGAAAAGTTTTCGCCTTGAAGGACGCTTGCCATAAAAACTTACTCTGAGGATTTACTAACCGGGATCTTCAGTTATTCGCTTACTCATACCGTGCGGAAAACGCCGCGGTGTTTTACGTCAACCCCAATACGGTTCAGCAACTTCGCCGCCTCTATCAAGACCAGCAGTTTGGCCCCACGCCCCATCAGGCCGACACGCCCATGCACCGTCTCTACCGTACGCAAATGTTTTTACAAGTTCTCCTTTGCAAGGAGGTCGATCTCACCCTGAGTAATGGTCAAATGTTGTGTACGGGGGTGGGCTCAGGCGGCGACTTTCTCGACGTCTTCCTGAACTCCATCCTTGAACACGACTCCCTCGATGACTTGGGCTAAACGGGGAATCCCATTCAGTTT
>Ga0196980_1000148_pt1 | contig 20946 bp, 16 predicted proteins | sample S3_1013CmetaG_FD_155486 | JGI IMG/M metagenome (GOLD analysis project Ga0196980, IMG submission 155486) | Soil microbial communities from Anza Borrego desert, Southern California, United States - S3_10-13C | ecosystem: Environmental > Terrestrial > Soil > Desert | place: USA: California... | reverse complement strand
CAGATGAAGTACCACGATCTGCTCGCGACGGTGTCGGCTGAGGGTTTTCCACCGGAGCTTCGGTCCGAAATTCTGGCTTTGCGCGGGCAGGCTTATACCGAAGTGCGGGATTTCGAAGCGGCAGCGGAAGGCTGAACAAATATTCCTGGCCGAATCAAAGTCGGATGCCTGATCGGGTTGTTCATTCGTCGGCTCGAGCGAAACGATTCATGAGGTTTTCGAGATCCATGGCCAGAGCCAATGCCTGTTGACTGGCTTCGGACGTGCGATCGGCCTCCGTCGCGATAGTGCCGGTTTTTTGATTGATGTTTTCAATGTTGCGCATAATTTCTTGGGTGACGCAGGATTGCTCCTCCACTGCGCTGGCCACTTGCACATTCATATCTTTGATTTCTTCGATCACTTGCGTGATCTCGGAAAGCGTTTCATTGCAGATCTCCGCCTGCTGCACGCTCACTTGGGCTTGCCGGCGGCCTTTCTCCATCACGGCGGTGGCTTCCCGCGCACCTTTCTGCAGTCGCTCTACGATTTGCTGAATCTCCCGGGTGGAGCCCTGGGTAGTGGACGCGAGCTTGCGAACTTCTTCGGCAACCACGGCGAAACCGCGTCCCCGCTCGCCCGCGCGGGCGGCCTCGATGGCGGCGTTCAGCGCCAACAGATTAGTTTGATCGGCGATGTCGCGGATCACGTTGACCACGACGTCGATGCCTTTGCTTTCTTGTTCCAATTTTCCTATCACCTGCGCGGCGTTCTCGACCTCATGAGCCAGGTCGTCGATCGCAATGCTGGTCTGCCCAACCGCATGCTTGCCCTTACCGGCTGCACGGGTCGCGCGGTCGGCAGCGGAGGCGGCTTCTGCGGCATTGCGGGCGATACTCTGGACGGTTGCGGTCATTTCGTCGACCGCGGTTACTACCATGGTGATTTCCGATTGCTGATGGGCGAGATCGGTGCTGGTCTGAGCGGCGGACGTCCGGGTCTGGGTTGCCATCCGTTTTAGCCGGCCAGCGGCATCGTCGAAGCGGCCGATCACGGTGCGTAGGCGGGCCTGCAAAGAAGTGATGGCGGTTTGTAATTGCCCCACTTCATCGTCCCGACCGGCATAGACCTGCCGGGCGATGCCGTTGTCGATGAACTGCTTAGAGAAATTCGCGGCCTGAGTGAGCGGACGCGCGAGAAGCCGTGCCACGAATACCGAGAGCGCCACGCTGAAGGCGGCCGTCGCATAGAACTTGGGGTGCGCGCCGACGGTGGCGAAATCGAGCGCCAGAAGGGGCGTCATGGCGACGAGAAATCCGACGAACGCTCTCGCCGTGAAGCTCAAACCGAAGAGCGAAGACAGCTTGAATTTTTTTTCGCGAATCGCCCGGTAAAGCGTCTCAGCCCTTGCAACATGCTCCTGCGAAGGGCTCACCCTCACCGATTCGTAGCCGATGATTCGGTCTCCATCCAGCATCGGCATAACGAAAGCATCCACCCAGTAATGATCGCCGTTTTTGCAACGGTTTTTAACGATGCCCATCCAGGGATTTCGGTTCTTCAAGGTGGCCCAGAGATCGGCGAATGCTTCCGGTGGCATATCCGGGTGCCGAACGATGTTGTGATTCTTATTCAGAAGTTCCTGTTCGGTGAAGCCGGCGACATCCTGAAAACCCTTGTTCGCGTAAGTGATGATTCCCTTCAAATCGGTCGTCGAGATCAGTTGTATATCGGCAGGATACGTCGATTCGTTTCCGGTGATGGGCAGATTGACTTTCATGGAAAAACCTTTACTGAGTCGGCTGGGAGGGCAAAGCGAAGGCGCGCTTTCTATTTTTAATCGTCAAGACAGGGAGCGTTCACGTTGCGAAAAGGCTGCTCGCGCTGGTGTTAGGAAAAATCCTAGGGCCGCGTCGGGACAACAGCCTAAAGTATAGGCGGGAGGAAACAATGAATTTCTTGTTTTTTTGCCTCAGAACCGAATGCTCGGTCTGCGGGCTGCCAGGGGACAAGTCGTGAACGGTGGCGGCAACAGCCGATCTGCGCGCAAAGCAGCAAGGGAGCCGGAATGGCACCAGCCCGACTCGCATATTCGCCGAGGTGGTCTAATTTTTACGCCAACTCTCCAGACGTTCTACGGTGACCGCCGGGATCGGAACCAGCGGCAATTTCAAGCCGTCGGACCGACTCGGTTGGAGGTTCCGATTTTGTTGTAGGCGCTTTTTAGAGGTCCGTCATGTCCGAAGATACCGATACGCTTATTGGCCATTTACTGGAAGTTCGCAACGGTCAGTTCGTCGCCAAGCTGTTGAGCGAGGAAGATGGTTTTCGCCCGACGGTGCCGATGGACGGCGAGCCTAAAGTAGTCGGGCAGTCGGGAACTTACGTGTCGATTCGTCAGCACGGTTTTCGATCCTTGGCGCTGGTCAATCGTGTCGAGGCGGATCGTTACGATGGTCGAACATGCCGTTCCGCCGCCGGCAGCCTGGTCACGCTTACGCCTCTTGGGCAAATTACCGAAAAAGGCGTCTTTGAACGCGGCATAAGGCATTTTCCGACACCCGGCGCTGAAGTGCACATCGTCGCCCAGGACGAGGTCAACTCGGTTTTCGCCAAGTACCGGCAGTATCGGTTCAATCTCGGCTATCTTCGCAGTCATCCCGCGACCGGTGTTTACCTGGATCCATCGGCCTTGTGCAGCCGCCATTTCGCCATTCTGGGGCAATCGGGTTCCGGCAAGTCGTGGTCGGTTGCAAGCCTGATCCAGCGCATGGTCGATGCCATGCCGAACGCGCACATCATTCTGCTCGATCTGCACGGCGAATATTGCTGGAAGGATCGAAGCAGGGCTCTCCATTCGGCCTTCAAGACTGAACAGACGCGCTATCTCGATGCACGGGCGCTGGAAATTCCTTATTGGCTAATGACTTTTGCCGAGTTGCTCGACTTGTTGATTGATCGTAATGACCCTGGAGCCGCCATACAGACCGCATTCCTGCGCGAGACGATTTTCGAATTGAAGAAACAATCGGCGAAATCCTTGGATTTGGAAACGATCTCGCTCGACTCGCCGATTTACTTCTCGTTGCAGGAGGTATACGACAGCTTCAAGGAAGCCAATGAATTCCGCACCGATTTCGGCAAGACCAAAGGTCCGCTGTTCGGCCAGTTTGACGAGTTTCTGGTCAAGCTGCAGAGCCGGCTCAATGATGTGCGCTATGATTTTCTGCTCAATCCGGTAAGACGGAACCGCTCGGAGAGTCTGCCCGGGCTGCTGCGGGATTTCGTCGGATTGGGCGACCCCAAATGTCAGATCACGATTATCGACTTGAGCCCGGTACCTTTCGACGTGCGTCCGACCGTTTCCGCGCAGATCGGGCGCTTGGCCTTCGAGTTCAATTACTGGAATCCGTTCAATCGAGAGTTTCCCATTCTCCTGGTCTGCGAAGAAGCTCACGCCTATATTCCCCGCGAATCCAACACCCAGTTTGAGGGTACCCGCAAGACCATGGAGCGAATCGCCAAGGAGGGACGTAAGTACGGTGTCGGATTGGGGGTTGTCAGTCAGCGGCCCCACGAACTTTCGGAAACGGTATTGTCCCAATGCGGCACGTACATGTGCCTGCGCATTACCAATCCCGACGACCAGGACTATGTGCGCAAGCTGGTGCCGGAGGGCGAGTCCGATTTGGTCGATATCCTGACGTCTCTCAGTCGGGGCGAGGCAATGATTCTCGGCGAGGCCATCCCACTCCCTACCCGGACCCAGATTTATAAGCCCGACCCGACGCCCAACAGCAACGACGCGGATTTCTTTTCGGCGTGGAAGTCCGGTCCGGAAGATTTAGACATCGAGGGCATCGTCGATCGATGGAGGCGGCAGGGGCGGTAAGCCGGATGCTTGTCCGGCACTGACCAAATTTCCGCCATTTTCTTTAATGTTTTAGATATTAATGGCTTAGATCGCCTATCTAAGGCCGGCCCACAATCTTATGCACAGGGACGGTGGACAACTGTCGTTTCTGCTTTAGTGGAGCGGCCACGCCTCAACGGTTATAATGCCGGTTGGTTATTTACGCGGCGTATCTGAAGCGGCGCGGCTCCTTTACGGTACAGCACTCCCTCATGACTTCCTTCGCCAAAGAAATTATTCCGGTCAGTCTCGAAGACGAGATGAAACAGTCCTATCTCGATTACGCCATGAGCGTGATCGTGGGGCGCGCCTTGCCGGATGTGCGTGATGGCTTGAAACCGGTGCATCGGCGCGTGCTTTACGCCATGCACGAACTGAGCAACGATTGGAATAAGCCTTACAAGAAGTCTGCCCGCGTGGTGGGTGACGTCATCGGTAAATACCATCCTCACGGGGATGCCGCGGTGTACGATACCATCGTTCGCATGGCCCAGCCGTTTTCGCTGCGTTACATGTTGATCGACGGCCAGGGCAATTTCGGATCTGTGGACGGCGATCCGCCGGCGGCCATGCGTTATACCGAGGTGCGCATGGCGCGGATTGCGCACGAATTGCTCGCCGATCTCGAGAAAGAGACGGTCGATTTCATTCCGAACTACGACGAATCCGAAAGAGAGCCTTCGGTACTGCCCACGCGCATTCCGAACTTGCTCATCAACGGTTCGGCAGGCATCGCGGTGGGCATGGCGACCAATATCCCGCCCCACAATCTCACCGAAGTCATCAACGCCTGCTTGTTGCTGATCGAGAATCCGGATGCCGGCATCGCCGAACTGATGGAACACATCCCGGGACCGGATTTTCCCACGGCCGGCATCATCAATGGGGCGAGCGGCATCCGTGAAGCTTATCTCACCGGCCGGGGCCGCATTTACATCCGTGCCCGTTGCGATTTCGAGGAAGACGGCGGACGCACCAGCATCATCGTCAGCGAGCTGCCGTATCAGGTGAACAAGGCCCGGCTCATGGAAAAAATCGCCGAGCTGGCTAAGGAGGGGAAGCTGGAGGGCATTTCCGGGCTGCGCGACGAGTCGGACAAGGACGGCATGCGCATGGTGATCGAGCTCAAGCGCGGCGAAGTGCCGGAAGTGGTGCTGAACAATCTCTATCAGCAGACCGCCATGCAAAGCGTTTTCGGCATCAATACCGTAGCCTTGCTGGACGGACGTCCGCGCTGTCTGAACCTCAAGGAGTTGCTTGCGGCGTTTATCGATCATCGCCGCGAAGTCGTCACCCGGCGCACGCTGTACGATCTTCGAAAAGCGCGCGAACGGGCGCATATCCTGGAAGGCCAGGCCGTTGCTCTGGCGAATATCGACGAAGTGATCGAACTGATCAAGACGTCGCCCACTCCTGCGGAAGCGAAGCAGCGGCTATTGGAGCGCACCTGGCGTCCCGGCGTGGTGTCGCAGCTTCTGGCCAGGGCGGAAGACGCAATGCGGTCTCGTCCGGAAAACCTCGCGGCCGGTTACGGTCTGACCGAACGCGGTTACAACCTGTCGCCGGAGCAAGCGCAGGCAATTTTGGATCTCCGTCTGCACCGCCTGACCGGACTGGAGCAGGACAAGATCATCGATGAATACAAGCAGCTGTTGGCGCAGATTGACGAGCTCCTCGAAATTCTGGCCAGCGACAAGCGATTGATGGAAGTCATCCGCGACGAGCTTGTCGCCATCCGCGACCAGTTTGGCGACAAGCGTCGCACCGAAATCATCGAGGACCGGCTCGATTTGTCCGCGGAAGATCTGATCACCGAGGAAGACGTGGTGGTCACGGTTTCGCACGAAGGCTACGTGAAATCGCAGCCGCTCGGCGTCTACCGGGCGCAGCGGCGCGGCGGACGGGGCAAGGCGGCGGCGACCACCAAGGAAGAGGATTTCATCGAAAAACTCATCGTGGCCAACACTCATGACACCATCCTGTGCTTTTCGAGCGTGGGCAAGGTGTACTGGCTCAAGGTCTACGAGCTGCCGTCGGCCAGCCGGGTTTCGCGGGGCAAGCCTTTCGTCAATCTGCTGCCGCTAGAGCAGGGCGAGCGTATCAACGCCATTCTGCCGATCCGGGAATTCGACGAACGCCATTACGTCTTCATGGTGACCGCGTCGGGTATCGTCAAAAAGGTGGCGCTGCGCGAGTTCGAGCGTCCGCGCCCGTCCGGGAAAATCGCCATCGATCTCCGGCAAGACGATCACTTGGTGAATGTGGCCATCACCGACGGCAAGCAGCGCGTCATGCTGTTCAGCAATGCCGGTAAGGCCGTGTGTTTCGAGGAAGAGGATGTTCGGCCCATGGGCCGCGGTGCAACCGGCGTGCGCGGCATCACGCTGCAGGATGGTCAGAAAGTCATCGCCCTCATCATCGGCACCGAAGGCTCGGTACTGAACATCACCGAAAACGGCTTCGGCAAGCGAACGGCACTGAGCGACTTTCCGATACATCGCCGCGGCGGCCAAGGCGTAATCGCCATTCAAACCAGCGAACGTAACGGCTCGGTGGTTGGCGCCGTTCTGGTGCAGGATTCGGACGAAATCATGCTGATCACTGATGCTGGCACTCTGGTCAGAACGCGGGTCGAAGAGATCCGGGAACTCGGGCGCAATACTCAAGGCGTGACGGTGATCCGTCTCAGCCCAGGCGAAAAAGTCGTCGGGGTGGACAGAATTCCGGTGCTCGAGGGCGAAAACGACGAATTGGCGGAAATGGATGACATCCAGGAGGGTGACGATGGCTAGGGTTTACAATTTCAGCGCGGGACCGTCCATGCTTCCCGAGTCGGTCTTGCAGCGCGCGCGGGAAGAGTTGCTGGACTGGCATGCCACCGGCATGTCGATCATGGAGATGAGCCATCGCGGCAAAGATTTTGTCGCCATCGCCGAGAAGTCGGAGGCGGATCTTCGTGAGCTTTTGGCAATCCCGAAAAATTATAAAGTCTTATTTTTACAGGGCGGCGCAACCGGGCAATTCGCAGCGGTTCCGATGAATCTCTTGCGCGGGAAGTCCAAGGCCAGCTATGTCAACACCGGCCTCTGGTCGGAAAAGGCCATCTCCGAGGCGAAGCTGTACTGCTCGGTCGATATCGCAGCAAGCTCCAAAGACGGCGGGTTTACGACGATTCCGCCTCGCGCAGACTGGCGCCTCGATCCGGAGGCTGCTTATCTCCATTACACTTCGAATGAAACCATCGGTGGCGTGGAATTCCAGGATGTTCCCGATTCGGCCGGTCTGCTGCTGGCTTGCGACATGTCGTCCGATATCCTGTCGCGCCCTCTGGACGTCAGCCGATTCGGGCTGATTTACGCCGGCGCGCAGAAAAATATAGGGCCTGCCGGCATTACCGTGGTGATCGTGCGGGAGGATCTGATCGGACAGCCGCTACCTGGCACCCCCTCAATCTTCGATTACAAGAAGCAGGCGGACAACGGCTCCATGCTCAATACACCGCCGACCTATAACTGGTATTTGCTGGGACTGGTGCTGGAGTGGTTGAAGGACCAGGGCGGGTTAACCGTCGTCGAAGCGCGCAATGTCCGTAAGGCGGACAAATTGTACGCCGCTATTGATGCTTCGGGCTATTACTCGAATCCGATAGATCCCGCCTGCCGGTCACGCATGAATGTTCCTTTCCGTCTGGCGAATGCGGATCTGGAAAAAACATTCTTGACCGAGGCGAAAACGGCAGGACTGGTGAACCTTGAAGGGCACCGATCGGTCGGTGGATTCCGGGCGAGTATCTATAACGCGATGCCTGAGGAAGGAGTCGATGCCTTGATCGAATTCATGCGCGAGTTCGAGCGCAACCACGGCTAGTTTCATGTTCAAGATTCTCACCTACGACAACATCTCGGTAGCCGGCTTGGAGCGATTGCCCCGCGATCGTTACGAGATCGCCTCGGAAATTCAGCATCCCGATGCCATACTGCTGCGCTCCCACAATCTGCATGGCGTGCCAATTCCGAAATCGGTGAAGGCGGTCGGGCGTGCAGGAGCCGGGGTGAACAATATTCCCGTTGCGGATTACTCAAAATGCGGTGTTCCTGTGTTCAACGCGCCGGGCGCCAATGCCAATGCCGTTAAGGAGTTGGTGCTAGCGGGTATGTTTCTGGCAGCCCGCAATATTTGTGCGGCTTGGGATTTTGCCCGCCATCTGGAGGGCGACGACGATACCATGCATCACCGGGTGGAAAAAAAGAAGAAGCAGTTTGCCGGTTTCGAGCTGGCGGGCAAGACCTTGGGGGTTCTGGGGCTGGGTGCGATTGGCGTAAAAGTGGCCAATGCGGCGACGAGTTTGGGCATGCACGTGATCGGTTACGATCCGCTGCTCACGGTGGAAAGCGCCTGGCAGCTGTCGTCGTCTGTTGCAAGGGCGGCGAGCATCGACGATTTGATCGCCAAGTCGGACTTCATTACCTTGCACGTGCCCCTGAACGATCAGACGCGCCACCTCATCAATGGGGCGCGGGTCAGCATCATGAAGAAAGAGGCGGTTTTGCTCAATTTCTCCCGTGCCGGCATTGTAGATGACGCCAACGTGTGCGGCGCTCTGGACTCTGGTCATCTCCACGCCTACGTGTGCGACTTTCCCTCACGCGCCATGCTGAATCATCCGCGCGCCATCGTACTCCCGCACCTTGGCGCCTCGACGGCCGAAGCCGAGGAAAATTGTGCGGTGATGGTGGCCGATCGCGTGCGCGATTTTCTGGAAAACGGTAACATCCGGCATTCGGTGAATTTCCCCGATGTGGTCATGCCGCGTACCGAGGGCGTCCGCTTGGGGATAGCCAACGAGAACGTGCCCAAGATGGTAGGACAGATTTCCGGGGCGTTAGCCGACGCTAACCTCAATATTCTCGACTTGTTAAACAAGTCGAGAGGCGAGTTTGCGTATACGCTCATCGACCTCAATGCCGAGGTGCCGCCGGAAACGCTGGGGCAAATCCGCGCCATTAAGGGAGTGCTCTCTGCCCGCGTCATATAACAACGAGTTGTTATGGAGAATTCGAAGAACACATTCGCCGCCGATGCGCCGCTGCTCCAACTCCGCCAGGAGATTGATGCGATCGACGATCGGATCTTGGAGTTGCTGAACCAGCGTGCTCGCTGCGCTCAGCAAGTTGCCGGTATCAAGACGGCGGCGGGCGAAGTCGATTGCTTTCACCGTCCCGAGCGGGAAGCGGAGGTGCTGCGCCGTATCGCCGAAAACAATCGCGGTCCCCTAAGTCAGGAGGCGGTCACCCGCTTCTTTCGCGAACTCATGTCGGAATGCCTGGCCCTCGAAAAGCCGCTGAGTGTCGCCTTCCTCGGGCCTCAAGGCACCTTCACTCAGCAAGCTGCATATAAACATTTCGGCCATGCCATCCAGTCGGTGCCCTTGCCGGCTATCGACGAAATTTTCCGTGCCGTCGAGAGCGGAGCCTGCCAATACGGCGTGGTGCCCGTCGAAAATTCGACCGAAGGGGTGATCACCCATACCTTGGACAGCTTCCTGCGATCCTTTTTGCTGATCGCCGGCGAGGTGGGGCTGCGCATTCACCATAATTTGATGAGCAAGCTGAGCAGTTCCGAGGAAATACGGGAAGTCTTCTCTCACCAGCAATCTCTCGCGCAATGCCGGGAATGGCTGGATCGTTATCTTCCGAACGTTCGGAGGACCCCGGTCAGCAGCAACGCCGAGGCGGCGCGATTGGCCGCTGTCATGCCGCATACCGCTGCCATAGCCGGCGAAGTGGCGGCCGAACTGTATGGACTCAATGTTCTCGAGCGCAACATCGAAGATGAGCCGGACAATACCACTCGGTTTTTGGTGATCGGGCGCAATTCGGTCGGAGCCACCGGCAACGACAAGACGTCGTTACTCCTGTCGACCCGCAACAATCCCGGCGCTCTTTATACTGTCCTGGAACCTTTCGCCAGACACGGCATCAGCATGACCAAAATCGAGTCCCGGCCGTCTCGCCGGGGGGCTTGGGACTATGTTTTTTTCGTCGATGTGGAGGGACACCGGAATGATCCTCGAGTGGCGGAGGCATTAAAGGAAGTTGAGGAAAGCGTCACTATGTTGAAAATCCTGGGCTCGTATCCTCGGGCCTCGTCTTGATCGTTCGATCCTAAGTATTCGACTCATCTCTATGAAAGTAGAACAATTAGCCGCTCCCGGAGTCCGGGCACTCACGCCTTACCTGCCCGGCAAACCCATTAGTGAATTGGAGCGGGAGTTAGGGCTACGTAACATCGTTAAATTGGCATCGAACGAGAACCCTCTCGGACCGAGCCCGAAGGCGCTCGAAGCAGCGCGTTGCGCGTTATCCGAGCTACATCTTTATCCGGACGGCAGCGGTTTCGCATTCAAGGCCGCATTATCAGGCGAGCTCGATGTCCGCCCCGAGCAGATTACGCTCGGCAACGGTTCCAACGACGTGCTGGAATTGGTTGCTCGCGCCTTTCTCTCCCCGCAGTCGAGAGCGGTCTACTCCGAACATGCCTTTGCCGTTTATCCCATTGTGACGCAAGCCGTTGGCGCTCAAGCCGCCGTCGCACCGGCCCATGACGGCTCGCATGGACCCAGTTATGGCCATGATTTGCAGGCTATGGCGCAGCGGGTAGATGAATCGACACGGGTTGTATTTATTGCCAACCCCAATAATCCGACCGGAACCTATTTGACGAAATCGGAATTGTGCCGTTTTCTCAGCGATCTTCCGGAGCATGTCATCGCGGTCGTGGACGAGGCATATTTCGAGTATGTCGAGACCGCCGATTACCCAAATTGTGTCGAGTGGCTGTCCGATTTTCCCAATTTGATTGTCACCCGGACTTTCTCCAAAGCTTACGGGCTGGCCGGATTGCGGGTCGGGTATGCCGTTTCGAGCCTGGCGATCGCCGATCTTCTGAATCGCGTTCGGCAGCCGTTCAATGTGAATTCCATAGCCTTGGAGGCAGCCAAGGCCGCACTCGAAGACGACGAGCATCTGATCCGCTCGGTGAGCTTGAATCGAGATGGCTTGCGTCGGCTCAGTGAAGCCTTTACCGAGCGCGCCTTGAGCTTCATTCCTTCCGTCGGCAACTTCATTACGGTAAACGTCGGAAGACCAGCCGCGCCGGTTTACGATGCGCTGCTTCGTCAAGGCGTCATCGTTCGGCCGGTCGCCAATTACGGTTTGCCCGATCATTTGCGCGTTACTGTGGGTACCGAGGAAGAAAACCGGATTTTCCTAGCCGCATTGGACCGTGTCTTGGCGCCATGATCGAACGTTTATGCATCATTGGTGTGGGTTTGATCGGCGGGTCGGTAGCACGTGCGGCACGCGCCAAAGAACTCTGCCATGAAATCGTGGGAGTCGATGCCAATACCGATAATTTGCAAAGGGCATTGGAAAGCGGCGTCATCGACATCGGATTTTCCGATGCAAGGCAAGGCGCTGCAAAGGCCGATTTGGTCATGATCGCGACTCCGGTCGGGACCTTTGACGCCGTTTTCGATGCATTGAAGGCGGTGTGGTCCACCCGGGCGGTCATTACGGATGTTGGCAGTACGAAGTGTAACGTCATCGAATCCGCCGAAAGAGTTTTCGGCAAAGTTCCTGACAACTTCGTGCCCGGACATCCCATCGCAGGAGCCGAACGGAGCGGTGTGGATGCTTCGACCGCCGATTTGTATCAAGGCAAAAGAGTTATTCTGACGCCTCTAAATAACACGTCCCCGCAGGCAGTAAAACGGGTTGAGAGTTTTTGGCAGTCGATGGGAGCCAAAGTCTCCGAAATGGAGCCCGCCCATCACGACGAAGTGTTGGCTGCGACCAGCCATTTACCCCACGTCTTAGCCTTTACGCTGACTTACATGCTGGGCAAGAAAGACGAGCAGCAGGAAATTTTCCAGTACGCTGCCGGTGGATTTCGGGATTTTACCCGTATTGCGTCGAGCGATCCAAAAATGTGGCTGGATATTTGTCTTGCAAATCGGCGGGAAATCGTGCCCTTAATCCATCAGTTCCGCGAAGAACTCAGCGTGGCCGCCGGCCTGATTTCGAGAGGGGCCACGGACGAGCTTTACGCTCTATTCGCCGATGCCCGCAGCGCGAGACAACGATTTTTAGATCAACTTGAAAAATAACAGGTCCATGCAGAACAACACGATCAGCTTCCGGGTACAGCCAGGCGGTACGCTTCGCGGAGAAGCCCGCATGCCGGGCGACAAGTCGATTTCCCATCGATCCATTATGTTGGGCGCACTGGCCGAAGGCACGACCCGCGTCACCGGCTTTTTGGAAGCTGAGGATTGTCTTGCCACCATGAATGCGTTTCGGGCGATGGGCGTCGACATCGAGGGCCCTGAGAACGGGCAGGTGCATATTCGAGGCGTGGGGCTGCACGGGCTGCGTGCGCCCAAAGAACCGTTGTACTTAGGAAATTCGGGTACGTCGATGCGTCTCCTTTGTGGTCTGTTGGCAGGGCAGCCTTTTGATTCGGTCTTGACGGGAGACGTCTCTCTTTCCCGCCGCCCGATGAAGCGGGTTACCGAGCCGCTACGTGCCATGGGCGCAGTGGTTGAGGCCACGGAAACGGGCACTGCTCCGCTCGAGATTAGAGGAGGCATGAAGCTTAAAGGGATTCATTACGATATGCCGGTGGCCAGCGCTCAGGTTAAATCCTGTCTGCTCTTGGCCGGACTCTATGCCGCCGGCCAGACGTGCGTGCGCGAGCCGGCACCGACGCGTGATCATACCGAGCGCATGTTGGCCGGATTTTCCTATCCGGTGGTCCGAGAAGGCGATACCGTATGCATACAGCCAGACGGTAAACTTGTAGCCTGCGATATCGATGTGCCCAGCGATATATCGTCGGCGGCATTTTTTATGGTTGGCGCAGCGATAGGCGAAGGAGCCGACGTTACGCTCCGGCATGTGGGGATCAATCCGACTCGTACGGGTGTCCTCAATATTCTGCGTCTGATGGGAGCGGATATTCAGGTCCTCAATGCTCGTGAGGTGGGGGGGGAGCCGGTTGCGGATATCCGCATCCGTTCTAGCCGCTTGCATGGGATAGAGATTCCGGAAGAGTTGGTGCCTTTGGCGATCGACGAGTTTCCGGTTCTGTTCGTCGCCGCGGCTTGTGCCGAAGGGGAAACTCGGTTGACCGGTGCCGAGGAACTACGTGTCAAGGAAAGCGATCGTATCCAAGTGATGGCTGACGGTCTGCAAGTCTTGGGCATCGAGGCTCAGCCGACGCCGGACGGTATGATTGTCCGGGGCGGAAAACTGTCAGGAGGGCGAGTCAATTCCCACGGCGATCACCGCATTGCCATGGCATTTTCAATTGCCGCGCTGCGTGCCGGCGGTCTCATAGAAATCGACGACTGCGCGAACGTCAATACGTCCTTCCCGAGCTTCGTGGAGTTGGCGCGCAATATGGGCCTGAACATTACTGCTATTTGCGGCGAAATCTTATGACAACGAAGGTACCGGTGATCACCATCGACGGGCCGAGCGGTGCCGGCAAGGGAACCGTCAGTCGAGCGCTGGCGAAAAAGTTGGGCTGGCATTTCTTGGACAGCGGCGCCATCTACCGTTCGCTGGCCTTCGCAGTCACGCAGGCGGCGATCGATCCTCACGACATCGACGCAGTCGTCCGTGTCGCCCAGTCTATGGATCTCCAATTCGATGCGAATGATCCTCCTCGCATACTTTTGAATGGTCAGGATATTACCCACCAAATTCAAACAGAAGACTGTGGTAGTACGGCCTCAAAGATCGCTGCTTACGGTCCGGTAAGGCAAGCGCTTTTGCAGAAGCAGCGGGATTTTCAGCAAGAACCCGGTCTGGTTGCGGATGGGCGCGACATGGGGACAGTTGTTTTTCCTGATGCCCCATATAAGATTTTTCTCACTGCCAGCGCCGAAGTCCGTGCAAATAGGCGTCATAAGCAGTTGAAAGAGAAGGGGGCTGATGTTAACCTTGAACGCTTAACGAAAGAGATTGAAGAACGGGACCGGCGCGACAAGGAACGTGCTGAGGCGCCGCTGACCGTACCGGATGGCGCTGTTCTGATTGATTCGTCCGATCTTACGATTGATCAAGTTATCGCCCAATGTCTCGATATGATAGGCGATAGGTGAGATCCTAATCGGTAATTTTTATTAAGGCGTTGCCGGCGCTGCTCGGCAATATGTTTAACCAATTAACCCAAACGGCTAAGGAAACTTGGCTGTTAGAACCAAGATCGTTTTATGAGCGATAGCTTTGCACAATTGTTTGAAGAGAGCCTGGCTAAGGCGGAAATGCGCCCAGGCAGCATCATTACGGGCACCGTAATCGATATCGGCCCTGATGTGGTCGTGGTCAATGCGGGATTGAAGTCGGAAGGCGTCATACCCAAATGGCAGTTCTTGAATTCCGACGGGCAGATCGAAGTACAGATCGGCGACACTGTCGAAGTGGCGCTCGACATGCTGGAAGACGGCCTCGGGGCTACTCTGTTGTCCCGCGACAAGGCAAAACGGTTGAAGGCATGGCAAGAGCTCGAACAGGCGCACGAAAAGAATGAAACCGTAGTCGGTCGCATTACGGGTAAAGTACGTGGAGGTTTCACGGTGGCAGTCGGTGCGCTTCGCGCCTTCTTGCCGGGATCTCTGGTTGACGTGCGCCCGGTTCGCGACACGTCCTATTTGGAAGGGCGCGACCTTGAATTTAAGGTTATTAAAATCGACCAAAAGCGCAACAACGTTGTGCTTTCTCGCCGAGCGGTAGTGGAATCCGAGTTCAGCGCCGAGAAGGAAGCTCTGCTCGAAAATCTGAAGGAAGGCGCGATCGTCACGGGCGTCGTGAAAAATCTCACCGATTATGGCGCCTTCATCGATCTCGGCGGTATCGATGGTCTGCTCCACATTACCGATATGGCTTGGAAGCGAGTGCGGCATCCCTCAGAAGCCGTTCAGATCGGCCAAGAGATTCAAGTCAAGGTGCTTAAATTCGATCAGGAAAAGAATCGCGTTTCACTCGGCTTGAAACAGCTGGGAGAGGATCCGTGGCTCAATATCGCACGCCGTTATCCACCGGGCACGCGTCTTTTCGGAAAGGTCAGCAATCTCACCGATTACGGTTGTTTTGTCGAGCTGGAAGAAGGTGTCGAGGGCCTCGTCCACGTGTCCGAGATGGATTGGACCAACAAGAACGTCAACCCGGCTAAGATCATCCAATTAGGCGAGGAAGTCGAGGTTATGGTGCTCGATATTGACGAGGAGCGTCGTCGCATTTCCCTCGGTATGAAGCAGTGCAAGCCCAATCCTTGGGAAGAATTTGCTGGGAGCCACAAGAAGGGCGACAAGATTAAGGGCAGCATCAAATCGATCACCGATTTCGGTATTTTCATCGGACTGGAAGGCGCCATCGATGGTTTGGTGCACCTGTCGGATATTTCTTGGTCCACTCCGGGCGAAGAAGCCATTCGGCAGTACAAGAAAGGCGATGAAGTGGAGACTATCATCCTGGCCATCGATCCTGAGCGGGAGCGGATTTCGCTCGGCATCAAACAGTTAGAGCAAGATCCCTTCCAGAATTATTTGGCGACCCATGAGAAGGGCAGCATCGTCACGGGGCTTGTCAAGGAAGTCGATGCAAAGGGAGCAATTATTACACTGGCGGACAGTGTCGAGGGCTATCTCCGCGCCTCCGAAATTTCTCGCGATCGAGTCGAGGATGCTCGCACTCAGCTGAAGGTGGGTGATGAAATCGAAGCGAAATTTATCGGCGTCGATAAGAAAAACAAATCTATCACTCTCTCGATCAAGGCAAAGGATCAAGAAGAAGAGGCTGCAGTGATTAAAGGGTATTCACAGCAATCTACCTCTGGTATGCCGACTTTGGGAGATATCTTTAAGGAACAGATGGAAAATAAATAAGCAAGTCGAGCAACGGGGGGCACACCGCCCCCCGCTATTTATGGAAACGACAGTGACGAAGTCAGAATTGATCAATCTCTTGGCAGAGAAATACGGCCATCTTGCTTTTAAGGATGTCGAGTCGGCGGTAAAAGGAATGATCGAGCATATGACTCACGCTCTTTCATCAGGTGAGCGCATTGAGATAAGGGGATTCGGCAGTTTCTCGCTGCATTATCGTCCTCCGAGGATGGGGCGAAATCCAAAAACAGGTGATTCGGTAGAATTGTCCTCTAAATTTGTACCTCATTTTAAACCTGGTAAAGAGTTGCGAGATCGAGTCAATCAAACGCGGGGTTGAATTTCACCTTTGGCCAGCCATATTATGGTTGACAGATTAAGTTCCATTTTAGGCGTCGATCTCGTCTCCATCACTCTCTCCTAGCATGTTCTGTTTAGTACACCAGCCGGTGTAAACCTTTCCTCATTTAAACGGCCGCCGAGCCGTGACGTACTCCGACGCGTATCCATGTGTCTGGGGTTTCCAGACCCGACAATCCAATCTGGAACGTGCAGCAAAACACGCAGGAACTTCAGCGGCCGCTTTTAGATGCGGTTTCTGAGAACGCCTCCATGTGGCCTTCGGCAGTCAGTGGTACCCGGGCGCGGCTTCGATTGATCTCTTCGCTGATAAAGCGGTGCCTAGCACTATCGCTTGTCGGCGAAAGCTTACGCAAAAATCCGAAAATTCCTACAGTAATTTCAATTGCATATGAAGTTTTGACTGCTAGCTTTAAATTTGCTTCTAACTAACGAAAAGGAGAAGTCATGTTGAAGCTTAAAAAAGTGATATTTGCCTTGGTGCTGTTGAGCTGCGCTTGGTGCGTATCAGCCGAACCGGTGGACATTAATTCCGCAACGGCGGACCAGCTTGCCCAAAGCTTGAATGGTGTAGGCAAGGCAAAAGCGGAAGCGATCGTTCAGGATCGTGACAAAAACGGTAAGTTCAAGTCAGTGGAGGACTTGGGGCGCGTTAAAGGCATTGGCGCTGCAACAATCGAAAAAAACCGCGATAAAATCACGGTAGGCATTATGGACGCGCCAAACCCACCAGCGGTGGCTCCCAAGGCCAAGTAGTCAAAATCGACTATCGATTTCAAGGCTCCTTCGCGGAGCCTTTTTTTTGAAAAATACATTCCCATCAGTGGTGAGTACTATCGATCTGGAGGCTAAAATACTCTGGAGGAATCAAATTGGGCGAAAGTGATTTCAATGAGTTCAAATATTGTGTGGCATCAGCCATCCGTAACACGCGAAAAGCGAGAACAGCTTAACGGCCATGAAAGCTTTATTTTGTGGTTTACCGGACTTTCCGGGGCGGGCAAGTCAACTCTGGCTCATTGTGTCGAAGAGTTGTTGTTCAAACGAGGCTGTCGTACCTACGTGTTTGATGGTGATAATGTGAGGCATGGACTTTGCTCGGATTTAGCGTTCAGCATAGAAGACCGGCGGGAAAATATCCGGCGCATAGGCGAAATGAGCAAGCTATTTATAGATGCGGGCGTTATCGCGCTAACCGCGTTTATCTCCCCGTTTCGAAGGGACCGCCAAATGGTGAGGTCATTGGTCGGTGAGGGCGATTTTATCGAGGTTTATTGCAACGCATCGGTAGAGGTATGTGAGAATCGCGACGTGAAGGGGCTTTATAAGAGAGCTCGTTTAGGTGAAATTCCTGATTTTACAGGCATCTCTTCTCCGTATGAGGAGCCGGAGAATCCTGAAATTACCGTACATTCAGGCGCCGACTCTTTGGATACTTGTGCACAAATAGTGCTCCGTTATCTTGAGAAGAAACACAAGATTTAACTTGGTTCAGTAAAGAGCAAACAATGAAAAGGATCGTAAGAAAAGCTGTTTTTCCGGTTGCGGGTTTGGGAACTCGATTTCTCCCGGCGACCAAAGCTAGCCCGAAAGAAATGTTGCCTATTGTAGACAAGCCATTGATCCAATATGCCGTGGAGGAAGCTGTTGCGGCCGGGGTCGACGTCATGGTGTTCATAACCAGCCGGACAAAAAGGGCAATTTCAGATCATTTCGATAAGGCCTATGAACTTGAAACCGAGCTGGCAAACCGTGGCAAATCGGAGATTTTGCGGATTGTTCAAAACATTGTCCCGCCGCATGTCACTTGCGTTTACATTCGTCAGGCAGAAGCCTTGGGTTTAGGGCATGCGGTTAATTGTGCGCGGGCAGTGATAGGAGATGAGCCGTTCGCCGTGTTGCTGGCTGACGACATGATCGATGATGGGCATACCGGTTGTCTATCGCAGATGGTTAAAGTCTTCGACGAATGGCAGTGCTCCGTACTGGGGGTTGAACGGATTGCTCCTTCGGAAACCCAAAGTTACGGCATTGTTAGGGCTAACCCGATTCAAGACAACATTGGGAAGTTGGAGCAAATCGTTGAAAAACCGAAGCCGGAAAACGCACCTTCGAATTTAGCGGTAGTTGGCCGATACATTTTGACCCCTGCCATTTTTGGCAAGCTTGATAACGTGGCTAAAGGCGCCGGCGGCGAAATTCAACTTACCGATGCAATTGCGATGCTGCTGCACGAGGAGCCGGTTCTGGCCTATGAATTCCATGGTAAACGCTATGATTGCGGCTCAAAGCTCGGATATTTGATTGCAACCGTAGAGCAGGGCCTGAAACATCCAGAACTGAGTGATAGCTTCAAGGACTATTTGACAAACCTCAAATTATAGTAGAGGCGCGCCCAGGGTGTCGTTGGGGATGGAGCCCCCTGTGTGGAAGTAGGGATGCGCTAGATAAGGTCGGACATCGGGTATCAGTGCGCCATCGCGTGAGTTTTTACATGCTCAGATGTCGCGAACTGTGCAGCCCGATGCCGAGCAACGAAGTGAGCGTGACGGTCGGGTGGTCCCTCTCGACCGCCGACGCGCAAATGATACTCCGGAAGCGTTATTGATTGCTCAAAGAGCGAGTGGTGTGCGAATGCAAGTCAATCAGTGTATTGGAGACGGCGGGGCACATAGGCTTGGTCGATGCAAATAATTCCGCCGGAAAATAGAATCAAAACGCTTTATTTCAGTTTTGCTAAGCCTCCTCCTCTTGGATCGCTGGCGGCATAAACGCGGTTGGTGCTTTTGTCCCAAAGAACCGCTTGCATGTCCCCATACCGGCGCTCAATGAGTTTCAACTTATGGCCTCGCTTCTGGAGCTCCACTTGCTCCCTCTCGGTCAGTCCGCCCGGCTCATATTGAATGATGTCCGGCAGGTATTGGTGGTGAAATCTCGGGACAGATACCCAAGACTCCGGTAAGTGGCCTTCGGCAAAATCCAAAACGGCTAGCAACACCATAGAAACAATACGGCTTCCACCGGGAGTTCCCATGATGCCTACACGATGCTGGTCTTCAAGAAAAATCGGCGTCATGCTGGACAGCATCCGTTTGCCGGGAGCAATGACATTAGGCTCGCCGCCTACCAACCCGTAAACATTGGATGAGCCAGGATGAGTAGCAAAATCATCCATCTCATCATTTAGCAATACGCCGGTGCCAGGCGGCACGAATCCTGAGCCGAAAGGATAGTTAATGCTTAGAGTGGCGGCAACGCGATTGCCTTCCGTGTCTAGAACCGAAAAATGCGTGGTATTTTCTCCGTCCGGCTCGGGACCATTGAACTGACTCAAATAAGCACTCGGGAGCGCTCGGTCCAGACGTATCGATGCACGCAGGCCGGCGGCATAATTAGGGCTTAGCAACCGCCTTAACGGCATGATTACGAAATCAGGGTCGCCCAGAAATCGTTCGCGGTCATGATAGGCGCGCCGCATGGCTTCAACGATAAGATGCTTGCGGGTGGTGGTGTCGACGGCTTCCAGATCGTAGCCGGATAATATGTTAAGCATTTCGATCAGTCCGGCACCTCCGGCAGAAGGTGGCGGGGGAGCGATAATGCGTACACCACGATAAAAGCCTTGGACTGGCTCCCGCTCGACCAGGCGATACTCGGCTAGGTCTCGTAAGGTCCAAATGCCGCCGGCGCTTCGGACGCCTTCGACCAGCTTTTTGGCGATATCACCACTATAAAAGCCGATTTTGCCGGACTCGCCGATCTGCTTGAGCGTATGCGCGAGATCCTTTTGCATTAAAGCCGCACCGATTTCCGGCACTTCTCCTTCGGAGAGAAAAATATCGGCCGCCGCTTTCGACCGGCGCACCACGTCGGCACGAAAGGATAGCAACCAATGGTGGCGTTCACTTATGGGGAATCCTTCCTCGGCATAACGGATCGCCGGAGCCAGATCTATAGAAAGCGGGAGCCGTCCGTAATGTTCGGCAAGATGTACGAGGGCCGCTGGCATGCCGGGAATACCGGCTGAGAGAGCCCCGTTGATCGAGTTATCGGACACTGATTTCCCTTGCTCATTGCGGTACATGTCGAGCCGTGCCGCCAAAGGGGCCCGCTCCCGACCATCCAGCATTACCGTCTTACCGTCTGATGCTCGATGAAGAAGCCAAAAGCCGCCGCCACCGAGTCCTGATCCTGCTGGCTCGACGACTGACAGTGCTGCGCTGATGGCTGCTGCTGCATCGAAGGCATTGCCGCCTCTTGCCAGGGTTTCTAAACCAGCTTCCGTGGCAAGTGGGTGCGCGCTAGCGATGGCTGCTTGAGGCGGAGCGGCCGTAGCTATTGGCAGGAGAAAAACGAGGCAGAGAATGGCTGGGAACAGTCTCAGCTTAAAAGACTTTCCACTGAGAAGATTGTTGATTAGGAGTTGAAACGCGAGGCGCACGGGCGATATCGATTGTCCATGACCTGAAATTGTGCTACTGCAAAGTGCCAAAAATAAGGTGTTGTTCCAATTCACTGTTGCTGGGAGGCACGGTCTCGGGCGTGTACGCCCCGGATGAAAATTTTACCGGTGCGATTCATTTATTCGAGCGTTTATGCAGCCTAGCCTCTACCTATGGAAGCTCTGAACAAGTACATTATTCCAGCTGTTTCGACAGCCCATTTGAAACATTTGGCTCGAAGGAACCGTATTTTTCGCTAGAGCGCCGTCTCCATCTGAGCTTTTTGCCCCCATTGCCCCGTT